>Ga0209181_10000048_pt1 | contig 173813 bp, 178 predicted proteins | sample MAT05_FD_187208 | JGI IMG/M metagenome (GOLD analysis project Ga0209181, IMG submission 187208) | Freshwater microbial communities from Lake Fryxell liftoff mats and glacier meltwater in Antarctica - MAT-05 (SPAdes) (version 2) | ecosystem: Environmental > Aquatic > Freshwater > Ice > Liftoff...
TAATTTTGCGAGCCATTTACACCCAAGGGATGAGGTGCTTGATCTTCCCATTCCATCGGATGGGATATTCCATGAATTTATCGAGTATCTCGGCACCGCGTTTGCAATTGATACAGCGAGCGGGGACTCGATTACCGTTATTGAGTTAGGCGCTGGTTTTGGCCCCTGGATCGTTAGGTCGGCAATTATGTCCAGAAAGAAGGATGTGAAAGAAATCACTCTCGTTGGAGTGGAGGCCGATCATCAACACTTTGAATGGATGAAACAGCATTTTAATGCCAATGACTTGACGTCAACAATTTCTTCCGGACTTAAGATTGATTTGTTTAATTCTGCCATATCTGAAACCGATAAATTTTTGTATTTCCCTGAAATTGGAAAAGACCGGGAGGATTGGGGAGCGGCGGCTTCTAGCAGTACCTCAAATTATGACTATCGCGGGTTGGAAGTAACATTAAAAAAAATTCCAGCCATTCCCATTAATGAATTATTATCAAAATATAAGAATGTCGACCTGCTTCATATTGATATTCAAGGGTCAGAATTTGGGGTCATACAATGTGGAATGGATCAACTGAATGAGAAAGCCAGGGTGATGGTTATCGGGACTCACAGCCGAAAAATTGAAGGTGATCTTCTTGAGCTACTGTTCCATAATAAGTGGATATTAAGAAACGAAAAACCCTGTAGCTTTGTTTTTAACCAAAGCGCAAGGTCTCTGGAGGGGATGACGTCAGTCGACGGCACTCAAATTTGGGTAAACTCTAGATTCTAACTTGTGATGAAGGAAATACCTTATCATCTTGACATTTGTTTTATATGCCTAATGCCATGAAATCCAAACACGAGATTAAGACGACTATACAACCCAACTTTTAAGTTTATTAAGATCGGAGTAGATATTTAATGAAATGCCCTGTATGCAATGATGAACGAACGGCAAAAAAATTTCTCTTTCATCGCTATGATGTTTGCGTTTGTAAAAACTGTCGATTTCAATGGCTCGATCCTCAACCCACAGACAGTGAATTGGCAGAAATATATAACGATTCGTATTTTTTAGGCAAGGATGACCCGCAGACGCTTGAAATTGTTTATGCTCTAAAACGCGCAACGGCCGCATTATATTTGCAGCAATTTATGAATGCGACGCATTTGGGCAGAGATGGATCGCAGCATTCCATATTGGAAATTGGATGCGGAATGGGCGATTTTCTGCTGGAAGCACAGTCCAAGGGCTTCGATGTGGCAGGTCTGGAAGTAACGGACCATTTGGTGGAATTAACAAACCAGCGCCTGGGGGTTCCGTGCGTCCAAAAGGGAACTATTGAAAGCGTAAATTTTCCACCTAATTCGTTTGATATGATTGCCTTTTTCGATGTTATCGAGCATGTACGCGATATATCCCAATTTATGGGTAAGGTACGCAGTAGTTTAAAGGATTCGGGAAAGATCTTTCTTGCAACTCCATCGTTGGATAGTGGGTCTGCCCGACTGCTTGGCGAACATTGGATGGAATACAAAGTAGAGCATATTTCCTATTTCGGCAGAGAGTCCATGCTGAAATTGCTTGAAAAAACAGGCTTCCATAAGGTCCAGTTTATCCCGAACTATAAGATCCTGAATTTTGATTATATTAACCGCCATTTTGTCCGTTTTCCGGTCAAAGGCTTGAGCCCCCTGGTGAATGGTATCCGAAAGATCACCCCGCGCCCTTTGGCATTTATGCCTGTAAAGGTTATCGCGAGTGGCATGGCGCTGATCGCCGAAAAACGAGCGGATTAATGACTAAGATTGATGTGGAGCAATCTCATACTGCAGGCCTATGTCCAATTTGCGGTTCTGCAAAACATATCTATTTGTTTGAAATCCATGCATCATCCATTTCATATTGCGATGGATGTGAATTAAGTTTTTCCTCCCCAATCACACCGTCGCATGCGAGTGCTTTTTTTATAGAGTACGACGACAGCATTCGGCCGGATCGTGTATTGTCGGATGGATATACAGAAGTGGAAGCGTGTAAAAACTACCTGAGACTGCTTGCAAAACGTTCACCCCGTATTAAGGACATCCTTATCGTTGCCGCAGAGGGACATTATTTTGCCACTGCTGCGCGCGAACAAGGTTTTAACGTTGTCCGCTGTGTTTCCATTGACAAATGGGAAGGTGGGTCGGATCTGGGCGAGGTGGTGGACGCCATTGTGATACTTTATCAGTTGGAACAAAGTCATTTCCTTGAGAATATATTGGAGCAGGCCTACAGAACCTTAAAGCCGGGCGGCGAATTATTTATCGTAACGCTTTCCCTGGATTCACGCTCCGCTATTTTTTTTGGTCAATTTTGGACCGGTTGGCGCTCGGAAAACAGATACTATTTTAATAATACCAATATTCAACTGGCCTTATGGCGCTATGGATTTCAGGATGTTTGGCTGGAAAATGATGTCCGTCCCTACACATTGGCACATATCAATCAGCGCGCAGCCGCGTTCCCGAGCACCTGGCTTACACGCTTGATCCGCGCTATGTATAAGAAAATACCTGTTTCCCTGCACAACAGATATTTTCGTTTGCCTTCCTCCGGCATTATCGTGATGGGTAGGAAGGCCGAGCGCCATGCTTTGCCGGTCTTGTCGGTTGTACTGCCGGTTTATAATGAAGGCGCCACCTTCTCAATATTGATGGATCAGTTATTGGAATTAAGTCTGCCAGGCATACAAAAAGAGATTATTATCGTGGAAAGTAATTCCAAGGATAACTCGCGCGAACTGGTACTGCAATATAAAGACCACCCTGAAGTAAAGATCATTTTACAGGAAAAAGCACTTGGGAAAGGCAATGCCGTCCGCGCCGGATTTGAAAATGCGAGCGGTGATGTAGTGTTAATCCAGGATGCAGATCTTGAATATGACCTGAATGATTATGAGACTTTGATCGAACCGGTTATATCCTATAGAAAGCCCTTTGTACTTGGAGCGCGGCATGGCGGGAAATGGAAAATGCGCCACTTTAGCGACCAACAGCAATTATCAACCTATCTTAACTTTGGGCATGTCCTTTTTGTTACCCTGCTGAATATAATATATGGACAACGTCTTAAGGACCCATTTACCATGTTTAAGATTTTTCACCGCGACTGCCTGTATAACCTTAGTTTCGAATGCAACCGCTTTGATTTTGATTTTGAATTAGTAATCAAATTGATTCGCAAGGGATACATCCCAATAGAAATTCCTACTAACTACAATTCGCGTTCTTTCGCTGAGGGTAAAAAGGTTAATATGTTTCGCGATCCCCTTACTTGGATTCGCGCGCTTATAAAATATCGGTTTGCAAAAATTACGAAGGAATAAGAAAGTCTCATGAAATGCTGCATCATAAGGATGCCTGGCTTTATGGAGTTAACGAACGAATACTAAAATGAGTGAACAGGAGGTTCACACAATGCGCACATCTAATTTATATAAAAATACTGGAAAAATCCCGATCGCATCACGGCTATCGTTGCATTATCGGAAATTAATGTTTTCTAGATTTATGAAATACCTGTTGCCTGAGTCTCATCATTTAATCCTTGATGTTGGCGTTACCAGTGATGATAGGTTTGTTGAGTCCAATTATTTCGAGAAAATGTATCCTTACAAGGATAAAATCGTTTGCGTTGGGACTGAAGATGGAAGCCACCTTGAAGAAAAATATCCGGGGATACAATTCATCCAGGTATACCCGGATATGCCCTTGCCTTTTGAAGATAAAAAATTCGATATTGTGTTTAGTAATGCTGTTATTGAACATGTAGGCAGTAAAGACGCTCAGATGCAATTTGTAAGGGAAATTATTCGTGTTTCCAACTCTTTTTTCATCACTACCCCGAATCGATGGTTTCCAATTGAATTTCATACCGTTGTACCTTTTTTGCACTGGTTGCCCAAGCCTATGTATCGGAAAGTATTATCCTCTTTTGGCGAAAAATTTTGGAGTAAGGAGGAAAATTTAAACCTCCTAAGTAAGAGGGAGTTTCGCCAACTGTTTCCTAAAGGCACAAAGCTTCTTATGGATAGTATTGATATGCTTGGTTATCCAACAAACCTAATTGCATATGGAAAATGTTAAAGCCGATTTGGTTCTTTCTCGGAATAATTATTCTAGATGGGTGGCATATGTGGAAATACCCGGCTAGAATCTGCGCTGTGAATTGAATGTAATTTTGAAAAAAAATTACGCAAAAATAGGCTCCGTTCTTTTTTAGATTGAGGAAAATATATTTTACAGCATCTTCATGAGGTTACGCGCGCTTATAAAATATCGCTTTGCAAAAATTACGAAGGAGTAAACAATAAGCACATGAAATATTTTATTACCGGCGTTGCCGGCTTTATTGCCAGCAACCTTGCAGACCGCCTCTTATCCGATGGTCATAGTGTTATTGGCTATGATAATTTTTCCACGGGGCAGGAGGAGTTCATCGCCTCAGCGATCAACTCTCCTGCTTTTACCCTTGTGCGCGGCGATACACTGGACTTGCCCGCTCTGACCGAAGCCATGCAAGGCGCAGAGTTTGTCTTTCATTTGGCAGCCAACGCCGATGTGCGTTTTGGCACGGAGCATCCGCGTAAAGATTTGGAGCAGAACACGATTGCTACGTTCAATGTTTTGGAGGCCATGCGCGCAAATGGGATTCGGCGCATGGCTTTCTCTTCAACAGGCTCGGTCTATGGGGAAGCAAAAGTAATTCCCACCCCCGAAGATGCGCCCTTCCCTGTTCAAACTTCTCTGTATGGAACTTCCAAAGTAGCAGGAGAGGGATTAATTCAAGCCTATTGTGAAGGCTACGGCTTCCAGGGCTATATCTTCCGTTTTGTTTCTATTCTTGGCGAACGGTATTCGCATGGACATGTTTTTGATTTTTATCAAAAACTGCTCCAGAATCCTGCAGAGTTATATATTCTGGGCAATGGCCGCCAGCGCAAATCCTATCTTTATGTGCAGGATTGCATCGATGCGATTCTATTTGTAGTTGAAAAATCAAACGAAAAAGTAAATATTTATAATCTTGGTACCGACGAATATTGTGAAGTGAACGATTCCATCGGCTGGATTTGCGAACATTTGAAATTAAATCCGCAAAGGGCATACGCTGGCGGCGAGCGCGGCTGGATCGGGGACAATCCCTTCATTTTTCTCGACACATCCAGAGTGCGGGCTTTGGGTTGGAAACCAAAACTCACCATCCGCGAGGGCATTATCCGCACACTGGAATATTTACAAGCCAATCAATGGCTTTTGGAGCAGCGCTCATGAAAGTTTGTGTATTGGGTCTGTGGCATCTTGGAACGGTGACCGCCGCATGCCTGGCTTCAGGAAGGCACCACGTCACCGGGTTGGATTTTGACGAAACGGTTGTCAGCAACTTAAAAAACGGCCAGCCGCCGCTTTTTGAGCCGGGGTTGGAGGATTTGGTTAAAAAGGGATTGGAGTCTGGCGCACTTGATTTTTCAAGCAGCGCAGAAGAGGCAGTGCGCGGGGCGCAGGTGATCTGGGTGACGTATGATACTCCTGTGAATGATGAAGATAACGCGGATGTTGATTACGTTGTCGAACGAGTGTCCCGCCTCTTTCCTTATCTGGAAGCGGGTCAGGAAGTATTGATTTCATCTCAACTGCCAGTGGGTACCAGCAAACGCCTCGAGACATTGTTGGCCCAGTCACGGCCTGCTCTAAGCATCTCGTTTTCATATTCACCTGAAAACTTGCGGCTTGGCAAAGCCATCTCCGTTTTCACACAACCAGACCGTGTTGTGGTTGGCACACGCAACGTGACAAGCCGTAAAGTGATTACAGAATTACTATCTCCATTCACGGATCACATTGAATGGATGTCAGTCGAATCTGCTGAGATGACCAAACATGCATTAAATGCTTTTCTGGCCACCTCGGTCACATTCATCAATGAGATCGCGGCAATTTGCGAGCAGGTTGGCGCAGACGCCAGTGAAGTGGAGCGCGGATTGAAATCCGAGTCTCGTATCGGTCCCAAAGCCTATCTGGGTCCCGGCGGGGCCTTTGCAGGCGGTACCCTCGCGCGCGATATTGCTTTTTTGACCAAACTCGGCCAGGCGAACGATTTGCCCATTCATCTTGTCCCCGCCATACGCGCCAGTAACGATGCCCATAAAAACTGGCCGCGCCGCCGCCTCAGTCAGTTGCTGGGCGGCCTTAAAGGAAAAACCATCGCTGTCTGGGGTCTGACGTATAAACCTGGCACGGATACGTTGCGTCGCTCCAGCGCCATCGAACTTTGTCAGTGGCTCTTGGAACAGGGAGCCACTGTACAAGCGCATGACCCGGCGCTAAAAAACCTGCCCGCTCAGTTTTCTGCGATTCGCTTGTGCGCTTCTCCACTGGAAGCCGTGCGCGATGCAGATGCACTGGTTGTCGCAACAGAATGGCCCGAGTACCGCTCGGTTGACGTTGCCAATGTACTATCGGCCCTGCGTAATCCGCTGGTAGTGGATGCCAATCGCTTTCTGTTTGCTTCGCTTGGGGTAACTCCCGCAGTTAAGTATGTAACTGTAGGGAAAGCGGTGGAGTTATGAGCGATGTACTGGCCAACCGCGTTGCCGTAATTACAGGTGCAAACCAGGGTTTTGGAAAAGCAATTGCCCATGCTTATATCAAGGCGGGCTCCAATCTTATGCTGTGTGCCCGTGACGAATCCAAACTGGCTGAAGTGCAGAAAGAACTGCAAAGTCTTTGCAAAACAGGTCAACGGGTTGAAGCGATCCGTGCCGATGTTTCGAAACGGGAAGATGTCGATCAGCTTTTCTCCGCAGCTTTGAAGGCCTTTCCCAAAATCCATATCCTGGTCAATAACGCCGGCGTCTATGGTCCCAAGGGGCCGATTGAAGATGTAAATTGGGAGGAGTGGGTACAGGCGATTGAAGTCAATCTTTTGGGTTCGATTTTGACCGCCAAAACGCTTCTGCCTCATTTTCGTAAACACCAGTACGGAAAAATTATCCAACTCTCTGGCGGAGGAGCCACTGCTCCTTTACCGTTTATCAGCGCTTATGCCGCATCAAAAGCTGGAATCGTACGGTTTATGGAGACATTGGCCGAAGAAGTGAAGCGAGATGGCATTGATGTGAATTCCATTGCGCCCGGCGCACTCAATACCCGGCTGTTGGATGAAGTACTGGAAGCTGGGCCGGAAAAAGTGGGTAAGGCATTTTACGAGCGTTCCATAAAACAAAAAACCGAAGGCGGCGCGCCGCTGGAACGAGGCGCGGAACTGTCAGTGTATCTGGCATCCGCTGCCAGCGACGGGATAACCGGAAAACTGATCAGCGCGGTATGGGATCCGTGGGAGAATTTCCCGCAGCATTTGGATGATCTGCAAAAAACTGATATTTATACTCTGCGCCGCATTGTCCCAAAGGATCGCGGCCAGTCGTGGGGTGACCTATGAATCAAATTCCCGGGGTAGCCATTCTTGGCTGTGGCCTGATCGGGCAGAAACGCTCGAAAACATTGGCCGGCGCAAAACTGATTGTGTGCGCCGATGTTGATCTAAAAAGAGCGCAGGCGCTCGCGGCTGGATTCCCCGGCTGCGATGCAACAACAGACTGGCTTGCCGCCGTCCAACGCGCAGATGTGGATATTGTGGTCGTGGCCACAACCAACGACGTGCTGGTCGAAACCAGCCTGGCGGCTGTGCAGGCTGGCAAACATGTATTGGTGGAAAAACCCGCCGCCCGCAATGTAGCCGAACTAGACCCATTGATCGAGGCTTCAAAGAATAACAAGGTGCTGGTGCGAGTGGGCTTTAACCATCGCTATCATCCGGCATTATTAAAAGCCCGTCAACTGGTGGATGCTGGTGAACTCGGCGAATTGATGTTTATACGCGGCCGCTATGGCCACGGCGGCCGTAAAGGATATGACCGTGAATGGCGCGCCGACCCGAAGCTTTCCGGTGGGGGTGAATTAATCGATCAAGGGGTGCATATGATCGATCTTTCGCGCTGGTTTCTGGGTGACTTCACTGAGATCCAGGGTTTTGCGCACACCTATTTTTGGGATATGCCGGTCGACGATAATGGGTTTATGTTGCTGAAAACTGAAAAGAAACAAACAGCCTTCCTGCATGTCAGCTGCAGTGAATGGAAAAATCTGTTTTCACTCGAAATCTACGGGCGCGAAGCCAAACTTCATATCGAAGGCTTGGGGGGTAGTTATGGCCTTGAACGCCTATCTTTTTACAAGATGCTGCCGGAAATGGGACCGCCTGATACTACGATTTGGGAATACCCACGCGGTGATAATTCGTGGGCATTGGAGTTCGCCGAGTTTCTGGAAGATGTCCGCTTGGACCGTATGCCCTCTGCCAATTTGAATGATGCTCGTGCCGCCTTGTTGGCGGTTGAAAAAATATACAAGGAGTCTGGTTATGATTATTACGCGTAGTCCCTTGCGCATCACACTAGGTGGTGGAGGTACTGATTTACCTTCGTATTATCGTCAGTTTGGCGGTTTCTTGATCTCTGCTGCCATTGATAAATATGTTTTCGTGACCGTCATGCGCCCGTTCACTGCTGGAATTTTTTTGAAATATTCGCAATTAGAAAAAGTTGAAGCGTTGGATGAAATCCAGCACCCCATTATCCGCGAAGCCATCCGCATATTGGATTTCAAGACTCCTCAGTTGGAAATTACAACTCTGGCCGATATTCCTTCCGGAACAGGTCTTGGCTCGTCGGGCAGTTTTACGACCGCCCTTCTAAAAGCGCTTTTTTCTCATCGCCGCCGCCTGATCCTGCCGGACGAACTAGCGCGTCTCGCCTGTCAGATTGAACTGGATATTCTAAAAGAGCCGATTGGCAAGCAGGATCAATATATTGCAGCCTATGGCGGCATTACCTGTTTTGAATTCAATCAGGACGACTCGGTCAATGCCCATCCTTTACAGATCAGCATGGATACACTATTTGACCTTGAAGATAATTTACTGCTCTTCTTCACAGGATTTTCCCGCAGCGCCTCCAACATTCTGAAAGATCAGGATAAACGCAGCAAGGAGATGGACGAGGACATGCTTAATAACATGCACTATGTTAAGGAATTAGGCCTGCGCAGTAAGGATTCATTGGTGGCTGGAAGAACGTCTGAGTTTGGTGTATTGATGCACGAACATTGGGAACACAAACGTAAACGCTCAAAGGGCATGAGCAATGCCCAGATTGATGAATGGTATGAACTCGGCATGAAGAACGGAGCATTGGGCGGGAAGCTGGTCGGAGCGGGCGGCGGCGGCTTTTTGATGTTCTACGCCGAAGACCGCAACCGTTTACGCCATGCCATGACCAAGGCCGGCCTGGAAGAAGTGCGTTTCCGCTTCGACTTTGAAGGAACAAAGACTTTAATTGGATGATCCTCTACCCGGTTGTTATCCTGGCAGGCGGATTGGCAACGCGTCTGCGTCCCATTACCGAGAAGATTCCCAAGGCGTTGGTGGAAGTCGGCGGGAAGCCTTTTATTGCCCATCAACTTCGCTTGCTGCACTTTCATGGGATGCGGCGTGTTGTTATTTCTGCGTGGTATCGTGGGGATATGATCCGTGATTATGTGGGCGACGGCTCAGAATTTGATATGCAGGTTTCTTATGTATTCGATGGCGATAAACCATTGGGAACAGGCGGAGCAGTTCGCCGGGCGCTTAATCATCTGCAGGAGCCATTTTTTATTTTGTACGGTGATTCTTACCTGCCATGCAATTATGAAGAAATTCAGGCTGCGTTTGAATCCTCCGCTCAACCGGCGCTGATGACAGTCTATCGTAATGAAGGCAAGTGGGATACCAGTAATGTGGAAATGAGGGGCGGAACGCTCGTGAAATATGATAAAAATGACCGATCTCCGGCAATGGAGTTCATAGACTATGGCTTGGGAATTTGCCAACCTGATGTTTTCAAGAATATACAGGATGGAGAGTCTACAGACCTCGCAGATATATATCGTGACCTTGCCCAGGAGAAGAAACTTGCGGCATACATAGTACAACAACGATTTCATGAAATTGGCTCGCATAAAGGACTTCGTGAATTGGACGAAGTGTTAAAGAAAGACTCAAATCATTTTTTATTTAAGGAGAAACCATGAAATTTATTCAAACTTTTATTGCAGAGGCGGTGGAAATCCTAAATAAACTGGATACCGCTGCCATTGAAAAAATGGTGGATGTGTTAGTTGGAGTTCGTCAGGAAGGCGGGCGATTATTTGTGCTGGGGGTAGGGGGCAGCGCGGCCAATGCATCCCATGCCGTTAACGATTTCCGCAAGATCGTGGGCATTGAGACCTATGCTCCCACCGACAATGTCTCGGAACTGACCGCGCGTACCAATGACGAGGGGTGGGCCTCCGTTTTCAAAGCCTGGCTGGCAGGTAGCCATTTAAATTCAAAGGATGCCATTATGATCTTTTCTGTTGGCGGAGGAAATTTGGAAAAAAATGTCAGTCCCAATCTGGTTTTGGCTCTTCAATTTGCAAAAGAAGTTGGAGCGAAAACACTGGGAATCGTTGGGCGGGATGGCGGTTATACCGCGCAGGTAGCTGATGCCTGTGTGATCGTACCCACAGTGAATCCTGAGCATGTTACCCCCCACACAGAGGCATTTCACTCGGTTGTATGGCATTTGTTGGTCACACACCCGCGTTTAAAAGCTTCTCAAACGAAATGGGAGTCTGTTAAATAGATGACCGGCACCCCGGCGGTATTTCTTGACCGCGATGGAATCATAAACCGTGCAATCATCCGCGAAGGAAAGCCCTACCCACCCAGCACAATGGAAGAATTTGAGCTTATTCCTGGATCCATCGCTTCACTGCTTTTGCTAGCTGATGCAGGTTATATTTTGATCGGAATTACCAATCAACCGGATGTGGCGCGCGGCACCCAATCCAAAGAAAATGTGGATAGATTTAACGATTTGATTCAATTCAGATTGCCCGTAAGGGAGATTTTTGTCTGTTATCATGACAATGCAGATGATTGCACATGCCGCAAACCGAAGCCTGGCCTAATTTTCCAGGCGGCAGAAAAATATGACCTGGATCTTTCACAAAGCTGGATGGTTGGCGACCGCTGGAAGGATATTGCTGCTGGCCAAGCCGCCGGACTTAGCACGATTTTTGTTGACTACCACTATGCTGAAGTATATAACGGTCTTTCTGCTGATTTCACAGTGGAAGATACCGCTTTTATGGCAAACATAATTTTGAAAGGACAACCATGAAAACACTTGAACAATTGAAAGTAAAAATTTTTGCTGATGGGGCCGATTTGGATGGTATCTTGGAACTTTACCGCAATCCATATATTACCGGCTTCACCACAAATCCTACTCTGATGCAAAAGAGTGGGATATCAGATTACGAAAAATTTGCACGGGATGTATTGGAAAAAATCCCCGATCGCCCGATCTCATTCGAAGTTTTCTCTGATGAATTTGATGAAATGGAACGTCAGGCACGAAAGATTGCAGCCTGGGGTAAAAATGTATACGTCAAAATTCCAGTGACCAATACACGCAGAGAAACTTCAACAGAATTGGTGCGCCGCCTTGCTCTTGAGGGTGTGCAATTAAATGTAACCGCATTAATGACTCTGGAACAGGTCCGTGTCATTTCCAAGGCGCTGGAAAGCCATGCCCCATCCTATATTTCGATCTTTGCAGGACGGATAGCAGATACCGGACGCGATCCGATGCCATTGATGAAGGAAGCGGTGGAGATTATGTCACCCCATAAGACTCAGGAATTGATCTGGGCCAGTCCGCGTGAATTGTTGAATATTTTTCACGCGGACGATATCGGTTGTCACGTGATTACCGTGACGCACGATATCCTTAAAAAACTATCTCTTGTTGGGAAGAGTTTGGATGAATATTCTCTTGACACCGTTATCATGTTTCGCAACGATGCATTAAAAGCCGGGTACAAGTTATAAGAATATATGACCGGGAATCTGATTACTTTACACAATGCTTTTTGGACGTTGCGCGGTCAGCGTCCTGATTTTGAAAATGTAAGGTAATCAGACCGGGAATATCAAATCATTAATATTTAGCAATTCCTGTTGTTAAAAGCCGGGAATTTCAATAAATCTTCCAACAAGAAAAATACACGTAAATTATTAAACAGGAAGAACAACCATGAAAACAGCGCTTATCACAGGACTCACAGGTCAGGATGGTTCCTATCTGGCGGAATTTTTATTATCAAAAGGCTACAATGTCATCGGAATGTCGCGGCGCACCAGCTCGATGAACTTTGAGCGGATCAGTCACATTCAAGATGACCTGACCCTGATTCAAGGTGACTTGCACGATCAAAGCTCACTCGTCTCCATCCTTGAAACCTACAAGCCCGAAGAGATTTACAACCTGGGCGCGCAATCTTTTGTCCCTGCTTCCTGGCAGCAAGCCGTGCTCACCGCCGAAGTAACCGCCATCGGCGTCCTGCGCATGTTGGATGCCATCCGTCAGACCAACCCCAAGACCCGTTTTTATCAGGCATCCAGCAGTGAAATGTTTGGAAAGGTACTGCAAGTGCCGCAGAGTGAAACCACTCCCTTTTATCCCAGAAGCCCGTACGGGGTTGCGAAAGTCTACGGTCACTGGATCACCGTCAACTATCGCGAGTCGTATGATCTGTATTCCGTCTCAGGAATTTTGTTTAATCATGAAAGTCCGCGCCGGGGTTTGGATTTTGTAACGCGCAAGATCACCCGCACCGCCGCCGCCATCAAACTGGGCAAGGCAAAGGAACTGCGCCTGGGCAATCTGGATGCCGAGCGCGATTGGGGCTTCGCCGGCGATTACGTGCGTGCCATGTGGTTGATGCTGCAACACGAAACCCCCGAAGACTTCGTGATCGGAACAGGTGAAACGCATTCTGTTAGAGAGTTTTGTGAGATCGCCTTTGCCTGCTTAAATTTAGATTACCAGGAACATGTCATTCAAGACCCGCAATTTTATCGCCCCGCAGAAGTGGATTTGCTGATCTCGGACCCCACCAAAGCCAATACCGTATTGGGTTGGAAACCGAGCGTTTCGTTTCGTGAACTGGTTGAAATGATGGTCGAAGAAGATCTCAAACAATTGAGCCGCTAGGGGGGAACAGGTCTGTTCGCGGCGATTAAATAACGCGGATAATGGATAAGACTTGTTCAGCCAAAAACATCAAATTCTGACCGCAGCCTGCAGGGTAATAAGACGCAGAGAAAAGCACTTAAAAACTCTGCGGACTCTGCGCCTCCGCGGTAGAAATTCTTTATCCATTATTCACATTAAATAACATGAATGGATTTTCTAACCACCACGAATAGATCATCTCCGCGTCCATGCGTGTCGAAACCGTTCTCCAATAAAATCTGAAAAATGGGGGAGAAATCTGAATAGGCCATGACAGACATACAGTGTATGTCCCTGTTACGCACAAGTTCAAAACCTGCTTCATTTGTTAACTGAACCACTTCATTCATTGTATATTCGCGGACATGTTTGGTAAAGAACCAGGGCGGGTCGCCCTGCAAGGTCAACCTGACGTGCAAAACAGAGGCCGCGTTGGGGGTGGTGATAAAGAGATAGCCGCCGGGCTTAAGCGCCTGATAACTCTCGCGCAACAAAGCCATAAACCCAAGTTTATAAAAACCCTCATTGAATATTTCACTGATCGGGTCAGAGAGATGTTCCACCAACTCCGTGCAGACGATCAGGTCTGTTGCCCCGGCCTCTGTTTTCCATGGATTGCGTAAATCCCAATCGGTATTGCGCCACTCTATGGTTGGAAATTGCAAACGCCAGTAGTCGCTGGTAATGCTTTCCACGCCCAGATCGATGGCTTTTGCGTTTTCTGGAAGTGACTGTAAAATTTCAGCGATCCATGCTTCGGTCAACATCATGCGGTAGATGTGGGTTTCCCAAAAATCATGGGTGTCCTTGTCGTACCCGCGCGCTGTGCATAGCTCATGCATTTTTTGGATGGTTTTTTTAAGTTCCAGTTTGTCTAATTGAGCGGTATCTGCAAATAAAGCGCGGTTCATTTCGCGCGCCTGACTTGCGTGGATCCTCCTGTTTTTTATCCAGGTGACGGCACGCGCCCCGCGCCACTGAATGTTGCGAAGAAAACGAAGAAGTTTAATTTGCTGCATGGTTGACCTTTGACTGAATGATGTGAAATTTATTTTACTATATTCGGCAACAGTATCATGGCCCCCCGTGCTATTTTGCTTCGCAAAGCGGACTAATCGGTTGTAGCCGATTTTGTAAGAGTAGCCCGCACGGTTTACCGTCGGGCGGGCTGAGTCGTTGTAAAAGAATACTATCCATCAAGAGCGCATCCGATCGTTTCATAGATACGCGCGCCCGGCAGGGAAAATATATTTCGATACCAAATTGGATTGCTTTTCAACCCCGACTCATTAAAACTTTGTTGTGTTCCCCCCACATAAACATAGCGCACGGTATCCATGCAAAGCGCGTCGAGCGTGCTGGGTTGGCTAAAATCCAGGGAGTTGGGTGCGCCAAGCGTAGGTCGTTTGACAAGCGAGGAAAGCCAAATCCCCGCGTCTGCGCCGGCGAAGCCTTCCGGCGCATTGGATGTAAATATATCCAGATTCATGGTGGCGATCAGGATGGTAGCATCCGGGGGCGCGTTCCTTTTTATCCAATCAAAAGCCACAAGATCGTCACTGCTCACAATTTGACAGCAATCGGAGGGATGAAAGTTGTAATTTGAAAATGCATAAAAGAAGACGGCGCCTGCAATGAAGGCGCTTGTTAAAATTCGAATGACTTTAAATGGTTTGTTTTGTCTGCGCGTGATCCTGTGCAGATAGAGATTCAGCGCGGCGAATCCCAGCCCGCCCAGCATTGCCAATGGAAGATATAGGATCATCTCAACAAACGGCCTGTCCAGCAGGGTTTGATAGCCGCGGCTGGAGGATAGGATGTTAATCGGAATCAACAGGCTGGCGAGTAAAAAGAAAATGGTCAGCAGGCTGGCCGCGGCAAGCTGCGGGAAGGTTCTATAGGCAAACACGGTCAATAATATAACCAGCGTAGTGAGTAGGTGTCCACTTTGCAGATAGGGGTCGAATACCACGCTAAGAATCGAAATCGAGCGGATATGGATTAATTCTGCCAGTATCCCGCCGCACAATAAAAATAAAAGCCAGGCTTGAACTGGCTTGGAGAAATTCAGCCGCCATTTTGCCAGTCCCCAGGCGCTGAAGATAATTCCGATCACGATCAAAGACCGGGCGTGAATAAGACCCGCCGCCACGATTCCCAGAGCGGGCAGGGCATATCGTTTCCACTGTGTTAACTGAACATTTTTGGAATGAAAAGCAGCGTACGCGGCGCCTGCCACGAACTGCACCATCAGCAAACTGGTCAGCGCTGGATATTTTCCCCAGTTTAGAGCATAGGCCGGCATGTACCAGCCTATGCCGGCTAGCAAGATTGCGAATACTCCGGCCTGCTCTGATTTTGTTTCGTGCCTGACGATAAAGAAGACAGGAATGGGGATCATGGCAACAATAATTTGCCCCAATAGCATCATGGTATCCATAACGTACCATTGAATTGAAGAAGGCATGACTGCTGTAATTAAATGGAATCCCAGGTGGTAATAGCCTGAAACAGGCAGATTCGTTTGCAGAATTGACTGCGATGATCTATATATTCCCAACAGGGAGCGCAGAATTCTATAGTGTTCTGCCGAGTCAAAATACAAGGGCGTGGTGATGCGCGAGACAAAAACCAGCCGAAGAAAAATGGAAACCAGCAGGATCAGAATTAATACCGGCAGGGTTGAGTTTGATCTTTGAACCGCGGCTTTCCCCCGCCGTCGCTGAAAAAGAGTCGTTGCCAGAGCCGCGGGCAACAATAGGAGGAGTATGCTTAAGTCTATTCTTTGAAAAATATTCTGTGAAAAGAGAACCAGCGCGCCAAATAGAATGGGTAATACACTGCCTGCCAGTCCCAGCGAGAAATACTCGGCAGCCTGCAGTGTATCTTCAAAAAAATATTTTAATATGTGCAGAACAATGATATAGCCTGAAAGGAGGGTGAGCAGAATCCAGGCGATGATGGTCCAGTTATATAAAAGAACCAGCCACCCTTCAAGTAGTATATTCATTCATGCTTATGGGTACGAGGAGTTAGGGTACGTGTCAACAGGGGTCGCTGTGGCCCGAATCCCCACCGCTACAGTTGCTGTGACTTGTGGCGGTGGCGTTTGGGTGGCGGCTGTTGTAACGGCCGAAGGTGTTGTATCGGTCTTGGGCATCATGGCAATTGAAGTTGAGACTGCCAGGAAGGAGATATTCAGATTCCCTTTTGCGATCAGGGTTTCTTCGGTTTTTGAAACAACTTCCATTTCTATGGTTTCGCCCAGTGAAATTTTTTCTCCAACACAATAGAAACTGGTGGGGAAATCTTCAACCCGTACACATTCATAATCGCTTTGAATTCCATTCCGTTGGATTTTCAAGTTGAATTCAGGGAATTCCGGGTCCGAGGCAATAAAGTTGACCAGTGTTTTATCTCCGTTTTCGATTCCAAAAGATGCAACACATAGATCGGAAGGTGTATTAACATTGCAATAGGCTAAGTCAATGACCGGCTGGCCGTTGGATGGTTCGAGACTTGATTTTTTACTACTGAAGAACGTGCATCCTGCGGCGGTCAGAATGATTAAACAGGTGAAAATAATGCCTGATAGGTAGCGGTTTTTTTGCACAGTATCTCCTTGTAATACGCATTGTATTATTATTGAACGTTGGTCTTGGCGGGGAAGGTAGGGGGTAATGCCAGCGTGTGGCATGTTGCGGCGCGGGGGAATGAATCAAAACGCTTTTCGTAATTTTTAGTGTAACATCACAGATTGATTTACGCCATATCTTTATCGCGCGGCAGGCTCGTATCAAAACAGAGTAGGGTAAACGGGGGATAGGGTTTATGATGGAGTATGTCATAATTTTAAAAAATCCCGGAGGAAAATATGATGCGTAAACTGTTGGCCATGCTCTTTGTTTTAAGTTTGCTGGGTTCTGCAAATGCGGCTTTTGCGTTGCCTTCCGAAAAGTCTAATTTTAATCAGTCTTTCTCGCTGACCGACTCGCCCCCGTTACTGGGCTTTACACAAATCGCCAGCGGACTAGATTCCCCGGTCTCGATCACCCATGCCGGAGATGCGTCTGGGCGGGTGTTCATTACCCTGCAAGGCGGGCAAATCATGATCTATGATGGAACCCAGATGGTAGCCGCGCCCTTTTTAGATATCTCATCCTTGATTTCAGGCGGTGGTGAGCGTGGACTTTTAAGCGTAGCTTTTCATCCTGATTACGAAAACAATGGGTTTTTATATGTGTTTTATACAGGCTTGTCAAATGGAGCGCTGGTTGTCGCGCGGTATCATATTTCTCCCGATCCAAACATCGTGGATATCTCTTCAGCCTCCATCCTTTTGACAATTCCACATCCTAATGCCGCGAATCATAACGGCGGTCAATTGCAATTCGGCCCGGATGGATATTTATATATTGGCACAGGCGATGGCGGCACAGGCGGAAGTAGTGCCCAGGACGGCGCATCCCTGCTCGGAAAATTGCTGCGCATCGATGTAGATGGTGCCGCGCCGTATGAGATTCCTGCTACCAACCCATTCAACTCGAATGCCGCCGTTGCTGATGAAGTTTGGGCTTTGGGGTTGCGCAACCCCTGGCGTTTTTCTTTTGACCAATTATCGGGTGATTTGATCGTTGCGGATGTGGGTCAAAATGATTGGGAAGAGGTCAATGTTCAATCCAATGCCAGCACGGGCGGGCAAAATTATGGTTGGCCGTGTTATGAAGGGCTGCATCCCTTCTCCAATCCCAGCGCATGTACGCATGGAACAATTACAACCCCGCTTGTGGAATATAACCATGGCGTATCAGATAGTAATGGCTGCTCCATTACCGGCGGCTATCGCTATCGTGGGAATGCCTATCCGAGTTTGTATGGCGTTTATCTGTATGGAGATCTTTGCACGGGCCGTATTTGGGGCGCTTCACCGAATGGCAACATATGGAATGCGGTTGAGCTTTCAGATACAGAGTACACCATCACAACCTTTGGCGAAGGCGAAGATGGGAATTTATATGTTACAGATTATTATGGCGGCCGAATTTATAAAATTGAAGCTTCTGGTTTTTCAGATGTAGCTCCATCCTATTGGGCCTGGTCATGGATCGAAAGATTGTATAGCGCCGGCATTACCGGCGGATGTTCAACCACGCCGCTGAATTATTGCCCCGAAGATTCTGTCACTCGCGCGCAAATGGCAGTCTTCCTTTTGAAAGGTATTCATGGCTCCAGTTATACGCCGCCCGTTGTCGGAGTCAGCACCGGCTTCGCAGATGTCGCAACGGATTACTGGGCCGCCGCATGGATTAAGCAGCTCGCCGCTGAAGGCATTACCAGCGGTTGTGGCGCGGGCATTTATTGTCCCGATGCAACCGTTACTCGCGCGCAAATGGCGATCTTCCTTTTGAAAGCCAAATATACCTCCACCTACACACCGCCCGCCGCTGTTGGAATTTTCAGCGATGTGCCGCTCAGCTATTGGGCAAATCAATGGATCGAACAACTTGCGGCCGAAGGCATCACCGGCGGCTGCGGGGCGGGCATCTACTGTCCGGATGCCAACGTGACCCGTGCCCAGATGGCCGTTTTCCTTGTGAAAACATTCAACCTGCCTTAATGTCTTAATATGTTTTAGGCGGTAAGAATTATAGGAGATAGTTCTTGGAGTGTTTCGTAAGTATAAATTGTCAATCGAAAAAGAGCATTCACCACAAAGGCTTTTAATGGTTTTTCTCCGTGTTCTTCGTGGCCTCTGTGGTGAAAAAGCCTTTAAGAAATAGCCCAGCTTGGTTGTCAAAGGATGAGAATTTTATGATTTCCAAAATAAGAATTGCTTTGTTTTTATCGTTTTGCGCTTTGCTATGGCTGGGCAATACTACAACATCTGCTCAAACAGTTTCCAACCCTGATCCCATACGCTTTGCAGTGATCGGCGATTATGGAAAAGCCAGCCAGCCTGAAGAGGATGTTTCCTTGCTTGTAAAAAGCTGGGACCCGCAGTTTATTGTCACACTCGGCGACAATAATTATTCCACCGGCTCCGCCGCAGAAATCGACCCCAATATCGGTCAGTATTATCACGACTATATATATCCATATCAAGGCTCGTATGGCGCTGGAGCCGCGACGAATAAATTCTTTCCCGTTCTTGGCAACCATGATTGGGAGACACCCAATGCGCAGCCCTATCTTGATTACTTTAGCCTGCCCGGTAATGAACGCTATTACGATTTTATACAAGGACCGATTCATTTCTTCGCGCTGGATAGTGACCCGCGTGAACCGGATGGAACCAGCGCCTCATCCACGCAGGCCCTCTGGCTGAAAAACGGATTGGCCGCATCCACCTCTCCCTGGCAGATTGTTCTTCTTCATCACGCGCCCTATTCCTCCGCCTCACACGGCTCCAATGTGTATATGCAATGGGACTATAAAGGCTGGGGCGCAGACGCTGTCCTGGCTGGGCACGATCATACCTACGAAAGAATTGTGGTGGATGACCTTCCTTATTTTGTAAATGGACTGGGCGGCTATAGCATCTATCCATTCTATACGCCGCTAGCCGGGAGCGAAGTCCGTTATAACAACAACTATGGGGCCATGCTCGTTACTGCCACAGAAACTCAGATCAACTTCCAATTTTGGAGCCGTACCCCAACTAAGCGCGATGAATATATTTTGCAAACAACCTTCGCAGATGTTGCCAAAAATTATTGGGCCTGGTCCTCGATTGAGACTTTGAAAAACTCCAACATCACCGGCGGATGCGTCACGACTCCCAGTTTGCTATATTGTCCCGCTGAGATCGTAACCCGCGCCCAGATGGCGGTCTTTCTCTTAAAAGGAATTCACGGTTCTGCGTATACGCCGCCCGTTGTGGACGCTGGCAGCGGTTTTACGGATGTGCCCGTGGACTATTGGGCTGCCGCCTGGGTCAAACAACTGGCATTGGAAGGCATCACCAGCGGCTGCGGCAACGGGAATTATTGTCCCGACGAAACTGTGACCCGTGCGCAAATGGCCGTCTTCCTTTTGAGGGCCACGCACGGTTCAGCTTACAATCCGCTTGGCGCCAGCGGCGTTTTTAATGATGTCCCCATCGGCTACTGGGCAGATCGGTGGATCGAACAACTGGCGTCTGAAGGTGTAACCAGTGGCTGCGGCCTTGGAATGTATTGCCCGGAAAGCCCCGTAACACGCGCCCAGATGGCCGTCTTTCTTGTGAAAGCATTTGGCCTATAACGGAGCGCGGACTTCAGTCCGCAATACAAGGCAGGCCGATACTTTGACACGTGAGCAATAGACGAACTGTCAGCACAAGCATCTGCACTCTGCGGTTTTTAGGATAGGCTTCACATCAGTATCGTGACGATTGCCATGACTGGTCTTTAATAGGATAGACCTCCAGCTTGATCGGGTCTTACAACCTGATACCTGCTGGAGGTCTATTTTTTTTACTCCCCTATAGCGTAATCGTATTAATTAGGGCAACCCAAAAGCCTTGACCAGGAAGACCGCCATTTGTGCGCGGGTAACCTCGGCTTCGGGGCAGTAGACGCCTGCTCCGCATCCGCCGGTGATGCCTTCTGCGGCGAGTTGCTTAATCCACGCGGCTGCCCAGTAATCCAGCGCCACATCGGTAAAGTTAGTGTTGCCTGCCAAGGCGGGCGGTGTGTAACTTGAGCTGTGGGAGCCTTTCAAGAGGAATACCGCCATCTGCGCGCGGGTGACCGTTGCATCAGGACAATAGATGCCAGCGCCGCATCCGCCAGTGATGCCTTCGACGGCGAGCTGCTTGATCCATGCCGCTGCCCAATAATCAATTGCAACATCGGTAAAGCCGGTACTGCCTCCCAGAGCGGGCGGTGTGTAGCTTGAGCCGTGGATACCTTTCAAGAGGAAGACCGCCATTTGGGCGCGGGTGACAGTTGCGTCGGGGCAATAAATTCCCGCGCCGCATCCGCCGGTGACTCCAGCGCTGGCGAGCCGTTCAACATAGGACCAAGCCCAATAAGCACCAGGTACGTCCGAGAAGGTGGTAGTTTCCTGTGTGAACAAACCGCGGCCATAGGTGGCAGCCACCAGTTTTGTATTCATCCAGAATAGTTCATCTACAGGGGTGTTGGTCGGGCCGTCGTGTGGAAGACTCCAGTTTGCGCCGCCATCCAGACTGGTAAAGATACCCAATTCGGTGCCGATGTAAAGCCAATTTGAATTATAGGGGTGGATCACGAGGCTGCGGACGGGTAGGTCGGGCAAACCTGTTAAGCCGCTGCCGGTGATGTCACTCCAGTTGGAGCCGCCATTGGTAGTGACCCAGACATTGTCTGCGCTAAAACCGCCGAAAGTAACATAGACCTTGTTGTTATTGTTTTTATCGATGGCAATGCGTGTGACGTAGCGGTTTGGCAGCCCGGGTGAATTGGTGTCCACTAGTGTCCAAGTGGGGGTAACCGCAGTGCCGTTACTCGTCTTATAAACATCGCCATTGTTATGACCAACCCAGATGATATCTGAGTTGCCCGGGGCGACCACGATCGCGCTGATGTTGCTGTAGCCTGTTGTGGGGGCTTTGATCGCATACCAGGCTGGCCCGGTGGTGGCTGTGAGCGGGGCTTTGACATCATTCGTGCGCCATAAAGATTCACCGCCGACAAATAAACGGTTGGCGTTGTTGGGGTCAAGGATTACAGGCGCTATAAAGTTTGCATATTGATTTAGTGCGTCAGTGATGATGTAGGGTGCAGATTTGTAGACCCACATGGAGCCATCCCAATAATCGCCCCAAATGTCTTCAGAATATACACCGCCGTTATCACTGCGATGTACTTGCCCATATATATACTCACCGTAGAAATAATTGGGGTCGGTCGCATCTGCGGCAGACCAGCCGCCGTCTCCACCAAACATGGTGGTCCAGCCTTCAGTGCCGCCGGCGGTTGTGTAGAGCAAGGTGCCGTTATCTTGTGTGCCGCCCACAATGGTTCCGGTTGTGGGGTTGCCGGCTGCGCCATAGAATTGGGTGATGCCGAGGTTATTATTTAATTCGGTCCAGCCAGTGGTTCCAATCACCGTGTACACATTGTCGGCGCGATACACGCCGCCGTCATTGCCGAAGTAAACCGTTGTGTTGCTGGTTCCATTAAACCCGGGTTTTTCAATGATCATGTGGTGGTCTGCATGGGCTGAAAACGGTGAAGCCCACCATTGACTGATCTGGGTAAATGAAATGCCGCCATTTGTACTGCGGTATAGATCAACCCCGCCCACGATGATGGTACTGGCATTGGTTGGGTCAACCCAAATAATGTTATCGTACCAACCTTGACCATTTAGTAGATTATCTCCAGTATTCACACTGGAATAACTTGCGCCGCCATTTACGCTTTTCCAGACTTCGCCGCCATTTGCATCTATTGAAGCATATACGGTGCTTGGGCTGTTCGCGGCATAAGCGACTTCTACACGACCGGAGACCGGCCCTGTAGCTAGAGTCCAGGTATCACCTGAATCTATTGAATACCAGGCTCGTCCATTATATTCTCCCACAACCGCTTTGGTGCCATCGCTGGGATTAAAATTCACATCAATGCCATAGAATGGGCCTGTGGTTGGTGCCCAGGTTGTGCCGCCATCGATGGTTTTCCAGATGCCTGTATCTGTGGCCGCTAAAAGAATGAGATGATTGGCTGGACTGATCGCAAGGCGATTGACCGAGTACCAGTTTGAGTCGTTGGTGGCTGAGAGTTGAGTCCAGGTGGTGCCGCCGTTGGTAGTCTTAAAAACTCCGGCGCCGCGCGGCTCTGAAATAGGATTCCAGCCGGGGCTTGTCACGCCCTCGCCGGTGCCGGCGTAGAGTGTATTTGGATCCGTAGGGTCGATCACCAGGGTGGATACAGCCATGTTAGCCATAAAGTCACTTTGGATTTGCCAGGAGGCGCCGCCATCGGTGGTTTTCCAGATACCGCCAGTGACACTACCCGCCCACATGATATTTGTGCTGGTAGGGTGGATTACGATCGAGCGCACACGCCCGCCGATGTTTCCAGGCCCAATCCACGACCAGGCGTTGCTTTTAATCTTCTGGTCAGAAGTTCCCTGTTGGGCAGCTTTCATCGCGTCAATCTTCTGGTCGGCGGTAATCAACCCGTTGGGGTCAATGCTGCCGTTCTCGTCCATTAATGATAATGCGCGGAATAGCCTCGCATCATCCGGGTGATCTGCTCCCGGTTCTTTTTCTTCCACATGTTGTGCGCTTGAGTTACTTGCAAGCGCCTGATTCACTCTGGGCGCCAACGGCCCCAGCCTGCCCCATAAGCCCAAGGCAATTGCTCCAAGCATGAGACTGGAAATGACGGAAAGAAATATTCTATTCTTTTTTGACATGGATATCTCCTTATAAAAAAAATAAACAGAATCTTAATAGGCACAAAAATTGTGCTTTGAATTTTATTGTATGAGCAATAAAAGTATTTGTCATTCATAGTAGGTACAGTCTAGGTACAGTCTTTATTGTCTATGGATGCCGGTCAGGCGGTTTTCCTGTAAAAAAAAGTGCTGCGCGATTGCGAATAAGAATACGGGGGGCAGGGTCATGATGACTGCCCCCGATAAGAGCAATGACCAGTTGGTGCGGTCGAGTTCCTGTAGCTGACGCAGGCCTACTGGCAGTGTGTAGAGTGTTTGTGATTTGAGGTAGAACAAGGGCGTGACGAAATCACCCCAGTACAATAAAAAGGTAAGGATGCTGACCACAACGAGGGTGGCAGTGGATAAGGGCAAAGCCACGCGCCACCAAATATTCAGGGGGCTGGCTCCGTCTATGCGGGCGGCTTCGTACAGGTCAGGTGGGATGCGTCTAAAATTCCAGAAAAAGAGGAGCACAAATAATGGGCTGGATCCCATGATACTGGGCGCAATTAAAGCAGCGTAGGTGTTGAATAATCCCAATTCGCGGAAGAGGATAAAACGCGCCAGCCAGACGGCGGTGGCGGGGATGATGAGCAGAATCACAGACAGACTGATGAGACGGCTTTGTGTGCGGCGGCTTAATTGTGCCATTGCAAAGCCTGCCAGCGATGCGGTTACCAGAGTAATAGGAATTGCCAGCCCGGCCACCAGCAGTGAGTTGAGAATATAACGCCCGAGTGGAAGAAGTTGAAATACACGCGCATAGTTTGACCAAGCCAAAGGATTGGGCAGCCACTCCACTGTTCGAGGCGGAGGCAGGCCCGGTTGACGAAGCGAAGCGGCAAACATCCAAATCAACGGCAGAACAAATAAGGCGGAGATCAAAATTGAGACGATGTGAAATCCTATGGCGCGGGCACGTTTCCCCCAAATCATTTTTCGTTGCGTGGGGGATTGTTTAGTCGGCATCGGCTTCTCCCCAATTTCCAACAATAGAGATGACAAACCCGATCAATGCGGCTGTGGCGAGGCTTAATAGAACGGTCATCGCGGAGGCCGGCCCGAAGTGCATACGGTCGAAGGCTTCTTCGTAGATCAGCAAGGGCAGAAAGAGTGTGGAGTAATAGGGATCACCATTGGTCATGATGAAGTTGGCGGTGAATATATTTTGGCTGCTCAGAATAATGTCGCGCAGGGTGAGCAATAAAAGCCAGGGAGCCAGCAGAGGCAGGGTAATATACCGAAATTGCTGCCAGATACTGCCTCCATCCACGGCGGCAGCAGCGTAGTATTCAGATGGAATATTCTGTAAGCCTGCCAGTAAAACAACGAAGCCTTCGCCGATCTGGAAGGCTGCCATAACAATAAAAACAAGTTTGGCAAAGCGCGCATCTGCCAGCCAGCCGGGCGTGGGAAGCCCGATGGCTCCGAGAATTAAATTAAGCGGGCCGTATAGCGGATTGAAGATCCATAACCAGATCAGGGCGTAGGCTACATCGGGAATGATAGTTGGTAAATATACGGCGGCACGATACAACCCCACTCCGCGGGTCTGGCGGCTGAGCCATATTGCGAGCGCCAATGCTCCCAATATGCGAATGGGTACGGCCAGGATAATAAAGTAAAGTGTGTTGTATAAAGAGATGGGGAAGAGCAAATCTACCGGGTTGGCCAATACAGTGCGGAAATTAAACCAGCCGACCCAAACGGCAGGTGACATGCCATCGTAGCGTATAAAGGCCAGCGCCAGTGAAAGCAGGGCCGGCACTCCCACCAATAATGCCGCGCCCAATAGGTAGGGTGCCAGCATAAATATCAACTGGGTGTGATAGGAAACCGAGAATGGGCGTGGTTTGGGCTTTTTATGTAAAACAGGCATTGTAGAATTATGTCCCACAGTATAAATGTGAATATGAAGTAACGTATCAGTTTGAACTCTTTCTAAAGTGTATCAGGAAATCCTCTGTGGGCGGGCATGCGAGTTTACCGAATTGTTAGCCCGTTTTTAGCGATTCTTCATTATAATAAAGTGCATTTCATTTTTTTAGAAAGGAGGTATTTGCACATGTTATTTTCTCCAAAAGAGAAGGGCCAGGGTCTTGTTGAGTATGCGTTAATTCTTGTTTTAGTTGCCATTGTTGTCATCGCTGCGCTCTTGATTATGGGACCCATGATCGGTAACGTATTTAGCAAGATTAATAGCAGTTTGAGCAGGGTGTAAAGCCGTACAGCAGTGAATATTAAAGTTACCATAAACGGCCTGTTGGTTCCAACAGGCCGTTTATGGTGTTAGGCTCCCCGAATCGTAAATTTAATTTATATCCAGGGCGCTCATAAATTACGCTTTCCCGTCTTTGAAAAAGTGTAATTTGTGAGCGTGGGCATTATAGAAAAAGAGGAATGGCATGATTGTTGCATCAGATCTAATGGGCACGTTGACCACTGGTTCGCCGTTTTTAGGGCTGGTGGATTGGGTAAAACATAACCAGAGTACATTCCGTGCGAATCTTTATATGGCAGCCATCATGCCTTCGTATATGCTCGCAAAAAATGGATTAATAGACTGGCAGGCCTGGGGACAAAAATTAATGGTGGATAGTCTGGCTTATATCAAAGATGCCAACCCTGAAGTATTAAGCCATGCTTCAGAATGGGTCGTGGAACATAATTTTTGGGAGAAACGCCGTGAGGATGTGGTTGCGCGGCTGATCAAACATCGTGAACAGGGCGCGCAGGTTTACATTGCCAGCAGTGTGGTCGAGCCATTTATTGAACCGTTCGCAAGGCGTATCGGCGCGCATACCATCGGCACACCGATTCAAATTGTAAACGGACGTGTGAAACTGGTCGGTGAGTTGATGGCAAATGAAAAGAAGATCGAGCAGGTCTTGAGCCGACTCGGCGTTGATCGTGTGGATGTTGCCTACGGGGATACGATTTTGGATGTGCCTTTGCTTGAACATGCCGATCATGCTGTGGCTGTCTATCCAGATGCAAAGTTGAAGGTCATTGCTTTACAGCGCGGCTGGGAAATTATTGGGGATACACCGAAGATCGGGTAGGTACTGGGTATCATTAAAAGAGGCGAAAATGGAACGGACAACTTTACGCAGAATCAGAAAAAGAAAAGCCGATAATAAAATTTATCTGTGCGCGCCTGTCAACGCGCTGGTCGAAGGAATTTACGAACAGAATATTCCATTTTCCGAGATCAAGAAACACGGCGATTTTGGACTCGGTACTTTTAATGATCTTGATGGTGAAATGATGATGTTTGATGGGTTGATCTATCGCATAGGTTCTGACGGAAAGGCGAGTCAGATTACAGATGAAGAAACCTGCACACCGTTCGCCTGCGTTACCTCCTTTCAACCATCCAGCGCAGAAGAGTTGGAACAGGAATTATCCTATACAGAATTTCTGAATTGGATGAAGGAACTCATGCCTTCGCCCAATTTGTTCTACGCCTTTCGCATTGACGGTGAATTTGAATATGTAAAAACACGCTCCGTGCCCAAGCAGGAAAATTACCGCCCACTGGTGGAAGTGGCGAAGGAACAACCCACCTTTGAATTCAGCAATGTCACAGGCACCATGGTCGGGTTTTATACACCCGCATTCATGTCATCCTTAAGCGTACCCGGCGTACACTTGCATTTCATCACCGAAGACCATGCCAGCGGCGGACATTTACTGGAATGCCGTCCGCGCAAAATAAAAATAGAATTGCAGTATTTATATACAGTAGAGTTGTCACTTCCTTCCAATCTCGATTACCTGACGTGGGATTTCCAACGTGACATCGGCAAAGATTTGGATAAGGCCGAAAAGTAGAATATGCAAAACAGGCCGCAATTTTTGCGGCCTGTTTTGCATAAAGAATTACTTTCTACCGTACAAACTAAGTTGTTCACCTAATGGAGCGCAGACAGCCGATGGTGGTCTGCGCTCCATTTAGAAAACAGTGTTGTTTTTTGAAGATGTACGCTAGAGAAAAGAATTGTACGCGTGTATATTTTTTTGATTAACTTGAGAATGGTATTTGCACAGTAAAGAATTTCGGGATTACATCCGCGTGTATAATCCTATTGTCTATTTCATTCATAAGAGAGAGGTGCCCCATGACATTCCAGCTTGTGTACTACTCCCAGCAAGACCCGAAATGGAAACCAGAAATTCTCGGCTTCGGCGACCCGCGCGATACCATTGGTTATGTCGGCTGTGCGCTAACCAGCGTGGCCATGCTCCTCAGCGGACATGGCTATATCGAAACCCCCAAAACTCTCAATCAAAAATTAAAGGATGTAAATGGCTTTGCCAGCGCGGGCATTCGCTGGGGCAGCGTCAGTCAAATTTATCCCCAGGTCAATCTCAAAAGCACTATCTCCTGCGTCAATAGCGACGCCCCGCTCGCGCAGATCGATGCCTCCATCGCGGCAGGTCAGCCAGTCATCGTAATGGTCGATAGCGCGTCTGCACCCGGGCTTTCCACACACTGGGTCGTGTTATATGCAAAAGAAGGCAGCGATTATTTAATGCTCGATCCGTGGCCCTACCAAACAGACATGCATAAAAAAACATATCTCATGCCGCGCTATAGTCAGGGCAACCCGCTGCGGCGTTCGATTATGCATGTCATCATCTATGAATCATTTAACGCCAGCGGCGGAATCTCTCAAGTAGACACTTCCTCGACGACAGGCACGGATCAGACTCAATCGACAACTGATACGGTTTCGAGCGGCAGTCTCTCTGCCCGAGTCAAAGCAGATGTCAGTTGGGGGCTGAACATCCGCTCGAGTATTAACACCTCCAGTACAAGTAATATTATTGTCTCCGTTCCCGCAGGTTCATTGTTGACCATCGTTGAAGCAGATGGCGTATCAAAAATCGGAGCAGTGAATCAATGGGTGCGTGTGCGTGATGACAAAGGTCACGAAGGCTTTGCCGCCGCCTGGTATCTGGAAAAAGTTCAAGTAGATACCCCTCGTGAGGTTGAAGTGGATACGACCGCCACAGAAGTTATAACCACAACCGTGACGACACCCAATCAACTGGTCGTTATGGTTCGAGCGCGTGTCGGGAAATTCGGCGTGAAAATTTATGAAACAACTTCTGTCAAAGCGCATGTTGCCGCCACTGAAAAAGCGCGCGCGCAATTGATCGTGATCGAAGACGCCAGCAAAGCCAGACCTAAAATTGGAAAAGCTGGCAAATGGCTGAATGTACAAACCAAGGATGGCAAAAAAGGATTTGTAAACGCCGAGTTGGTAATGCTGCCATAATTGCTAGGCGATTCAACGATTTACATACAATACATATAGAAGAAAACTTGAAACAGAAGCTATGCAGGCCAAAAGGTTGGCGCGGCTTCTGTTTGATTTGGCGCTTATGCACGTTTTCTCCCATTTTTTACGGCTGAATTTTCCAATATCAATCCTTCCATAAGCAGGAAACGCCCCCCAAACATAGACTGTACCCAGACTGTACCCAGACTGTACTTTAAAATCCCAGCCCATACTCTACAATAAATGTACACTTAACTGCTGTTTTTCGCTGTCTGACCTGATCTCAAAACACTACAGACTTGGGAGTCCCTTTTTATGCTGCATCCAAAACGTGTGATTGTCTATGGGGATTCTATTTTTTTGAGCGGTATCGCCGAGACCTTGCGCGCCGATCTGGAGTTACGGGTTGTTGAGATTCAGACTCAGAACAGCGAAGTGAAACTGAAAAATTCCCAGCCTGATATTGTTGTAGTGGATTCTTCGCAGATATCGCTCGACCAGGTCAGCCTGTTGATGTTGTCATTTCCCTCCAGGCCGGGTTTGCCATTTATCAGTTTGAACGCAGATGCCAAACAATTAACGGTATTATCTTCCCAGCAATACCCGGCTGTCAGTCTGCCAGATCTGACGCAGATACTCAAGAAATTTTGATAAATATGCTCAGATTTATTAACTCACCTTACGCGGTTCAACCCCGAAGGGGTGAAAGGATTTTAGAAAATAGTGACAAGAGAACAAAATCTCGAAGGCGGTGTGTTGACGGTTCGTCTCTCGCTCACCGTGTCGAAACAGATGGCAGGGATTTTACAGCCTATGACACCCCTGTGGGGTTGGGTATTAATCGCCTCTTAAACTATAATCATTTGACCCTTTCAGGGTCAGTATTTTTTTTTGCGTAAGGTGAGTTATTAATGACTTCTTTACTATATAAATACTGACCGCCGACTGCCGTTTGTGGTCCATGAATTTGTGTCAAAAAAATATTCATAACTGGTATAAGGATTTTAACCATGCGTCAACTCATATTGTTTTCATTAATTGCGATATTTTTCTGCCAGTCGTGTACTGCGCAGCAGACGTTAAGTACTCCAACACTTAACGCGACGGTTGCTCCGAGCAGTACGGTTGTGAAGGAGACTCTGGTCATGCCAACTATGCCAATTCCCAGCCTGGTGATCGACCCGCTGAAACAACGTGGAAAACTCGTGACGGTTTCAGTTGGAGATGTATTCGCAATATCTGTCCCAATGGATTCGCTGCGCTGGAAGGTGGATTATTCATCAATCTTTGAGCCTCTGACGCCTCAGGAAAATATGCGTGAACCCGGCCCGCATGGTTGGTTTTTTCGTGCAGTTAAAATTGGGCAGGCCGATATACGGTTGACGATGCAGGCGCCGGCCTGTGATGGGCCGCAGCCATGCCCGCCCGCTTCGCCCATTAATTATGTTTTCACGGTAGATGTCAAATAGCGGCTTTTGGAAGTTGACTCTCAAAGCTGCGAAAAAATAAATTGGATAGTCCCCAGTTGACCGTTAAGTCGGATGCGGTGTCTACTTCCATCTATAACTGGCGTGGATAGTTTCAAAAACAGGAGACGTACTGTGCGTAATCGATTCGGTAGTTTTGTTTTATTGGTGATGCTTCTTTTTATAAACGCGTGCGGAAAAGGCAAAACGGCTGAGGCAGTTTCATTTATGGTGTTCGGTGAGCCTGCCGAGTTGAAGGCTTATCAGGAACTTGTGGATGCGTTTCGAAAACAGAATTCAGATGTTGCCATTGAGTTGATCCACATTCCGAGCCAGAGTGATTATCGTAAACGGTTGGCGGCTGATCTGGCTGGCGGCGCGCCGGCTGATGTGGTGCTGATCAATTATCGGCGTTTTAGCGGGTTGGCTCTTAAGAATGCGTTTGAGCCGCTGGGGCCTTATCTTGAAAAATCAAGTGAAATTAAATATGATGACTTTTACGCGCTGCCGATGCGGGCTTTTTCGCTCAAGGATCAGTTGGTGTGTATTCCACAAAATATTTCCAGCCTGGTGACATATTACAACAAGGATTTGTTTGATGCGGCGGGCGTTGCGTATCCTGATGAAACCTGGACATGGGATGATTTTATATCCGCGGCCCAAGCGTTGACATTGGATACAGATCAAGATGGAAGTGTCGATCAATATGGCGTGGGTGTGGAGCCGGAGTTTATTCGCGTGGCGCCTTTTATCTGGCAAAGTGGCGGAAAATTAAGTGAGGGCAATATTCTGACGCTCAACAAGCCGCTTGATATGAGTGCGGTTCAATGGTTTGTAGATTGGCAGGTGAAGTATCACATTGTGCCGGATGCGGTTGGAGAAAAAGCGGAGAGCAGTGAAAGCCGCTTTTTGAATGGGCGCACGGCCATGTATTTTAATAGCCGCCGCCTGGTGCCAACCTTGCGCGAGAGTACCGCCTTCGATTGGGATGTTGCGCCTTTGCCGGCTGGCGGCGACAAATTTACCATTTTGCATTCTGATGCGTATTGCCTAACCGCCGCGAGTACGCATAAAGATGAGGCGTGGGCATTTATTGAATTTGCCAATTCGGCAGCGGGTCAGACGATCATTGCGAAAACCGGGCGCACCGTGCCTTCGTTGATTCAAGTGGCTGAGTCTGATGCCTTTCTTGACCCGCAAGCAAAACCCGCACACAGCCGTGTATTTCTGGATGTGATTCCCTACATGCTGCGCCTGCCGCAGTATGCCAATTGGGCAGAGATCGAAGAAATTTGCGACGAAGAATTACAGCGCGCCTTTTATGGAGCGACCACTGTTGCTGAAGCGATGCAGTCGGCTGTTTCGCGTACATTACCTTTATTTACAGAGAATGAATAATGGAGCGCAGACTTCAGTCTGCTTTTATGAACTGACGGCCGACCGCGGACGGCAAACAGTGGTCTGTGGTCGGCTGTTGGCGGTCCATCACGTGGCAACTCACTGCGCCGTATTGCCGCCATCCACCAACAGCAAATGACCCGTTATAAAAAGGATGATTTGCTTAAACGTTTGGTGCTGCCAGCGGCTTGAGGAAAGCAAAGCCAAAAAGTAAGGTTAGCATGAGCAGGTAGTATGCGGCATAATTCCAGGCGGGTAAAAGCAACAGCACAAAGATAAGAACCGTTGAAATGACAGGGATAAGAATCAGAGCAATCGCCTTGTTTCCTCGAGCATGTAATGTTGTAATAATGCCCAGGAGAGGAAGAAGCAGATAACTTAATCCATGTAAATGTAAGTGTGGTGAAGTGAAGGTGCCAAGCACAACTGCAATACCGATATGCTTAACAGTCAGCTGCTCTTGTTTGTTCCACCAAAAAATGCACATGGCCAATATGGACATGGCTGTTGCTATCCATGAAATGGAACGAACTGTATCGATGTTTGGGCTCGGAAGAATACGTATCAATAACCCAAGCAGGTTATACATTACAGCCCAGTTGATTCCGTAATAACGACCTTGTGAACTGGTCCTTAGCAAGAAAAGAAAATCCGTGATCCCCTGAGTCCCTACAAGCAAAAAACCATAAATAGCCAGACCAAACATCCCGACAATAAACCATAGACTGGCTTGGCGGCGGGAGGCCATGAGCGGCAAAGCCAGTGCTCCTGCAATGGTGGGGGATAGTGTAGCAAAGGCCAATCCTAATCCAGCAAATATTTCTCTCCCCTTCAATAAAGCGAACATCCATAGCAACAGCCCAAGCAAGGTGTAGACCGTATCTTGTCCGCTAAGCAGGCTAATGAAAATCGGAAAATAGACTACGCACCCCACCGCGCCAAGCCATGCAAAACGTATGCTCCATCCTGAATGCCGCAGATGACGACGGGTTAATTCCACACATGCGGATACGATGAGTAAACCTGCAATAGTCCAGTATATATATGCGAGAACATAATTATCACTGGCAATTAATCCCAATATCGGTGTCACATACGGCGGGTGATTAAATATTAAAGGTTGTTGATAAGTGGAGCCAACAATCTGTTGTTGGCTGGCCGCTTCTGCTTCAGAGTTGTAGATTAGTTTGTATTCACCAGTTCGAATCAAACGACCAGTTCCGTAAAAGCTGATGAAATCCATTGTTTTCAAAGATGGATCACTTATCAAACGGAACCACATAAAAGAATACAACGCAATTTGCCCGCTGATGAGCACAAAAGCGAGAATTTCAGCGAATGAGAAATTTCGTTTTACTTTCGAATCAACATTAATAACTTGATGTTTGTCTTCCAAGATGACCTCTCGTTTTTGATGATTATGACTATTACTCACAAGATCACTGCGCCGTATTGCCGCCATCCACCAACAGCAAATGACCCGTCACAAAAGTTGAATCATCCGAAGCCAAAAATAAAACCGCCTTTGCAATTTCTTCAGGCTTCCCAAAACGTCCCATTGGAATATATTCACTTGATGTTTTGATCGCTTCCTCAACTGTCACAGGATCAGAGCCTTCGAAATATCCCTTCTCGATCCAGCGCTCCACAAACGTATCGCCCGGGCAAACCGCATTCACGCGGATTCCCTCGCGCGCATAATCCAACGCCATGGCCTTCGTCATCATGCCCACCGCGCCTTTGCTCATAATATACGGAAAGGCATTCTTCCCCGCCACCACCGACCAATCTGATCCATTGTTGACGATCACGCCTCTGCCCTGTTTTTTCATGTGCGGAATTACCAGTTTGCACATATGCCAGACCGCCGTCACGTTAATATTCAGCGTATCAAGCCAGACATCTTCGGGCGTAGTCTCTGCTGTCCCCTGGGTAACAATGCCCGCGTTATTAAACAAAATATCAATTTGATTAAATTCCTTAAGCGCGGCATCCACTACTCTTTGACAGTCTTCCAGCTTCGTATGATCGGCCTCCACAAAAACGCATCTTCCGCCCTTTTGCCTGCATTCTGTTTCGAGGAGTTTTCCCAACCTGGAGCGTCTGCCCGTTAAGACCAGATCAGCCCCCTCGTCCGCAAAAAGAAGCGCGGTAGCTTTTCCAATTCCGCTTGTGGCACCGGTAATAATCGCTGTTTTATTTTTGAGTCTCATCCTATTCTCCATTCGTCATTCTGCATTCATCATTTCAAGAAGTATAATCCTCCATTATGGACAGTAAGACACTCAACGTTCTCGATTACCCAAAGATACTCGAACGGCTGGCAGGCTTTTGTGATTTCTCCGCTTCGATGGATCTGGCGCGCGCGCTCGAACCCACTTCCTCCTACGAGCTGGCTATCGCACACATTGCAGAAACCAGCGAAGCCCGTGCATTGCTTTCGATGCAAAGCACAGGCATCGGCGCCGCGCATGACATCCGCCCGCAGGCAGACCTTGCCGCGCGCGGCGGTGTGCTGGATCCGCACGCACTGCTTGATATTAAATCCACATTGATCTCGTGTCGTGAACTCAAGAAAGCCTTTGAAAAACGAACAGATGAATATCCGCGCCTGACGCAGGTTGCGCTTGGTTTGCCTGATACCTACGGACTTGTTGATTCGATTTCACGCATCCTCTCAGACCGCGGCGAGATTTTAGATTCAGCCTCCCTCAAACTTGGAGAGATTCGCCGTAGTTTGCGCATCGCGCAGGATCGTTTGATGAGCCGCCTGCAGAAATATGTAACCGATTCAAAAACGGTTGCAATGTTACAGGAACCAATCGTTACCCAGCGCGACGGGCGATATGTGATTCCCTTGCGTGCAGAATTCAAAGGCAAAATAAAATCCATTATCCACGACCAGTCTTCGAGCGGCGCGACTTTATTTGTAGAGCCGCTGCCGGTTGTGGAAGCCAATAATCAGATCCGCGAATTACAGCTTTCCCAACGCGATGAAGAACGGCGCATCCTGGCGGAAATCTCGGCGCAAGTCGGTGAACATGTAACTGAATTGAAATACGGCGTGGAAAATCTCGCAGTTCTCGATCTTGCATTTGCAAAAGCAAAATATGCCGAAGAATTGCACGCGAGTGAGCCGATGCTTCAAGATTTGTCGAAAGCCGAAAGTCAAAAGTCAAAAGACCTTCGACCTTCGACCTTCGACCTGAAACTTCTTCACGCCCGCCACCCGCTCATAGACCCAACTCATGTTATGCCCATTGATGTGGACCCCGCGCCCGGCACGCGTGCCATTGTCATTACCGGCCCCAACACGGGCGGCAAAACCGTTTCGCTAAAAACAGTTGGTTTGCTGGTGGTCATGGCGCAAAGCGGACTTCATATCCCCGCCCAAAGCGGATCGGAACTGCCGTTCTTCCATTCGGTCTGGGCTGATATCGGCGATGAACAATCCATTGAGCAATCACTTTCCACATTCAGCGGACACATTACGAATATCATTCGTATCCTGAAAAAAATAGATAGCCGCTCGCTGGTCATCTTCGATGAGCTTGGCTCTGGCACCGACCCGCAGGAGGGCGCTGCCATCGCGCGCGCGATTCTCAGTCACTTGCTTGAATCAGGCGCGATGACTTTGGTCGCCACGCATTATCCTGAGCTCAAAACGTTCGCGCATGGCACAGAGGGCGTGGTCAATGCGTCTCTTGAATTTGACATAAAAACGCTGCGCCCGACTTATAAACTGACTCTCGGACTCCCGGGCAGATCCAACGCTTTATTGATCGCGCAAAAACTCGGCCTTCCGCAATCCATTATTGACTCGGCCAGAGCAGAAATTAATCCGCTGGATCTGCGGGCTGATAAATTGCTGGATGATATCCGCAAGGAACGCAACCGCACATCGCGCGAGCGTGAGAAGCTGGAGAAAGCGCGCGATAAACTGGAAGCGCAGACCCGCGAACTTGAAAAGCGACTCGAAAAAATTGAAGATGAACGCCGCGATACATTAGCCAAAGCCCGCGCTGAAGGTGAACTGGAAGTGGCGGTGATGAAAAGCAATATTGATTCGTTGAAGTCTCAACTTAAGAAAGCCAGTCAGCCTTTGCAGGCCATCAAAGCCATTGAAGAAAAGATGGATAAGATGGAAGAGAAAGTGGAAAGACCTGTTGAACGTCGAATGTCAAAGGTCGAAGAACAGTCGTCAATCGTCAATCGTCAATCGTCAATTCGCTTGGGCGAGCGGGTCACTGTCAGCACGTTGAATGCTGAGGGATTGGTAACCGCTTTGGGTGAGTCGGATGCGGAAGTCCAAATTGGGACGCTGCGTGTACGGGCGAGGTTATCCGATTTGATTCGAAAACCCAAAGGTGAAGTCGAGTCAAAAGTCAAAGATCAAGTGTCGAACGTTGAACGTTTAACGTTAAACGTCAAGAGCTCCCCCGGTATGGAAGTGGATCTGCGCGGGTTGATGGCGGATGATGCGCTGGATAAAATGGAACGGTATTTGGAGCAGGCGTTTCTTTCGGGTTTGCCTTTTGTGCGAATCATTCACGGCAAAGGGACGGGCAAGTTAAGACAGGCGGTGCGTGATGCCTTGCGCGGGCATGAGTATGTGAATGCGTTTGAGGAAGGCGGAAGCACGGAAGGCGGCGAGGGTGTGACGGTTGCGAAGATGAGGAACGGGTAGTACCTTTTTCCTGATGATTTGCATTTCAGTATGTCGAAGCGCTGTGAAGATGGTATATAATTTTTTTATACTTAAATTGGGAGCCTATTATGTCGATTGATGATGCCATTCAAAAAATGACAGACCTGATCAAAGCCGCCTGCGGCAGCGCGGAGATTAAAGCTGCGAAGATGTCTGATGAAGAAGCGCGGCTTTCGGTCTATGCGCCCGCAGAGGATATGCAAAAAATCAAGGATGCGACGTTCATGCCCGCGATGGATATGTTGAATTCGGATGGCATGGACGTGCAGGTCTTTGTATACGATGTAAGTACGCCGCGTTAGGGGAATGCAGATTTAGAATGATGAATGCAGAATGATGAAAAAAGGCGATCTCGCAAAGCGGATCGCCTTTTTTTGTTTTGTACGGAGCGCGGACTTTAGTCTGCTTTTTGAAGTAAAAAAATAAACCGCAAAGTGCGCGAAGAACTCAAAGTTTTTAAGTCACATTCTTCATTCCGCATTCTTCATTTCCCTCTCCACTGGCTTGCAAACTTCAATATCTGCCTGCGGATATAGAAAACGTGCGGATCGGCAATCATTCGCTGTGACTTGATTAACCGCATCGCGGCTTCGGCTTCATATCCCTGCGCGATCAGGATCGCCGCGCCCATTGTCACCCCGCGATGGACTCCGCCTGCACAATGAGCGTAGACTTTGCCGCCGTTGTTGATGGTTTCGATTGCGGCCTGTGCTCCGCGCTGTAATATCCTGACGGGTATGTGGATCAGCGGGGAATCAAATGTGGGCAGCCATAATAACTGCAACGGCATCTCGTGCTCATCTCTGCGCGGACGATATTCCACGCGCATGTTGATGACGAGCTTCACGCCAAGGTCACGCAGGTGGTTGTAATCAGTGGCTGAGGGCGTGGTGCCGATGAACAGGTCGTTGGTGATGGGGGAGAAGTTCATGGATGAAAGGATAACATAGTTGGAAAGTGGATGTAAAATAGGAAAGTCGAAGGTCAGAGGTTGAAGGTCAGTAATTGATAAGGGCAGGCAAGCATGGCAAAAAAGGACAATTCGAAAAAGGCAAAACCTGAATTTGCACCTCAAGGTGGAGATATTCACGTGGGTGGAAATGTTGAGAAAAGCGTTTTGATTGATGGTAATAACAATGTTGTCTATTATTATGCGGGCGGCAAAAAACGCGAGATGCAGACAGGCTGGTTCTTCGGCCATCGCTACGGCGACTTGGAAACCTTCACAGGTCGCGCGGATGAACTCGAGATGCAGGACGAGTGGCTGGGCAACAAGACAGAAAGCTTATTGATAATCAATGCTTTTGGTGGGTTTGGCAAATCGGCATTGACTTGGCATTGGCTCAACAATAATGTTGATAAAGCCGCATGGCCAACAGCTATTTGGTGGTCATTTTACGAAAAGGAATCAGGCTTTGATAGTTTTCTTGCCGAAGCCTTAACTCATCTTGGCATGGAAACGAAAGAACGATCTGCCCGTCAGCAAGTCAACGATTTGCTGGACGCCATGCAGAAGACAAACATCCTAATAGTAATGGACGGATTCGAGCGACTTCTGCGTCAATACGCTAGGATGGACGCTGCTCTTCAAGATGACGAAGAAGATGTTCAGATTGACCCATCTCAAAGAGACTGCACATCCCAGTCAGCAGAAGTTTTTCTGCGTGGCTTGAGCGACAAAAATATGATTTCTAAAGTCCTAATGACATCGCGCCTTTTCCCGCTGGCATTAGAGGGCAGGGATGGTAAATTACAAAGGGGATGTCGCGAAGTAAATCTAAAAGGTTTTTCGCCCGCTGACGCGGTGACGTACTTCCACAGGCAGGAAATCAAAGCCACGCGTGCGGAGATCGTCGCGGTCTGTGCCGCGTACGGCTATCACCCGTTGAGTTTGAGCCTGCTGGTCGGTTTGATCAACGAAGACCATGAACATCGCGGCGATATTGCGGCGGTAAAGAATCTGGAAATCTTCGAGGACGTGAGAGCCAGACGACATCACGTTTTGGAACGCGCGTACGGAAGTTTAGCTCCCGAGCGCAGGGATTTGCTGAGCAAGATTTCCTGCTTTCGCGGCTCGATGGAATACGCCGTGCTCAAAAAGGTTTTCCCCAGCCCCGACCTGGACAAAGCCCTGCTCGACCTGCGCCAGCGCGGACTGCTGCAATACGTGGGTGAGACCCAGCACTACGATCTGCACCCGATCGTGCGGCATTATGCCTACGACCATTTCACCGACGAGCAACAGCGCAAAGCGGCGCACGTGCAACTTGCCATGCACTTTGTTGACGTCATGCCCGTGACAAACAAGAACGTGAAAACGCTGGAAGACCTCGCGCCCGTGATTGAACTGTATCATCACATGGTCAGGGCGGGGAACAAGTTATTGTATGAACGCCTTGCAAATCCTTTGCATTATCAATTTGGCGCATATCAATTAATGATTGAATTGGAACGCGCTTTATTTCTCGACGGCGAAGACAAACCGCCGTGCTTGAAAAGAGAAGACGCTCAAGCATGGACTCTCAACGCCCTCGCCAATACCTACTCCCTGAGCGGACAACCACGCCGCGCTGCACAAGCCTTTGAACTGATTATTGCTATTGATGAGAAGAATAATGATAAGTCAGCGAATGCGGCAATTACACTGGGGAACGTGGCGACACAGCAACTGGAAATCGGCGCGCTGAGCGCCGCAGAGCGCAACCTGCGCCGCAGCATTGACTTGTGCCGCGAGATTGCGGATGAATTCAACGAAGCCATCGGTCATCAGAATTTGGGGCTCGTCCTGTCCTATCGCGGCGTGTGGCAAGAGGCGGAGCAAGAATTGGATACAGGGTTGAAACTGTTTGAGAAACAACATGTTGTTCAAGCGGAAGGCGTTATCTGGTCATATCGCGCCTTGCGTTTCCTGCTCATGGCAAGGGAAGAAGCGATACTCGATATTCGAAAGTCGAATAACGAATATCGAATATCGGCTATCGAATCCGCCAAACGCGCCCTTGAACTGGCAGATGAACAAGCAAAAGATATTCCTGTTCCCCGTGATTATGTTCGTGCTTACTGGCTTTTGGGTTCAGCCTATCGCGCCAATAACGAATTGACTCTGGCAGAAGAAAACCTGTCCAAGGCTCTCAATCTCTGTCGGCAAATCAATTTGGTTGACACAGAAGCCAACATCCTGCTTGATCTGGCGCGGTTGCGTTACGAGCAAGGCGATTTCAAAGACGCACAGGAAAAAGCGTCTGAGGCACTGATGATCACAGAGAGAAGCGGGTATGTGTTGCAAGGGGCGGATGTGAATCTGTTCCTTGCCCAATACGCGCTGGAGCAGGAGAAGGATAAGGTCAAGGCAAAGGAATATGCCGAGGCAGCGTTGAAATTGGCCACTTGTGACGGTCCGCCGTATTATTACAAGGTCGCGTATGAAGAAGCGGCGAGGATGTTGGAAAAATTACAAGGATGAAGAATAAATGCGGAAGGATAAAACAACATGAGAAAAAGACACAAGCCCAATAAAACATTGGCGCCGCAAACCAACTTTCCCATTGGGGAATCGGTTATTGTCAAACTTGGGGTAACTGATCCCGATCATGGATTCGACATGGGCGGCTGGCAGGGACGCGTCACCGAAAATCATCATGCCGACAAACAAGGCAATCCTTACGTTACCATCGCATGGGATAGTATTACGCTGAAACAAATACCTGTTAAAGTAATCGAACGCTGTGAGGAAGACGGCTTGGATTGGTCAAGCATGGGACTCTACGCCAGCGAGGTCATATCCACTTCGCCGAGGGACAAAATCCATCAAGTGGAGCAAGTCAAGGCGGAAATTGAAGATGCGCACCAGATGGATTATCTGGGCGAACAGGGCAGGCGTATGCAGCAAGTCCTGAACAGCGCGGGCAAGAAAGGCGAGCAGGGCAGGTTCAAGGCCTGGGAAAAATATTTGCAAGACAAACTTACCTTCCCGTTCGAAGCCGAAGTCGCGGAACCTCAGGAACATGGGCCCATACGGACTGGCGAATGCGTTATCGTATTAGGCGTTGAACTTGTTGACGATTCATACGGGATCATAGTGTCTATTAAAACGAAACTCGGACACTATGATTTCCCCCTTTGTGATTTGGAAGCGATTCCCGATACATCCCCAAACTACCAGCTATTGAATGATTATGTTGTCTGGTTTGCGAACAGGTAAGTTAAACAAAAAAGGACTCAGCCCACCGCCGAGTCCTTTTTACTTCTACTGTTTTACTTTCCCTCTGCTACTTGTCGAGCCGCAGATCTTTGGGGTTTATATTTTCGAGCAGGGACTTTATCGAGCAATTTGATGAGTGAACGTAATGCCTCGTTAACAGATTCTGAATCTGGAAAATATTCAAGCACATCCGGGCCAGCAAGATCGTGCCTTCCGCTAACGTGTAATGATTGACTACAACCGTTCCATCGTCTTTCGTGACATGGACTGTGTAGCCTTTATCCAGTGGACGGTAAAATTTTCCGCGCTCGGCTTTGCTGAAATCATATTCAGGGCGCATTTCGTCTTTTTCTTTCTTTTTAGTTGTTTTCATAATTCTTTTTCTCAATTTTTGTCGCTCTTCTGGCGCTAATTAATCGGGTTCTTGTTTTTTCTGTAGGTATGGATAACAGTCAATATACGCCTTATCACAGACATGCCAATTGAAATAAATCGTTCTTCATCTTCTGAATGGTCGGGGTCGGAAATCGTGGCAACTTTGGGGTCGTTGAAAATGGTTGCGCCTTCCTCAAATCTGACTCCATGCTTCTTCAGGTTGCTTGCTGCCTTTTCATCATCCCATTTGAATTCGGAGTTCTGCATAAATTTTCCTTTTCAAATTATGCCTTCCCTTTATGTCGTTTCGAGGATCGAGAGTGTCGCGTATGAAGAAGCGGAGAGAATGTTTGAAAGGATGAAGGCGGAAGGATGAAAGATGTAAAAAGGACTCGGCAATGCGCTGAGTCCTTTTTACTTTTTACTTATTACTCCTCCCTCGTTACTCATCACTTTTTATGCTAGACTCACACTGTCCAACTCTTTTCTCTTTCTTCTTTTATCAATTACTTTCCACTTTCTACTCACCAGTTTGGAGCCTATGGAAACTCTCTCCTCCGCGCTCGACCCGCAATCCCCCGAATTCAAAGCCAACGCAGAACATCATCGTGCCATTGCGCAGGAACTCAAGGAACGCCTCGCGCTTGTGCGGCAGGGCGGCGGTGAGAAATATCGTCAACGCCATGAAGAGCAGGGTAAACTTTTTGTGCGTGAACGTATTGAACGTCTGCTTGACCCGGGTGCGCCGTTCCTTGAACTCTCTCCACTCGCGGCATGGAATATGTATGGTGACAAGGCGAGCGCGCCATCAGGGCGCGCATCAGCCAGTGCGAGCGACAACGAGTCGCTCGCAGCGCCGAGCGCGGGAATTATCACGGGCATCGGGCGCGTTTCAAATCGCGAAGTGATGATCGTTGCCAACGATGCCACGGTCAAAGGTGGTTCGTATTTTTCGATGACCGTCAAAAAGCATTTGCGTGCGCAGCAGATCGCCGAAGAAAATCATCTGCCCTGCCTGTATCTTGTTGATTCAGGCGGGGCATTTTTGCCTCTGCAGGATGAGGTCTTTCCCGACGCGCATCATTTCGGGCGCATCTTCTACAATCAGGCGCGCATGTCTGCCAAACGCATTCCGCAGATCGCGGCGGTGATGGGCAATTGCACGGCGGGCGGCGCATACGTCCCGGCCATGAGTGATGAAGCCATCATTGTCAAAGGTGCGGGCACAATTTTTCTGGGCGGACCGCCACTCGTGAAGGCTGCCACCGGCGAAGATGTCACAGCCGAAGAATTGGGCGGTGCGGATGTCCACACGCGCAAGAGCGGTGTAGCGGATCACTTCGCGGAAGATGATGACCACGCGCTTGAAATCTTGCGCGGAATTGTTGAAACGTTGCAACGTTCACACGTGAACACGAATCTTTCCACGCTGGATGTTGCTCCGCCAGAAGAACCTTTATATGCCCCTGATGAATTGTACGGTGTCCTGCCGCGCACGTTCAAAGAATCCTATGACGTGCATGAGATCATTGCGCGTCTGGTAGATGGCAGTAAATTCCGCGAGTTCAAAGCACGCTATGGCACAACACTCATCTGCGGCTTTGCGCGCATTCATGGCTACCCGGTGGGAATCATCGCCAACAACGGCGTACTGTTCAGCGAGTCTGCGCTGAAAGGGACTCATTTCATCGAACTCTGCGACCAGCGCGGAATCCCACTTTTATTTTTGCAAAACATCACCGGCTTCATGGTCGGCAAGGAATATGAAACAGGCGGCATCGCCAAAGACGGCGCGAAGATGGTGCATGCGGTGGCGACAACTCGCGTTCCAAAATTAACATTAGTCATCGGCGGTTCTTTCGGCGCAGGCAACTACGCCATGGCCGGCCGCGCCTATGGCTCACGTTTTTTATGGATGTGGCCGAATGCGAGAATCTCTGTCATGGGCGGAGAGCAGGCCGCGAACGTGCTCTTAACCATCAAGCAGGATCAACTTGTCAGAGAAGGTAAGCCAGCTCTCAGTGAGTCAGAAGCGCAGGAGTTCAAACGTCCGCTGTTGGAGAAATACGAAACCGAAGGCAGTCCATATCATTCATCCGCGAGGTTATGGGATGACGGTGTCATCGCTCCCGATGAAACTCGTCAAGTGTTGGGATTGGCGTTATCCATTGTGTTGAACTCGCCTAAAGAAGAAGGCGGGTTCGGCGTATTTAGGATGTAGAAGAAAAGGAGTCACATGAAAATTCTGATCATCGGCGGCACACGTTTTCTTGGACGGCATCTTGTTAACTCGGCCCGCGCCCGTGGGCATGAAGTAACTCTCTTTAATCGTGGACAAACGAATCCTAATTTATTTAGGCAGGTGAAAAAGATTCAGGGTGATCGTGAAAAAGATTTGGATCAGTTGTCGGGTCAGTGGGATGCGGTGATCGATACCTGCGGATATTTTCCGCGCATTGTGCGCATGTCCGCTGAAGCCTTGAAAGATAAAGTCGAGCAGTATGTTTTCATCTCCAGCATTTCTGTGTATTCTGATTTCAGCAAGATCGGCATCAACGAAAGCGATGCTGTTGGCAAGATGGAAGATGAAACCATCGAAGACATTACGGGCGCAGCGTATGGCCCATTGAAGGCCTTGTGTGAAAAAGCTGTGCAGGATGTCTTTGGTATCCGTTCATTGATCGTGCGCCCCGGACTCATCGTGGGGCCGCATGACCCAACAGACCGCTTTACCTATTGGCCTGTGCGCGTGGCGCGCGGCGGCGATGTGCTCGCGCCTGATCGCCCCGATGTGTTGACGCAGATCATTGATGTGCGTGATCTGTCTGATTTTATTATTGAAATGATTCAGCAAAATGTGTCGGGCGTGTTTAATGTAACGGGGCCAGATCGTCCATTATCATTTGGAACTTTTCTCGATACATGCAAGTTGGTAAGCGCCAGCGATGCGAAATTTAAATGGGCCTCGCTTGAATTTCTAGATCAGAATCATGTATCCCCCTGGAGCGACCTGCCCGCCTGGCTTCCAGATACAGGTGAAGATGCCGGCTTCGCGCGTGTTGATATTTCAAAAGCGATACAGGCCGGGTTGAAATTCATTGCGCTTGAAGAAACCATCCGCGATACGCTTAAGTGGGCGAAGGAATATCTGCCTGACCATGAATGGAAGGCGGGCTTGCGTGAGGCGCGTGAAAAAGAATTATTGGAACGGCTGAATGTTTAACAAAATTTTGATCGCCAATCGCGGCGAGATCGCCATCCGCATCATTCGCGCCTGCCGCGAACTCGGCATAAAAACTGTCGCCGTGTATTCCAAGGCAGATGCAAACGCGCAGCATGTGCATCTTGCCGATCAATCCATTTTGCTGGGGGAGGCCGCGCCCAAAGAATCCTATTTGAATGCGGATACATTAATCAACGCGGCAATTCAAACGCAAGCGGATGCGATTCACCCCGGCTATGGATTCCTCTCAGAGAACGCATCTTTCGCCCTGCAAGTTGCATCAGCGAATTTAACCTTTATCGGCCCCTCGGCAGATTCGATCCGCGCGATGGGCGATAAAGCCGAGTCGAAGATTGCGATGAAAAAAGCAGGCGTGCCCACGGTGCCAGGTTTTGAAAATTTGAAATCAGACGAAGATTTCAAAAAAGCCGCGCAGGAAATTGGTTATCCTGTTTTGATCAAAGCCTCGGCCGGCGGAGGCGGCAAAGGCATGCGCGTGGTCCATGCTGAAGCTGAATTAAGCGAAGCGATTGAATCGGCAAGAAGTGAGGCCTTACATTCCTTCGGCGACGAAAAATTGTTGATCGAAAAATATCTAGCCAACGCGCATCACATTGAATTTCAAGTATTCGGCGATCAATACGGAAACCTTGTTCATCTATTTGAACGAGAATGTTCCGTGCAGCGCAGACATCAAAAGATAATCGAAGAAACTCCTTCTCTATTACTCACGCGAAAACTCCGCGAACAAATGGGCGCAGCCGCAGTGGCCGCTGCCAAAGCAGTCAACTATTACAATGCAGGCACTATCGAATTTATCTTCGATCCTCAACTTTCAACCTTCAACCTGCAACCTTTCTTTTTTCTCGAAATGAACACCCGCCTGCAAGTGGAACATCCCATTACTGAACTCACCGCAGGCATTGACCTTGTCCAGTGGCAGATTCGAATCGCGGCGGGCGAGAAATTCCCATTCACCCAAAGCGACTTTCACCAGCACGGGCACGCCATCGAGTGCCGCGTTTATGCTGAAGACCCCGCCAATGGATTTTTACCCAGCACAGGCAAACTGCTGCAATTTATCGAACCGCGCGGCCCGGGCATCCGCGTGGATTCAGGTTTCTCGATGGGCAGCGAAGTAACGCATTTCTACGACCCGTTGCTGGCGAAGTTAATTGTCCATGCGGAGAACCGCGAGACAGCCATTCAAAGGATGCAGTTTGCGCTAAAGGAATTTGTTGTGCATGGTGTGGTGACCAATATCGATTTTATGCAAGCCGTGCTCGCGCATGATGATTTTGCACAAGGCAAAGTATCCACGCGCTGGGTGGAGAAGAATTTTAGTGAATGGATTGTTCCTGAAGTTTCATCAGAATCTTTAGTCGCCGCGGCCTTGGCCGATGTGGTCTTCGCGGGGGCGAAGTCGCAGCCTGCGGTTTCAAATGAGACCGATCCATTCAGCCCATGGAAGCAGCCCAATAATTATCGGGTGAGCAATATATGAAAATCACATTTGATTCTCATGCGCTTGAAATTAATCCAGCAGGTGAGGATTATATTGCTGCATTGAATGGGAAAACTGTTTCTGTTCGTATCATCCGCGCAGACGTTTTGCATGGGCGAATGGATTTGCTAATTGACGGTCAACGTGTGATTGCACATGTCTCATCGGATGGCGCGCAACGCTGGGTGACGATTGATGGCCAGACCTTGGTGTTGACGAAAACTTCGGGTGCGAAACGAGGCGTTCGGCACGATCATGCCGGGGGTTTAATTGCGCCCATGCCGGGTCAGGTGCGAAGCGTTTCTGTGAGTGTGGGAGATGCCGTTAAGAAAGGTCAAACCTTGCTAACGATGGAAGCCATGAAGATGGAAATCCGCATTCAAGCTTTGACAGATGGCGTGGTATCGGCGCTGCCTGTTCAGGTGGGGCAAACGGTTGAAAGAGAGCAGATTTTAATTGAGATCATGGATAGGCTGGAAAATTAAAACGTTTGCGTCTGTCAACGTTCCAACGGAGGTATGATGGCTGGAAAATATTTTGAAGATTTGGAAGTGGGGATGCACTTCAAACATTCGGCGGGGCGCACGATCACCGAAATGGATAATGTGTTGTTTTCGTCGTTGACGATGAACACCCAGCCGTTGCATGTCAATGAAGAGTTTGCCGCGAATACTGAATTCGGCCAACGGATTGTGAATGGCATTTTTACCTTGGGGTTGGTGGTGGGGCTGACGGTTTCGGATATCAGCGAAGGTACGATCATTGCGAATTTGAGCTACGATAAAGTGACTCATCCGAACCCGACTTTTCATAACGATACCATTTATGCCGAGACTGAAGTTCTGGAAAGCCGTGAGTCGAAATCAAGAATGAATGTGGGCATTGTGAAGTTAAGGCACTGGGGCAGGAAGTCAAATGGTACGATTGTGATTGAGTTTGAAAGAACCGCGATGTTTTTAAAGCGCGGGCAACGATTGGATTTTTTACCATGATAACGGGTCGAAGGTCAGAAGGCGAGGTTGAAAGTTGAAGGTCTGACCTTAGACTTTTGACCTTCAACTTGCAACTTGTAACGGAGAACTTATGCACTCAAGACGCGCACTACTATACATGCCAGGGGATAACTGGAAGATGGTTGCAAAATCTGTCACACTCGGCGTGGATTCGATTTGCATGGATATGGAAGACGGTGCGGCGGTTAATAGGAAAGCCGAAGCCCGCGCCACGATTGCAAAGGCTTTGCAGGAGTTGGATTTCGGCACAAGTGAAAAACTGGCACGGATCAACTCTGTCGGCTCTGGCTGGGAGCAGGACGATATCGAAGCCGTGCTTCCGTTTCATCCCGATGGAATTGTGATTCCTAAAGCGGAATCTTTTGAGCAGGTGGAATGGGCAGACAGAATCATCGAGGCCGCAGAGTTGAAATATGGCTGGCCTGTACATTCGATTCGTGTCTTGATCGGTGTGGAAACTGCCAAAGGAATACTGAATCTCAAGGAGATTGCCGTTCATCCGCGCCTGGATGGAATCATCTTTGGCGGCGAAGACTTTGCCGCATCCATTGGCGCAATCCGCACGAAAGATGCGGTTGAGTTGTTGTACGCGCGTCAGGCGGTGGTGGTTGCTTGCGCTGCCAATGATTTGCAAGCGATTGATATGGTCACGATTGATTATAAGGATATTGACGCTTTGCGTATTGAATCTGAATTTGGCGCGCAGTTGGGCTATAGCGGAAAGCAGATCATTCATCCCGCACAGGTCGAGCCTGTGCAAACTGCGTTCACGCCAAATGCTGAAGCCATTGCGTATGCAAAACGAATCGTTGAGACTTTTGAAGCCAGTCAAAAAGAGGGCAAGGGCGCGTATTCTTTGGATGGCAGGATGATTGATATGCCGCTGCTGAAGAACGCACAGAAAGTTTTGGAGCGGGCGGGCATACAGGAACGCGGACTTTAGTCCGCAGCCACGGGAAACGGATTTTATGAAATGGTCAACATCCCCACACCGCCCCCCACATCTTTATATGGAAGGTGCGTGGTATTTTGTTACTTCATCTACAGTGAGCAGTATACATATTTTTGCATCTGATGAACATCTTTATGCATGGACAGAAATATTCATTGGGTTGGTAAAAGAATTCAGGCTGGACTTGGCAGCCTGGGTAATTTTATCGAATCATTATCACCTTTTGTTTAAGCCAGACAGGGCAGCTGAACTTGGCGTTTTTATGAAACGGCTTAATGGCATTACGTCCCGCACATTAAATTTATTGGATCATAAACAAGGGCGTACGGTTTGGTATAGTTGTTGGGATCGATGCATGCGCGACGAGAATGATTTTTGGACTCGTTTTAATTACATTCATGAGAATCCTGTCAAACATAGCTATGTAAGCCTTCCTGAAGATTGGAAATTTTCCAGTCGTCAATTTTATTTACAGAATGATGAAGATGAGTGGCTTCAGGAGAAGCTGATCGATTTTCCAGTTTTAGATTTATTGGATGATGACAAATTCTAGTGTAATCCAAGCCCGCAATCCATTTATAAAATAAAGGAGTATTAAATCTTGTTATCCATAGTATTCGGTCTTCTTGCCGCGATTGGGTGGGGCGCGGGTGATTTTACGGGCGGGCTTGCCGCGCGCAAAACAGGCGCGTATCGCGCAGTGCTTTATGCTGAAATCATCGGCATTATATTTCTTTTGGTGGTTGTAAAAGTTTTAGGCGAGCCGCTTCCTGGCCTTCAAGTGTGGCTGCTTTCCATGCTCGCGGGCGCGGCTGGCACAATCGGCTTGATGCTCTTATATCACGCCATGACCCTCGGCTTAATGAGCATCGCCGCCCCAGTCTCCGCTTTATTAGCTGCGTCTCTTCCTGTAGTGGTTGGGATTTTCAAAGAAGGTGTCCCCGGCGTCCTGACCATCATTGGATTTGGATTTGCCTTCTTCGCCGTATGGATGATCTCACAAGGTGCGGGTAGCGTGACAGACATCGTAGCGCATTTTTCAGACTTGACGCAAAGCGCGCCTCTGCTGGCAGGCATTGGATTCGGCTCATACTTTGTTCTCATGCATCAAGCCACCAGCGCGGGTGCAGTCATCTGGCCGATGGTCGCTTCACGCAGCGGCGGCTTGCTATTAATTGTTATCTACATGCTCGTCATCCGCGCTTCATGGAAGGTGGAAGATAGCTCCGCGTGGCCTGTGATTACGATCAATGGCATCCTTGATATTTCAGGAAACGTATTTTTTATTCTCGCGGGTCAGGCAGGGCGTTTGGATGTGGCCGCAGTATTAAGTTCCCTCTTCCCAGGCTCAACCGTCGTGCTGGCATGGATATTCCTCAAAGAGCGCCTGACTCCCAGCCAGTGGGTGGGAATCCTTTCAGCTTTGATAGCCATTATTTTGATGACAATCTAACTCATCTTCTGTGGTAAACTCTCGTCGCTCTCAATGGAGAGCAATTTTTGGGAAATTGTTTTGATTACTCTAAACTGTAAGCCCGATGAAACCTGCTCGGGCTATTTTGTTGGGCGAGTTTATTTGCAAAAGTAAACTTTGTTGGCAAGAAGGAAGTTATACGGAGTTGTCAGAACATTTCAATTTAGTCTTGTAGTTGTTGGTTAATGAATTAGTTTTTAATTGGGTCGCGGGTAAACACTGGCGAACCATCAAACTATCAAACTATACAACTATTAGAAAAGGAAATTTATGACAACTGAATTTACTTCTTTAAACCTGCGCCCCGAACTGGAGCAGGCCATTCTTGAACTCGGCTATGTTACGCCCACCGCCATTCAAGCCGATATGATCCCCCTTATGCTGACAGGCGTGGATGTAATTGGTCAAGCCCAAACGGGCACAGGCAAAACCGCCGCCTTCGCATTCCCCATTCTTCACAATTTCATACATCAACGACTTCCGCAGGCGCTGATTCTTGCGCCTACGCGTGAGCTTGCTGTGCAGGTTGCCGCCGCAATCGAACAATATGGCAAGCATCTTAAAGTGCGTGTGCTCGCTGTATATGGCGGCCAGCCTTACGGCCCGCAAGTTAATCAACTCAAGCGTGGTGTGGATATCGTTGTCGGTACCCCCGGCCGTATTATAGACTTGATGGCACGCAAGGTTCTGGATTTAAGCATGATCAAATCGGTTGTGCTTGATGAAGCAGATGAAATGCTCAACATGGGTTTTATTGAACCCGTGGAAGAAATTCTTTCTGCGACTCCCGCCGCGCGGCAGACTGCGCTCTTTAGCGCGACTTTACCCGTCCGCATTCGCCACCTCGCAGACCGCTTCATGCGTGACCCTCAATCGATCACCATTAAAAAGTCGACTCTCACTGTGGCTTTGATCGAACAACGTTATTACCTTGTTCACGAAGGTGACAAATTAGCAGCGTTGACAAATCTTTTCGAGATCGAACCCATTACCAGTGCGTTGATATTCGTCCGTACTCGTGTGGAAACAGGCCAGTTGGCGAGTCAGCTTTCTGGGCGCGGATTCCCCGCAGAAGCCATCAACGGTGATCTGGAACAAAATGCGCGTGAGCAAATCCTTGGCCGATTCCGTGCGGGTCAAATTAAAGTATTAGTTGCCACTGATGTCGCCGCGCGCGGTTTGGATATTGATAATATTTCACACGTGTTTAACTATCACCTGCCGGATGATGCCGAAGTGTACGTCCATCGCATCGGCCGTACCGGCCGCGCAGGCAAGACTGGTATTGCCATTTCATTATTCGCGCCGCGTGAGAAGCGTCGTTTGCGCGAGATCGAACACATGACCAAGCAGCCGCTTACGCTTGGTAAACTTCCCACCGCCGCAGATATTAATCAGCATCGTGAAGATCAGTTGCTGGAACAATTGAGAATCTGGCTCGGCCGTGGACGTTATCAGCGCGAGCGCGAGTTGGTGGCGCGTTTGGTTGAAGAAGGTCTCGACGCAATGGAAATTGCCGCCGCCGCTTTGAAATTATCGCGTGCCGATGAGAAGCAGCGCCCTGTGGCAAATGTGGCAGATGTTGCCGCAACTGAAAGCCGTTCCTCCTCTTATCGTGGCGGCGACCGTGAGTATGGTCGTGGCAAGCCGCAAAGCAGGGAAGGCCGCGATGGCAAGCGCGAGTTAGGCAAACGCGGTGACCGCGATTCCGAAAATAAACGCGCGTCTCATGAGGCGGGCATGGTGCGTTTGAAGTTGAACAAAGGCAAGGAAAATGGTGTGCGCCCGAATGATATTGTGGGCACAATTGCACATCATGCCGATATTCCTGGCAGCTCGATTGGCAAGATCCGCATCGAAGATAAATTTACGTATGTGGATGTGCCCGAGGCTTTGGTTGAAAAAGTGCTCAAACATAATGGAAATTATCGCATCGGGAAAGACAAATTTACCCTGGCGAAGTCATAATTTACATAAATAGGACGCTGTAAAAATTATCATTGACACTTTAACATCGCCATGATAAAGTAGTGCCTTACACGGATACCAGTAGTTCGCTTTGGAAGTATAACCATCGGCTCATGGGAAACAGTCCATGAGCCGATTTGTTTTGTCTGTTCTGGCGAAAGAACCGGGTCCTCCAAATTTTTTTATTTGCCATAGGAGGCAAACAATGTCAGAACGTATTATCGGAACAGTCAAATGGTTCAACGGAAGCAAGGGCTATGGCTTTCTTGCTCGTGAAGGCGGTGCGGATGTTTTCGTACACTTCTCCGCGATCCAGGGTGACGGTTTCAAAAACCTTGAAGAAGGTCAGAAAGTAGAATTCACCGTTGAGAAAGGCCCCAAGGGTCCGCAGGCTACTAACGTAGTTGTTGTCAACTAATTCATACTGAAATACTTAAAAGCTCCCTGAGATGAAAATCTCGCGGAGCTTTTTGTTTTGCGAAGCGCGGATTTTGTTGTGCTAAAAAATCACGCGCCTTTTCTAACTGCCAGCGCCGCGCCGACGATGCCCGCTTCGTTTAATAATTCTGCGGGGACGACATGCGTTTCAATCGTCAGCAGGGGTAAAAATTTTTCAGACTCTTTGCTGATGCCGCCGCCGATAATAAACAGGTTGGGCCAGAAAAGCTTTTCCATGGTCTTCAAATATTTATTCAACCGTTTGGCGTATTGCTCCCATGAAAGCGCGTCTCGTTGACGGGCTGCATCAGAGGCGCGCATCTCTGCATCTTCGCCTTTTATTTTCATGTGACCAAACTCAGTGTTGGGGAGCAATTGTCCGCGGTGAAAGATTGCGGAGCCGATGCCTGTTCCAAGGGTGACCATGATTACCGTCCCGGGTTGTCCGCGCCCGGCGCCGAAGGCCATTTCAGCCAGCCCTGCCGCATCTGCATCGTTGATCATGGTGCAGTCACAGCCTGTCACTTTGGTAAAGAGCGCATCTGCATTTGTGCCAACCCATTTTTCTGAGACGTTGGCCGCCATCATGGTCACGCCGCCTTTGATCGGTGCGGGGAAGCCAATGCCAATCGGCCCATTCCAATTAAAAGATTGCGCGATCTGATGTACCACTTCTGCCACGGGTTCGGGTTCGCCATCTTTCGGCGTCTTGATACGAAGCCGTTCTGCGAGAAGTTGTCCCGTTTCTGTGTCTACGGGCGCGCCTTTGATACCTGATCCGCCTACGTCGATGCCGAGGATGTGCATGGTTTGTTCCTAAAAGTGGATTTTTATAACAGGCCAGATTTAACCACATATATTGAATGGGGACAATGTGAAATTCTCTTTTGTACACAACTCACGTTAAGTTTTATTGACCTTGTAAAAGTTTAATTTGTCAACCATTCTCTCCCGCCCTGATTTTTGACAAATCGCCCGGGGCGTGGCAAAATGAAGTCTCACATTTTACATATAAGGAAAAGAGCATGACCAAACAAACGAACAGAAACAAAAGACGCCGTGCAGAAAGCCGTTCACGCGCGCTTACCATTGCAGCGATTGTGATCGGAGCGCTGCTCGTGGCAGTGGCTTTGATATTGCCCAACGCAAAATCCAGCAAGGGTGTTGTTATGCCCGTGGCGGTTATCCGCCCGGCAGGAGATGGGTTGACGTTGGGAGATGTCACCGCGCCAGCCAGAATTGAAGTGTTTGAAGATTTTCAATGCCCGTCCTGTAAACAATTCAGTGAAAAGATAGAACCGGAAGTGCTTGAAAAACTGGTGGCAACTGGCAAGGCTTATTATATTTTCCAAAACTATGCTTTTATTGATTCGAAAAGTGCAACCAAAGAATCAAGAGGCGCGGCCAATGCCAGCCTGTGCGCCAATGAACAGGGAAAATTCTGGGAATATCGCGATGTGTTGTTCGCCAATTGGGATGGAGAGAACAAGGGCGCTTTCAGCGCAGCCCATCTTATAGAGTTTGCAACCGCGCTTGAATTAGATATAAAAGATTTTCAAGCCTGTGTCAATGAAGACCGTCATGCCGCAGAAGTTCAGAAAACTTTTGACCTCGGCGTTGAAATGGGCGTCAGCGGAACGCCTTCGGTGTTTGTGAATGGCGTGATGATTTCGCCGGGCTACATTCCAACCTTTGAAGATATCGCCGCCGCTGTTGAAGCCGCGCAGCCATAAAGTTACGGAACCAAAAATATAAAAGACAGAGCGGAAATTCCCGCTCTGTCTTTTATTAAATATGTTGGAGAAATAAATTATTCCTGAGTAACGACCAAAGTCACCCGATACTCAGATTCCTCGATTGGGTTTGACAGGTTAACTGGATAAGGCGCAACTCCCACCACACGAATCAAATAGCCTTTATAAACTGCGCGATCATTAATTCCTTCAAACTCTCCATCTGGTGCGCGCCCATTATTATCGGTAAAAGTTTGCAGGTCAATCTTGGTGGAGCTTCCGTCACCCTCTTGAATCGACAACGAAATAGAGACAGGCCCGCTGATGGCGCATTCGATTTCACTCGGACAGCGTTCATCCCCAGCCACACCCATCAGGCGGATTGAAAACCCCGCATCGGTCAACGCTGCAACCTGATCGGTCGCCAATGTAAATTCGACATCCTTTGCGGTTGATACCGTGGGGAGCGGCGTTGCGGCCTGACATGCACCCAGCAGGGTAATTAGAATTAGGGTGATGGTTAATGTTTTGGTTTTCATAAGTAAGCCTCTTTTTTTGTAACTACTCAGCCCGCCCGACGGTAAACCGTGCGGGCTACTCTTACGAAATCGGCTAAAGCCGATTAGTCCGCTAAAGCGGACTTCGTAACGCTTTGCGTAGCACGGGGGTTCATCCCCGGCGGGGTAAATGTGGATAAAAATGAACGGCTGAGTAGTTACCTTTTTTATCGTCATAGCGGATTACAGACTTCAGTCTGCTATACCGCACTCGGTCACAAATTGCGCTTTTTCAGAGAGTCGAAAGCGCAATTTGTGACCGTGGGTATTATATCTACTCTTTTATCACAGGCAGCTCAGAAGGCAAGCCCCACTCGCTCCACGAGCCATCGTAGACTGAAATATTTGCATAGCCTGCCAACTCTGCCGCCAAAGCGGTGACACATGCCGTGACCCCGGAGCCGCAGCTGAAAATCAGGTTTTGTTCCTTATTCACCAATTTTGAAAAAATAGAATCAAGCGTCGACTCAGGCGCCATAAATCCATTTTGAACAGTATCCGCAAAAGGCAGGTTGAGCGCGTTGGGCATATGTCCGTTGCGTAGGCCTGCGCGCGGTTCGGGGTCGAGACCTTTGAAACGACCTTCCGCGCGGGCATCCAGCACAGCAAAATGCGGATCCGCAAGCGCTTCGAGCACCTGCGCTGAATCGCAGAACATGCCTGCTCGCGGCTGTGCGATAAAGTTTCCGCGCTGTGCTGCGATTCTTTCTGACTGCATACCACAGGCAAAACCAGCTTTTTTCCAGGCGGGCAAGCCGCCGTCTAAAACAGCTACCTGATTGTGTCCCATGGCACGCAACATCCACCACGCCCGCGGACTGGAATACACGCCCACATCATCATAGACCACAATGGCGCTCTTCTGATTGATTCCTAATTTTTGCATCTCCTCTGTAAAGAAATCGGCAGAGGGCATCATGTGCGGCAGGTCGGTGCTTTGGTCGCGGATGTCATGATCAAAATCGAAGCGCAGTGCGCCTTTGATGCACGCGGATTCTTCTTCAAGAGCATGAGCGCTGGGCAAGCCAACGGGTTTCATGTGCGCATCTAAAATAACAAGATTTTCAGCCTCAAAATTATCAGCCAGCCATTGGACAGACACCAGTGAGGAAGTAATTTTCGTAATAGACATAAGGTCACCTGTTTATATTGAATTCAAAAATTATACCTTTGTTAGATAAGCGTGCAATGTTATAGCGCCTGAAATTAATCCGCAAGTTGGCCCATGCGGATTTGATTGTGCCGGGCGGAGTCCAAGGGTATGATCGGTATGCGTATGTGAATAATAACGCTGTCAGTAGGCATAATATATGGAGATGATTGGGAAGTTGATCCAGTCTCAAAATGTTCAAAATCTATGACCCTTATATATTACGATAATGATGCACGATACCATTAAGTAAAAGGATTGCCATGAAAAATATTTTGCAGGCCCGCGCACTTTTCAGTAAATTGGGATTCGGTTTCATCGCTCTTGTAATTTTAATGACAGGTTGTAAACCAAGCTTGTACCAAGATGATAGTGACACAGTTTCTACACAGTTACTAACTACTCAGCAAGGTGATTACAAATCCGTTGCTTGGCTAGACGATGACCATATCGCTTTTATTTACAGACCCGACGATCTTATAGTAAATGACCTCGATATTGATTTTCGCGTGGATATACTCGATATCTCTAGCGGGAAAATTGAAACTTTACCCCAGATACCTCTCTGCCATCTGGTTGTTTTCCTAAACCAAGTGGTGTTTATGAGATTACCAAAATCCCTAATGGTTCCATGGGACTTGTGTTTCGCTGTTATCCTGATAAGAGAATAACAAGCACATTATATTTGTTTGATAAAAGCAAAAACAACTTTATTGCATGGAAATATTACCCGGAATTCCTTGCATCATCTTTTACTTTTGACCCAGATATGACACAGTTTATTCAGGAAAACGGAATTGGCGGAACAAGCAATGAACTCTATTTGGTTAATTCAGAAAAAACAATCACAAAGCTTTTACCCGATTTCAAGAGAGCGCGATCCCCAGCATGGTCATCTGACGGGAAAACTATCGCCTTTGCTGGCACTAAAGCGAATTCAGAAAATACCGATCTCAACACATGGGATGATATAGAATCGCTGCTATATTATCCTTGGGATATTTATCTTATGGATTCTGATGGAAGTAATGTAAGAATCCTTTTACCATTAGTAGGTAATATTTATAATCTTAGGTGGTCTCCAACAAACAGCAATTTGCTTTTATTTGGGGGTACTGCATTTGATGATAAGGATGGAATTTGGTTGTTGGATACTACGGACGGAAAAATTAAAAGATTATGGAAAGAGAATACCTATTTTGATTGGTCGCCAGATGGCTCGAAAATAGTTATCCTGACTAATGATTCAGGTTTCTGGTGGGAAGATGCTACTGTTATAGGTGTCGTAAAGTGATTGTCACGAGTAATATCGATTTATTTGGCGGCCAACGTATTGGCTGCTCTCGCGCTACTGGTTGTGACATCAGTGAAGCGTACTGCTTGGCGGGAAGTATAATAAGGAAAGATCATCATAAAAGGAGCGCAAGATGGATACAAATACAATTGCCCCCCAGGACTTAATCCGCAAAGCAGTGATTGAAGTGGCACAATTGCCAGAGAATGAACTTTTGATTGTGATTGAAATGGTGGAATTGTTCAAGAAACAACGCACTCATCCCAGCCGTGAAACAGCGGCTGAAATGGTAGCCCGCGCCAAAATACGCGCAGCGCATACCAGTGATCTGCCTCGTTTCGAGTTGATGAGCCAGTTTAGCACCACCCTTGAAGAAATCCGCGCGCAGGCTGTTTTGAAAGGCACATCGCTTGAGGAAGAATTGGAAGGTGACTAAACCCATTCGCGCCGTATTGGATACAAACGTATTTGTGTCTGCCGCGCTGAGTAAAGATCCTAACAGCCCCACTCGCGAAGTGTTGGAAAGATGGCAGCGTGGGGAATTTGTGTTATTGATTTGTACTCCGTTGGCTGAAGAGATTGTCGAGAAGCTGCTTGATCGCAGTATTGATGCAGATAAGATCAGTCTGCTTGTCGAAAGACTGGCGCAACTGGCTGAGTGGGTGGAAGTTCCAACGCAGAAAATAGAATCCCTGCTTTCTGATGCTGACGACAATGTGATTGTTGCCTGTGCCGTAGAAGGGACGGCAAATTACCTCATCACATACGACCCACATTTTGATTCTCTAGATGGGGAGTATCGAGGCGTAAAAATTCTCAAAGCAATCCCATTCCTTGAAGTTCTGCGCCGTTCTGGTAAATAATTACTCGCCATCCGAAAAGCACAAACAGCTCCATCTCGTTGACTTGATCAGTGCCTTCTATCCCGTGCATGTTCTATGCCCCCTGAAATCTTCTACTTCAATATTCCCAGTAATTTTGTTGTATCTTTTAGGATGATATCCGCACCCATTTTTTGCAGCTCGGGTTCTTCGCCGAAGCCGCATAAAACGCCCACGGTTTGCGTCCCTGCCGATTTACCGGCACGGATGTCTACGGTGGTGTCGCCGATCATCAGACAGTTTTCGGGGGCGATGTTCATTTTTTTTGCAGCCAGCAGGATCGGGTCAGGGTAGGGTTTGGTATGCGCTGCAGATAGCCCGGTGATGACCACGTCAAAATATTTCGCAAGGTCAAATTGTTCAAGGAAGGCCAGCGTGCCGTGTTCATCGCGCGCACTGACAACCGCCATTGGATAGCGGCCATGTAATTGTTTGAGCATCTCATCGACGCCTGGCACGAGCAGAAATTTTTTAGAGGATTGCTGGCGGTGGCGGGAGAGCCAGTTGATGACCGCAATCATTTCACCATCGATTCCCAGCCTGTCTGCCAGGCCGAGCAGCGCATTGCCGGGCGCTTCGACCCACATAATAAAGCGCCGCGCGGCATGATCGGGATTTTTGAACAGGAACCGTGGAAAAAAGCGCGAGATTTTTTGCGTATACAGATCATCGGTGTCGCTTAGGGTGCCATCTACATCGAAACAGAGAGCTTTTATGCGAGTTAAGTCAAGGGACATGGCGTAATTGTACCAAAGGGGCTATACTTCATATTATTTTAATGAAATTAATATTTTTAAATGAATAAATATACCCATGTCTGAAGACCGCTCCCGCTCTCTACTTGAATTATTGATTAACGTTAGTCGCGAGGTCGCCACTGCGTTGGATCTTCGCACAGTTTTACAGCGCCTTCTTTTTGCCTCCATTCAAAATGTGGGCGGGGAGCGCGGTAGCATCGTGGTCATGGATGATTCGGGCAAGCCTGTAGATGCAACCATTGTCTACGGCAAACAATTCCATGAGCACACCACCCAACAGTTGCGTGATACTGTGGAGCGCGGGCTGGCTGGCTGGGTGGTACAGCATCGCAAACCTGCGTTTGTACCGGATACCAGCAAGGATGAACGCTGGCTGCGCCGTGCAGATGACGCCGTCACCAAGAGCGGTGCGAAGGCTGCGATTTGTGTGCCTTTGATGGCACGTGATCGCTTGGTGGGGGTATTAACGCTGGTACATTCTGTGCCCAATGCGTTCACAGAAGAACATTTGGAATTAATGCGCGCCATTGCAGATCAGGCGAGTGTGGCTGTTTTGAATGCACGTTTATATACCGAGAGTCAACGCACGGCGCGAGTTATGTCTGCATTAGCGGAGGGGGCGGCTGCCATTAACACCTCGCTTGAAATGCCTGATGTGTGGCGGCGTATTCTTAACCAAACCATGCAAGCCTTGCAGGTTGAAACCGTGGCCCTGGCTTTGATCGACAGTGTCAGCGGTGATCTGGTCTTTAACGCAGCGGCAGGACATAACTCTGGCAACATTCCCGGCAGACATATTCCCAGCGGACAGGGACTGGCGGGCTTGGTGATCCGTGACGGGCATGGGTTGGTGGTACCCGTTATCAGCCAGGATACTCGTTATAGTGAGGCAGACAAGTTCGGGGGCATTGAGATGCGCGCAATCGCGATCGCTCCGATCCAGTCGCAGGGCAAGGTCATTGGCGTGCTGCAGGCGGTTAATCCGATTTCAGGCGCTTTTGATCCCGATGCGCTGTTGGTTATGACAGGGCTGGGAAGCCTGGCCGGAACAACGATTCAGAATGCCCAATTCTTTGAGCGTTTGCAAAAAGCACATCAACGTTATCGCGAATTATTTGAAGACAGTGTAGACCCGATCCTCATCACAGATTGGGAAGGCAAAGTGTTGGAAGCGAATCGGCAGGCTGTTGCAATCAGCGGTTATGGCAATGAACAGCTTCATGCGATGAGTATCGACCAATTGCATGAGGTCAAGTGGAATAAGACTGGGCTGAATTTTGAGACGCTCAAAAGCAATGATGAGTATAATTATGAATCTGTGTTGCATCAGCAGGATGGCGACACCACGCCCGTGGAAGTACACGCGCATCGTGTGGAATTTGAAGAGACAGATTCTATACAATGGATTTTGCGCGATATTACCGAACGCAAGGAACTGGATTCCCTGCGCGATGACATGATCGCCATGATCTATCATGACTTGCGCTCCCCGCTGGGCAATATTGTTTCCAGCCTTGAAATGCTGGGCGGCATGGTTCATGAAGATGAAACGATTCGCTCAATGCTGAGCATTGCCACAAATTCAACCGCACGGATTCAGCGGCTGGTAAATTCATTGCTGGATATAAATCGGCTTGAATCTGGCAAGGAGATTGTGGATCAGCAGGCCGTAGACCCGCTCGCGTTGATCCGCGAAGCGCTTCGTGATGTGGAACCGGCGTTGAATGGCCGGCAGCAAAAAATAACCAACAAGTCAACCTCGGTCTTGCCGCTGATTTGGGTGGATGTCGATATGACTCATCGTATTCTTGTTAATCTGCTTGAGAATGCGATTAAGTTCACCCCCGTGCAGGGGCAGCTGGAGATTGGCGCGCAAACTACAGATGGCGCTTATGTTAAGTTTTGGATGCGCGATAACGGGCCAGGCATTCCTCCCGCAGATCGTGAGCGTGTCTTTGATAAATTTACACGCTTGCGCGGTAAGGAACGTTCCGGCGGTCTTGGCGTGGGGCTGGCGTTTTGCCGTCTTGCGGTGATCGGGCATGGCGGCGAGATTTGGGTGGAAAGTGAGTTGAACAAGGGAACCACTTTTTGGTTTACTCTGCCTGTTGCACAAAAGAAGGCCACAGGCCAACTTAAACGCCAGACCGGTAGATTAATATTGAAACCAAACCAATAATAATGGTTGTTTGAAGTTTGTTGTTTATGAAAAATAGCTTTACAGGATCGCCCGGCCGCAGAGTACCATCCGCGGTCTGTGGTCAAGTGACTTAAAAGCAAAGTTTGTGCAATAGAAAGATTATTTAAAATACATTTTTTTTGTACCCAGGAGCAGTATGCAGGAAATAACAAAGAATATCTATATCGAAGACCAATTCCCCGGTGTAACGCTTGGGGTGATCGTCAATCAGCGCGGATTGATCCAGATCGATGCACCACCTTCGCCCGAAGATGCGCGCTCATGGCGCGCCGCATTAATGAACCTTGGCGGCGGCATGGAACGTGTGCTGGTTAATCTTGATTCTCATCCAGATCGAACATTGGGCGCGCGTGCCATGGATTGCACGGTCATCGCGCATGAAAAAACCGCTGATACATTTCGTACACGTCCAAGCACATTTAAAGCACAAGGCGAAGAAACTGGTTCAGATTGGGAATCAATTTCCGGGCTGGGCAGCGTGCGCTGGGCTCCGCCTGAAATTTCGTTCCTCGATCAAATGTCGCTCTATTGGAGCGAGTCTCCGGTATTGTTGGAGCATCACGCCGGCCCGACCAATGGTTCGATTTGGGTGCGCCTGCCGCAGGAAAAAATTATATTTGTCGGCGATGCTGTGCTTAAAAATCAACCGCCCTTCCTGGCCGGCTCCAATCTTTCTGCATGGCTTTTGGCGCTCGAACTTTTACTTGGTGCCGAATATAAAGGCTACACCGTCATCAGCAGCCGCGGCGGTGTGGTCACTGCCAATATTATCAAAACACAATTTGACTTTTTGAAATATGCCCACGATAAGCTGGATAAGATCACGACGAAAAAACCGAATCCAGCGGCGACCGAAAAACTGGTCACCTCACTATTGACATGGTTCAAAGCCCCGGCCGCCCGCCAGAAACAATTTGCCCAGCGTCTGCGCTATGGCTTATTGCATTACAACGTGCGCCAAAATCATTCTCCCAATCAGGCGAGTGAGGATTAAATGTTTGCGCTTCAACCCATCTTTGAGTTGACTCGCGGCCACATTGTAGAATCGACGCACTTTGGTTCGATTGCCATTGTAGATTCGACAGGCAAACTCCTGCATTCTTATGGCGACCCGCATACGGTCGCCTTTTTGCGTTCATCGGCCAAGCCATTTCAAGCGCTGCCCTTTGTGGAACGCGGTGGTGTGGAGCATTTCCACTTTACCCAAAGCGAGCTTTCTCTGGCTTGTTCTTCACACGAAACTGCCCAGATCCATCTGGATGCGGTTCAGGCGATGCAGACCAAAATTGGAATTCAGGAAAGCGATCTGCTATGCGGGTCACACTTGCCGGGTGACGCCGCCCAATTGCGCATGGTGATTCAGCAAAACATAAGCCCCACGCCCAATTTTAATAACTGTTCAGGGAAACATACGGCTATGCTGGCGCATGCCAAAATGCGCGGACTGCCCCTCGATAATTATCTCGATGCAACCCATCCGATTCAAAAAGACATCCTCGCTGCATTTTCTGAAATGTGCGGCATCGAAAAAGAAAAAGTGGAAATCGGCATCGATGGCTGCTCCGCGCCGAATTTCGCTGTGCCGCTAATTAACTCAGCTCTGGGCATGGCGCGCCTGTGTGACCCGCGTAATTTAAGCGAAACACGCGCAGCCGCATGCAGCAAGATCACCGCCGCCATGACAGCACACCCCGAAATGATCAGTAACTACGGTGAATTTGATTGTGAATTAATGACAGTCGGCGCAGGTAAAATTGTCACGAAACGCGGCGCCGAAGGTTTTCAAATCATTGGCTTAATGCCCGGTGTATACGGCGAGAACGGCGTAGGCATCGCGTTCAAAATTACAGATGGCGATGCCTCCCGTATGAATGAAGATTTGGAATCCAGACCGCGTGTGCGTCCCGCTGCTACCCTTGAAATTTTGCGCCAATTAAAGGTTTTGAGTGAGGCGCAATTGCAGTCTTTGGCAAGATTCGGTCCCACCAAACAACTTAAGAATCACCGCGATTACGTAACAGGTGAGTCACGACCTGTTTTTAATCTCTCATAATTTCCATGAAAGCCATTTATTAACCCTTTCATCGCCCAGTTGATTCAACTGGGCGATGTTGACATTTTGCTTAAGCGATTAAGAATACGCTACAATAGGCAGATACATCACCATGAAAAATTTACAAGCACGCGCGATCCAAATCCATGAAACATTGCTGGCGGCCTATGGCGAACCCATTTGGCGTACTCCGCTGCCGGCCATTGATGAGCTTGTTTCTACCATCCTTTCGCAAAACACCAATGACGTAAATCGTGACCGCGGCTTTGATGCCTTGCGCGCAAAACTGCCCACGTGGGAAGCCGTGCGTGATGCAAAGGTTGAGGATGTGATCGCCGCGATCAAGCCGGCCGGACTCGCGAATCAAAAAGGCCCGCGGATTCAACAAGTACTGCGTGCCATTAGTGAGGAACGCGGCTCGCTCAATCTGGACTTTTTAGCGGGGCTGCCGGTCGAGGAAGCGCGTGCCTGGCTGACAAAGTTCAACGGTGTGGGCCCCAAGACTGCCGCCATCGTTTTATGCTTTTCGTTAAACATGCCCGCCTTCCCAGTCGATACGCATATCTATCGCGTCAGCGGCCGCATTGGATTGCGCCCTGAAAAGATGAATGTGGAGCAGGCGCACCCGCATTTGGAATCTGTCTTTCCGCCTGAAACCTATTACGCCGCGCATTTGAATATCATCCGTTTGGGGCGTGAGGTCTGCGGCGCGCGCAAGCCGAATTGCCCGCAATGCCCGATCCTTAAGTTGTGTGATTACAAAGAGAAGACGCAGTAAAATGCAGACAGAAAAAATGGACATTCCCCCGGTCAGTATTGCCTTGGAAGAATTGGGCATTTCGCATACAATATTCCGTCATGAGAAGCCAGTCCACTCGTTTGAGCAGGCCGCGAGTGATCGTGGTCAGCGGGCTTCGCAGGTTGTGCGCAGTATTTTGTTTCGGATTGCAGAAAACGAATTTGTGATGGCGCTGGTGGCGGGTCCCGCGCAGATTTCATGGAAGATTCTGCGTAAACATCTTGGCCGCTCACGAATCACCATGGCAACAGAAGATGAAGTATTGGCGGTGACGGGCTACCGCATCGGGACGGTGGGGCCTTTCGGATTGCCGAACCAGCTTGCAGTTTTGATCGATGCGGGCGTGATGGACGAAGAGGAAATATCCATTGGGTCGGGAATGCAAAATATGGCGATCATCCTCAAGAGTGTGGATTTACATCACGCCTTGAAAAATGCAGAAATATTATCTCTGATCGAAAACTAATGCCAGGAGAATATCATGTCCAACTTTAAACAACGAGCGCTGCAATATATAGATGTCGAATGGGCAACTTATGTCAAACGATATTACCGTTGGCCCGCCAAAGTGGGGCTTAAGCGTGTGAATGCGCAAGGCTATTTGCAATTCCGCGATATGGCCGCGCACGTTTTGGGCTGGTGGGAGGAAGGTGTGCCGATTGTCCTTGCGATTGCCGAAGGGCGTGAGTATGATCGTAAAAAATATGACTTCGCTGTATTTAATGCGGCATCGGTGGCCAAATATAAAGTTTGGAATGAGAACATTTTTTTTTCCCACTTTGAGAAAACACGTCAGAAGTTAGCGGCAGACCTGCGCTCCATGAACAATGAAGCATGGGAAAACCCGCGTGTGCAAAAATGGATTGATGGAATATTTATCAGCCATGCGCGCGAACACGCTGTGGCCTCCAGCCGTTTTCTTGTTTTGGATACACTTCAAAATGAATGGAATACCTACGCCGCAGATTTTGAGAAGATCGAAGATAAGGATGCGTTCCTGAGTAAACAAGGCGTCGGCAGTTTTCGTGAATTGCTTGGGCATATGATCGGCTGGTGGGAGGAAGGACAGCGGGTGATCAACGGCTTTTTGGAAGATCCGGGTTTCGTGTTGGAGGAATCTGATATGGACGCATTCAATGCGGAACTGATCGAAAAATATAAAGCACTTTCTGATGAAGAAGTTCTGAGTCTATTTGAAGCCAAAAGACAGGATATGATCACACTTGTCAATAAACTGCCCGAGGATGCCTTTTCGAACTCGGATATTGAAAGCTGGCTTGCGGCGGATATCACCGGTCATCTGGACGAGCACGCCGTCAAGCCGTAATTTATGGATCATATTGTTTATCTTGCGCTCGGCAGTAATATGGGAAGCCGGCTTTCTAATTTAAAGACAGCCATTAGCAACCTGACTCCGCAAATGAATGTGAAGAAAAAATCGGAGGTGTATGAAACGCCGCCCTGGGGTTTCGCCAACCAGCCTGCTTTTTTGAATCAGGTGGTGAAGGTGGAAACCTATCTTCAGCCGGATGCCCTGCTCGCGCATTTGAAGCGCCTTGAAACTGTGCTGGGGCGTGTTCCTAATTTTCAAAACGGGCCGCGCTTGATCGATATGGATATTTTATTTTTTGACGACAAGGTATTGGATACGCCGCCGCTTGTGATTCCACATCCCCGTTTGCATGAGCGTGCCTTTGTGCTCGTTCCGCTGGCCGACCTGGCGCCTGATTTTGTCCATCCGATATTTAATAAAACTGTAAGTGAGTTATTAGACACTGTGGACAGAAGTGAGATAAGGTTATTTAAGTAGTTACGACCTCAAAAAAAACTGCAGTATAAAAAAGGAGATTAACCATGGATATTGAAGTTATTCACCGCCCATCCTATTCGCTCGCTATTGCAAAACTCACGCCCAATGAACGCATTCGCGCAGAAGCTGGCGCAATGGTCAGCATGTCTGGCGGTGTGAGCATTGAAACCAAAGCCGAAGGCGGCCTGCTCAAGTCACTTGGACGTTCGGTGTTGGGCGGCGAGTCGTTCTTTCAAAATTTCTTTGTGGCGCCCGCCACTGGCGGTGAGGTAACCCTTGCTCCTGAATTACCCGGTGACATTGCCGTGATCGAAATGAACGGCGAAAAGTTGATGGTGCAGTCTGGCTCTTATATGGCTTCTGAATTAACAGTTGAGTTGAGTACCAAGCTGAGCGTCAAAGCGTTGATGTCTGCTGAAGGCATTGCGATGCTTGAAGCAACAGGCACAGGTACACTTCTGGTTTCATCCTATGGCGCGATCTACGAGAAGACTCTCAGCGCCGGCGAAAAATATGTAGTGGATACTTCGCATCTTGTCGCGTTCGAAGGCTCGATGAGTGTGCAGCCCAAGCCAATCGGCGGGCTTAAATCCACATTGTTCAGCGGGGAAGGTTTTGTGATCGAGTTGACCGGCCCAGGCAAGATTTACATCCAGACCCGCTCGCCGCAAGCCTTGATCAACTGGATCATTCCTCAGCTTCCCAAACCCCCGTCAACCAATCGATAAATTGTCATTGGCTTGTATAATAGATGCAGGGCGAACTCAGTTTGCCCTGCATTTTCTTTTGCACCATGGAGACCTATGAAAATTGTCCGTTATCAAACTCAAAGTGATGCGCCGTATCTGCCCGGGAAGGCGGTTTATGGCTGGATGTTGGATGATAAAATCGGCGAAATTCAAGGCGATATCTTCGGCGAATATCGCAGGCGCGAAGCAAAAATACCCATTTTGGAAGTGAAACTTTCTGCGCCTTGTGTGCCGGGCAAAATTCTATGCGTGGGGCGCAACTATGTAGACCATGCGCGCGAACTTGGCAACGAAGTGCCCAAAGTGCCGCTCATCTTTTTGAAACCATCCTCTTCGATCATTGCCAACGGCGAGCATATTCTTTTGCCACCACAATCAAATCAGGTGGAGCATGAAGCGGAACTGGTTGTTGTCATCGGCAAACGCGGGCGAAATATCATCGCCGAGCAGGCAAAGGAATATATCTTCGGCTACACCATCGGCAACGACATCACAGCCCGCGACCTGCAAAAAGCAGACGGTCAGTGGACGCGCGCCAAAGGCTTTGATACGTTTTGTTCCTTCGGCCCGTGGATCAATACTGAATTTGATGCGTCAGATGCGGTGGTCACCTGCCGCGTGAACGGCCAGATGCGCCAAATGGCATCCACGCGTGATATGGTTTTCAATGTCAGTATATTGATCGCCTATATCTCATCGGTGATGACACTTGAGCCGGGTGATATTATTTTCACGGGTACGCCTGCGGGTGTGGGCGCGCTGAAGAACGGCGACATAGTGGATGTAGAAATTGAAGGTCTTGGAAAATTAAGCAATCCTGTAAAAGTATAAAAAATTATTAAATAGAATCAAGGAGATCACTCCATGACCATAAATGAAATCGAAATTTTTCTCAAGCAATATCCCACATACATAAAAACTGAAGCAATAGATGAACTGCGTAAAAAAGATTACGCCCGCCTTGACCGCGGTGAGCATATTTATCTTGATTACACCGGCGGCGGCATTTATGCCGAATCGCAAATTCAAAAACATCAGCAGCTCCTGCGCGAAAATGTTTTTGGAAACCCACACTCATCGAATCCCACTTCACTCGCGGCGACCGAAGTGGTGGAAAGCGCGCGTAAATACATTCTGAAATTTTTCAACGCCGACCCCAATGAATATCTTGCTATTTTCACATCCAATGCCAGCGGCGCGTTGAAATTGATCGGCGAGTCTTACCCATTTTCAAATGGGCGTTATCTGCTGACCTTTGATAATCATAATTCAGTCAATGGGATTCGGGAATTTGCACACGCCCGCGGCGCACAGGTGACGTATATTCCCGTCATGCTGCCAGACATGCGCGTCGACGCTTCACAACTTGACCTGGAACTGGCTCAGCCTTCGAAGAGCAGACATAACCTTTTTGCATATCCCGCACAATCAAACTTCTCCTCGGTCAAACATCCGCTGGAGTGGATCGAGAAGGCTCATGCCCACGGCTGGGATGTATTACTGGATGCCGCCGCGTATGTGCCCACCAACAAACTCGACCTGAGTCAGGTCAACCCTGATTTTGTGCCGGTCTCATTCTATAAAATTTTCGGCTACCCAACCGGACTTGGCGCATTGATCGCGCACAAATCAGCGCTGGCAAAATTACAACGTCCGTGGTTTGCGGGCGGCACAATTACAGTGGCATCGGTGCAAGGCGATAAATATTATCTCGCCGATGGCGCCGCCGCCTTTGAAGATGGCACACTTGATTACCTCAACATCCCCGCCATTGAGATCGGCTTGAAACACATTGAATCGATTGGCTATGATGTCATCAGCGAAAGAGTCAAAACGCTGACAGGCTGGCTGTTGGAAAATCTGACGCAAATGAAACACAGCACAGGCGAGCCGCTGATACGCTTATTTGGTCCCAACTCTACAGAAGGGCGCGGCGGCGCGGTAACAGTTAACTTTTACGACAAAAACGGCAAAGCCTTTGACCATCGTTTTATCGAAAGCGAAGCCAACAAGGTCAATATTTCTTTGAGGACAGGCTGTTTCTGCAACCCCGGCGCGGGTGAAGTTGCACTCGGCATCTCGCGCGTAGAACTGGACGTGTGCTTCACATCCCCAGGCTATAAAGACAAAATGACCATTGACGACTTCCGTCTGTGCATTGACGGTAAATCATCCGGCGCGGTGAGAATTTCCATCGGCATGGTCACGAATTTCAATGACGTTCAGTCGTTTTTGATGTTTGCGAGAGGGTTGTTGAGTTAGGCTACTCTGAAGATTAAACACAAAGCCGCAAAAGGAAAACTTTTGCGGCTTTGTGTTTTGGCGGTAGGACTTAATATTTTTTTATACAGAAGCATATATCACGTTCGACCTTATGCCCGCACTTGTATCACACGCACGGTAAGCATTCCCAGAATTACCGTTGCAATTCCAAACAAACCGAACCAAAGCAAGTCAGCTATTTCAGTGAAAGAGAACAGGCTGAGGTGTAGGAATGAAACGATCATTGTCCCCGCGGCGAAGGCAAACATACCCGGAACAATAGCGCGGATTCCCAGCCATTTATCTTGACGTGAAAATAGCAGGCTTCCGAGTCCATAGGAAAGGAGCGGGCCTGCATACATTTGCGCCAGGGCCGGGGTTACTTTCCACGGCCAGACTGTGGATATAAATGCAGGGATAAAAAATAAAAGTACAGCCAGAATACTGATTACGATACCTTGTGTAAGCAGAAATCCTTTTGCCCATGCAGGAATGGATGGACCGGGGAGTACATCCGCTGGTTGTGGTTTGGGCTGCTTCCATGTCAGCCAGGCGGCGATGATTGGATCGGCGATGTAGGAAATAAACCAGACCCAAACAGGCAGCAACTTGAAATCAAATGCTGATAAATTGAGCAAAGAGATGATGAACATCATCCCGGTCCATGCGCCGATCAATTGAAATGCGCCGCGTACCTCGGCCTGACTGCGGGCCATGAGACAGCCTGCCATGAAGACTGCGCCAAATAAATAAATAGCGCCTACAAAACGGGCGTGCAGGGGCGGCAAGACCATCCAGGTGAACATGGATGCCAGATATTTAGGCGCAAACAAACCCAGCACGGCAACGAGAAGCGCCTCTGCACAGATGGTGCCGTAAAATATTCTTTGACCTTTTGTAATAGGGTTCATGGCTAATCTCCTTTGATGACAACGAATGGAAATATCTTATAATCACTGATAGATTGAGACGATTATAAGATAACATCGGTTGGAATATAACTTCACTTAAATTGTTGCTGACACTGCTCTAAAAATTTGTTTTGCAAATTATGAATTGAGATAAGGATACAAACCTATGAATGGACAGACCCGCTCCAATATAAAACCCGGTATCACGGTCTTGATCGTTTTGAAACAGGATCAACGTACAGGCAAAGTCACCCAAGGCGTTGTCAAGGATATTCTGACCAGTTCGCCCAATCATCCGCACGGGATCAAAGTCCGCTTGGTGGATGGGCAGGTGGGACGTGTGAAGGAAATCGTCGATTCAAATGAGTGAGGTCGTGGTTAGGAACGTCCAGCCGCAAGATCTGAAAGAGTGTTTTGAGGTCGAAGCAGCAGGCTTTTTACCTGAAGAAGCCGCAACGATGGAGACCATTCAGCTTCGAATGGATATATTTCCGCAGGGATTCTTCGTTGCCGAGTTTGACGGCAGAGTTGTGGGCATGGTCAACGGCGCGTGTATAAATAAGGACGACATCAGCGACGAAGAGTTAAAGCAATTGATCGGTCATGCGGTCAACGGCAGGAACATGGTCATCTTTGCACTGGCTGTTTTACCAGCCTATCAAAAACGGGGTATTGCTCGGCAATTGATTTTACAGTTTATTGAAGAAGCTAGAAAAAACAATAAAGAAAAAGTGCTGTTGCTATGCAAACAGTATTTGATCGCCTATTATGAAAAATTGGGATTTATCCACGCGGGGCTATCGCGTTCCCGGCATGGCGGCGCAGAGTGGCATGAAATGCGCTACTCGCTCAAGGAATAATGCGCCCTTATATACTGCCCATCCATGGTTTGTAAGTTTTCAACTGGTAAGAAATAATTGAGTGGGGAATTCAAAATAGAATGACACAGCCTTATCTTAATTACGATGTAATTTCAAACGACTATAACCAGCGCTACCCTTCGACCCAACGGTGGGCGCGTGGCGATGCGCTGCTTAACCTTGCCCATCAGATCAATGCCAAAACTATTTTGGAAGCAGGCAGCGGTACAGGCTTTTGGTTGAATCTGCTTTATCAGGTGACGCCGCATCTGTATGGTATGGATTTTTCAGCAGGCATGGTGGCCCAGGCACAGAACCAACCCGCGCCGCTTAAGTTGACGCGCGGCACGGCCATTCAACTTCCGTATCAAACTGCGACCTTTGACCTGCTTTACTGCGTGGACGCGATTCATCACTTTGGAGATTCTCGCGCCTTTATCTCTGAAGCGTTCCGTGTCTTGAAGCCAGGTGGAGCGCTGGCCATCATTGGGCATGATCCGCATAGCGGCGAGGGGAATTGGTATATCCATGACTATTTTGATACAGTGTATGAGACTGATCTTGCCAGATATCCATCCAGCGGGATGATTAAGAACTTAATGAAGCAGGCAGGCTTTGTAGATATTGCCAAACAGGATGTTGAACATATTTCGAACATTCATGTCGGAGAAGGTGTCTTGAATGATCCTTTCATAAAGCATAATGCCACGTCACAACTGGCTTTGCTCAGCGAAGAGGTTTATTCAGCGGGCATCGAAAGAATAAAAGCGGAATTAAAGAAGCCGCGATTGGATCACAAGCAAGCTATCTTCAAATCAGATTTCTGGGTCAAGATGTTTAGCGGTATAAAACCATAAACTCGTTTGAATTTCGCTTTGCATCCTGCGGTGCTTAATCTGGCATTGCGCATCGAATGGAAAATGCATCAGCGGCGGATCAGTTTTATGAAAGGCTGGCAGGCTTCGGTGGAGAAAGAATCGAGAGTCTGCAGATGATTCGTGGAGACTCATATCTTTTATGATCCATGACCCGCATCAAATCCCAATTCATATATGTTGCGAATTAAAACAAATAAATTGCCCGACTATAGAGTCGGGCAATTTATTTGTCACATGCTATACTCGCTTATAACAACTTCATTTTGTACAGACGAGCAGCCATGAAAATTTTTTTATTTATACTTTTTGCCATTGTCGTGATTATTTCAGCGTGCGGTGGAAAGCCCAGCGCGGCACCCCCTACATTGACTCCGATGCCCACCGTGTTGCCGCCAACCATCGAGCCAACGCGCAGACCTTTGCCGACAGTGACGCCTGCTTGTATATCGCCTGAGCCTGTACAGGCGGATATTGACAGGGTTCTTTCTTATACAGAGGATGTTCTGGATGAACAGGAGTGGGAGAATAGTTATGCGGTGGCGGAAAACCGTGTATCGGTCACCTGGTTGAATAATCCGCAGGGCGCGATTGTTTATCTTGAGGCGCTGATCTTTCCGTGCAGTTATGAAGAGCCTGATCTAAATCAATATTACAGTGACAAAAACTGGAAGGCTATTTTTCAAAATTATGAAAGCTATGAATTGGTCGATGAATGTAAAACAAATGATGGTTTAAGGTTGTATGAATTTGAGGCGCAGAATTTCGGCTTTGAATATGTGATTAAGTATTGGGTTGAGAATGATACCGATACACGCGTGATCTCAACCATGATCGTTTTTCCACTTGAGTCGGAGCTGCTGATGGATGAGTATGCTGCCCGTCTTTTTCCTGAGTACGCAGTCTGTCCTTAATAAAAGGAATCCTTATGACCTCTCGTTACGATATTCTTTTCCAGCCGATCAAGATCGGCCCCGTCACCGCGCCGAATCGATTTTATCAAGTGCCGCATTGTAATGGGTTTGGCCATCGTATGCCGCAGGGTATGGCCGCCATGCGCGGCATGAAAGCCGAAGGCGGCTGGGGCGTGGTTTGCACCGAAGAAACCGAAATCCATCACACGAGTGATCTCTCTCCATACTTTGAAGGCCGCATTTGGAGTGATGATGATATTCCCACCTGGCAGTTGATGACTGATGCTGTTCATAAACATGGCGCACTCGCAGGAATCGAATTAACTTACAACAGCCACGATGCGGCCAATTTATATTCGCGGGCTTCTGCATTTGGCCCGCGTTCGATGGGAATCACCGGCGGCAGTGGATATGAACCCGGGCAGTCACGCGCGGCCACAAAGGATGATCTCAAGTTGGTTCGCAAGTGGCATCGCAACGCAGCCATCCGCGCGCAGAAAGCGGGCTTCGATATTATCTACTGCTACGCCGCCCACAATATGACTCTCGCTTTTCATCTCATGTCGAAAGACAATGACCGCAGCGATGAATACGGCGGCTCGCTTGAAAACCGCACCCGATTTTTTCGTGAACTGATCGAAGATACAAAAGAAGCCGTGGGCGATACCTGTGCTGTGGCCGTGAGATTTGCCGTGGATGAATTACTCGGCGCTGATGGCATACAATTTAACGGGGAAGGTCACGAGATCGTAGCCATGCTGGCCGAGTTGCCCGACCTGTGGGATGTTAACTTGAGTAACTGGGCAAATGATTCAGTGACATCGCGTTTTGGCAAGGAAGGTCATCAGGAACAATATATTTCCTTTGTTAAGAAACTCACCACCAAACCCGTGGTGGGCGTGGGGCGATACACCTCGCCTGATTCAATGGCCTCTGCCATCGAGCGCGGCATCATGGATCTGATCGGCGCGGCGCGCCCCAGTATTGCCGACCCATTTCTGCCGAACAAAATAAAAGCAGGCCGCCACGAAGATATCCGCGAATGTATCGGCTGTAATATTTGCGTTACAGGTGATACGCGCTTCGTTCCCATTCGCTGTACGCAAAACCCAACCATGGGCGAAGAATGGCGGCGCGGCTGGCATCCTGAAACGATTGCGCCGAAAAAATCAGAAGATGAAATTCTCATCGTTGGCGCAGGCCCGGCCGGACTGGAAGCCGCGCGCGCTCTCGGTCAGCGCGGATATCATGTCATCCTGACCGATGCAAAACGTGAAGCAGGCGGGCGCGTTGTGCTTGAGTCAGCGCTTCCGAATCTCAGTGAGTGGCGGCGCGTGGCCGACTGGCGCATGACGCAGATCAACAAAATTGAAAATATATTTTTCTATCGCTCCAGCCCAATGACCGTCAAAGATATTCTCGAAACCGAAGCGCCGCATGTCATCATCGCCACCGGCGCCACCTGGCGCCGCGATGGTGTTGGCCGCAATAGCTCACGTCCCGTGCCGGGCAACGCAAAAATTTTCACACCCGATGATCTAATGAACGGCACGCAAAGCCTTCCGTCGGGCAAGGTCTTGGTCTACGATGACGATCATTATTACATGGGCGGCGTCCTCGCTGAATTACTCGCGCAAAATAATTGCGAAGTCACATTGATCACGCCCGCTCCCACAATTTCTTATTGGACTCAATTCACCCTCGAGCAGGATCGCATCCTCAAGCGGCTGCATGACCTGCATGTGACTCTTCTTGCGAATCACATCCTCGCATCTCACACCCCGAAAACTGCCACAGTCACGAACAACATCACCTCCGCTGAGACAGTTCTCGCCTGCGATGCCATCGTCATGGTCACCGACAGAATTCCCAACGATGCGTTGTATCACGAACTCAAGCCAGCGCTGGCAGAAGGCAAACTCAAATCCCTGCGCCTGATCGGTGACGCTGAAGCGCCCAACATTATCGCGCAAGCCGTGTTCAGTGGTCATCTCGCCGCGCGTGAATTTGACGAAATCATTAACCCTGATGAAACACCCTTCAAAGTGGAACGCATTAAGTTCTAAATGAGGAATCTGCCCATGAATAAATTCCATATTTTTGTTTTGGCTCTTTTTTTGAGCGCGTGCAGCAGCGCCCAATCTGCTCCCTCAAAGCCGGGCGTGGGTTGTGAATCGCTACAGCCCAAGGAAGCTGATGTGCAATACGTGCTGAATTTTGGCAGGGAATTATTTTCTGAAACCGACTGGCAGCGCACGTACTCGGTGGAAGAACTGAAAGCCTATGTTTCCTGGACGCATAGAAGTATCGCCGCAATTTCAGATGTGTCATTGCTTTTATTTTGTGATGCGGCTGGCACACAAGACCTAAACTGGTATTTTACAGATGATCTTGTAAATACCATGTTTGGAGATTATGACCAGTCTCTGATCGTAAAATCCTGCAACACAGAAGACCTGCGCCTTTATGAACTTGAATCCGTAGAAGAAAACGTAAAATATGACATCCGCATGTGGGCGCAGACTCTCAACGAATCACGTGTGCTGACCGTAGTGGTCGTCTTTCCCAGAGACGAAAGCGCCTTGCTCGAAAAATACAGCCAGACATTTTTTCCAACATTGACGGCTTGCCCGTAATATTGTTTATGTGCCTGAGCGCGGCAATAAAAAGATACTCTCAAACAAAATGACTTCCTCAAAAAGCATCCTTGTCACTGGGGCCACGGGATATATCGCCAGCAGATTGATTCCGCAATTGCTCGCACGCGGATATTCTGTCCGCGTATTCGCCCGCCAGCCACAGCGGCTCAAGAGTCGCAGCTGGTTTCCTCAAGTGGAAATAACTACAGGCGATGTAATGGATGCGTCCACACTTGCGCCCGCGCTGAAAGATATACACACCGCATATTATCTCATCCACAACATGACCAGCGGATTTGGCTACACCGAACGCGAGTTGGACGCCGCGCGCAATTTTGCACAAGCTGCCGAAGAAGCCGGCCTGCAGCATATTATTTATTTGGGCGGCCTCGCCGATGAAGAACAGCACATCGCGCCGCACATGCGCTCACGCATCGAAACAGGCGTTACGTTGCGGCAGGGGAGTATTCCCATTACAGAATTTCGCGCTGGTGTCATTGCAGGTTCAGGCAGCATTTCCTTTGAGATGATCCGCTTTATGACTGAATTATTCCCGATCATTCCCGCGCCTGTTTGGATAAATAATAAATCCCAGCCGATTGCCACTCAAAATGTGATCGATTATCTTTTAGCCGCTCTCGATAATTGGGAGGGGCATGGTCAGGTCTTTGAGATCGGCGGCCCTGCCGTCACCACGTATCAAGAACTTATGCTGCATTATGGCAGAATTCGCGGGCACAAACGCAGCTTCTTTTTGTTCCCCTATGTTCCTGTTTGGTTCATGGCTTTCGGCATCGGACTCATGACGCCTGTGCCGTATCCTATCGCCCGCGCGTTGGTGGGCGGCTTATCCAGTGACAGCGTGGTACTGCATAACGACGCGCACAAAATTTATCCCGAAGTGAATCTCATTGATTTTGAATCAGCTGCCAGGGAAGCCCTGACTCGTTTACATCCGCTTAAGATAGAGCGTGTTTGGGAGGATGGCGAATCCCATGCCAAGACCCTCAAGCATGAAGGTTTTTTTATCGATTATCGTGAAATACAAATAAATGCAGATCCAAAAAAAGTTTTTCAAATTATCAAAGAGATGGGCAATAAAACCAAATGGCCGTATGCAAACTGGCTTTGGAAACTGCGCGGCTTTTTCGGCATCAGAAAATTTACTCCCAGCGCAGGCTATGATTATTTTCAAATAGATACGATTGAACCCGATCACATGCTCCTTTTGCATTCACAACTCAAAGCCCCCGGCGAAGGTTGGATGGAATGGCGCGTGGAAAAACACGCACAAGGCACGCGCTTAATGCAAACCGTTTATTTCACCCCGCATGGTTTTGGCGGATTTTCATACTGGTATTTTTTATATCTCATTCACGTTTTTGCTTTTCGTGGGTTGATAAAAGGCATCGCGTCCTGCGCAGTGGTAAAATAAAAATAGTAATAACGATCAGAACGCGGCGAAGTTGGTGTAAGTCCAACACTGTCCCGCAACTGTGAGGTTAGTTAAATAGTTATGTAGTTACGTGGCTTGGTAGTTCAACTATCAAACTAACGAACTGATTCAACTATCAAACTGCCAAGTCAGGTCGCCCGCCTCTGAATCGGTTCATCACACTCTCGTGGAAAGGAGGTGGATGGCGGCATATATGAATTGCCCTCCCACCTCCCCAGTCATCGACTGGGGATTTTTATTTGCAGGTCTACACATCATAATTTTGGAGATATAAAATGTTTCGTAAAACTTTACTTTTGACTTTATTCCTCGCACTCTGTAGCGCTGGATGCACCCCCGCCTCAACCCCGACCGAAATGCCTGCTCCTGTTTCGACAGAGATTGCCGCCACGGAGGCTCCCGTGGCAGCTACGCAAGTAGCAGGTTCAGCGATCACATTGGCCGATGGCCTTAATCGTCAGGTTGTATTGGAATCAGCCGCGCAGCGCGTCATCTCATTGGCTCCATCCAACACGGAAATATTATTTTCGATTGGCGCAGGCGACCAGGTCGTTGGCCGCGATGCTTATAGCGATTATCCCGCGCAAGCCTTGGAAGTCACAGACATTGGCTCAACTTATGAAGCCTTGAATACTGAGTTGATCGTTTCTTTGAAACCTGATCTCATTCTTGTAGCCGAGGTCAACACCGCAGAACAGGTCAAGACGCTCGAAGATCTGGGATTGACTGTTTACTATTTGAAAAATCCAACCACACTCGAAGAGATGTATGTCAACCTTGAGATCGTGGCGCAATTGACCGGGCGTGAAGCATCTGCCGTATCCTTGATCGAGTCACTTAAGGTTCGTGTGGCCGCAGTGGATGAAATGATTATGCCGCTCAGCTCACGCATCAGTATTTTCTACGAATTGGATGGCACCGATCCCGCCAAACCTTATACCGCGGGTGGCGGCACATTTATCACATTATTAATCGAGCGTGCCGGCGGATACAACATTGCATCAGACATCGAAGGCTATCCCCAATTCAGTTTGGAGCAGGTGGTCGCCGCAGACCCCGCTTTTATTATTCTCGGCGATTCGGCCTTTGGCGTCACTGCTGAATTGGTGGCCGCCCGTCCCGGCTGGGAGAATTTGAGCGCTGTAAAAAATAATCAGGTTCTGCCTTTCGACGATAATTTACTCAGCCGCCCCGGCCCGCGTTTGGTGGATGGCCTCGAAGCGCTGGTTGCCATTTTGCACCCTGAGCTTGTTTCTGTTCCGTAAATAATATAGGATGATAGACAGGAACATTTGTCTATCATCCTAAAAAACATGCGCCGTTCCCCTTATCTTTCTTCTCTCCTTTTTCTTCTCATCGCCCTGCTGCTTAGCCTCGCGGTTGGTTCTATTTTCATACCCCCGGAAGAATTATGGCGCGTCTTAAGTGGAACCACAGCCAACGAAACCTTCCGCACCATTATTTTGGATATTCGCCTGCCGCGCACGATATTGATCGCGTTGGTCGGATCGGCGCTGGCTGGAAGCGGGGCTGCCTATCAAGGATTATTTCGCAACCCGTTGGCGGATCCGTATTTGATCGGTGTGGCTTCGGGCGCGGGCTTGGGCGCGGTATTGGCTATGTCGATTCAATGGCCGTACACCACACTCGGATTACTGGCCGTGCCGCTCGCCGCATTTATCGCCAGTCTTTTGACGGTCTATCTCGTGTATGTTTTTGCAAATGTCGGCGGGACAGTCCCAACGACCAGTTTGATTCTGGCGGGCGTGGCATTCTCGTCCTTTGCAACCTCGCTGACATCTTTTCTTATGCTGCGTTCCACAGGCGAGTTGCGCCGCGCCATTGGCTGGCTGTTGGGCGGAGTCAGCCTGATCGGCTGGGATGTGACTCTGGCGCTCGTCCCTTATTTGTTGATCGGGCTGACAACTCTGGTTTTAAATGGGTACGCGCTGAATCTTTTACAGTTTGGGGATGATCAGGCGCTGCAAATGGGATTGAATGTACGCCGTGCAAAATTCATTATCATTGTCGCGGCGTCACTGGTCACGGCGGCGGCGGTTTCGTTTGCGGGCATTATCGGCTTTGTCGGCTTGATCGTTCCGCATATTGTCCGCATCTGGTGGGGCGTGGATTACCGCCGTATTATTCCGCTCAGTATTATTGGCGGGGCGGGCGCATTATTGCTGGCAGACATATTGGCACGCGTCATTCTTGCGCCGCAAGAATTGCCGTTGGGGATTGTCACCGCGCTGGCGGGCGCGCCATTTTTTTTATGGGTCTTACGCAAGGCGAAAAATCAAGGGATTTGGTAAAAGGCACTTCATCACCGTCTCGCAGGGTTAAGCAATTTATTTTCAAAGAAACCCGCGGGACGTTTCAAAATAAGAGGTAATGACTATGAATAAAAAGAGTCCCAAAAAGGGATTGGTGATCGTGAATACTGGCAACGGCAAAGGAAAAACAACTGCCGCGCTGGGTGTACTCTTCCGCGCCTGGGGACGTGATATGCGGATTGTGATGCTGCAATTCCTCAAGAATGAAAATGCACATTTCGGTGAGATTCGCGCGGCGCGCAAACTGGGTGTAATGATCCGCCCGGTAGGCGATGGTTTCACATGGACCAGCAAGGATATGGATAAGACCATCGCGCTCGCACTGCATGGCTGGGAGGAAGCCAAGGCGCTCATCCTCAGTAACGAATATGACATCGTGATTTTGGATGAGTTTACGTATCTGCTGGCTTTCAACTGGATGGAAACCGAGCCAGCGATCGAATGGTTAAAAGCCAATAAACCGGTGATGATGCATCTCATCATCACCGGCCGCGATGCGCCGCAGGCTTTAATTGACTATGCTGATCTGGTCAGTGAGGTGCGTGAGATCAAACATCCGTTTACGTCACAGGGAATTCAGGCGCAGGCAGGGATTGAGTTTTAAGTAAATGCAGAATGCAGAATGAGGAATGAGGAATGAGGAATGAAGAATGCAGAATGAAGAATGCAGAATGAGGAATGATGAAACTTGAAGAACTGATCTCCCAAATACAAGCACTGGATGAATCTGCGATGCGGGCGGCGCGAGATCGTCAAAATATGTTGACCAAGCCGCAGGGAAGTTTGGGGCGGCTGGAAGAACTGTCGATTCAATTGGCGGGGATGATGGCAAATCCATTTCCTACGCTGGAGCGCAAGGCTGTGATTGTGATGGCCGCCGATCATCCCTCATCCTTCACACGAAGCGTTCATCCTTAATCTTATGAAACTTCTCCTCACCCGCCACGGACAAACCGATTGGAATATTGCAGGGCGCTACCAGGGGCATAGCGATATTCCCTTAAATCAAATGGGACAATCACAAGCCGCAAAAATTGCACAGCGGCTTTCGCAGGAAACCATCCATGCAATTTACACCAGCGACCTTTCCCGTGCCGCGCATACCGCCCAAGCCATCGCAGACTTTCATCAACTTGAGATCAAAAAAGATTTACGCTGGCGTGAGCTTTCGTTTGGCGATTGGGAAGGCATGACCTACAAAGAAATGTCTACTCATTCACCTGATCTGTTTTCAAAATGGATGTTGGATTCGATGAACATTTCCACGCCAAACGGCGAGACTCTCGCACAGCTCGCAGAACGGGCTAAGGCTGCGTTGGATGAGATCAAACGTATTCACAAAGATCAGACAGTTTTAGTAGTCTCTCACAGCGGAGCGATTCAATCTCTACTGTCCACCGTTCTCGGCGTGGATTTGAATCGCTACTGGCAATTCAAAATTTCACAGGCTTCCTTATCCGAGTTGACTGTGTACGAAGACAGCGCGGTGTTGAATTTGTTCAATGACACATCTCATCTACAGGAAAAATAAGATGGGCAAGATCACCTTAATCCTCGGCGGTGCGCGCAGCGGCAAATCATCATATGCGCAGAAACTGGCGGAAGACTCAGCCCAATCGGTTACATTCCTCGCCACCGCACAGGCATTCGACGAGGAAATGTCCACGCGCATTCAAAAGCATCGCACCGAACGTCCTGCAAATTGGGAAACACTTGAAATCCCATTCGGGATTTTCTCTCATGCAAAGCAGATAAAATCTGAAGTGGTAATTCTTGATTGCATCACCCTGCTTGTTTCAAATTTGATGATGCAGTTCGTAACGGATGATCTTGTGGACGAATCACTATTCATGCGGTCCGTTCAAGACGAAATAAAAACTTTACTTTCAGTGATTCGCGAATCAAACCAACAATGGATCATGGTTTCGAATGAAGTGGGTCTCGGCCTCGTCCCGCCCTACCAAATGGGGCGAGTGTATCGTGACGCCATCGGTGGAGCAAACCAGCATCTGGCACATGAAGCCGATCAAGTCCTTTTCATGGTGGCAGGCATTCCAATGACCGTCAAATAATCTAGCCGCTTTCTTCATCCCTCATCCTTTATCATTCATCCTTTGAAGGTTCCATGCTTAAAATACAAAATCTCTCTGCTTCTTATAACGGACATCAAGTTTTGCATGATGTTTCCTTCGACGTGAAAAACGGCGAAGTGCTCGCGTTGATCGGCCCCAACGGCGCGGGCAAGTCCACCATCATTCGCGCCGCGAGCGGTGTGATTCCATCTACAGGCAGTATCCGCACCAACGGCGACGACTTTCAATCCCTGACTCCCCTACAACGCGCACGCTACCTGGCCGTTGTTCCCCAGGCGATTTCACTGCCGCCCGCATTTACAGTTTGGGAAACGGTTTTGATGGGACGCACCCCCTATCTTGGATTTCTCGGCCACGCATCTTCTCATGACGAAGAACTGGCTCGGCAATCCTTGAGCAGAGTCAACGCTTTGGCATTTTCCGAGCGCCGCGTTGGGGAGTTATCAGGCGGCGAAGCACAGCGCATCTTATTGGCGCGCGCCTTGTGTCAATCCACACCGATTCTGTTACTCGATGAACCCACCGCTCATTTGGATTTGCAATATCAAGTCAGCTTGTTGGAACTGATCCGCGAGCTGGCGCACAATGAAGACCTTGCCGTATTAATCGCCCTGCACGATCTCAACCTCGCCGCCCATTATGCTGATAGAGTCGCCCTGCTCGTGGGCGGACATCTCAAAGCTATCGGCTCCCCGCGTGAAGTGCTCACCTCCGAATTAATATCCCAGGCCTATTGCCTGCCCGTGCAAGTGGTGGAGCATCCATTTTTAGGAGGCCCGCTGGTACTGCCGGAACAGACTCGATAAACAGCGCTTTTACTATTCTACTGTTTAGGGGATAATAAACTTTACCAGTAATTTTTCTACCGTATATTTTCGTAAATTGATTGAGCGCAGACCGCAGTCAGTAGTCAATCAAGTGAAAATCAATTCAACAAGGCGAATCTGTAATGCGTGTCAATTCGATATTCGAAGAAATAAAGAATCCCCGATTATCACGAATACTGCTTTTTGGCGGGGCAATCATATCGATCCTGTGGTCGATTTATTTTGCGTTGGTCACGATTGCCACTCCATATCAAATCGAGTTTCGCGAGGGCACAGCGCTGGTATTGACCAAAATCCTGTTAAGCCGCGGGAATCCATTTACCTTTGAAAATCAGCCGCTGGGAATGAACAACTATGGATTGGGTTATAACCTCGCCGTCCTGCCGTTTGCCTATTTGTTTGGAAACACACTGACTGTCCATCGTTCTGTAACTTTTATATTTATTCTGCTATTGGCATGGATCATGGTCTGGGCGCTGTATCGCACCCGCAGAGATTTGCCGCTGGCGCTCATCTGCGCGGCGTTTGCAATGACGGGCATCATGGCGCAGGGAAGCATCGGCGCATTTCCCTCTGCGATGGGAGCGTTTCTTTTCATGGCTGCCATTCTGCTGCCTGCGCTGCGCTCGTTTGACACCCCCAGCCTTGTGCTGAGTGTCTTCCTCTCACTGCTCGCGTTCTACACAAAAGCTTATTTTGTCCTTTCGTTTGGAATTGTCGCCAGTTATTTATGGCTGTCTGTTTCACTGAAAAAAATGTTGACCTATGTTTTTCTTTTTCTATTATCATTTATCACATCACTTTACATTGTGTCCCTTATATTTCCCCTGTATTTTATTAATACCATTATCGGAAATATCTCAAATACCACCCGCTCCACTGTGCATTTATTGTCCCAATTTAAACAGTTGGCTTTATATTTTTATCCCATTTTAATGGCGACTGTGATTATCTTGCTGGCGGATATTTGGAAAAAAGAAAAGCCGTCGTCACCCAGAGATACGAAACTTTCTCTGAATTTCAAAAAATGGGATCAGCCTCTATGGAATGGGCCATTGAATTATTTCTTTTTTGCATTCATAACCGCTTTACTGGCTTTCACTTTAATTCTCGGGTCGCATATTGGCAGTTATCTTAATTACGCCTACCAAATCCTTGTGCCTACTTTTTTTTGCTGGTTTTTTCAAATCGTTGATTTCTCAAACACGAAACGCTGGCCGTTGGCTCTCATCCTGCTTTTGAATTTATTTGCATGGCAATCTATAGCGCTCAATCCCAATATGCTGAAGCAAAAAGATTCCAAAGAATGGGCGCGGATGATGAGCTACATGCAGGATTCATCCAATATCTTGAATTCTCCCCCGCTCACATCCGCAGTCGTCGAGTTGGGATTAAATCCGCTCGATTCGGGGCAGACAATTTACTTTTATTCCGTTGCGCCGTATGCAGATAACGCATTGCTCGGTCCCAGCTATTCCGCGTTTAAGGCAGATGGCGCCATCTACTCAGCCAATATTGATCGTTCCATTGAAAAAAAGAATTTTGATCTGGTACTGACGGTCAAAGAAAAAGCATCTTTTTATCGTGTCAGACTTCTGTATGAAAATTATTCCCTCATTGATGAAATCGTAGTGGACATGCCGCAAACGAATCAAACGTGGACAGTGTTGATCTGGCAACCCAAGGGTGAGTAAATACAGCAGAACTCATGCTTGACTTGTCATTTCCTCCCGCATATAATCTCAGCCATTCAGAAGTAGTACGTGAAAAATACCTGATAGAGAAGGAGATGCATGCTGAAAGTCTCCGCAGGAAATGATCATCGAAGTCGTCTGATTCTCTGCCGAAGAAATCCTCGTGAGACTAGAACGGCACGGGTCAGCCCGTTACAGCAAATCAAGAGCGTTTTATCTTTTTGATAAAACGAATTGAGGTGGTACCGCGAAGTTCGCTTCGTCCTCTTTTTGGACGGAGCGTTTTTATTTTAAGCGCCGATATTCGAGCATCATCTTGAGAATCAAATACCGAATTCTCGAATATCTATTCTCGACTACAAACGACGAAGGAGCTACGATGACCAAACACGAACTACCCAAAACCTACGATTTCAAAGCCACCGAATCGCGCATCTACGCCATGTGGGAGGCGGGCGGATTCTTCAAGCCGCACAATGATCCCAACAAACCTGATTTCGATCCGAATGTCAAACCGTTCGTCATTACAATTCCGCCGCCCAATGTGACGGGTGAGCTGCATATCGGTCACGCCATGTTTGTCAGCGTCGAAGATCTAATGACGCGTTATCACCGCATGAAAGGTTTTTCCACTTTATGGGTGCCCGGTACCGATCACGCGGGCATCGCCACGCAGCTCATGGTGGAACGCGACTTGCTCAAGAATGATGAAGTCACTCGCGAAGAATTGGGCCGCGAAAAATTTATTGAGCGCACCTGGGAATGGAAACGCAAATACGGCGGCATGATTACCAATCAGATTCGACGCATGGGCGCATCCTGTGATTGGGATAGAGAACGCTTCACCCTGGACGAAGGCCTGAGTCGCGCAGTTCGAGAGGCATTCGTTCGTCTGTATGAAAAAGGACTGATCTATCGCGGCCCGCGTCTCATCAACTGGTCACCCGGACTTAAGACCGCGGTCTCAGATTTGGAAGTGGAATACAGCGAAGAACAAGCTACGTTATATTATTTCAAATACATGATCGCAGGATCGGAAGAATTCATCCCCGTCGCCACTATCCGTCCCGAAACGATTCTTGGGGATACCGCTGTGGCAGTCCACCCTGAGGATGAACGCTTTAAGAAATTCATCGGCAAAAAAGTCATCGTCCCGATTCTTGGGCGCGAGATTCCAGTCATCGCAGATGATTATGTCAGCATGGAATTTGGTACAGGCGCGTTGAAGATCACGCCAGGACACGACCCGAACGATTACGCCATCGCGCAGCGCCATAACCTGCCGATTATTTCCATGCTTGATAAAGAAGCCAAGGTCAACGAAAACGGCGGCCAGTATCAAGGTCAGGATCGAAGCGTGGCGCGCAAAAATATCTGGGCCGATATGAAAGCCGCAGACTTGGTCATCAAGACCGAGCCTTATACGACCACCATCCCACGCTCACAGCGCGGCGGTGAAATTGTCGAACCGATGATCTCGGAGCAATGGTTCGTAAAAATGGAATCGCTTGCGAGCAACGGCCTGGATGCCGTGCGCGATGGACGCATCAAAATCGTGCCTGAGCGTTTTGAAAAAGTGTATTACAACTGGCTCGACAATATTAAAGATTGGTGCATCAGCCGCCAGCTTTGGTGGGGACATCGCATCCCCGTTTGGTATTGCCCTGACAATCACATGACTGTGGCACGCGAAGACCCAACGCAATGCAGTACATGCGGTTCGAAGGAAATTCGTCAGGATGATGATGTGTTGGATACATGGTTCTCTTCGGGCTTATGGCCGTTTTCTACACTAGGCTGGCCCGAACAAACACCAGACTTAAAATATTTCTATCCCACTTCCTACATGGAAACGGGCTATGACATTTTGTTCTTCTGGGTGGCACGCATGATCATGAGCGGACTTGAATTCACAGAAGTCCCGCCCTTCCATACTGTATATTTACATGGACTCGTACGCGATGAGCATGGACATAAAATGTCGAAGACCAAAGGCAATGTGCTTGATCCGCTGATCGTGATGGATGAATTTGGCACAGACGCGCTGCGCTTCACAATGCTGGTGGGTTCCACACCCGGCAATGATACCAATGTGGGCATCAAGAAAGTGGAGGCCAATCGTAACTTTGCCAATAAGATTTGGAACGCAGGCAGATTTGTGATTAATGCAATTGATATGTTGGAAAGTGTCGACCAATCTACCAATATACCAAACACCAACCCGCCAATCTACACCCTTGCTGATTCCTGGATCTGGGCAAAATTCCAAACCCTTGTCCGTGATGTGGAACGTCAATTCCAAAACTTCCAATACGGGCAGGCCGGCCAGCAGATTTATGAATTCATCTGGAATGACTTCGCTGATTGGTATGTGGAAACCGCCAAAGGACAACTGGCAAAAGAGGAAACACGCTATTCAACAACGATCACACTGGCGCGCATTTTCGATATGTCACTTCGGCTGCTTCATCCTTTCACACCATTCATCACAGAAGAAGTCTGGGGACACTTGCGCAGGTCTGTTCTGGATTCTGGCGTATCGAATATCTTTGATGATGCGCCGCTGGCTTTGATCGTGGCGAAATTCCCTGAACCGCGTGAGCTTGAAGGTTGGGAAGAATCAAAGATCGCAGATTTCACTCTCATTCAAGAGTTGGTACGTTCGATTCGTAACTTGCGTGCAGAGAAAAATATCGCGCCGTCGAAAAAACTTGCTGCGCAAATTTCAGCAGGCGATAAAACTGAATTGCTGAATCAACAATCCGCGACGATCGCTGCGCTGGCAGGGTTGGACTTCTCGCTGCTTACCATTCACCAGTCACTCAATGAGAAGCCTGCCGATAGCGCTGTCCTTGTGGTTGGCTCGGTTGAGATCTATATTCCTCTGGCTGGCACAGTGGATATGGCAAACGAAAAACCGCGCCTTGAAAAAGAACTCAAGGAAGCCGAATCCCATATTCAGCGATTGGAAACTTTGCTGGGTAGTGATTTTGCCAACAAAGCGCCTGCCGCATTGATCGCAAAAGAGCGCGAGAAACTAGCTGCTTACAAAGATACGGCTGAGAAGATTAAGTCGCAGTTGAAATAGAATAACTGTAAACACAGACTACCGAGTTCTTCACGAACTCGGTAGTCTGATTAATGAGCGGGAGACCCCAATTTATTATTTAACGCTAAACAATAATTAAGCTTCTTGCGCTATAATCACGACACAACTTAATAACCTTCGGGGCAGGGTGCAATTCCCGATCGGTGGTAAAGCCCACGAGCCTCTTTGGGCAGTGACAATTTCCTTTTTGGGAAATGGGTACCGCAAAAAGCGGGCATGATCTGGTGTAATTCCAGAGCCGACAGTATAGTCTGGATAGAAGAAGGTAAACGACAAGACCATCTGGTCTCTGTGTTGATTCACGCCCCCGAAACGAACTTTGTTTTCGGGATTTTTATTATGACGTGACATCCGCATCAGACTCCGCTCTGGCCTGTTTTTACGCCCCGCAGTTGATTCTAGCGAGGCGTTTTTTCTTAAGACCTGACAGGGTTTCGCCAAGCTCGCGCATCCATCTATAAAACCTGTCGGGTCTATGCAGGCTTATGAAACCATCCTTCTCACGCTGGCTCGGTACGCTCTCCATCATGCTCGGCATTCTAGCCTGGGGACTCGTCGCACGCCTGAGCGGCTTGCCCAAATTCATCCTGCCATCTCCAATGGATGTCTGGATTCGTCTGCTTAAATCTCTTGCAGATGGAAGCCTGCTGTATCACACAGGTATTACCCTGCTGGAGATCATGCTTGGTTTGTTGGTCGGTGTGACGTGCGCCACCGTGCTTGGGTATCTGCTCGCCAAATCGCGCTCACTCGAGAAAATACTTTCACCGTATCTGGTAGCGAGTCAGGCGATTCCTGTGATTGCGATTGCGCCTTTGCTGGTCATCTGGCTGGGACAGGGAATATTATCGAAGGTGATTATTTGCGCCTTGATCGTGTTCTTTCCTGTTTTGGTAAATACAGTTGTGGGCGTACGGGCTGTTCCGTCTGCGTTATATGACATGATGAATTCACTGCGTGCCTCACGCTGGCAGGTGATGACCAAACTCGAAGTCCCCGCGTCACTGCCTGTGTTGTTGGGTGGCTTACGCATCGGCGCCACGTTGTCGGTGATTGGCGCGATCGTAGGCGAGTTGGTGGATGCGAAGGAAGGTCTCGGATTTTTGCTGAAGGTTGGGGATTTTCAATATGATACGGCGATGGTGTTTGTGGCGGTCATCATGTTGGTTGCGCTGGCCTTGTCGTTGTATGGGATGGTGACATTGCTGGAAAAAAGATTTTTGAAATGGCAGGAACGTGTAGACGTTTAAGCTTAAAAACAATAGAGGAGAAATACAATGTTGAAGAAATTAGTTTTGCTCATGTTTGGGTTGGCTATCGGCCTTTCGGCCTGTGGCAGTTCACAGGTTAAGAATGAAGCGGGCACGTTGACGAAGATCCGCCTGCCGATGGGCTACATCCCAAATATTCAATATGCGCCTTTTTATGCAGCCATTGAAAAAGGATATTTCAAAGAAGCTGGAATCGAGATCGAATTTGATTATGCGTTTGAGACCGATGGTGTGAAATTGGTGGGCGCGGGGGAGCTGCCGTTCGCGGTGGTTTCGGGTGAGCAGGTGCTGTTGGCGCGCGCGCAGGAAGTGCCCGTGGTGTATGTTGCCGCGTGGTATCAGCAATTTCCGATTTCAGTGATCGCAACGAGTGCTGCGGGGATTTCTGTGCCGCAGGATTTGAAAGGAAAGCATATCGGCTTGCCTGGTTTATTCGGCGCAAATTATATTGGTTTGCGTGCTTTGTTATTTTCAGCGGGCTTGAGCGAAGCCGATGTGACTTTGGAAGAAATTGGTTTTAATCAAGTGGAGTTGGTGGCCGCGGGCAAGCAAAATATTGTGGTGGGCTATGCCGCGAATGAACCGATCCAATTGAAGGCGCAGGGTATGGATGTGACTGAATTACGCGTGGCTGATTCTGTGCAGTTGGCCGCGAATGGAATTATGGCAAGCGAAAAAGTGATTGCAGAGAATCCCAAATTGGTCAGTGCCTTTGTGGGAGCTTTTCTGAAAGGATTGAAATTCACAATTGAAAATTCCGATGAAGCGTATGCCATGAGTGAAACGTATATTCCGAATTTTGCCGATCTCGATCAAACTGTGCAAAAGGAAGTTCTTACTACATCAATTGAATTGTGGAAAGCCGATCGTCTTGGATATGCAGACCCGCAAGCCTGGGAGAATATGCAAAATGTTTTGGTCAAGATGGGGCTGATCACAGAGGAAATGGATTTGGATAAAGCGTTTACAAATTCGTTTGTGCCTTAATTCCTGAATTATCAATTACCAATTACTATTATGTAATTGGTAATTGATAAAAAAAATATGAAACCTGCTCTCATCCTCACTGTAAAAAATCTCTCCGTTGTTTTTCCTGACAACAACGGAGGTTTACACGCGCTTGAAGATATTTCGTTTGAAGTTTGTCCGCGTGATTTTATTTGTTTTCTTGGGCCTTCGGGTTCAGGCAAGACCACGCTCTTGAGAATCCTTGCGAGTCTTTTGCCGCCCACCACTGGCGAGATCAATTTCATCGGCAATCAACATCCCCAAGTTGGCATGGTTTTTCAACAGCCCAATCTGATGCCCTGGCGCACAGTGACAGACAATATCAAACTTCCGCTTGAGTTGGTGGGCATGGATGAATCCAAGGCGCGTGACAAGGCGCGTGAGATGATCGATCTGGTTGGATTAAATGGATTCGAAGATTCGTGGCCGCGCGACTTATCCGGCGGCATGGCGCAGCGCGTGGGGATCGCGCGCGCGCTCATCCATGACCCCGACCTGCTTCTGCTCGATGAGCCTTTTGCCGCACTGGATGCACTTACCCGTGAACGCATGTGGACAGAGTTATCGCGCATCTGGCAGGCCAGACAAAAGACAGTCATCATGGTCACGCATTCAATTAATGAATCTCTATTTCTCGCGGATCGGGTTCTGGTATTAACCCAGCGCCCCGCCAAAATAAAATTGGACGTGGAAGTGGACCTTCCGCGCCCACGAAAAGATGATATTCGCTATACACCGCATTTTGGAAAACTGGCTCGCAAACTGCGTGAAGCCATTGAGTAGTGGAAATTTCTTGGTTGTAGAAAATCTTTTTTATTGCAATAGACCGCAGACCGCGGTCTATTTGTTTATGAAGGTGTTATTTTCTTAAAACGTATGGGTGCAAAATATTTACCCCATCCCATCCACTATTTCCTGCCTGTGCTTTTGATAATCACGGATGAGTGAGTCGACACAGCGCGCGATGGTTGCTGGGTTGCCGCGATAATGGATAACACCTGTATCCAGTTCCCATTCGCTTTCAGGAATTGTTTTTAAGTAGAGGGTCAGCGCGGTGTAGGTGGATGCAATCTCTTTCAACAGCGCATCCCGATCTGCGGCTGGGAATTGCTTAAAGAATTTTGCATTCACCTTTCGATAGTCATTTGTGCCGTCGTAAAAATAAAAAGGTTCAGCGCCTTCGCGCAGTGCGCTGCAGCCTGCCAATGTGATTCGATTCCAGCCGATAAAATGCGCCGCAATATCACGCGAAGTCCAATCACCAAGAGCTTTGAGCAAATCTTCTGCAGAAAGATTTTGCATGGTTTCCATGAAGTTTTTGTAGGCGGTTTCGAGGTTTGCGAATTGTTTATCTTGAGGGTCAAACATGACAGCTCCTTGATTACTTTTTCAGCGCCGCGTCAACTTCATCCAAGTGTTCGTTGCGATGCAGAGCACGGATAACAAAACGTTTGTTGAGGTCGTGCAGCTCTTCCAGTAAATTTTGAGGGTAGGCTTCCAGTCGCTTATCCAGTTCTTGACAGGCTTCGATTGCCATTCCTGCTGCTTCACGCGCAGGGATGGCTGCCCACAAGGGCAGAGACAGATCGTTCACACAAATATCAATGCCCGGGATAATCAGCTTGCCTCCCTTCGCGCTGGCATCCAGAATGTAAATCACACGGCGTTCCCAAAAGGCAATGTGAATCAGCGCAATGGACACAGTCCAATGCGCGCCGACGCGGATTTGCATTTCTTCATCTGTTAAGCTGGAAGTAAGTTTTTTGATGCGCTCCGTGGAGGCACGGTTGAGGTCTTTGTAGGAAGGGTCGAGGGGCATGAGTATCTCTTGAATATCATTTAACTAGGATTGTTTTAAAATTAAATTTTCCAACATTCCCCGTGTGATCTTGGCGACTTCGATAACGGCTTTTTCGAAGGCCTCCTCGTTGGCCTTCGAAGGCTTGCGATACCCGCTGACCTTCCTTATATATTGCAACGCGGCTTCCTGAATTTCCTGTTCTGTAACAGGATGATCCATATTTCGCAGGGGTTTTATGCTTCGACACATGCTTCACCTCTTATATTTTCGGCCAATCCAATAATAAAACTTCAGCCAGTAATCTTGAGTTGACATTTCTGTCCATCTTTTCCAGCGTGGACTCCAGGTCGCTGACCACACGCCGCGCGGTGGATAAATCCAACCGTCCGGCGAGGAATTCGATTTCCATGTTACGGTCAATATTGGTCAACGGCGTCTCAGCTTGTGCCGCACGCAGCATGACATCACGCCAGTAGGAAAGCCAGATCAAAATGGTCTGGCGCATGACATCTTTATCCTTTGAGAGTTTATCGGCGTAGGAGAATTTTTCGACACGCGGCGCGGGCAGTAAAATTTGCAGATCATCCAGGCGTTCTTCCCGTTTTTCGAGCAGCGTGAAGTCGTCGATGAGTTTGCGGGCATAGCCGGGGCGTCCGCCTGAAATGTGACTCAGCAGGCGCGCGCGTTCTTCTTCCACACCGCGCGCGAGCAGGTCTGACTCAATCGCGCTGACGGGCAGAGCGCGCAAACGTAATATTTCACAACGTGAAACGATGGTTGGTAGAAGTTGTTCGGGGGTGTCTGCGGTCAATAATAAAATGGCGTGCGCTGGCGCTTCTTCAAGTGTTTTCAGTAATGCATTGGCGGCGTTATCGTTGGCTTCTTGAAATCGCAGAAATAAAGCCACGCGATACTTTGCCTGATAAGGCCTGAGTGATAAGGAATGCTGCACCGCACGCACCTGATCCACTTTGAGAGTCCCGCCTTCTTTTGGCAATCCGTCACTGTCCAATGACTGGATCACATTCATATCGGGATGCTGCATGGATTCGATTTGTTTGCAGTCACGACAATTGCCGCAGGGAACTCCGGCGGCAATGGGAGTTGTGCAATTTAATGCTTGAGCGAGGCGCAATGCCAAAGTACGGCGGCCCAGCCCGGGAGGTCCGCAGAAAAGATACGCGTGGCGTACATCTCCGCGTGCCGCATGCTGATGGAGCATATCCACAGCCCATTCGTGTCCGAGCATATTCCAGTTATCAGTCATTGGGTATTGGTAAATTGGTAGGTTGGTAGGTTGGTAAATTGGTAAATTGATTTTATCATTCATCATTCTGCATTCATCATTCTGCATTCATCATTCTGCATTCATCATTCTGCATTTGCCCTTCACTCCTGCCCGGCTCGCAGCCGCAAATATGAATCATATCTTTCAGGATGTATCGTGCCTGCTTTTAATGCGGCGAGTACTGCACAACCGGGTTCATGTTTATGCGTGCAATCGCTGAATTGACATTGCGGCACAAGATCACGCAGGTCAGGGAAATACGCGTCTATTTCTTCCGCTTCGGTATCCCATAACGCGAGGCTCTTCCAGCCCGGCGTATCGGCCACGTATCCGCCGCCGTCGAGTGCGAACATCTGGCGTGTGACCGTGGTGTGCCTGCCTTTTTTCATGGCCGTGCTGATCTCGTTTACGGCCAGCCCCAGCCCGGGTTGAATCGCATTTAGCAAACTGGATTTCCCGACACCGCTTGGCCCGGCCAGCGCGCTGATTTTATTTTGTAATTGCGTTTTTAATTCATCCAACCCCACGCTTGTTTTTGTCGAAGTATAGATCACTCGATAGCCAATGGATTCATAGACGTGGAAAAGTTCTTTCGCGTTTTCAACCAGATCAATTTTATTGGCGATGATCACAGCCGGGACTTTTTGTTTTTCAGTGGTGACAAGAAAACGATCCAACATTCTTAATTTCGGATTTGGATTCGCGCACGCGAAGACGAAGACTGCCTGATCGGCATTTGCCAGCAGAACCTGTTGATACACACCCTGAGGCCGCGGATCCAACCTGACGATGGACTGCTTGCGCTCTTCGACATTTTCTATCACCCCGGAACCATCAGCCAAAAGCGTGAATTGCACGCGGTCACCCAATGCGGCGATATCACCCACTGCGCGTCCCTGTTTCAACTTGCCGCGTAATTGGCAAATAACAAGACCCTCACCGCTTGCCACTGTAAAGAAACCGGATTGGGCCTTGATGACCAAACCTCGTTTGTAGATTTCGTTCGTCAAATAATCACCTATAAAAACAGTTTCCTAGGGCGTGGGTGTGTAAGGCGGTTCACCGACAGGTCCGTACCAGGGTACAGTTTGCGGACTGCCATAATAATAAGTTTCTGCCATGGCTCTAAAGATTGGCACGGCGTATTCTGAACCTTCGCCGATATTTTCAACAATGACCACGATTGCAATATCGGGCAGGGTGGTGTTTGCTTGATTGATGGTATACCCGGCAAACCAGGCGTGGGGCTTGCCGTTACCTGATTCTGCGGTACCGGTTTTGCCTGCTACTTTATATTGTTCAATGAAACCGCGCAATGGGAAGCGGGCTGTGCCGCGTTGATTATTGGTGACCATGTACATCGCTTCTTGAATGATGGTTAAATTTTCGGCGCGGATTGGGAGTGTGCCCATTGCTTCCGGGCGGAAGACGAGGGTGGGGTCGCCTTCTATCGGTTGGACCTTCTCAATGAGCTGAGGCCTGTATAAGGTCCCGCCGTTGGCGAGGGCGGCGGTGAATCTCGCCACTTGTAGAGGAGTCACGAGCATTTTGCCCTGTCCAATGGCTTGATTGACTGCATCCACCGGGGTGGTTGGGTCAATGATCTGGCCTGCCAATTCCGGGATTTGCTCAATGCCGGTTAAGCTGCCGAGACCAAACGCACGCGCCATGTTGGCGATATCAGACCTGCGGTCAAAGTTGAACAGGTCAAGGCCGATGTGCCAGAAGTATGGATTACAGGAGCGCATTAGTCCTTCCTGTAAAGTGAGCAGACCGGAGGGCGTGGTGGCTGAGTCGTCACAAAATTCTCCAGCCGCAACCGCATCCTGACAGTGCTGCCAGGTCCAATCGTATAGGACGCGTTCTTTTAGTTCTGTGAACTCATATTGACAATCATAGGTTGTTTCTTTGAGATACAACCCGCTTTCGAGGGCGGCTGCCATGGTGATGGTTTTGAATGCCGAGCCAAGCGGATACTGTCCCTGTGCGGCGCGGTTGAGCAAAGGTTCATTTGAACTGTTGAGCAAGTCGGCCAGCGCTTCTCTGTTTGGGTTGGTTGGTTCGAAAAGATTTGGGTCGAAGTCCGGGCCGGATGCCATGGCGATGACGCGCCCGGTATCTACTTCCATGACAACAATTGCGCCGCGGAAAAACTCAATCGATTGCTGGGCATAATATTGCATATTTTGATCAAGTGTCAGGTAGACGGAGTCGGCGGGTTGCGCTGCGCTTTGCCCAAGTGTGGAGATGATCTGTCCATCGGCGGAGACCACACGCAGAATGCCGCCATGCTGGCCGGCCAGATAATCTTCAGCCCATTTTTCAATGCCGGCTGTTCCTACTTTTTCGCTGCCGTCATACCCAAGGCGGCGATAGGAATCCAAGTTTTCGGGGGAGATCAATTGGGTATAGCCAACGACTTGCGGGGCAAGGCCTGTATCAAAGTAGTAGCGCGAGTTGTATTCATTCGAGATGACCAATCCACCGGGATTGATGGAAAGCAAGCGTTGGGCTTCTTCGCGTGTGCCTTCGCACATGGGCAGATACCAGCCCGGACCTTTAACGTCGATCTGGTCCTGGATATATTCAGGATCAAACCCGCATAATTTTCCAAGTTCGCCGAGAAGTGTATTGATGATCTCGTAATCGATCTGGTCGGTTTGAATGCCGAAAGCGAAAGCATCTGCCTGAGAAACAATGGGCAGGCCATCGCGGTCATAGATATCGCCGCGCGCAGGGACGTTATATTCCATGGCCAGTAGATTTCCGCCGGCGAGTTCAGGCAGAATGAGTCCATCCTGCCATTCCACTTTCCAGAGATTATTTTCGTTGACAAGGCGCATGACAATATTGCGTTGAATATCGCCAGCTAATACGGTTTTATAGGTAATGCTGTAGGCTACTTCTGCCGCGTAGGGGCTGAGCAGGGATGAGTTAATCGAATATTCAATACTGGCCGCGCTCATGGTGTTTAGCGCATCGTTGATGCGTTTTGAAAAATCTTCCAGCGTGATACTTTCACGGCTGGTCTGACTCAGCATGTCGTACATGCTGGCGTAGTCATCTTTTTGAAGAGCCTGCAAAAATGCGGTTACGGCTGCTTGTGCATCCGGCGCGGGGGTGATTCCAACAACAGGCGGCGGCAGGGGGGTGGCAGTGGCAAACACATTATTGAAAATACCTGTTCCGCTTCCAGTTCCATTTGTGCCGCAGGCCGAGAGTAATATCAGTAGTAGAAGAAAATGTATCCAACGTAAAGCTTTCATATATTTCCTTTCAAGCATTCCGTCATTCCTGTTTTTTATAATGACGAAATCTTCATGGGTTAAGTATTTGCTTCGCCGCACAGGATCGCGCTCGAAACGTGACATTCGTACTGCAATAAACTTTGACAGGCCAGGGGGATATCTGCGGTTGGGTGAACATCCAGTGCGCGCAAGGCGCGTATCACATGGCACATGGGCAGTCCCATGACGCCTGCGAAACATCCACGCATGGATTCGACCGGTTGAAATTTTGGGTGCTGAATGGCGTATGAACCTGCTTTGTCCATTGGGTCACCGCTTTGGATGTAATCCGCGATTTCGATGTCTGAGTAATTGCGCATCGGCACATCGGTGATGCATAACTCGGTCAGCATTTTCGCATCATGGATGCGGTAGAATGCAACTGCGGTATACACTTGATGCGTTTTTCCACGTAATTGTTTGAGCATCCACCTGGCATCTTCTTCATCTTTGGGTTTGCCAAAAATGGAATTGCCGAATATGACCGCGGTGTCTGAGCCGATGACAATATTTTCAGGTTGAAGTTTGTCTGCCACTGCCAGCGCTTTCGCTTGCGCGAGGCGTAGAACATATTCTTTGGGCGTTTCACCGGCTACTTGGCTTTCATCCACATCAGAGACGATGGTATTGTATTTCCAGTTCCCAAGTGCTAGAAGCTGCCTGCGGCGCGGAGAGTTGGACGCCAGTACTAAAATAGTCTCATCTATCACGTGCAGAATTCTAACACAGACTATTTTGTCGATATTAAGTGGAATATGCATAAAAATCGTACCGACTCAGCCCGCCTAACGCTACACTATGCGGGCTGCATATAAAGTATATAGAGGGCACGAGGGGAAAAATCTCCCTCATAATTATTCCTTTTCTCACATTGCAGCATCACGGTGTACAATGTGAGAAAATCTGTCTAGGCAATGTGGAGGTATTATGCAACAATTGAAGGATCGAATTTTAAGAGATGGTCAAGTTTTGGGGAATGGAATTCTAAAAGTGGATAGTTTTGTTAATCATCAAGTGGATCCCGCTTTGATGGATGCCTGCGGACGTGAGTTCGCCAAACGTTTTGCAAATGTAGGCGCGACCAAAATTCTCACCGCTGAAATTTCAGGCATTGCTCCCGCACTGACTACGGGGATTCATCTTGGTTTGCCTGTGGTGTATGCGCGCAAGACCAAGCCGATCACCATGCCCGATCAGGTTTATCTAACACTTGCGCCTTCGCACACCAAAGGACGCATGGTTGAGTTGATCGTTTCTCCTGAGTATCTTGCCAATAACGAAAAAGTGCTCATCATAGATGACTTCCTCGCTTCGGGCGCGACCATTCTGGGTTTGGTACGTTTGGCAGAAGCCGCTGGTTCTCAAATTGTAGGCATCGGCGCACTCATTGAAAAAGATTTCGAAGGAGGGCGCGCCGCGCTTTCATCGGTAGGCGTACAGATCGAATCTCTGGCTTGCATCGCGTCACTGGATGACAACAAGATCACATTTGTGGATTAACATTTCAACCTTCAAAAGTTGAAATGTTTTTTTGATGAAGCGGCTACTTCGAATTCCAATTATCATTCGGTTGATCGGATGGATCTTTGCCCATATGAGTTTCCTCATCCCAGTCACGCGTCTGCGTGAGACCTCGAACCTGCTTGCGTTTCATCATCCTTCTCCCAGCTATAAGTTTCACGTGCTGATCGTGCCCAAACGCCAAGTTGAGTCTCTTGCAAAACTTGACCCAGCCGATACCGCCTTCCTCACGGATTTATTTTCCACTGTTCAGAGCCTCGTGGACGAATTCCATTTGCAGGCGTATCGTCTCATTGTGAACGGCGGGGAGTACCAGGATTTTCCACATTTGCATTTTCATCTCATTTCGGAGGAAAAAACGGAACACGCAACACAAGATTATCCCACCGTGTAGCGTGTTCCGTTTCAAACTATGAATTCCATTGCCATTCTCGATTTCGGTTCGCAGTACGCGCAGATCATTGCGCGGCGTGTGCGTGAAGCAAATGTGTATTGTGAGTTATTCCCATGGGACACGCCGCAGGAGAAAATTCTCTCCATCAATCCCAAAGGATTCATCCTTTCCGGCGGACCAAAATCCGTTTACGAAGAGCATGCGCCTTATATCCAGAAGTTTATTTTGGAATCAGGTCTGCCGATCCTGGGCATCTGCTACGGCATGCAAGCCTTGACTCACGCACTCGGCGGCGAAGTCAGTCCATCAACAGAGCGCGAGTATGGCTCTGCTATTTTGGAGCCATTGATGCCATCCATATTGTCTGTGCTTTCGCAGGTCTGGATGTCTCACGGCGACAAGATCACGCGCATGCCCGATGGATTTGTCGCACTGGCAAAATCAGGAAACAGTCCCTTCGCGGCGATGGGCGATATGCAGCGTAAATATTTCGGCGTGCAATTTCACCCGGAAGTGCATCACACGCCCAATGGGACTGAGTTGCTCAAACATTTTGCAATTAATATTTGCAATGTCATACCCGACTGGACTCCGTTATCCATTATTGAAGCAAGTGTCAAACGGATTCGCGAACAGGTTGGAAAAGAGCGTGTGCTGGCGGCTGTCAGCGGCGGCGTCGATTCAACGGTGGCGGCGGCTTTGGTGCATAAAGCCATTGGCGACCAGCTTGTGACAGTTTTTGTAGATACAGGTTTGCTTAGACATAAAGAAGGCGAGCAAGTCGCAACTGCCTTACGCGGCGGTTTGGGTGTTGAGTTAATTACAGTGGAAGCCAGCGAAGATTTCCTCGGCGCGTTGAAAGGTATTACAGACCCTGAACAAAAGCGAAAAATCGTAGGTGAGAAATTTATCCGTATCTTTGAGCGGGAAGCAAAAAGCGTGGGGAAACCGAGGTTTTTAGTGCAAGGTACGATCTATCCCGATGTGGTTGAATCCTCCGGGCCAGATCGAAGCAAGGCCGAAAAGATTAAGTCGCATCACAACGTGGGCGGACTTCCAGAAGATATGGAATTTGAACTCGTTGAGCCATTACGTTATTTGTTTAAGGATGAAGTGCGCTTGGTGGGAGAAGCGCTTGGGCTGAGTGAAAGCCTCGTTTGGCGGCAACCGTTTCCAGGTCCGGGGTTGACCGTGCGCTGTCTCGGGGAGTGTACGCCTGAGCGTGTGTCTCGTTTGCGGGCGGCAGATTTTATCCTGCAGGAGGAATTATCCAAAGAAGGCTTTTTGGGCAAAGGCGGCACAGCTTCTCAAGCCTTCGTGGTTTTACTGCCCGTGAAATCTGTGGGTGTGATGGGTGACATGCGCACCTATCAGGAAGCGGCCGCGATTCGTGTGGTGACCACTGAAGATTTTATGACCGCCGACTGGGCGCGCCTGCCGCATGAACTGCTGGCAAAGGTTGCAAATCGGATCGTGAACGAGGTGGAAGGAATCAATCGGGTGGTGTATGATATTACGAGTAAGCCCCCCGCTACGATTGAGTGGGAATAACACTTTTTTATTGAGGCAAATGCGTAATTTTTTTGCTCTACTCCTCAGCTTGAGTCTTTTGTTTGGCGCAGCACCGAACGCGCACGCGCAGCAAGCCCTTGCTACTGCGAATCTCTACCCTGCCGATTTATCCTCCTTCCCGGCTGTTTCCTCATTTTTAGATGTTTTCGACTCAACTGGTATTTTCGTATCGGGACTTAAGCCTGAAGCTGTTACTGTTGTCGAAAACAATCAGCCGCTCCCGGTCAACTCGCTGAATGAGATCGCTGTACCGATACAACTTGTGATTGCTGTCAATCAAGGCGAGCAATTGGATGCGCGCGATTCAGCTGGCGCCTCCCGTTTTCAGCGGACAGCGCAAGTGCTGGTGCAATGGGTGCAAAGCCGCCCCGCCGACCTGCCCGATGATTACAGCCTTGTCAGTCAGGCGGGACCGGTGATCAATCACGCGGGCGCGGCGGATTTTGTGGTGGGCCTGAATGCCTTTCAACCCAACTTCCGCGCGGCGATTCCCAACTTGCAATCACTTTCCACAGCCATAGACACTGTCAGCGCACAGACGCCGCGTTTGGGAATGAAACGCGCCATCCTGTTTATCACACCGCACATGGAAGATGCCAATATCACATCGGCGCTTGAAACATACGTCCAGCGCGCCGCTGAAAATAATATTCATATCTTCGTCTGGTTTATCGACATCGAAACAACTTTTTCCACTACGAGCGCGGCCGCCTTCAATAATCTGACCATTCAAACAGGTGGAAGCATGTTCACCTATTCAGGCATTGAACGCTTCCCCGACCCTGAAGTTTATTTTTCGGCTCTGCGCCGCGTTTATACACTTTCTTATACATCGAGAATAAAGACATCCGGCGACCATTCTCTGGGTGTGCAAGTGGAACTTCCATCCGGGGCGGTGAGATCTGCTGAACAGAAATTCAGTATGAACGTTCAGCCGCCCAACCCGTTCCCGATCACTACGTCGCTGCAAATCACACGCCGCGCACCGCAGGATGATCCGTTTAATACTGAAATCCTTTTGCCTGCCACGCAGGGTATTGAGATGATCGTTGAATTCCCCGATGGGCATCCGCGCCCGTTGACGCGCACTACGCTCTATGTGGATGGCGTGATCATGGACGAGAACACAGCCGAGCCGTTCTCTGTGCTGACATGGGATATCAGTACCTATACCAATACAGCCGAACATCAGATCGTGGTCGAGGCTGTTGATTCGCTCGGATTAAACAAAAGCAGTATGCCGGTGCCGGTGCTTGTGACAGTTATCCAACCGCCGCGCGGCATTTCTGGATTACTTGCTAAATATCGCACGTTCATCACATTTGGCTCGATCATTTTGGCCGGACTGGTACTCTTCCTCATTCTTCTCAGCGGACGATTACGCATCCCTTCGCGCCGCGCTGTGCAGGAAGCCCGCCGCGCCGATGCCGACCCGTTGACGCAGTCTATACAGGCAATTGCAGAATCACCTGCGCCTGTGGAAGAGAAAACCCAAAAGCGGCGCACTCCCTCAAAGAAAGCCGCACCAGTTTCAAAGTCCAAGACAGAAGCGGCGGCGGCTTTATTCCGTATTAATGCAGATGGTCAGATGGCCGCTGTCGCACCGATTTCATTGCTTGAGCCGGAGATTGTCTTTGGCACAGACCCTGTGCAATGCACCCAAATTATGGATGACGCATCCATATCATCTGTGCATGCGCGGCTCAGGCAGACGGAGGATGGCGGCTATCTTTTGCAAGACAATAACTCGCTGGCGGGCACGTGGGTCAATTATGAAATGATCCCCCGTGAGGGCTATCGGCTTATTCATGGGGATATGATAAACTTCGGTCAATTAATTTATCGCTTTACTCTTCGGGCGGCGCCTGCGGTTTCCAAGCCCACCATCACTGTCTTAAATGATACTGAAAAATGATTCGAACTACACTCGCCCACCTTCACGTTGCTGCACTCAGTCATGCTGGTATGTCTGGCAAGAACAATGAGGATCGTTATGCAATCTCATCGTATCTGCTGAGTAAGGAAGATCCGCGCCCGGCGGTTTTTGCTGTTGTTGCAGATGGCATCGGCGGGCATCGCGCCGGCGAAGTGGCCGCTGAACTTGCAGTTAACTATATTACCAAAGCGGTTGCAGATAGCAGTGTTAAAAAACCAGTCAAGACACTTGAATATGCAATTCAAGAAGCCAGCCAGGCCATTGCATCGCACTCTGCCGGAAATGACGATCAAACAGGCATGGGCGCAACCTGCGCCTGTGTGCTGGTGATCGAAAATAGACTGTACACTGCCTACATTGGGGATTCACGAATTTATCTTTTGCGCGGCAAACAAATTCAAAGACTCACCATAGACCATACCTGGGTGCAGGAAGCTTTTGAAAAAGGCATCATCACCGCCGAGCAAATGTACGATCATCCAAATGTACATGTCATTCGCAGACATTTGGGCGGCGTGAAATTGCCCGAAGTTGATTTTCGTTTACGGATCGATAATGAAGAAAGTAACGAAGAGTCAGAACGTAATCAGGGTTTTCACCTGGAGCCAGGCGATACCATTTTGATTTGCAGCGACGGCCTGACGGATCTGGTCTGGGATGATGAAATTCTGAAAATCATCCGCTCAAAAAGGGATATGAAAACTGCGGCAGAGGCGCTGATTAACACGGCCAACGAGCGCGGAGGCCACGATAACATCACCGCTGTGATTCTCTCCACCCCGCGTTTGGAAGAAACGGCAACAAAGAAAACCAACATTCTGGATTGGTTATTGGGAGAATAATAAGAGCCTCAGTGTGAACTGAGGCTCTATTCTTTTATTTGGATTTCTCTACCCTACAAACTATGGTTTTCATACTTGACCGCCGACCGCTGTCTGCTGGTCAAGCAATTCGCGAAAATATTGCTGGTTTTTGAAAATGTACGGCATAGAAATTTGGATGAAAACAAAGCTGCGCGCCGCGCCCCAACCTGCCAGCCGCACGATGAACAGAATCTCACCCCGAGATCTTTTTTGTCTGCTCGCGGTCGAGCCATAACTCACGATATTGGCGATTCCAGTCAATTAGAAATCTAACGGCAATCACAACTCCCGCGCCGACCGTCACCCAAAAGGCTGTATCGCGGATATTAAACATCCATACTACTGGCGCGGCGAGAATACCGGCAAATACACTTGCGCGCGCTGAATGACGAAGAATTAACACCAGCACAATAAGCAGACCCAGACAAATCAGAAATACCAGCGGGTTGACAGCCAGAAAAGCCCCGCCGGCCGTTGTTAATCCCATACCGCCGCGAAAGCGCGCGAACAAAGGCCAGCAATGACCAATGACCGCGCACGTAGCTGTGATCGCAACAATATAGAGCGGGGTGGTTTCTTCACTGAACGCCAGATACGTGGGAATAAAGCCTTTGGCAATATCCAACACAAACACAAGCGCACCCCAACCAAATCCTGCCTGACGGATGGTATTGGTCGTGGTCGCGTGGCCTGAACCTGAATCACGCACATCCACGCCTTTGACATAGTGTGTGATCCAAATGGAAAAAGCCAGCGAGCCGCAAAGATAACCAAGAACAGGGAAGAGAAAATAGGAAATGTGAGGCATTTTTTCACCTATGCAATGGATTACGGACTTTAGCCTGCAGCCCGATTAATACGAATGCGCCAACACCCGCGCACGAGAAGCAAGCTGACGGGCGAGTCCGTCAAAGATAAATTTATGAAAGGGCCACATGGCATACCAGTATAAAAACCCCGGCACACCATAAGGCGCAAGGTAAGCTGTGACGATCAACAGAGTTTTATCGCCCCGAGTCTCTTGCGGAATAGACTCAAATTGCAGCCATGCCTTGCCCGGTAATTTCATTTCTGCGCGCAGACGCATTAGGCGGTTTTGTTCAATACTTTCCACGCGCCAAAAATCAAGTGACTCACCTGTGTGTATTTCATCAGGGTGACGGCGGCCACGGCGCAGCCCCACGCCGCCGATGGCTTTATCCATCCACCCGCGGATGGCCCATGACCAATCCATGTAAAGCCAGCCGCGCTCGCCGCCAATGCCAGTATAGGCACGAAAGACCGCTTCAGGTTTTATGTCCAAAAGGATTTGGCGGCGTTCAATGAACATGCCTTCTTCTACTGTAAATTGATAGGGCTTGAAATCACCCATCGAAACCACAAGCGCATCAGCCCAACTGGTTTCCACATGGTCGCGTTGAATACGGCCAAGCGCAAGGTGAACCGCGGTTTGAAAATCAATGGGGTTAATCTGCGGAAAGATTTTCCTTGCCGTGTCGTCGCGCACAATAAGTTTTGCCCGCAGACCTTCGATCAGCGGAGCCACAACCCGCCAGTGGATCGGCGTAACCATATGCACCCAATAGGCCGACAGGCGCGGCGCATTGAATGGAGTGCGAATCAGCCAGCGTTTTAAGTCGCGTTCTTTTGCATATCCCAAAAGCATATCAGCATAGGTCAACCGCGTGGGACCGCCGATCTCAATCACGCGGCCATTACTGTCAGGCGTTTTGAGCGTATCTATTAAATAAGCCAGCACATCACGAATGGCAATTGGCTGCGCCTGTGAATAAAACCACGCGGGACAAATCAGCAGCGGCTCGCGCTCGGTCAGGTAGCGGATCATTTCAAAAAGCGCGCTGCCCGAGCCGACGATCATCCCCGCGCGAAATTCTGTAACGGGTACTTTCCCATAGCGCAGGATATAACCTGTTTCATGGCGGGCGCGCAGATAAGGCGAGAGATTCGCGGCGGGGTCAACCAATTCACCGAGATAAATAATTCGTTCAACATTGGTATCTTCTGCGGCTTGGGCAAAATTTCGCGCCGCTTGCAGATCACGTTGCGCGTTGACTTTCCCGCCCTGCATGCCATGGATCAAATAGTAGGCCACGGATACATCTTTCATCGCGCTTGCGAGGCTCTCTGCTGAGAGCGCGTCGCCACGGACAACTTCCACTTTGTTGAGCCAGGCGCGCCCCTGTAAACGGGCTGGGTCGCGCACCAGGCAGCGCACGCGATAGCCCGCTTCGAGCAGCTTTGGTACAAGCCGTCCGCCAACATAGCCGGTTGCGCCTGTGATCAGAATAAGTTTTTGGGTCGTCATGATACTTTTATTATAAGCCAGCAAATAATGATTTTTATGTCCCAGTCTCATAATCTGAAAATCTAATGTACAATCCCAAGCATGCCATTACTATGGATATCCATTGCTTTTATCGCAGGAATTATTTTTGCCAGTTTTTTTGCCCTTTCTGCAAACCTCTGGCTCGCGATGGGACTTGCGCTTTTATTTATTGCGATTCTCTTCCGCCTTTTATTATTTTCAAATAACCCGATCTCCAGAGCCTTCTCCACCCCAAAAAATCCTCCTTTTTTATATATCTTTATTCTTCCGCTCTTTTTTCTTTTCGGCGGCTGGTGGTATCAATTTCGTCAACCGAATATTGATGCGTTTCATATCGCTTTTTATAATGATCGTGAGTATGAGATTCTTGTTACGGGCACACTGGCCGAAGCGCCGGATTATCGTGACACATACACAAACCTGCATCTGAAAGTGGAAGCCGTCGATTCGGGCAGCGGCGACCTGCCTGCACATGGCGCTGTCCTTGTGCGTGTGCCCGCGCTTGTCGCTTATGAATACGGTGAGCGGGTACGTGTGCGCGGTGACTTAAAGACTCCGCCCGAAAATGAAGAATTCTCCTATCGCGATTATTTGGCGCGTGAAGGCATTCATTCCTATATGTCCATCGCCGATGTGACGGTTCTACCGGGCAATGGTGGTAATTTATTTTTTGTGCAGGTCTATCACTTAAAAACAATATTGCTTAAAAACACCTACAGTCTTTTTCAGGACCCGGAAGCCTCTCTGCTGGCGGGTATCCTGTTTGGTGTGGATACCGGCTTGACCCGCAAATTACAGAATGCATTCAAAAATACCGGCACAGCGCATATCATCGCCATCTCTGGTTTTAACATCGCCATCATCGCCGGGATTTTCTTTTCGATTTTCAAAAATATGTTTGGCGAAAAAAATGGCGCGATTTTTGCCATCATTGGTATTTTCTTTTATACTCTGCTGGTTGGCGCGGATGCCGCTGTGGTGCGCGCCGCGATCATGGGCAGTCTGTCTTTGCTGGCACGTCAACTGGGGCGGCGCAACGATGGCTTGAACATGCTGGCATTTGTGGCGCTGGTTATGGCTTTTATCAATCCGCTTGTGATTTGGGATGTTGGCTTTCAACTCTCGTTCTTTGCCACGCTGGGACTTATTATCTACGCTGAGCCTTTTTCGAATATTGTAAATAATCTTGTTTCGAAAATCTCGAAACAGGATACAAGCATGTTCGCTCGAATATTCAACGATAACGTCACTCTGACTTTTGCCGCGCAACTTACCACCATCCCTATTATGGCCTATCATTTCAAACGCATTTCGCTTATCTCGTTCATTGCCAATCCATTCATTTTGCCTGCGCAGCCTGCAGTCATGATTATCAGCGGATTGGCTGTTTTCGCCAGCCTGTTCATCTTTCCGTTGGGGCAGGTTATCGCGTGGGTTGCGTGGCCCTTCGCTGCCTATACCATTCGCATGGTGGAATTATTTGACCGCGTGCCGCATGGTTCCATTTATTTAGGCGACTCATCTGCCTGGCTCGTGCTCGCCGCCTACACCGCGCTTTTTTCTGTAACCTTTGGCTGGGACAGCATTAAAAGATGGTTCCACTCTCTGTCATCGTCTCTTCGTCCCATTGCGTTAACGGCGACCTTTGCGTTTCTATTTGCCTGCGCGATTATGATGTGGCGCGCATCTGCAACCACCGGCGATGGGAAATTACATATCACCTTTCTCGAAGTGGGTTCAGCCGATGCGGTTTTGATCCAAACACCTGAAGGCAGAAATGTGCTGATTAACGGCGGTGCGAGTACCTCAAAGCTTTCTGATGAACTCGGCAGAAGACTTCCATTTTTCTCCCGTAAACTGGATTGGCTGATCGTGGCTGCAACACAGGAAGAACAACTGGCCGCCCTGCCGCGTGTGATGGAAAGATATCCGCCGCAGGGTGTGCTGTGGAGCGGCAATGTGCAATCCTCGTTCCCAGCTCAAACTTTGGATAAGTTTTTTGCAGAGCAGGCAATCCCTGTCAGCCGCGTGGAAGCAGGACAAAGGCTCGAGTTGGGTGATGGCGCATTTATTGAGATACAGGCTGTCGGTCCGAGGGGAAGCGTGGTTCTCATCCAATATGGAAATTTTCGCGCACTGCTTCCAATTGGCCTCAGTGAAGGGATGCTCGAAGAGTTGGAGTACGGTAATGTGATCGGCCCTGTGGATGTGCTGCTGCTGGCTGATGCGGGGTATGCGCCTTCAAACCCGCCAGACTTGATCGAGAATGTGAATCCAAAACTGGTCATTCTCAGTGTGACTGCCGGTGACCCGGATGGTCTGCCTTCCCAATCTGTTTTAGAATCGCTGGATGGTTATTCAGTGTTGCGCACAGACCGCAGTGGTTGGATATCGGTCATTACGGATGGAATTAAATTGCGGGTGGAAGTTGAACGCACTGAATAACGTATAGGAGCAAAGTACCCTTTGTATATGGTGTGATGATGCTTAGAATACTGCTCACTATATAAAAGGAGAATTACATGAAATTAGCAGGTGTACGAATATTTGGTTTTATTATTGTTTTGGCGTTGGCGGCTTTGGCCTGCGCAGTTCCAAGCGTGGATTCCTTGATCAATCCATTGCCCAAGGATGATTTTTCAAGTGATACCAGCGGCTGGGGCACCGGCACAGATTCTGATAGCTCGGTGGAATATGCAAACGGCGGTTTGCGTATGATCGTATACACTCCGTTCTTTATTACCTGGTCTACGCCAAGTATTGAGCCTTATGAAAATGTACATATTGAAACCAGTGTCATAAGCGCCAGCACAGATCCTGAGTCAACTTTTGGTATGGTTTGCAATGAACAGGGCTCGACAAGTTCTTTTTATTACGTGGGTGTGTCACCCGATGGATACTATGCCTTTATTAAGTCTTCAGTAGCGGCGGATGATGTATATCTCAAAGAAGGAACCTCAGAAATCATTTCTTCAGCATCTTCCAGCTCCATGCGCCTGGGTCTGGATTGTGGCAATGGTGCCCTCACTTTGTATGTCAATGGACAGCAGATTGATACAGTTTCTGACAGTTCATATACCAGCGGCACGGTCGGTGTCTTTGCTGCAACCGATGATGTGAACGGTGGTGTAGATGTTACCTTTGACGATTTTGTTGTAACAAAGTTGGGCGAGTAGCTTTTTGGTTTGTGTTTTTTCTGCGGTGCATTTTCAAGAAACAGCAATGTCTTTATAAATTGACCGCAGACCGTAGTCAATTACGTTTGTACCTCAGGATAATTTAAATAATAACTCCCCGCGCTTTTTACGTGGGGAGTTATTGCTTTTTAGAAAGACTGGGTTTGATATAATGCACATATCGGTTAAATTTAGTATAGGGATTCCATCAATGACACCTTTTCTTGAAATTACAAAAACTGAAGGCCCCATCATCACCCTGCACTTTGACGGACTTTTGGATGGGCAAACTGAAACCCTTGCTGTTGAAAGCGCGCGCACAGCCAAAGATGCTGGCGCACGCTTTTTATTAATTGACCTGAGCCAGGTGGATATGGTGACAAGTGCGGGCTTGCGCGCATTGCATACCATCTTCAAAATATTTACGCCGCCCGAAGAATTGCAAGCCTGGAAAATGGAAAATCCCGATCTCGTATTAAAGACGCCGTATTTTAAATTATCAGGGGCTTCTTCTGAAATTCAATATGTGTTAAGTATTAGCGGGTTTCTCGAGAATATCCCCATTTATTTTACTGCGCAAGACGCGTTGCATTCATTTCCTGTATAAAACATAAACATGGGATATCTTTTGCTCGAAGGCGGTTCTGAGTTTGGCGGACGTATGTCTGAGCCTGATCTGCGCGCCATTGAATTGGCGGGCGGGTTTGAGGCTCCCATTTGTATTATCCCCACTGCTGCTGCGCCGGATCATAATCACAAACGCGCAGGTGGTAATGGCGTTCGCTGGTTTCAAAGCCTCGGCGCTAAAAATGTTTTCACTGCGGATGTGATCGACTCGGTCAGCGCAAATGACCCAGCTCTCGCTGCATCCATTCGCACCTCGCGCCTGATCTATTTGCTGGGAGGTTTTCCACGGCATCTGGCAGAGACTTTGGCAAACAGCGCCTGCTGGCAAGCTGCGTTGGATGCTTATGGCGCAGGTGCGGTCATTGCGGGCAGCAGCGCTGGGGCGATGGTTTTATGCGAATATTATTATGATCCTTCCCAAAAGAAATTATTGCGCGGATTAAATTTGATTCCCAACACATGTGTGTTGCCGCATCATAATGGTTTTGGAAAAACATGGGCAAAGTCATTAATACAATTATTACCCAACGCCGTATTGATCGGCATTGATGAACGCACAGGCCTGATCAACGATGCTGACGGTGCGTGGCAAGTCTATGGCGCGGGGGAGATTACGCTTTATCGTGGCGGACAGGTTCACAGTCACGGGCGAAGCGAAACATTCTCATTCCAATAAGAAAGGCTTTACTGTATGAGATCCACATTCCGTGCATTAAACGACAAACAATTTTCAGCATTGCTGTTCGGGCAAACCCTTTCGCGTATCGGTGATTTTCTTTTTCAGATCGCGCTGGCCTGGTGGGTGCTGGAAAAAACAGGCTCGGCTACTGCGATGGGCACAGTCTTATTTTTTAGCACACTGCCCATGGTTGTTTTTGTGCTGATCGGCGGCGTGGTCGTGGATCGAATGCCGCGCGGCCTGCTGCTTTTCATGTCTGACATGGCGCGTTGTTTTATTATGGTGGTCGGCGCGTGGCTGGCATATACTGACCAACTCGTGCTTTGGCAAATCTATGTCATTGCCATTTTGTTCGGATTTGCAGACGCATTCTTCCTGCCCGCCTATAACGCGTTGATTCAACAGATCGTTTCAGAAGATGACCTGCCCAGTGCAAACTCGATCAATAGTTTGAGTATGCAATTTGGGCGCGTGGCTGGGCCTGCCATTGGCGGCCTGGCTGTAGGTTTTGGCGGCACCGCCTTTGCATTTGGATTCAACGCCCTATCTTTCTTCATTGGCGCATTGACAGTCGCTTCGCTGCTTAATCTGCCTGCGCCTGCCCGCCACGAAGAAAGCGGATTCACTCTCAAGCATTTTACAGAAGATTTACGCGGCGGCTTCAATACGATATTTTCATCACCACTTTTGTGGATTGCAGTCCTTGTTTTCGCATTCACGAACATTACTCTCGCTGGTCCATATAGCATTGCCATGCCCTTCCTCGTCCAACAGAAATTGGGCGGCGACGAAAGAATGCTCGGCTTTATTTATGCGATCTTCCCAATTGGCTTTGCCATTGCCAGCCTCGCGCTGGGAAGTTTCCAAAAGATCCGTCATCGCGGGGTTGTGTTTTATGTTTGCGGCGCCATCGCAGGCATTGGGCTTGGCGTATTTGGGTTTGGATTGCCGCTTTATCTATTGGTGATTGCTGCGCTCTTAAATGGAGCCGCGCTTGAAACCACATCCCTGATCTGGACGAATCTGATGCAAGAGATGGTGCCGCCTGAAAAAATGGGACGTGTCTCCAGTGTGGACGCGCTTGGTTCATTTGTGCTGCTCCCGATTGGTTTCGCGTTTACAGGCTGGCTGATCGACAGGGTTGGCGTGACCACCGTCTTTATCGCGGCCGGCGGCATCACCGCTGTCATCAGTCTTTTGCCATTACTTCACCCCGTTATTCGTAAATTAGATTAACCGCGGTTTATAAGGAGTGCGGACTTCAGTCCGCCTTATTTTGCAGACTAATACTTCGACAGGCTCAGCACAAGCGTCTGCACTCCTTGGTTTTTAGGATAAGCTCTAAGCAAACTATCATCTATCAACAAGAAAGTTCCATTAGTATCGAGACATCAAACCCATTATGAAAAACTTCCTTATTGGATTTTTATTCCTGTTGACTGCCTGTGCCGCGACTCCACAGACTCCACCGACTCCACCGACAGACAACGCCTCATTGCCTGACCTGGGGCCTGCTCCCGAGTTGACAAATGATACCTGGCTGAATGTGGACTCTCCACTGCGCCTCGCAGATTTACGCGGCAAAGTCGTCGCCATCGACATGTGGACTTTTGGCTGAATTAATTGTCAACATGTGATTCCTTCGTTGAAGGAATGGGACGAAAAATATCGCGATCAAGGACTTGTCATCATCGGCAATCATTACCCCGAGTTTTCTTTTGAAGAAGATCTGACCAACCTGCAAACTGCTGTGTCAGAATATGGAATCAAATATGCCGTCACACAGGATAACGACGGCGCAACCTGGAAAGCGTATAAAAACCGCTACTGGCCGTCGTTATATCTGATCGATAAAAACGGACATCTTCGTTATACCTATATTGGCGAAGGTGGATATAAGACCACCGAAGCCGCCATTCAAAGTTTGCTCGCAGAACAATACCCATAAGAGCTATCCTAAAAACCACGGAGTGCGGACGCTTGTGCTGAGCCTGTCGAAGTATTAGTTCGCAAAATAAGGCAGGCTGAAGTCTGCGCTCCATTATTCAGATAGATACTAAACATAATCATCCAACCCAAGGAGAGTTTCGCCATGACCAATGTATACAAGTCCGTTCCCGTTCGTTCCTCCGAAATCACCTCGAAGCAGGATTATCTTTCACGCCGTGATTTTATGAAGGCCGCCACATTCGCCACTGGCGCGGCATTGTTGACCGCCTGCGCTCCAGCAGTGGCAGAGTCTGCTCAGAACGCTGAGACAGTTCCCACGTCGGGTGAGACCGATGAGTTGGGTGATCCAGTCAACACGTATGAAGATATCACCAACTATAACAACTACTACGAGTTCACCGTCGATAAACAACAGGTAGCCGCCGAAGCAAAAGGCTTCACCACCAGCCCGTGGACGGTTGAGGTGGGTGGTCTGGTCAATAAACCCAAAACGTTTGGCATTGAAGACCTGTTGAAAGATTTTCAGCAGGAAGACCGCATCTATCGGCTGCGCTGTGTCGAAGCCTGGAGCATGGTCATTCCGTGGCAGGGGTTTACGCTGGCGAGTTTACTCAATGCGGTCGAGCCGACTTCTGATGCAAAATATGTGCGTTTTGAAACTGTCTATCGTCCCGAAGAAATGCCCGGGCAAACCAGCCCATTCTATCAATGGCCTTATCAGGAAGGCTTGCGTCTTGATGAAGCTATGAACGATCTCACGCTCCTTGCCACGGGTTTGTATGGCCAACCCAACGTGCCGCAAAACGGCGCGCCGATCCGTTTGGTGGTGCCGTGGAAATATGGTTTCAAATCCATCAAGTCGATTGTCAAGATCGAGTTGGTTGCTGAAAAACCCGCTACATTATGGAATGATATTGCTCCGAACGAATATGGTTTTTACGCAAACGTGAATCCCGAAGTAAATCATCCGCGCTGGTCGCAGGCCTCAGAGCGCCGCATCGGCGAATTAAGCCGCAGGCCCAGCCTGCCTTTCAACGGCTATGGCGAACAGGTCGCAGCGCTTTATGATGGCATGAGTCTCACGGCAAATTATTAAACGGTAATAGCAGAGTTCCGAAGTTTTTAAGACTTCGGAACTCTCTAATCACTCATGAAGAAATTCCCCTACACTCCTTTGCAAGTAGCCATGCATGTTTATGCATGGTCTGGTATTGTGTTTTTACTCTTTAATTTTTTCACAGGTAATCTCTCCGCCAACCCAATTCAAGACCTTGAGCAGCGCACAGGCAGGCACGCGCTTGTATTGCTTGTGCTTTCATTGATGTGTACACCCGTCAACACAATTTTCAAATGGAGTGAACCGCTTAAACGCCGTCGCGCGCTGGGCTTGTATACATTCATGTACGCGGTCATTCACGTAATTATTTTTGCAGATCTTGATTATGGTCTCGCATGGAGTTTGTTGGTTAAAGAGGTTATTGTAAAGCCGCGCCTTGTGGTGGGTTTGCTCGCCTTTTTATTGCTGATCCCGCTTGCGATCACATCGTTTGATATTTGGAAAAAACGGCTCGGCAAAAACTGGAAACGTTTGCATCAACTGGTCTACTTGATTGGCCCCTTGGTCGTGTTGCATTATGTGTGGAGCAAGAAAGGAAATATTCTTTCCTTGCAGGGTGAAGTGGTCAAGCCGTTGATTTTTGGACTTCTCATTGCGATTTTTCTCATCTTTCGGATTCCACCCATTCGAAAGGCACTCGCATCTTTCTCAAGCCGAATGCTGCCTCTGTTTCGTAGAAAGAATCAGCAGCCCAAAGTGGATGCTTAATGACCGACCGCCGACCGCAATTGCGTGGTCGGCAGTCAAAAATAACTCGTGCTGTCAAAAAAATATTTCTAAAACACCCCGCGCAATAGTAAGAGCAATCCAATCACTGCCAGCGGAATACCCACGATCACGCCGACAATCGTCAGGCTGACAATCAGGCCGACAATGATGAAGACAATGCCAAGTACCATTGCCACAAAGCGGCCAGTCAACTCTACGATCACGGAAAGTAATTTCCATAGCGCGGCAAAGGGCCATACATACCAGGATAGATGTTGTTTGGTTTGAGTTGTCATAAAAATCTCCTTGCTAAATATACGCAAATTTAAAAAAAATGATGCAAAATCATAGAAACTTAAGTGCCTCTCCAAAAAACAGATAGAAAGGCTATAATCCCGCCCATGGCTACTAAAAAATCCACCCCCATGATTGAAATTCAAGAAGAAGAGGAAGAAACATTCGAGATTTCTGAACCTTCCGAAGAAACCGTTACCTTCAAGTTGAGTCACTTTTACTCTGTGCTGGTTATCCTGGCCTTTGCAGTTGGCATTCTCGTCGGCTATGTTGCCTGGGGACGCGTCGCTGCTCCTGCCGCAGTTGCGGGGCAGCAGCCTTCAGGTCAGGTTGTTGAAGCGCCGCAACCGACTCGAAACCCGTACACTCGCTATGATATTCCCATCGAAGGGTATCCAAGCCTCGGCCCGGCTGATGCGCCGATCACAATTGTCGAATTCAGTGATTTCCAATGTCCATATTGCCGCCGCTTCCACGATGAAACCTATCAGGCGTTGTTGGATGCCTATCCCGGGCAGATCCGCTTTGTGTATCGCAACTTGCCGCTCACATCCATTCACCCCAATGCGATGCCCGCCGCCATTGCTTCACTGTGCGCCAATGACCAGAATAAATATTGGGAATTTTACGATAAATTATTCGGTGGCGAAACACTGGACGAAGCGACTTATATTCAATACGCCACCGACCTCGCGCTGGACGTGGACACATTCACCGCCTGCCTTTCGAGCGGCAGTCATGATGAATTTATCAAGCAGGATATGAATTTCTCGCTTGGCTTGGGTGTACAGTCCACGCCGACTTTCTTTATGAATGGCCTCGCGATTATCGGCGCTCAGCCGCTCGCGAATTTTCAGCAGTTGATCGACAAGGAATTGGCTGGAGAAATCCCACAGTAAGAGTCTCTTTTCTGGCTCTCCCTGACGGGCTGCCCCGCAGTACAAATTGAATAGACAGAGTTCATGGAGTTCTTAAAATTTCCGTGAACTCTGTTTCTTTTTGGTATGATAGCCTTTGAATAAAAATCCCAAACAAATATTATTTGAGAGTGCCTCATGAAAAAATTTGTAGCCATCGCTGGGAATATCGGCGTAGGAAAATCCACGCTTGTAAAAATGTTGTGTAACGAAATGGGCTGGGATCCGTTTTACGAGCCTGTTACTGAGAACCCCTATCTTGCAGACTTTTATCAAAACATGTCTGCCTGGGCCTTTCATTCGCAGGTTTTCTTTTTGACCCATCGCCTGCGTTCGCATTTGAATCTTGCACAGCATCCGAACTCGGTCATTCAGGATCGCAGTGTTTATGAAGATGCAGAGATCTTCGCGCAGAACCTGTACGATCAGGGGAATATTCAGGATCGTGATTTTCAAACCTATCGCGAGTTATATGAGACCGCTGTTCAATTCCTGCCGCCACCCGACCTTGTCATTTATTTGCGCGCATCTGTGCCGACCCTGCTGAATCGCATCAACTCGCGCGGACGTACCTATGAGCGCACGATTGCACCTGAATATTTGCAAAACCTGAATGACCTGTACGAATCATGGATCGAGAATTTTACACTTTGCCCGGTGCTGGCTGTCCCTGCTGATGACCTGGATTATGTGGCGCACTCTGGTCACCTGCGTTTGATCATCTCCAAAGTGGATGAAAAATTGACCGGCAAGGAAGAAGTGGTTTTTGAAGCCGATGAAGTGGCAAGAGCGGCTGAGGATTAAATTTATTGGATGAGTCTTGGGGAAATTTCCTACCGTACAGAAATTGTTTTTCACCAGATTGACGGCAGACCGCAGACGGTGGCCTGCCGTCAATCAGTTAATAAAGACTGTGCTTGATGCTCAGCATCTCATCGCGTATTTCTGCTGCTGCTTTGGCGGGACTCTCTGCGCGTGAAATTCCCCGCGAGATGGGAATTAACATTCCCTTGCCATCTTTACGCAAGCCCGCCTTCATCGCGGATTCCAATTCCCCGCCTTGCGCGCCGACGCCGGGGGCGAGAAACCATAGATCAGGTGCAGCCGCGCGGATTTGTTTCATCGGCTCAATGTGTGTTGCGCCGACGACGAGGCCGATGTTGTTTTTGGTGTTCCAACTCTGTGCGAGTTTGGCGACATGTTCATAAAGGTGGACGGTGGACGGTTGTCCATTGACCATGGCCTGTTGTCCATTGCCCACTGTCACCATTAGGTCTTGCAGGTCACCACTACCCGGATTCGATGTCTTACATAACAGGAAGATACCTTTTTCTGAATTTTGAATGAATGGGTCAATCGAATCTTTTCCAAGGTATGGACTCAATGTGAGGCAATGTGCGCCCAAAGATTCAAATGCGGATTTGGCATACGCCTCTGCGGTGGATGAAATATCTCCGCGCTTCGCATCCAGTACAACGGGGATCAGCGAACCGAGTCGCTTTGACTCTGCGTCAATGGCTTCGATGACCTGCTTGAGCGCGGTCCAGCCTTCGGCGCCGAAGACTTCAAAGAACGCGGCGTTGGGTTTGAATGCCGCAGCGTAGGGAGCTGTCTGCTTAATGAGAGTCAGGCAGAAGTCAAGTGCGGATGCGGCGGTGGGCGGATGACCATCCGCTCCTACAAGGTCAGAGATGTGCGGGTCGAGTCCAACGCATAACAGCGAGGAACAGTCATCGACGCGTTTTTCGAGAAAAGAGAAGAAGGTTTCCATAATGTTAGATATTCGGAGTTCGATATTCGATACTCGGGAAAAACCGAATATCGAATATCGAATTACGCCTTTCCAAGCACCATCGCCAGCAATGCCATTCTCACATACAACCCATATTCCATCTGACGGAAATATGCGGCGCGCGGATCATCATCAAAGCTTTCGCTGATCTCGCCCACGCGCGGCAGCGGATGCATCACGATCATATCCTTCTTCGCGGCTTTCATGATCTCGGGGTCAATCACATACGCACCCTTGACCTTTTCATAATCGGCGGGGTCTTCGAAGCGTTCCTTTTGCACGCGGGTCACATACAGCACATCGGTATCGGCGAGCACTTTATCGAGCGAGTTGAATTCGGCCTGCGGAATTTTCTTCTCGGCCACTTCGTCCATCACTTCCTTGGGCATTTTCAAAATATCGGGCGAGACATAATTGAGTTTGATATTCGTAAACGTGGAAAGTAAACGCGCCAGCGAATGCACGGTGCGTCCATACTTAAGATCGCCGAGCATGGTGACATTTAAATTATCGAGCCGTCCGAGTTCTTCCATAATGGTGAAGGTATCGAGCAGCGCCTGCGTGGGATGTTCGCCGACTCCATCGCCCGCGTTGATGATTGGTTTCCTGGCTGCTTTCGCTGCGATTGCCGCTGAACCTGTTTCAGGGTGACGCAACACGATTACATCTGAATAACATTCGAGCGTGCGGATCGTATCGGGCAGACTCTCGCCCTTCGACACCGACGAATACTTCACTTCGCTGATCGGGATGACCGATCCGCCGAGTCTTTCCATCGCCGCCGTGAACGACGACGATGTGCGCGTGGACGGTTCGTAAAAAAGACTCGCCAGAATTTTTCCCTTCAGCAAGTCAAACGTCCCAATGCGCTCGACCATGCCGCGCATCTCATGCGCCACGCCGAAGACATACTCCAGATCGCTGCGGCTGAATTGTTTGACAGACAAAATGTCCTTGCCGTACCACTCGGCATTCTTGTTTTCGCCAAAAGGCAGGTGTGGGTTGGTGGGTGTTGTTGGCATTTGTTACTCCTTGGTAAATAGGGATGGGTGATTGGTAATTGGTAATTGGTGATTGGTGATTGGGACTCTGGTTGCTCGCTGGCAATGAATCCCATTTAATCACATGGCTCGGGCTTTGATATTTTTCTGTTCGCTTCTTTCTACGGGTGGGTTGATTCTGTTACAAGTTTTTTGAAACTACCGTTTTGTTTTTCAACCTCAATCCTGAATTCGGGTCGTGACTGGGCAAATACACAGTCGGACGTTCCTTTGCGAAACTTAAAATATTTTGCATCGTGTCCACCGTCACATTCGGGTCAGGGCTAACGCCATCGGCGATCTTCTTGAGCAAATTTTCTTCTGTATAGGAAGTATCTCCTGTTAGGAAATATTGTACATCTTCATTTTGGACAACCACCGAAATATGCGCAGGAGTATGCCCCGGAGTGGGGACGACTTTTACATCTCCTTTTATGGTCACATTCCATGAGTTTGCAAAAGAACCAAACGCGCCATCGGTAAATTCAATCGGTTGTGGGGAAAACCACTTCGGCATGCGATGCGGCAGGTAGCCATCGATTTGTCCGCGAAAGCCGTGTGAGCGTTTGTATTCGGGCATGTTGACATAAATTTTGCTTTCAGGGAAGTGATGCAGTCCGCCTGCATGATCGGTGTGCATGTGCGTCAGAATAACTTTCTTTACATCTTTGGGCGTGATGCCCATCTGTTTCAACTGCGGACCGATCTCCTGCTCAGGCTTCACCTGAAAGCGGACGGCAAAATTGTAATACGGCTGCCAGCGTGGAAAATAACCAGCTTCTGAAGTCCGCGCTGTTTCGCCTGTATCCACGACAATGACACCTTCTTCGTGTTCAATCACCCACGCATAAATAGGGACAGGTTTAACCCATTGCGTACCTAAAATAACATTCAGTAACCGGAAAGCCTTTGGCCCCTTGCCGATGATCTGGTTTTTTTTGATCTCAACAGTCCCTGTTTGGAGCGCGTGAATTTTCATTGTTTACCCTTTAAGTAGTGTGAATATGCGCCTGTTGCCAAAAGGCACACAAAATGCTAAAATCGGTGCATGAAACACTTTTCCTGGAATCAAGAGAAAAATGAACTTTTGAAAGAGGAAAGACAAATTTCATTTGAGGATGTCGTCTTTTACATTGAACAGGGTTTTCTACTCGATGTGCTTGAGCATCCGAATCAGGAAAAGCATAAAGGACAAAAGATATTCGTGTTGCAGATCGATGATTATGCATACCTTGTGCCTTTTATCGAAGATGACCGTGAAGTCTTTTTGAAAACCATTATTCCGAGCCGCAAAGCAACAAAAAAGTATTTGAAAGGAAGTGAAAAATGAGCAACCTGAAACTCCAACAAGATGAACTTGAACTTCTTGCTTCTTATGAAGCCGAAGAGTGGCAGTCTGTCAAAAAGCTAAAAGAGCAGAAAGAAAAATATCAAGCCTATGCGCGTGCTACATTTCGTAAAGACAAACGCGTCAATATTCGCATTTCTGAGAAGGACCTCCTTGATTTGCAAAAACGGGCCATTCGTCAGGGTATCCCATATCAGACTTTGCTTTCGAGCGTCTTGCATAAATATGCAAATGGTACATTAGCAGAAAGATAAGATTCACAACACTGCGCCCGCCCTTTTCTTCAAGATAAGGGCGGGTTGCTTTTTAATCCCGAAAAGATGATTTGCCAGCGGGAAAATATTAATCAAGGGTTCTTCGTAAGGGTGTACGCTTTTAATGGCTTTGAGCGCTTCGTCTACCAGTTCGCGCTTGCAGTTGACTTCGAGTTTATATTCGGCTACTTCGCTGTTCTTTCCGATTTCTCCTTCAAATGGATTCGCGCCTTCCAGTGGACGGAAATAACCCGTCACAGAGGAGATTGCCGCGCAATGGTCGTAGTTTCCGATTCTGCCAACACCGATCTTTGCCAGTTCATCGCGTATGGTTAGCGCATATTGCTGCGGAACGAAAATTTCGAGTTTCACATCCGTAAAATTTTTCATGCCTTATATTCTCACCTATAAAAAACTTCCGAAGTCTCAAAGACTTCGGAAGTTTAGTTTAAAAATCATTCAAGTAAATCTGCATCAATCAAATCCTGCGGACGACCCGCCGCACGCTTGGAAGCGATTAAATCTTGCTTTGAAATGAAAATCACTTTTAACTTGTCGAAGTCCACTTCCATGCGTCTACCCCAGCAATCCTCAAAATTTACTCCAGGAATTCCCATTAACACGTCCACGCGAATTGGAGGCACGCCCATTTGAAAGAAAAAGCCTTCTTCTGCGAAATCTTTTGGGGTTAACCCTGCAAGAGGAGCGCCGAACTCACGCAGTGCGTTATAAACTGCACCCGCATTTACAACGTCTGTGCTAATCAAAACATCGAGATCTTTAGTGAAACGAGGTTCAGCATATTGTACAACTGCATACCCTTCAATCACCAAATACTTAACGTTGTGGTCGTTGAAAATTCGTAACAGATCGCTGAAGTCTGAGTTGACGAACATCTTTTCCCTTGACTTTCATGTAATGGATAACCAATTCCCACGAGGCATCAAAGCGCACCTGCGATGGTTGAGCCTGCCAGAATTTCAAGTCAAATGACCTGTCCATCTGTTCTATTTTTCCACGTTTTTCAATAAAATTTTTTCTCATTTTTACCTTTCTTGTAATTCTACTCTACTTCTTTCTGTCATATCACATGCAACTTCATTAGCCAACTGCAATCGTATCTCTATTTTTTAAACGCAACTCCGAATTCGGGTCGTGACTGGCAAATACACGGTTATCTTCAAAAACTTCCGAAGCCTTTAGACTTCGGAAGTTTTTGAACTAGATTCCTGTGGACTCATCCAGCCCATTCTCGCGGGCGAGCTCATTGAGTGTGATTTCGATATCGTCAATGAAATGATCGAGTCCTTCCACGCGTTCTGCAAAGCCTGTGCCGAACAGTCCCAATTCACTGACTGCATTTTGCCAGAATTTGAGATGATCGCCTTCGAGCACTTCCACGGACAATGTCCAGGTGTGCAGCAGCGGCCAGAGTGCGGCGAGCGGAGTTTCTCCCTCAAGCATGGTTTTGATGGCTTTCTCGTAATAACTCAAGCGCGCGGGATGAATGCGAATATCGGCGTTTGATTTGCCTGCTCCATCGCCGCTGGCGAGTTTGAATGCGGATTTCCAATCGGAGAACCACAGTTTTAATTTTTCGATATCTGTATGATGTGCGCCGAGCAAACCCAACACGCCAGCCGCCATGCCGGGTTTTCCAGCGGCTGCGGCGCGCGCGGGGAATTCCAGCAACAATCTGCGTTCTTGAATGGGCGGGCCGCTGATTTCAGCGATTGCATTTACAGCATGAAAAAGCGATTTCATATATTTTCTGATTTCTTTCGGACCAATCGAATCTTCATCCAGGTCGGTTAAGTCCATCCATATTGCGCGGCCGTGGGAAAGCATTTTGCGGCAGCGCATGAGCATGAGCGGAGGCTGTTCAAATTCAAAGCCTGCGCGCAGACTGGCTTGCACGAAGTCAAAGAATTTCTCGCGTTCAAACAGGAGCATGGGGTCGTACATTTCGTAACCGAGCCAGGGATCGCCGCGTAATTCGCGCGGTGATTTGAATTCAGATTTTTCGCGGCGGCTGATATCCAGATGAAAGTCAGGAGTCAGTTTTACGAACTCGCGCGCTTGCGCTGGTTTGGTTTTGTGGACGAAGACAATGTCTATATCTGCGGTGCCGCCCAGCATGGGGTCAACATTGAGCAGGGAGCCTGTCAAATAGGCGGCGACAATATCGGTGTCGTTATAGGCCCGTTCCTGGGCGGTCTCTTTGGCAATGCGGAGCAGGGATTCTCGTGTCACGCGCATAGATGGCTATCCTTGGTATTCGTCAGTGAGGGGAAAACTTGCTTGAAACGGAGTCAGGCCCAACGTTGAGCGGATGCGGTTTTCTATCCGCTTGAGATGCTCGGGATTGTGGATGATGTCCAGTTCGTTTGAGTCGATTTTCAAAACAGGCGTATGGTCAAATGGCTTTGAAAAAAAACTTTCGTAGGCGCGGTTGAGTTCATCAATGTAGGCGCGTTCCATTTGCCTTTCATACGGACGGTCACGAAATGCGATGCGGCTCATGAGGGTGTCGGTGCTGGCTTGCAGGTAGACAAGCAGATCGGGCTTGGGAATTTTCTCGCCGAGCGCTTCATGCACTTTGTGATACATGTTTAATTCATCACCCTGCAAATTGATGCCCGCAAAGAGCGCGTCTTTTGCGAAGGTGTAATCGGCGATCAGATTTTTGCCTTCTGCAAGAATCTTGGGGACGTTATTATTTTGTTGATGATAGCGGCTGAGTAAAAAAAAGATTTGGGTTTGAAATGCATAACGCGCGCGGTCTGCGTAAAAATCGGAGAGGAATGGATTTTCCTCAAATATCTCCAGCAGAACTTCCGCTTCAAATGTGTTTTGTAAAAGGCGGGCAAGTGTGGTTTTGCCGACGCCGATCACCCCTTCAATGGCTATGTACATAAAAAAAACGCTCCCTGAGAAAGTTAAAGCAAGGATACCATAATTTGAATGAGGAATTACGGAATGTAGAATGCAGAATGATGAATGAGGAAGGATGAAAAAATTGGGGAGATTGTATAATGGGTGGATGTCTAAAATTTGTATTGTTCCGCGTGTGGAGGGGACGGGCGGTATGGCTTCGTTCCGTTTGAAATTTGAGCAGGGCTTGCGCGCCCGTGCTGTGGATGTGACGCACGATCTTTCTGCCAAATCGGATGCAACGCTCGTCATCGCTGGCACCCGCAACCTGCTCCCGTTATGGAAGGCCCGTCAGCGCGGACAGCGAATCGTGCAGCGCCTCGACGGAGTCAACTGGGTGCAGCGTGTGCGCTGGGCGGGGCTGAAGTACACAGTCCGCGCGGAGTATGGCAATGCGATGTTGTCGTTGATTCGCGCCAGATTTGCGGGGCATGTCATCTATCAGAGTCAATTCATCCGCAAGTGGTGGGAAGATTGGTACGGCGTAGCGCATGTGCCCGCTTCGGTCATTATCAACGGCGTGGATTTGCAAACATACACGCCCAATGGCGCGCATGAAAGGCCGACCAATCGTTTTCGTTTATTGCTGCTGGAAGGCAGTCTCGCGGGCGGTTTGAATTCGGGGTTGTTTCATGCGGTTGCGTTGGCTGAAAAACTTTCTGCAAACTTTCCCATGGAAGTGGTGGTGGCGGGCAAAGTGGATGATGCCACGCAGCGCAGTTTGCAAAGCAAAGTTCCTGTCAAATTTCTTGGAACCATTCCACGTGAGCAGATTCCAGCCTTGGCACGTTCAAGCCATATGATGTATTCGGCGGAAGTGAATCCGCCCTGCCCAAATTCTGTCATCGAGTCGTTGGCCTGCGGGTTACCTGTGATCGGATTCGATAGTGGCGCACTCAAGGAATTGGTGACAGAAGACGCGGGCTGTATCGTGCCGTATGGATCAAATCCGTGGAAGTTAGAAACGCCCGATATTTCTGCGCTGGCTGTTTCAGCGCAAGAGGTGCTGAAGAAACAGGATCAGTTTCGAGCGGCAGCGCGGATGCGGGCTGAGTCCGCTTATGGATTAGATCAAATGGTCGAGGCGTATCTCAAGGTTTTGCTGGAGGAATAAGTCATGAAAAAAAATCATTCTTCATTCTTCATTTCCTCCTACGATTTTCTCTGGCTGAGTATCGCCCTTTTGATTCTCTTGAGCCTTGCTCTTCTCCTGCCGCTTTCGCCCCAGGATTATTGGTGGTATCTGCGGCTGGGTCAGGACGTGGCGGCAACAGGCTCGATTCCAAATGTGGATACATATAGTTTCACGAGGGCAGGCGCGCCGTTTTTTTATCAATCATGGCTGGCGGCTTTATTGTTTTGGAAAGTATTTCAAACGGGTGGGTTCGCGTTGATATTTTTTCTGCGCGCATTGATCGTTGCGGTGACATATACTTTGTTATGGGCAATGGTGAAAGCGGCAGGCGCTGGCCCGCGTTTGGCAAGTTTGCTGGTCGTGTTGGCGGCGTTGGCAGGCAGCAATAACTGGTCATTTCGTCCGCAATTATTTATTTACCCGATTTTTATTCTGGTTTTACTCATCCTCACAAAATGGACGCAAGGTGAAAAGCGCGGCTTGTGGGTTCTGCCTGTTCTCTCCATGCTATGGGTCAACTTGCATGGATCATTTCCTTTGCTTTTTATCCTCGGCGCGATTGCTTTTCTATTGGGTCAAGGCGACAAAAAACAACTTTTCATTGCGTTGGCATTTTCAGTCGTCACACTTTTTATAAATCCGCATGGAGTTTATGTTCTTGGATATGTGAAAGATATGCTTAGCGCGCCGTCCAATCAACTGTTTAGTGTCGAGTGGATGCCGATGGTCAATCGCGGCTGGCAGGCAAATTTATTTTTTATATGGCTGTTGTTGTTTGCGCCGCTGACCGCAATTTCGCCGCGCAAGTTATCAGCGCTTGAATGGGCTTATTTTATTTTCTTCGGCTGGCTGGCGTTGACTGGAATCCGCTATGTGATCTGGTTTATATTCATACTGACAGTTCTTACCGCAACTCTTCTTGCCGAGTGGTGCGCGCGTTCTTTGGATCGTCCGATTGAAAAAGAAAAACCCGCCATCAATATCTTTGCCGCGTGTCTTTTGCTTTTGATTCCGTTTTCTCTTTTGCCAGGTTTTCGTGACTCGTGGTGGCCTGATGCGCCCCGCGCCTATGACAGCGCGAATCCAATAGAAGCTACTGCATGGCTTGCGGCACATCCTGAGTTGGAAGGTCCGCTGTGGAGTGATTTTAGCCACGCGAGCTATCTCATCTTCGCCTTGCCCTCGCGCCCAGTCTGGATCGATACCCGCTTTGAGTTGTATCCGCCTGAACAATGGGAGAAATATATTGCCATCGCAAGCGCTTCGCAAGAATGGCAAAAGCTGCTCGATCAAGAAGGCATTCAACTGGTCATGCTATCCACGGGCGGCGAGCCGTTGTTGATAAGCGCCATGCAAAACTCCGCTCAATGGTGCGAAGAATATCATGATAAAGAAACTTATATTTTTAGCAGGTGTCAATGAAACAGTATTCAGGTCGTCTTGCTTTGCAGCAGCGCGTGCTTCCCAGTTATCGCGTGCCGTTTTTTGATCTGCTCGCGCAATCCTGTGCAAGCATGAGTCTCTTTGCAGGCAAGCCGCGTCCGATTGAAATGATCGCGGGCGGCAAACCTCAGCTCGCGCAATATCGTGAAGCAAAAAATATTCATTGGTTTGGCGGCGCATTTTATCTTTGCTATCAACAGGGATTGATCAACTGGCTCGAAGAATGCAACCCCGACTCTTTAATTGTGGAAGCGAACCCCCGCTATCTGGCAACTTCTTCTGCTGTGCAGTGGATGCACGCCCGAGGACGGAAAGTCATCGGCTGGGGATTGGGTTCGCCGCGTCTTTCCCCGCCGTTCGCTGGATTCCGTCAAAGGGGCAGACTCTCATTCCTGAGTCAGTTCGACTCGCTGCTGGCATACAGTCAACGCGGCGCAGATGAATATGCCGCCCTCGGTTTCCCGCGCGAGAAAATATTTGTGGCACATAATTCGGTGTCGGCGAAGCCGACGTTGAACGTTAAACGTTTAACGTTCAATGTTCAACCTGTAATTTTATTCGTCGGCAGATTGCAACCCCGCAAACGAGTTGATTATTTACTCCGTGCCTGTGCAGAAATGAAATCAAAGCCGCGATTAATCATTGTGGGTGATGGGCCTGAGCGCGCGGCATTGGAGTCGCTTGCCAAAGATGTGTATCCTGCCGCAGAGTTTGTCGGAGCCAAACATGGGGCTGAGACTCAACCCTATTTCGCAGAAGCAGATTTATTTGTCCTGCCCGGCAGCGGCGGGTTGGCTGTCCAGGAGGCGATGAGTCACGGTCTACCCGTCATCGTGGCAAAAGGCGACGGCACACAGGATGATCTTGTGCGCGAGGGGAACGGCTGGCAAATCAACCCTGAAGAGTATGGCGCGCTGGTATCTACCATGCAAAACGCGCTATCAGATATAGCGCGTTTGCGAACAATGGGCGCAGAGTCTTATCGAATTGTTTCAGAAGAGATCAATATCCAAAAGATGGCAGATGTGTTTGTGGATGCGCTAAGCGCTCATTTTGAGAATTGAGAGATTCACCGTAGGTATTTTTTTATACCAATCCCTTGCCTTTGGCGTAATCAATTGCTTCACGACGGCTTTTCAAATGCAGGCGTCCTAGAATTTCACCGATATGGTATTTCACAGTGCGTTCAGTGAGAAACAGGCGCGAGCCAATTTCCTTATACATCAACCCTTGTGATACAAGCCGCAGCACATCCAACTGCCTTTCAGTTAATTCCATCAGCATATCTACGGGTTCTTTTATAGGGTTTGCCTTTTGGCGCGTGAATAACTCAAGGGTTCTGTTGGCAAACCCGGGCGAGAAGATACTTTCGCCGCGAATGAGGCCACTCAGGAGTTCCAGAAATTTATCAATGCTCATGGCTTTGAGTAAATATCCCGAGGCTCCGTTTTGTAACGCCTCAAACAGGTTCTCTTCATCCGCTGAGGTAGTTAGCATGACAATCTTTATATTTGGCATTTCAGCTTTGATCAGTCGTGTTGCTTCCAGACCGTTGCAATTCGGCATTTGAATATCCATTGCAATGATGTCGGGTTTCATTTTGCGTGCTGCTTCGAGCGCTTCGAAACCGTCATTTGCAGTACCCACCACCTGCATTCCGCGCATTGTTAATAGATTACGCAGTCCATCCAGAAAAAGTGGGTGATCATCCACCAGTAGAATACGCGCGGTTGGCAGGTTTTCCGAGGATAATTGACGCGGCAATCGCCCTGAAATTTTCATCCCAATTTTTGGGGCGCTTTCAACCTGTAGTGAACCGCCTACTTGCATAGCTCGCTCTCTCATCATTTCAAGGCCGAAGTGGTTAGCTTTGGGGCGTTCTGGCCCGAGATATTCCTGGCTGGCGCCAACTCCCATATCCTGCACAATAAAATAAACATGGTCATCAGCCAGTGTAATCGTTACACTGGCTTGCGATGCGCCGGAATGACGCTGTGCGTTGCTCAAGGCTTCGCGGATGATGTAAATCAATTGTGTTTCGACCGCTGTAGTTGCGAGTATCGCCGGCGGGTTTTCAGGCAGAATTAATATAGTCTGAAAATTATAGGTCTGGCGTAGATGTTCACAGTATTGCAAGAGCGCGGTTATAAAATCCTGACGGGGCGCAGCTATATCGCTTTTTAGCCCGAGAATATATCCGCGCACATCCCTATGCGCCTCCTGGGTAACTTCTATCAGGCGTTCCAGTAATTGCGTCGCCGATTCTTTTTCGTTTTTTATCAGAAATTCGCGCGCAGCTTGCGCCTGAACGTTGACATATCCAAGCGTTTGACCAATCCCATCATGCAGGTCGCGCGCCATGTGTTCACGCTCTTCAAAGGCGGCCAGAGTCCGCTGTTGGTCAATGACCTGTGATTGCGCTTGATACAGGTCTGTTTCTTTTTGAATGCGTTCCGTCATATCTTGAACCACTGATAAGACATAGGCTTCGCCGCCTAATTCGATAATCTCTCCTGAATAGAGGCAGTTCAATGTTTTGCCATATTTGGTGCGGAAGTTGTATTCGATATCCCGGACGCTGTGGTCGTTTTTCAAAGCAGCGAAGATTGTTTCACGGTCTTGCGGATTTTCCCATACTTTTAAACTGATTGCAGGAGTAGAGAGCGCCTCCTGTGGTGAATAGCCTGTCAGGCGGCAGAACCCTTCATTAACTTCCATCAGCTTTCCGTCATGCAGGCGGCTGATGAGAATGGCATCCGGGCTTGCGTGGAATGCTTTGAAGAACTTTTCTTCGCTTAGTCTTAATGCTGTTTCCACTTGTTTGCGTTGTAAGATGTCGTGTTCAAGATCGGTGACGAGGCGTTGATTAACCATCAGGAACAAGCCAAATGTGCCCATGCTAAACAGCATCTGATGCAATAGAATGATTAAGGTATCGAAACCTGTTGACTTAAAGAACTCGTTGGGAATGAGGTCTGGTGCAATGCTGCGAAAAACAAGCAATGCGACTCCTGTAATTTGCATGGTAAAACCAGCCAGCCAAAAGTCAAACCCGGCAAAACGTGTACGGTTCTGATACCAGAACAACACGACAAATACCGTGCATAAACTATTGATGATGGCATAGTTAACAATGATGGTCTTCATATCCATAAAAAAACCTCACGAACGGAATGCGGCCCCTAGACTTTACATGGCGGATAATGCCCGCCGCCCATATTTTATCCGTTATCATTGAATTATTGTCTACAGGCTGTCTATTGTGACGTTTGGCATGGCAAAAGGCGGCCTGTCACCCCTCACGTAATCTGTTCTTGATTACGTGTTACAATGCCGACAACTATTCCAGATTGATAGTTTTACCTGATTGTGCTATCGCTTGGGTATGGTGAATATAAACTGTGGATAGCACGCCAGCCGATTTACCAAATATTTTCAGAGAGATATTTACGGTAAAAAGGGCATATTCAATATAAAAGAAAACCTGAAGGAGAAATCATGATTAATTTCAACTATGTAAAAAATATGGGATATGGAAAAGCGACTCGCGTCGTATTGCTTTTTGCTTTTCTATTTGCTTTTGTTCCTGTTCAAACAGCACGCGCGGCTGTAACGATTACGGTTGCTGCGAGTGTGGTGGTGGTTAATGGCGCGGATGGATATTGCTCCCTGCGCGAAGCGATTACGGCAGCTAATACGGATACTAATGTGAATGAATGCGTGGCAGGCGTCGGTACTGACGTAATCAACCTTGCTACTAATTCCACCTATACCATTTCTGATTTTGCCGATTCCACCAATGGGCAAAACGGCCTACCCGCCATTACCAGTAAAATATTTATCAAAGCAAACGGGTCTATCGTGCGCCGTGACCCTGCGCTCTCCTGCGGCCCAAATGGCACAGTCGCTGCCTCAGAATTCCGCATTTTTTATTTATCCAGCGCAGCCGATCTGACCCTCGAAAAAATGACACTGCAATCGGGTTGTGCAGATGGTGCAGAGCCTAATGGCAGCGGTGGCGCTTTGTATAATAATGGCGGCAAGCTCAACTTTAATTTCAGCGGCATATCTGCCAGTACAGCCTATCAATCTGGCGGCGCTATTTTTAATAGCGGTATTATCAACATTACCAACGCGACCCTTGAAAACAATACGGCCACTTCTTATGGCGGCGCAATTGAAAACAAAAAGGCGCTTTCCATAACCAACAGTTTGTTAAATGGCAATATAAGTAACTTTGGCGGGGCTGTGGATAGTTGGAATAGCACATTGACTGTGGTCAATTCTATTTTTTCCGGGAACAAAGCATCTCTTTCGGGCGGCGCCATCAGCAATCTAAACAATAGCACTCTGGCTGTTACGAATACTACCTTTTCTGCCAACACTGCCAATAATGAAGGCGGCGCCATATACACTACAAGTGAAGCCGGCTTGAACTTCGTTACCATTACTGCGAATACTGCCGATAAAGACGGCAATGGAAGCGGAGATGGAGGCGGTATTCTGACTTCTGCTCCTGGAAATACATACGTAAAGAACAGTATTATTGGCGCTAATATAGACAGCAGTCCTGTTGTTGGTGATAAGGTACCAGATTGTGGCGGTATCCTTTCTTCCCAAGATTACAACTTGATACAGGATGCAACCGGTTGCAGCATTGGCGGAACGATTGGGCACAATATTGCAGGGCAAGACCCTCTGCTGGCCGCTCTTGCGGATAATGGCGGCGTGACTAAAACCCATGCCTTGCTCAACAACAGTCCAGCACGGGATCGTATCCCATTTAATACCAACACCTGCGGACAAATCACCACGGATCAACGCTTGATTAATCGCCCGCAGCCTAGTGGGGGACAATGTGATATTGGAGCATACGAAGTTCAACCCGGTACAATTATTATTGCAGTTGTTGGAACGAATGGGAATAATGATACATTTAATTTTACCAGTTCCTTACCAGGGTATTCAAATTTTCCAGTAACTATTGTTAATGGAACCGGCAGCGTTACCTTTAGCAACATAAGCCCTGGTTCTTATACCGTGACGCAATCCACCTTGCCTAGTGGTTGGGCTTTTGCCAGCGTTCTTTGTGTTGATTCGGATAATGGCACAATTATTGTGGGACAGGCTTCCACGATTGATCTTGACAGCGGGCAAACTGTAACCTGCACCTATACAAATACTCCATCGACAACTTTTATCGATGTTCCTGCCAGTTATTGGGCATGGTCCTGGATCGAGCGTCTCTATAATGCGGGCATCACAGGCGGCTGTACGAGTTCTCCCAGACAATATTGCCCCACAAGCCCGGTCACTCGTGCAGAAATGGCTGTTTTCCTGGAGAAAGGCAAGCATGGTTCTGCGTTTACTCCTCCCAACGTGCCTGCTACCTTTGGGGATACAGGTAGTCACTGGGCGAAAAATTGGATACAAGCCCTGGCTGCTGATGGCATCACTGGCGGCTGTGGCGGCGGTAATTACTGCCCGGATTACAATGTGTCTCGGGCTCAAATGGCTGTTTTCTTGTTGAAACTTGAACACGGCTCATCCTATACCCCTCCTGCTGCTACAGGCCGGGTCTTTAATGATGTGCCCAGTACATATTGGGCTGTCACGTGGATTGAACAACTGGCTAACGAAGGCATCACAGGCGGCTGTGGTAGTAATAATTATTGTCCAGATGGCGCGGTTACCCGCGCTGAAATGGCGGCTTTTTTGGTGAAGGTTCTCGAACTGCCCAAGAAATAGGATTAGGAAAAGCAAGAGCTTCCTGTTTTAAGTAGGAAGCTCTTGTAACTTTTTTCTATATGTAGATAGACGGGACTGTGATGAACAGGCATACTTGTTGATATTTATTCGTAAACTATTAACATATTGGAGAATATTATGTTTCAAAAAAAGTTTTTCACAATGTTCATGCTTGTTGCGCTCATCTTTTCATTCGCGCCCAATATGACTGCAAAAGGGGAAGGTTCCCTTCCTATATTGGTGGGTATTTACCCTTCCGGCGAACTTTATAAAACAGTGGGAGAAATTACCACGCTGGATAACTATTTGAGGAATGGCACAGGCCCGCATGTCGTATCCATCGCGGGGTCATTTTTAGATTTAGAATCCCCCTGGTGGCTTATTACCAGTGAACTTGATTCTTCCTGGAATAATGGCTATGTACCTTTCATCAATCTCGGGGCTGGTACTGTCAGTCAACCATGGACTGCGCAACAAATTGCAGATGGCGTGATCGACACAAGTATTCGCAACTGGGCAAATACTTTCAGAGGCTGGAGCAGCTACAACGGTAGCAAACGCGCGTTTATCGCGCCTATGCAGGAGATGAATGGGGATTGGGTAACCTACAAGGATGACCCGGCCAATTACATCCGCGCCTACTTGCGCATCCAACAAATATTCAAGGAGGAAGGCGTCTCTGCCTCCGCTGTTAGCTGGGTATTTGCACCGAATGGCTGGAGCAACCCGACGAAACCCCAAAACATTTTTGAAAACTTTTACCCAGGTGATTCGGCTGTTGACGTAGTTGGTTTCAGCTCCTTTAATTTTGGAACTTGTTGGAGCTATACCGCATCTGAATCATACGAGCAGATTTATCAACCCTATATTGATCGTATGTCTGCCATGGCTCCGGGGAAACCCATCTTCATCGCTGAGATCGGCTCCGTGGCAGAGGGTGTTGATCGTGCTGCCTGGTTAACCGATACACTTTCCAAGATTGGTGCTTACCCCGGAGTGCGCGCGATTTTGTACTTTAATCGGACGGAAGATGTCGGCAATATTGGCGAACCCGTGAATTGCACCCCCGTTGATTATGCGTTGGATACAGCTTCCGGGGAAGGGAAAGATGCTTTCAAAGCCCAAGTGACCCAAGCTCCCTATGGATACTGGGCACCAGCCAGCACAGAAATGACAAATATTGCGTTTGGTCATTCAGATGCAACTTTTGAAGACGTTTGGCCCGCCTCGGCTTTTTCAGGGAAAAACACCACTCCTTACTATCAACCCTGGGTTGAGCGGCTGGTGGATGCTCACGTTACGGGCGGATGCAGTTCATCCGTTGTCGATTTTAGCAACGTCACTGATTTTACCTATCGCTATTATTGCCCTGATGATGATGTTACCCGCGCACAAATGGCGGTCTTCCTTGAGCGCGGTAAACATGGCTCATCTTATAACGCTCCCACTGTACCGATCACGTTTGGAGATGTAGCCGGCCATTGGGCGCAATATTGGATCGAGGCTCTTAAAGCAGATGGCGTCACAAGTGGGTGCGGCGGCAGTAATTATTGCCCGGATGCTTCTACTACCCGTGCTCAAATGGCGATCTTTCTTTTGAAGGCCAAGTATGGCTCCAGTTATGTTCCGCCTTCCGTAGGGGCAAGTACAAGTTTTACAGATGTACCAACCGACTATTGGGCAGCAGCCTGGATAAAGCAACTGGCTGTCGAAGGCATTACCGGTGGTTGTGGCTCTGGCATGTACTGTCCTGAAAGCCCAGTCAGCCGCGGCCAAATGTCTATTTTCATTGTCCGCACATTTAATCTTCCGTAGTTTTAGTACGGATATACGTTTTCTCCTTTAGTGCTGTGTTAAATCACTTGCATTAAGTAAAGGTGTTGATTTTAGAAAATCAAAAAAAGGAATAATCACCTTTTTGCAGAATGTAAAGAATTATGGCAAATCTAAAAATACTTACTATTTTCGGCACTCGACCGGAAGCGATCAAAATGGCGCCTGTAATACAGCAATTACAGGCGCGTCCGGATCGTTTTGATGTAACCGTTTGTGTTACTGCCCAGCATCGTGAGATGTTGGATCAGGTACTACAGTTATTTAATATTCATCCGCATATGGATCTGAATATTATGAAGCCCAATCAATCTCTGGCAGACCTTACGTCTGCCATATTTTCACGGCTTGATGTAGTGGTGCGGGATGTTCGCCCTGATTGGGTGCTGGCGCAAGGTGACACGACCACGGTGATGGTTGCCGCTTTGCTCGCCTTCTATAACCGCAGTCGTTTTGGACATGTGGAAGCGGGCTTGCGTACAGGAGATAAATGGCAGCCATTCCCGGAAGAAATTAACCGTAAAGTTGCCGGCGTGGTTGCCGATCTGCATTTTGCGCCGACAGAGTGGTCAAAACAGAATCTGTTGCACGAGAATATTCCATCATCTGCTATTCTTGTTACAGGCAACCCGGTGATCGATGCTTTGCAGTGGGTTGCAAGCCAGCCTTATTCTGAAGACGAACTCGAAAAACTTGGATTTCCCAAAGATGTGATTGACGGAAAAAAGAGAATGGTTCTCATTACGGTCCATCGTCGTGAGAACTTTGGTGAGCCACTTAATGAAGTCTTCTCAGCTATTCAGGAATTGGCTGCTATGTATAAGGATGATGTCTGCTTTGTTTATCCAGTACACATGAATCCAAATGTGAGCGAGCCAGCGCATCGACTCTTGGGAAATATTCCTAATGTCATCCTGTTGCCTCCGCTGGATTATTTGCCGCTCGTGCATATTCTAAAACGTTCCGCTTTGGTGTTGACAGACTCTGGCGGTTTACAGGAAGAAGCCCCCGGCTTGGGAGTGCCTGTACTGGTTCTCCGCGATGTAACTGAGCGCCCTGAAGGCGTTGAGGCTGGAACTGTTCGTTTGGTAGGGACAGATAAGGAAAAGATCGTATCGACAGCCAGCTTATTGCTGAATAATAGCGATGAGCATCAAAAAATGGCGCGATCTGTAAATCCATATGGAGACGGTCACGCTGCGGAAAGAATAGTTCAGGCTTTGGACGAAAGGGGATAAGGTTCTCTTTTCCAGTTCCTGCGAAAATGGCTAAAATACTTTTAATTGCCAATACAGATTGGTATCTCTACCGCTTTCGCCTTTCACTGGCGCGCTTTTTGCGTGACCAAGGTATGGAGGTTGTACTGATTTCTCCATCTGGACGATTTGTCTCAGAACTTGAGGCAAGTGGTTTCCGCTGGGTAAACTGGAACGTGGGGCGTCAGAGCATTAATCCGTTCGGGGAATTGAATACTCTTTTTGATCTTCTGCGAATAGTTAAGCAGGAGAAACCCGATTTGATGCACCTGCACACAATTAAGCCCGTGCTTTACGGCTCACTGGTCGCCAGCTTGGCGCGTATTCCTGCCGTTGTCCGCTCCATTACAGGTCGGGGCTATGTTTTTTTAGGAACAGACAAGCGCACGTTATGGCTGCGTCCATTAGTAAAAGGCTTATATCGTTTTGTGATGCGTGCAGGGGTTACTCTCTTCGAGAATGAATCTGACCGGCAGTATTTTGTAGATGAAAAATTAGTTGCGCTTGAGAATACAAATTTGATCGAAGGCGTTGGTGTCGATACGGATTACTACCAGCCGTTGCCTGAGCCGCAAGGTACAGATCAGAGACCAGTTGTTCTTATGGCGACACGCATGTTATGGGACAAGGGCGTGGGTACATTGATTGATGCCGCTCGTTTACTTCTTCAAAAATTTGATGCGCGTATCGTTTTGGCAGGTGAGCCAGATCCCGGGAACCCAGCCAGTATTGATCTGAAAATATTAAATCAATGGGTTGAGGAAGGCATTGTGGAATGGTGGGGTTGGCAGGCAGATATGCGTTCTGCCTTTTCTGCCTGCCATATCGTTACTTTGCCCAGCTTTGGTGAAGGAATACCCACTGTGCTTCTCGAAGCCGCCGCATGTGGCCGCCCCATTGTAGCGACAGATGTGCCAGGTTGCCGCGATGTTGTTAAGCAAGGCCTCAATGGTCTGCTTGTGCCGCAAAAAAATCCTCAAGCATTGGCTGACGCATTGTTGCATTTGTTGCAAAGTAATTCATTACGTAATGAAATGGGAATGGCGGGCCGCCAGCTTGTTGTGGATCGTTTTAGTAATCAACAGGTTCATAAAAATACATTGGCTGTTTATCGCCAATGCCTTCCATAAAAGCAGTGACAATTTTTTTACATTCAATAGTTTAAAGAAAAACTCCCGTTCAAACTTGAACGGGAGTTTTAAGCTATGCATTTTTTTGAGGAAGCAATTTATTGCCTTCACCTTTTTTATTCACTTCCACCCAAATCGATTGTGACAACTCATAGCCAATGACATGACTCTGCGGCTTCATCTCCAATCGCAGCGGGCCTTTGAATGGGGCGCAGCTTAAGAGATGAAATGCTGTGCCAGGTACGAGACCAAGTTCTGCAATGTAATGCAGCTTTTCCATGTTATGCGTGCGGACGCGGCTCACAACGCAATCAGAACCCGAGGGGACGTTGACCAGCGGTTCATCCTTAACCTTGGGTATGATTCCATCTTTCGAGGGGATCGGCTCCCCGTGTGGACAGCGTGTGGGATAGCCTGTAAGTTCATCCATGCGGTCTTCCAACTCATCATTGACCCCGCGTTCAAATACATCTGAAAGCTCATGAGCAGAAGCCCAATCATAGTTCATCACTTTGACGAGGAATATTTCCGTCAGGCGGTGACGGCGCAGGGAAGGCATGGCGATCTTTTCGCCTTCCTCTGTCAGACGCACCCCACGATAGGGTTCGTGGATCAAGTATCCGCTTGTGTTGAGGCGTTTTACCATCGTCGAAATGGCCTGGGTGGAGGCTTCCACATGCGAACTTAAAAGAGATAACGATACCTGTTCATTATCTTCCTGTAGACGATAGATTTCTGCGGCATAGCGCCGCATGGCTGGGCTGACGGTCATAATGCTCTTTCAAACTCCAAAAAGTATCAACCACGTTGATACTTAATTTCAAGTGGATATAAATCAATTTTATTACATTTATCTAGATTATCTGAATTGTCTGGATTATAACATTGCCATTAGTTGTTTGATTCACAAACCAAATTTATGGAGTGTATTACAAATGTTACCTAGTTACCTGCTTTCCCTGCGTGAAGGAATTGAAGCCGCTTTAATTGTCGGTATTTTGCTGGGCGCTGTGCGCCAGATCAAACGTGCTGACTTGGTTTCGTTGATCTGGTTCGGAACATTGAGCGCGGCTGTTATTAGTATTTTATCGGCTGTACTCTTGACTATTTTTGGCCTTGAAATGAAAGACCCCGGCGAAGCCATTTTTGAGGGCTTTACCATGTTGATCGCCGCCGGGTTATTAACCTGGATGATCTTCTGGATGAACCGACAATCCCGTTTTCTCAAGGCGAGTTTGGAGGCAGATATTCATCGTGCTTCCCAGCTTGGGAGCCGTGCCATATTTTTCGTGGCTTTCATTGCTGTACTACGCGAAGGTATTGAACTGGCTCTTTTCTTGACCGCGTCTGTCTTTGTTTCAAATTCTTTGCAAACCATAATCGGTGCGTTGCTCGGGCTGGGCACTGCGATTTTGTTGGGCTGGTCGATCTTCGCCAGCACGGTTCGCCTGGACCTGCGCCGCTTCTTTCAGGTAACAGGCGTGATGTTGGTTTTATTTGCTGCGGGTTTATTCGCACATGGCGTCCATGAATTTACCGAAGTCGGCTGGATTCCTTCAATTATTGACCATGTCTGGGATCTCACTGCTGTCATTAGTAAAGAGTCAATGCTGGGCCAATTACTGGCTGCGTTGTTTGGATATAACCCCAGCCCAACACTTGCAGAGATGATTGCCTACTTCTCTTATTTTGTAGCAATTGGAATTGGATTGAAATTGTCAGGCCAAAAGCCTGCAAAAGAAGCGCTGACACAAGCGTAAAAATAAAATCGGGACTGAATGTCCCGATTTTATTTTTCATTTTATAAATTAAAAATAGCAATTGGAGAATAGACATGTTACAGACAGATATTGTCATTGATGCTCAAGCCATTCACGATGCCTTCAACGCTGACCGCTCACAAATGACACTCATGCTCGCGTATCAGTTGCGCATCCCTGAAGTGGAAATTATCCGCGCGCTCGAAGGTGATACGGCCCACGAACTTGATTTCTCGCGTTGGGAGGAAATCATCCGTGCTTTTGAACCGCTGGGTAATGTGCATGTCATCGTTTCCAATGGCGCAACAACCATTGAAGTATTTGGCCAGTTTGGCAAATTCACCAATACCGACGGCTTCCTCAATGTGCGAACCAAATCCCTCGATATGCATATTCGCAGTTGGGAGCTTGCGTCAGTCTTTGCCTTTCGCAAACCAAGCCATCTCGACGGGCATGAATCGCTTTCCTTCCAATTCTTCGATAAAAGAGGAAATGCCGCATTCAAAGTTTTTCTCAACTTCGGCGGCAACGACCCTGCTCCCGAACTTGCGGAAAAATATAAATCACTGATCGAGCAATTTGCGAAGTAATTTATTTTTGTAACCATAAAGGGTTACCAAGGAACACAAACTTCATACATCGCTCCCATCCGATGCACTCATCCGTTCATCCGCTTCTATCCGTTGAGTACATCCGCTCCCATCCGATGCACTCATCCGTTCATCCGCTCCCATCCGTTGAGTACATCCGCTCCCATCCGATGCACTCATCCGTTCATCCGCTCCCATCCGTTGAGTACTTGCTCACCAATCTCTAGTAAAATTCTACATAAATCTACATTGCCTAATTTGCCCTAAAAAGTACAATTCAAACATCAAAGGTAAGGGCGTGCCAAACGTCCTTGCTATGTTTAAAAGGTATTTATGCTCATCAAACGTCTTCAACTTGCCCTGATCCATACCGCCGTCGCCATGACACTCGTGCCTATCAATAGCACACTCAACCGCGTCATGATCTACGACTTGGGTATTTCCAAAACCCTCTTCACATTGCTCGCCATTTTTCCTTATCTGCTCGCGCCTATTCAAGTTGCCATCGGCTCCTTCTCAGACCGTCATCCTGTTTTAGGATTTCGCCGTACACCCTATATTTTTGTGGGGCTGATTCTGTGCGTGTTAGGTGTCGCTGTTTCACCGCAAGTTGCGATTCTTATCAGTCACAACTTTACGCTTGGCGTTATTGTTGGCATAATTGCCTTTGGTCTATGGGGCATGGGCTACAACCTCTCGGCAGTATCTTATCTCTCGCTGGCTTCCGAGCTCTCCGGCGAAAAGGAGCGCGGTAAAACCATAGCAACCATGTTCACGATCATGGTCATTGGTTTAATAGCGACTGGGATCTCATTAAGCCGCATGGTGCCGACATATGACCCCGCCACTCTGTCACGCGCCTTTATCATCATCGCCGCTTCAGCACTGACCTTGGGCCTGCTCGGCCTCATCAAATTGGAGCCACGCTTTATCAGTTCCTCCTCAATAACCAAATCTGAAACATACACAGTTCGCGAGATGGCCGCTGCCATTACACAAAACCCCGTTGCGAAGATTTTCTTTGTCTATCTGCTGTTGCTTCTCGCGGCTATTCTCAGTCAGGATGTTCTGCTCGAACCTTTTGGCGCGCAAGCCTTCGGCATGACCCTCGAACAGACTTCGCGTATCGTTTCCATCATGAATACATTTACCCTGCTTGCCTTCATAATTGCCGGTGTCCTTGAGGGGCGTGTAAAAAAGAAATATGTTGCACAAATCGGTAACCTCGGTGCATTAATCGGCTTTATCACGATTGTCTTAAGTGGAGTGTTTGGCAGTACGTCCATTTTTTACATCGGTATCACTTTACTTGGGCTTGGCACAGGTTTATCCACCATTGCCAATCTCTCATTGATGTTCGACCTGACAGTTCCTGAAAAAGTAGGCTTATACATCGGCGCATGGGGTTTCTCGAATGGCCTCTCGCGACTCGTTGGTTTGCTCATGGCGGGTGTGGTTGCCGACCTGGCTACAAAACTCACGGGTAACGCATTAAGCGGATACCTGATTGTGTTTGGCATCGAGGCATTGATGATGTTTATTGCCGCCATCATGTTGTATCGTATTGATGTCAATGCTTTTCAGAAAAAAGCGCATGACCCATCCTATATCGAAAAAATTGCTCTTACAGCAGAATAATCCATGACAGACGAATGGCTCTCCCTGAGTGATGCGGCAAAGGTGTTGGGTGTACATCCCAGCACGGTTAGGCTTTGGTCTGATAAAGGCATTTTGCCAACGCACAAAACACAGGGCGGCCATCGTCGCTATAAGAGCAGCGAAATCTCATTGTGGGCAGAATCAAGTGGCAGGTCAAGTGAGATCGAGCCCGAAGGCATGATGAACGAAATCGTGAAGAATGTCCGCATGCAAATTTCAGAGGGACGTTTACAGGCCGAGTCATGGTATCAAAAATTGGACGAGGATGCCCGTGCCCAATATCGCCTGAGTTCACGCTCCTTGTTTCATGGCCTGATGAAATATGTCGCCACCAGCGGTGAAGACGCCGCCTCCGAATCCTATGCCATCGGTTATGAATACGCGTCCCGCGCGCGGCGGTATAGCCTGAGTTATGTCGATGCAGCCAAAGCCTTTTTATTTTTTCGCGATGCGCTGGTGGCCTCAGTGATCAAAGTGTATGGGGATGCGCGGGTGCCCGCGCCGCAGACCGCGCAAATGTATACAAAAATCCATACGTTTACAGATGGGATTTTGATTAATCTGCTGCAAACATACGAGTCTCTTGAAAATGTCAATCGGTAAGGTTGACATTTTATTTTAAAAGCTGCATGATGCCATGCTGTTTGTTCGGTAATCATCCAATGCATAACAGGGTATTGGTTTATCAGACACTCCCGTGCCGGACATATATTAAAAACCTGACAAACTACGCAGGTTGCTTGCGCCATTATATTGATGTGGTTATACTTGCCGCTATGGCTAACCCAACGAAAATAGGTCGTTACGAAATTAAATCTGAACTTGGCCGCGGAGGCATGGCTACGGTATACCGTGCTTATGACCCAAGCTTTGACCGTGAAGTCGCGATCAAGGTGTTACCGCGCGAAATGATGCACGACCCGCAATTCCGTGCGCGCTTTGAACGTGAAATCAAAATGGTGGCAGGTCTCGAACATCCGTCCATTGTGCCGGTCTATGATGTGGGTGATGAAGACGGTCAGCCATATTTTGTAATGCGTTTTATGACAGGCGGTTCTCTCTCAGGTTGGATCGAAAAAGGGAGATTCTCGGTTCAAGATGCGGCGCGCATTGTCGAAAAAGTTGCGCAAGGACTGACCTATGCCCATAAAAAAGGTATTATCCACCGCGACCTTAAGCCAGATAATATTTTGTTTGATAACAATGGCGACCCATTTATCTCAGATTTCGGAATCGCCAAATTATCAGAATCAAGCGGCAGCCTGACAGGCGGCGGAATTATCGGTACGCCCGCCTACATGAGCCCCGAACAGGCGCAGGGTAGTGATCTGGATGCCCGAAGTGATGTCTATGGGTTGGGCGTGATCATTTATCAAATGTTAAGCGGTCATCAACCCTATAATGCAGATACTCCCATGGGCGTGGTGGTCAAGCACATTACCGAACCCGTCCCTGAAATATTGAAGTTCCTTCCCAGCCTGCCAATTGAAGTAGACAGCCTGATTAAGTCTGCTCTGGCTAAGGATAAAACCAAACGCTACGCCAGCGCTGTAGAATTGGCAAAGGCATTAAATTTGATCGCCTTTGGGCATGAAGGGAATATTACAGGCTCAGGCACTACCGGCATTCATTCAGGTACTTATAACAAACCAGTCATTCAATCTACATCACGCGGCATGACTGGCTTGATCGTTGCAGGTATTATTTTGCTGGTTGTTATTACTGGATTCTTCCTTTTGCGTAATCAATTATTTGCAAGCGCGCAGCCGACGGCAACTTCCATCTCCACCGAAATCGCCACTGAAATCCCAACCAAAGCGCCGACCTCCACGCTCGCTCCTGCAACCGAAACCATGCCGCCTTCTCCTTTGCCTTTTGCTCCAGCTTGCGCAGCGGGCGTTACCATTCCCGTTGCACTTGTCAAAGAGACCAATAAAGTCTGTGTTGCGAAACTCCCATATACTTCAATCTCCATTCCTAAAGATGCAACATTTGAGCCGCTTAATCCTGCCTTGCGTTGTTTCGTGGAAACAGTAGGCAGCGGGAATACCGTTATCTCCTGTACGGGCCAGCAAGCTTTTTCATACGAATTAAAAGTTTGCGCGCCGCCCGTTGTTTCCAGCGCAGACCTTGGCAAATGTTCCACCGACTCCATCTTTGATTCAGCCAATCAATGCTGCGTGATTGTGCCGCCAGAAGGTGCGGGTTGTACAATTTTCAAAGTAGATATAAGATCCTGTCCATAAAGATCAGATCGGGCGTGAAAGCGCCCGATCTTCTTTCCATGCGCGATGAGTCAGGGTGATAAAATAAACGCATGGGAATCCTTTATCTTGTCGCCACACCGATCGGAAATCTTGAAGATATGTCGCCGCGCGCTGTACGCATTTTGCGCGAATCCGTGCTCATTGCCGCAGAGGATACCCGCCACACAGGCATCCTGCTAAAACACTTTGAAATCAAATCCCCGCTCACCAGTTATTTTGAACATAATAAAATTAATAAACTTGACCGCATTCTCGAATCCCTGATCAGCGGGGATGTATCCCTCGTCTCGGATGCCGGCACGCCTGCGATTAACGACCCGGGCTACGAATTGGTACAAGCCGCTCTCGCATCCGGCTTCGACGTTCGGCCTGTTCCCGGTCCCTCAGCTCCCATCGCCGCTGTGACAGTCTCCGGCCTGCCCACAGATTCATTCCTCTACCTTGGCTATCTGCCTCACAAAGGCAATGACCGCCGTGCGCGCTTGACAGAAATTTCTCAACAGCCATTCACGATCATCTTCCTTGAATCTCCACATCGCGTTGTCGATGCCCTTGAAGATATTCTTGCCGTACTAGGTGACCGCCGCATCTGCGTTGCCCGTGAAATGACAAAAATGTACGAAGAGTTCTGGCGCGGCCCCGTCAGTGGCGCAATTGAATATTTCAAATCTAAAGAACCGCGCGGAGAATTTACGCTGGTCATCGCAGGCCAACAAACCACAGACCGTGGACTATGGATGGAAGCTGAATTACTCAAAGCCATCAAGAATGAATTGAACTCAGGCAAATCTGCAAAAGAAATTTCGGCAGAACTTGCAGAGCAAAGCGGCTGGAATAAAAAAGAAGTATATGCATTAATCAACTCGCTGAAATAAAGCAGGCTGGATAGTTGTATTGAAAAAATGGTATTAATAAGGAAAAGAAACTGATGAATGAGTCAACTCAGCAACCGACAACTTCTACTGTCAACCCTTCCTCGTTCCCGCTTTCCTTTTTGCAGCGATTATTGTACGGATTTTTTGTTGTAGTCATGCCTTTTGTGAACTTTGCGTTTGTTAAATTATTGAAACCAGATTGGCAATCAGGGCGATTGCCTGATTACATTAACCTGTTCCTTTCTCCTGAGTCTTCTTTTTTATTTTTTCCGTTATTGGCATATTCTGTTGTTTGTTATATTCTTCTCTTGATTAACTCTGATCGTTATGCTGGATCGTTTATCGTACGATTTGGCATTTACACGGGGATATTCTTGGCATTGCAATATAGTGTTCTTACCATCCTTGCTGTAGAAAGCTCATCTTCTTCCTTTTTTATTTTGCTGGCATATTTTTCCCCATTCATCATGTCGAAGTTGTATTTTTGGCTGACTACAAGATGGAAGGCGTCACTCGTTCGCAATATCACGCTTGGGCTTGGTATTACTATTTTATTCATTGCCATGATCGCTTGGGAAACCCCTTTTGCACCTTTCATTTTTATTGCGTTCTTTTTAGGTGCCGTTGCCCCGTTCTGGTCTTTTTTGATTTCGGGTCAGGTTGCTCTTTGGCTGCTTAAAAATCATGAAAGTAAATTCACCCTGATACGTGGACTTGGTATTGCCGCATGGCTTTCTGCCTATGTCTATGCCTTGCGTTTTGATATCTTGAAAATGTACGAGTTGTATGCGGCGCTTCCAACTCAGCCGCCGAATTGTTACATCGCCACCGCTGCGGCAAATGGGCATCCGCATATCGTCTGCTCGCAGTCTGTTAATTTGAAGAACGGAATCCTGATGCAGGTGAATCCTCAATTGCAGCGTCTCAAAGTAGCTGAATTGGCATTGATGGCGATTGCCCCAAGTTTGCACAAGCGGATTCGCAAGATGTACGATGTATCAGGTAAAAGGCTGGCCACTCATATCCAAACCCCCCTTCTTGCAGATGTTGCTTTTCTGCTTCTCGTTCCTGTAGAATGGGTTTCGTTTGCCATCTTGAAATTTATAATTCCAGAAATTGAAATAATCTCGAAGAAAATGTATCTTTCATAACCCAAGGAGACTTTCATGCCCGAAAAAAAAGAGACCAAATCCGAAGAAAAGAAAGATGAAAAGAAAGACGAAAAATCCACCCCCAAAGATAATCTTGTTGAAACCAAACATTCCATCAAAATTGGCGGCAAAGATATCAAATACACTGTCACCACCGGGACAATGATTCTCAAGGAAGAAGTCAACGACAAAGAAAAAGACGCCGAGATCGAAAAACCACGCGCGCAAATTTTCTTTGTAGCCTATACAAAAGACGGTGTGAAAGATAAATCCAAACGCCCTGTCACTTTCTCCTTCAACGGCGGACCCGGCTCCTCGTCTGTCTGGCTGCACATGGGTGTACTCGGTCCGCGCCGCGTGGTTCTCACGGAGGAAGGCGAAATGCCCAAGCCGCCTTTCAAGTTAACCGACAATCAATATTCTGTCATCGATGAAACCGATCTGGTTTTCATTGACCCGATGAGCACAGGCTTTAGCCGCCCTGTCGAAGGGGAAAAATCAAGAGAATGGCATACCTTCACCAAGGACATTGCTTCTGTCGGTGATTTCATTCGTTTATACACCACACGCTATAACCGCTGGCTTTCTCCGAAATTTCTCGCAGGCGAATCATACGGCACTACACGTGCCGCGGGTTTATCAGGATATTTGCAAGATCGTCACGGCATGTTGTTGAACGGCCTCATGCTGATTTCTGCTGTGCTTGATTTCACCACGATTGATTTCAATCTCAATAATGATTTGCCGTATATTTTATTTGTCCCTGCTTATGCGGCCACGGCCTGGTATCATGGAAAATTAAATTTCAAGGCGTCATTGCAAAATGTGATCAAAGAAGCTCAAGAGTTCGCGCTGGGTGAGTATGCTTCCGCTTTGCTCAAAGGCGCATCCCTTACCCCTGAAGAACGCGCCAACATCGTTGAAAAACTTTCGCGCTATACGGGTATCTCTCAAGAGTTTATTGAGCGCAGTAATTTACGCATCCTCGACCAGCACTACTTCAAGGAACTTCTGCGTGAGCGTGGAAAAACCGTCGGCCGTTTAGACAGTCGGTATACGGGTATGGATCGCATCGGTGTCACATCCACGCCTGAATATGATCCGCTGTTTGCGCAAGTCAACGGCCCGTATACTGCCGCATTCAATGATTACATCCGCACTGAATTGAAATTTGAAACCGATACACCTTACGAAATTCTGAGCGATAAAGTTTGGCTGCAATGGTCTTACAGTTATTTCCAAAATCAATATCTCAATGTCGCTGAAACATTGCGCAGCGCAATGACCTTCAATAAATATCTCAAAGTTTTTGTTGCCAATGGTTATTTCGATCTTGGCACGCCCTACTCTGCCACCGAATATACCTTCGATCATCTCGGCCTCGATCAGTCTTTGCGCAAAAATATCAGCATGGGATATTACGAAGCAGGCCATATGATGTACGTCCATATGCCTTCGCTTAAAGTGTTGAAGAAAGACCTCACAAAATTCATCAAGGATGCAAGTTAATGAATCTGGATGACCTTGATCTTTTCAAAAAAATAGACACAAAAAACATGCTGTCTCAAATTGACGGCCTGCCCGATCAATTACAAACTTCATGGGATTTGGGATTAACACAGCCGCTCCCCGATTACAAAGACATCCAAAACATTGTCATCTCTGCCATGGGTGACTCAGCGGTCGCTGCCGAACTGGTGACTGCTTCTGTTTTCTCCAGCATTCGCCTCCCCGTCACATTGCATCGCGGCTACGGACTGCCCGCATCCGCAAAGGGCAAACAGACATTGGTCATCTGCATTTCACATTCAGGCAACTCCGAAGAAGTGTTGGATGCGTTTGCAGTTGCGATAAAAAATGATTGCAGTATTCACATCATCACCATGGGCGGTGAGTTGACCAAACGCGCCGCTGAAAAAAATATTCCCATATGGAAGTTTGACAGCCAAGGTGTTGTGGATACAGCCGCAGTTGCCTATCCATTTGGATTATTGCTTGCTTTGTTCTCCCGCCTTGGATTCATTCCTGATCCTGCGGAAGATGTAGCTGAAGCCATCGCCATGATGAAGCGTTCGCAGCAGCATATTGTCGCAACTGTGATCGCGGCGAAAAATCCTGCCAAACGCTATGCAGGTCAACTGGTGGGGCGCTGGGTCACATTTGTCGGCACGGAAAATCTCACCCCTGTTGCGCGAAGATGGAAGATGCAGATCAATCAACTTGCAAAAGCAGGCGCAAATTTTGAAATTATCCCCGAAGCTACGCATAATACTTTGATCGCCACAATCAACCCGAATCAAACGCTCAATGCCCACACGATGACCTTGTTCATGCGTGCGAAATCAGATCATCCGCGTAATCGCCTGCGTTCAGACTTGATGCGTCAGGCTTTCATGCTCGAAGCCTTGAACACGGATGTGATCGATGCGCGCGGTGACTCGCTCATTGCTCATTTGTGGACGTTGATTATTTTCGGTGATTACATGGCTTATTATCTCGCCATGGCCTACGGCGCTGACCCCTCTGAAGAAGATGCGTTTGTGAATTTTAAGAGATCATTGGGGTAAGGGCACGGCGTCGCCGTGCCCTTACCGTCACGCAAACTGCTCCAAATTAACCGCCACCAACGGAAGCGCTTCGTCCACGAATTTCTCGAGGGCGGGGCGTTTTTTCATGTGGCCGTAATGGGATGCCAATCCATAGATCGCCCAGGTGGCCACCGTTACGGAGATTTCTCTGGATACTTTTACTTTTGATTTTTCCAGCCAGTGCGATAACAAGTCGAATATTATTTTTTTAATCTGCGTTTCCACAAGCGATTCAAATTGATCGTGGGGTTGGGCGCAGTTCCCATGCAGATTGGAGTGGAATTCACAGACGGCAAGAATCAGATTTCTCAAATTATCGGGGGTGTAGTGACAGGCATTCAATGTCCGTTTTTCAATTTCCTGTTTGAACATTTGCCCGATGGAATAATCAAGCAGGGCATATTTATCTTGAAAGTGTGCATAGAATGTGGCGCGGTTGATCTGTGCTTTGTCGGTTACATCCTGCACGGAGATGTTTCCGAAATTTTTTTCAGCGAGCAGATCTCCAAAGGATTTCAGGATCAGGCTGCGGGTGCGTTTGACGCGCGGGTCGAGTTTTTCATCAGGGGTAGGCAACATTTTGTCTCCAGTGTCGCTTAGTCAACAGTTTTTATGATTTGATGGTTGACTTGAAAAGGTAAGGAAGGTAAAGTAGGCAACATCTGTTGTGTAAGCGACATATGTATAATATCAAACAACTCAAGGAGAGTCAAGATGAATATTGCATTATGGATTGTGCAGGGGTTGCTGGCCGCCATGTATTTGATGGCGGGTTCGATGAAGGCCTTTCAGGCCAATAAAGTGCGTGATAACAAAGAGATGACATGGGCGCAAGGGAAAAGCGATAACTTCATTCGCTTTGTGGGTACTGCTGAGTTACTCGGTGCATTGGGCTTGATTCTGCCTCTTCTCGCCGGTATTCTGGCGTGGCTCACTCCCGCCGCTGCGATTGGTTTATCGCTCATTCAAGTACTTGCGATCTTTACAGTGCATTTACCCAGGAAGGAATATAAAGTTATTCCTGTGAACATCGTTCTGCTTGCGCTTTCGATACTTGTTGTCGTTGGCCGTTCGTATCTGTTCACTTTCTAATTACTGTGCTTGCTCACCCATTTATCTTGCAGTTTAACTGCGGGATGAATTCAAAAAATTAACTCAACTATAGAAAAGGAAAAAATGACAACCCCACAAATTGAAAAGATTATTAGTTCTGGAAAAAACTTTGTAAAACTTGCAAGCGATGAACAGATTCAACGAACTGCTGCGGCTCTTGAAGCGAATAACATTCGTACATTGATTGCTGAAAATGGCGAAGAGGCCAAACGCTTGTTCCTTGCATTGATCCCCGAGGAAGCTGAAGTTTTTCTTGGCTCATCAGTAACACTTGAAACATTGGGAATTACAAATGAGATCGATAAATCAGGCAAGTTTGATGCACTGCGCCCAAAGATGTTCGCGCTGAATCGCGAAACACAAGGCCGCGAGATTCGCAAGATGGTTGGTGCGCCTGATTATGCCGCGGGCAGTGTCCATGCAGTGACTGAAAGCGGACAGGTTTTGATCGCGTCCAATACGGGCAGTCAGCTTGGGCCGTATGCTTCTGGCGCTGGCAAGGTGATCTGGGTCGTTGGCGCTCAGAAACTTGTAAAAGATTTGAATGAAGGCTTTCAACGCCTTGAAGAATATATTCTCCCTCTTGAAGAAGCCCATATGCAGCAGCTTTACAAGGTCAGCACAAATGTAAGCAAGGTGTTGATCGTCAATCGCGAAGTCCGCCCAAACCGCATTACAATGATTATCGTGAAAGAAGAAATAGGGTTCTAAAGAGGAAATTAAACTTGTGATAATGTTGTCTATCTAATAGACGGTAATTACAATAGATGAAGGAAATGAAACTCATGCAAACACAAATCGAAAATAAAACTGACTTCTCGATTCACCCCGCCACGTTGATGGGTCATGTCTCGTTGACAGTTGCCAATCTGGAGAATCAACTCGCGTTCTATCAGCAAGTGCTTGGATTTAAACTCCACTGGCGCGAAGGCAACAAAGCGGGTTTGGGCGCAGGCAGCGCGGATTTATTGCGCCTGACCGAAGAACCCAACTTAAAGAAATATCGCGGCGTGACCGGGTTATATCACTTTGCAGTCTTATTCCCAAATCGCCGTGAATTGGCTATTGCAGTGGCACGTTTATTTGAGTTGAAATATCGTAATTCTCCCACCGATCACATCATGACCAAGACCACCTACCTTGACGATCCCGAAGGCAATGGCATTGAGCTATATTGTGAATCTCCCGAAGATGGGACCTTTATTATTGAGAATAATGATTTTGTCACACGCCGCGCAGATGGAAGTTTAAGTGATGGCCGTGAAGCGTTGGATGTGAAGGCTTTGTTCAGCCATCTCAAGCAGGATGATAAATTGGATGCACCTATTCCTCCTGAAACACGTGTGGGGCATGTCCACTTGCATGTGCGTAATGTGCAGGAAGCGGTGGACTTTTATCACGGAGTCATCGGTTTTGATGTAATGGGAATGTCTTCAACATTTAAGGCTGCATTTATTTCAGCGGGTGGATATCATCATCATCTTGGATTAAATGCATGGCAGGGTGAAGGCGCACCTCCGCCGCCTGCTGATGCGGCCGGTTTGCGTCACTTCACCGTGGATTTTGCAAATCAAAAAGCCCTGGACGAAGTGGTTGCTCGTGTTGATCAGGCGGGTATTCCTTCCAATAAACTGGAAGAAGGCTTGCTGGTGTATGACCCATCTCAAAATGGAGTGGTTCTAAGGCTTAAGTAATTAATGCAAGCCGCTGAGTTTGAAAACTCGGCGGCTTTTTTGTACGTATCTCTATTTTGGAGTCGTCTGGATGAGGTTCGGAAAATAAAAAAATAGGATGTTTTAAATGCTAACAGGATTATTGGCTGGATTCTCAAGTTCCAGCCCCGAAAGTGAACCTTTTCATGAACATGCGCAGGGCGTTGTTTGTCTTGCTAATATCAGTCCGAAGGAAAGACGCAAGCGATTGAATTTTGCCATTGTTCAAATGGTGATTGGCGTGGTAGCGCTTGCCTTCCTGCTCCTTTTCGGCGCGGAGAAGCTATGGCGATTGCCTTTGTTCTTCATGTTCGCGGCATCCGCGACAAGCTACTATCAATGGCGTGATAAAACCTGAGTAAGTCTTGCTGCGCGTGGTTCACGCCAACTAACAGGTAAAGAAGAAAAAATTGAAGATCAGGGCGAATTAAAGCAGGTGAGAACTCAAGCTTTGAAAGTGATTCTAAAAGGTACACTGGTTGGCATCGCTTTGATTTTGATCGTCATGGCTTTACCGTAAAATAAGTAGGGACACAGCGCCGCTGTATCCCTACTTTGTATTATAGGGCGGGTTATAATCAATCCGAAATCACAAATCTCAAAGCGGAAATTGAAAAATGCATATACTTGTAACCAATGATGACGGTGTGACTGCGCCCGGGCTGCTGGCCCTTGCGCAGGAAATGCGCAAACTCGGCAAGGTGACTGTCTTTGCGCCTGATAAAAACTGGTCTGCTTCGGGCCATGTCAAAACGATGGATCGCCCGCTGCGTGTGCGCGAAACGATGCTGGCAGATGGCTCGCCTGCTTTCATGTCGGATGGCGCGCCTTCCGATTGCGTGGCGCTGCCTTTGCTTGGGCTGATTAAAGAAAAAATTGATTGGGTCGTTTCGGGCATTAATCCAAATGCAAATATCGGACATGACGTGACATACTCGGGAACTGTGACGGCTGCGATGGAAGCAGTGATTGCGGGCGTGAAAGGCATTGCGGTTTCGCTTGATTCTCCTGAAGGCTTCAAAGGATTATTGGATTATTCCACCGCCGCCCTTGTTGCGCGCCGCGTCACTGAAAAAGCCATCGCGGATGGATTGCCCGAAGGCGTGGTGCTGAATATCAACGTGCCCTATCTCAAAGAGAGTGAACTCAAAGGCTATATGATTACCCGTCAGGGATTGCGTGTGTATCGTGATGCGCTCGATGAGCGCGTGGATCCGCGCGGCAAACCTTATTACTGGATTGGCGGTGAAGCGCCCACAGGTGTGATCGAAGACGGCACCGATTTTGGCGCGCTCGCTCAAGGCTATGTCTCACTTACTCCGTTACAATTGGATTTGACTCATTACAAGGCAATGGATGTGTTGAAGAAATGGAAATTTAGTTAAACTAACGATGGTCTATCATTCATCGTCAAATATAAAAAGGATACTCTTATGAACTTTCTTAAAAATCTCTTCAGTGGTTCTTCCACCAAACCCGAAAAAAGATACTACACCTTCTCTGTCAAATGCAAGCGCTGTGCAGAAATCATCGAAGGCCGCATTGATCTGGATAATGACTTAAGCGTTGAATATGAAGCAGGCGGCGATATCTATTATGCGCGCAAAGTTTTAATGGGAGAAAATAAATGCTTCCAGCGTTTGGAAGTTGAAATGAAGTTCACTGCCAAACGAGAGTTGATCGAGAAACAGGTCATTGGCGGGGAATTCATCTAAGAGTCTATCCGAATCATAATGCGGATTTCAATCCGCATTATGATTCGTAAACTGAAATCCGCACTCCTATAAATAATGCGCCGTCTCTCAAACATTTTACTTATTCTTCTCGCCGCATTCCTTATCGTGCAGGCCGCGTATTCAACACGTTGGCCCATCGCTCACGATGAAGCGCCGCTTTTTTATGAAGCCTTCCTTATGCGCGCCGATGACCTCGTCCCATATCGTGACATCTTCGACTTTCAAATGCCGGGCAGCTTCATCGCCTACATCATCCTCGGCCTGTTAAGCGGCTTCGACAGTTTTCGCATTCGTATCCTCGATCTTATTATTCTCGCCGCGCTGCTCACGATCACTTTTTTTGCCATGCGCCGTTTTGGTAAAACGCCCGCCCTCGCCGCCGCGCTGCTCTTCGGCTTGAAATACTTGCAAGGCGGCCCCTCCATGTCGTTGCAGCGCGAATATCTTTTGCTTGTTTTTATCGCGCTCGCGCTTTGGATTTCAATGCAGGAAACGCTGACTCTCAAGCATCGCATCACACTGGGATTTCTCTTCGGTCTAGCGGCTGTCATCAAACCCCACGCCGCGATCGGACTCATCCCCATCCTGCTCTTTGACATCAGCGACCTGGTGCAACGCCTCAAGTTGACTCTGCATACATTGTCCCCTTTGGGGAACGCTGCTGCGAAAAGCATTCTACCCACCGCCGCAGGATTCCTCGTTCCTGTTTTCGCAGTCATCGCCTGGCTTGCCTTCACCGGCGCATTGACGTCCTTTATCAACATCGCCATACACTATTGGCCCTTATATTCTCAAATCAACGGCGAAATGGCGATCACTGCTCCAGCCGCAAGAATTCCCTTTTTGCTGAATCAAACTCTTCGTTTAGGTGGAAACGCTCTTTGGCTCATCCCCGCTTTTGTGGGTGTTTATCTTAATCAAAATAAAAAAACATATCTACTTGCAAGTCTCGCTCTGTGTTACGCCATCTACCCAGCTTTCTCAGGTCAATTCTTTCCCTATCACTACATTCCATTTATCTACTTCATTATTCTTCTTGCGTCCTTGTTCTTTTCACTCACTCTACAACGAAACACTCATTACTTATTATTTATTACTTATTACTTATCCCTCATTCTTATTCTTTCCCTGCTTCGTCCTTCTGCAGCATTTATTCGCCAACTCGAAGGCAAACCCATCGTCACCTCCACCAACCGCGCCGAAGAAATTTCGCGCTTTCTCAAAAAGAATTTGCAGCGAGGTGACACCGTCCAGCCGCTCGATTGGACGGGCGGCACATTGCTCGCCATGCTCGAATCCCGCGCGCATATCGCTACGCCCTATATTTTTGACTTTTACTTTTATCATCATGTTTCCGATCCCTACATTCAAAGCCTGCGCACTGACTTTATGAACGACCTGCAAATTGCAAGTCCGCGTTTTATTGTCGAAGTCACTGCCATTGATAAACCCTGGATTACCGGCGCAGATACTTCACGCGAATTCCCCGAATTGCGCGCATTCTTAAACGAGAAATATTCCGTTACAATTCGTAAAGATGATTATGTGATTTATGAAAAAAAATAAAAAATGCAGGAGTGCGGACTTCAGTCCGCTTTTGATAAACCAGCAGCGGATTGAAGTCCGCACTCCTTATCTATTATGAAATGGCTCACGCGCCTTACCTGGCTTTACCTCATCCTTCCATTCATGATCTTCTGCATGGGCTGGCTGCGACTATCCATTGCCGTCCCTGTCACCATCATGATGATCTGGATTATCTGGAAACTTTTCAAGCGACCCCCAATTACCAATCCCCAATTCCCAATCCCCAATTCCCAATCTACCCTGTACCTGATTCTCCTCACCGGCCTCTGGGTCTTGCTCTCAGGCGTGGGCGGATACACCTTTCAAAATTGGGATCATCACTGGCGCAACGCGGTTCTGCGCGATCTCATTACGTATGATTGGCCTGTTATTTATTCCGCAGCGGAACGCGGACCGATCACCATGCTGATTTATTACGTTGGTTATTGGCTGCCCGCCGCAGCGGTAGGAAAAATCTTCGGCTGGCAGGCCGCAAATTTCATCCTCTTTCTCTGGACGTGGCTTGGCGTTTTTCTCGCGGTTTTACACTTAAATATTAAACTCAAAACATCACCATTGAAAATCGCGCTTCTGTTGATCTTCTTCAGCGGCATCGACTCACTCGGCACATTGCTCTTCGCGCAAGATTATCCAACGCTTTGGCCGCCCATTACCCATCTCGAAATCTGGAGCGGAAGTTTACAATATTCCTCTTTCACCACCCAGCTATTTTGGGTATTCAATCAAGCCGTGCCTGCCTGGTTGTGCGTTGCTCTCCTCATGAATGACTTGAAGCGCGAACAGTCTGCGTTTGTTTGGTCTCTGTGTTTCTTCTTTGCTCCGCTTGCTTCCATTGGATTGATTCCTTATCTGCTCATCGATTGGTTCAAGCAGACTGACTTCAAAGCCCCGTTCAAAAACCTGCGCCTTGACCTGCTCCTCGCCAGCGGAATGATCTTTCTTCTTTCTTTTTTCTTCTTCTCAGCCAACAGCGCCGCCCAATCCCGTGGATTTCAATCCATCGCGGCTAAAGATTTCCTCGCCTTCTTCCTGCTTGAAGGCGGATTCCTTTGGCTGTTGCTTGCTCCTCTCAAATGGCGTGATCCATATTGGGTTGTGACAGGCCTGCTGCTCCTCATCATTCCTTTCATCCAATTCGGCAGCGGACGTGATTTCGTTATGCGCGCCTCCATCGCTCCATTGATTTACTTAATGGTGATGGTTGGTGAAACTATCTTTCAGAAAACGACCAATCGCATTTTACTTTTTACTTTTTACCTTTTACTTTTCATCGGCTCATTCACTCCGCTCTATGAGATTAACCGTTCTACTTACCGAACCTTCGAATATTATTTTGTGCTGGATGACAGCCAATATTCACAGCCATCCTCTGAGCCAGTCACACACCTTGAACAACCGGGCATACCAGAAAAAGAACACCCCGGCGCCCTGGTCGCTGATGAAATTAAAACCCTGAAATTTATGAATGACAAACTCTCGAAAAACTTTATTGCCAACGTCCGCCAATCGTTGTATTATCGTTATCTATCAGCGCGTTAAAAGTCGGACTAAAGTCCGCGATCCAATAAACTAACAAAGGAAAACTTATGCCACAATTTACATCTCCGCCGAACCCGCAAGCCTTTAACGACCAAGTCTGGGAAATCGTCCGCAAGATACCACGCGGCAGAGTCGCCTCTTATGGACAGATTGCAAAAATGCTCCCGCCGCCCGCAGGCGTGGATGGCGAAACTTATTTGGAATTTGGGGCGCTTTGGGTAAGCGGCGCAGTCGCGAGCTGCCCCGACGATGTGCCATGGCAAAGAGTTGTCAACTCAAAAGGGGAAGTCAGTGAAAAAAATGGACTGGAAGCAAAAAGACATACACTTATGCTTGAAAATGAAGGCGTCCTGTTCACGATAAGAGGCCGTATAAATATGAACAAATATGGCTGGAGCGGCAAGATCAAATCGGACATTTCATAATAGTTATAGTTTAAAGGAGACTCCCATGCCTGTTTTTGCATCTCCTCCCAATCAACAAGCCTACTACGAACAAATCTGGAACCTTGTGCACCAGATTCCCTTTGGCAAAGTTGCCACGTATGGGCAACTTGCAAAAATGCTTCCGCCGCCCCATGGCGTGGAAATTGAAACCTACGCCGCATTCGCCCCACGTTGGGTGGGCGGTGCAATGGCTGCCTGCCCCGATGACGTCCCCTGGCAGCGGGTTATTAACTCGCAGGGAAAGATTAGCGAACGGGCTGGGTCAGAGAAACAACGCCAATTGCTTGAGGCTGAAGGCATCATCTTCGATGCCAAAGACCGCATTGATTTGAAAAACTACAGTTGGAATGGAAAAAAAGAGAATATCGAACCCAGGCACCCCACATTATTTTAGGAGAGTTACATGGAAATACCTGAAAAACAAACCAGACTCGGAACTGTTTCATTTATTCTTGCAATACTCGTTATCGTCTTGTGGTGTATCTACTTTATCCTCTTCGCTATTATGACACAAGACGGCGGTGCATTCGGCATGGACAGTGAAACTGCCGGCTACGCCATCGTATTGGGCGGCGGTATCATCATGACCGCTCTAACCCTTCTGCTTACACTTGCAGGAATTATCCTCGGTATTCTTGCGCTTCGCAAAAAAGACCCGAAGCGCGGGCTGGCGATTGCCGGCTTGGTGATCAACTTCCTGTGTTTTGCGCCATACTGTTTATTCTTTGTTGCGATTTTAGTCGGCGGGATAAACATGCCCTCGTTCGGCCCGTAACTATTTCCCCGCGAGTTCAACGATCAACGTATCCAGAGCCAGATCCAATGTGATCTGGCTCGTTTTGACTCTTTCGTCAATCACCAGTAAATGGCGATAAATGCCTTCAAGTGCGTCCATCGAAAAGCGGCTGGCTTGCCCGGTTGTTTTTTCTGCAACGAACGGGTGTACACCCAGCGCGCGCGCCACATCATCCTTGTTGCCGCGCCCGTCTAAAATTTCACGCGCCTGTACCAGCAAACGAAATTGACGCACGACCATTCCCCACAGCGCAAATGAATCTTCATTTTCAAGCAGACGATGCAAAAGTTTTTGCGCCGTTTTGCCGTTGCCCTGTGACAAGGCATCGACGAAATCAAACACGCTTTGCTGGGATGTGACAATACAAACCGCTTCCACATCGGACCCTTGAACTGCTCTTGCCCAATTGACATACGCCAGCAATTTGGAGATTTCCATCCCCGCCTGACGCGTATCCACACCGACCATCTCCGCCAGTTTGGATGCGGCAGCGGGATCAATCTTCCCGTTTTGATTCTTCACTTCGTTGATGATCCAACCCGCCATGTCTCTTTGCTTCGGCAGCATAAATGCCTGCGTCTTGACTGTGGACGTGTTTTTTGCGGCCCATTTCATCAGCCAATGTTTATCAACTTCTTTGGGTTCGATGGTTTCACACAATACAAGTTTTGCAGTAGCGGGTGCGTTGTTGAGAAACTCTCCAAATTTTTTGCGCGCGGCAGGATTGTTATATTTCGCCGATGGATTCGAAATGATCACCAATCGCTTTGACGCAAGAAACGGCATGGCGTTGACCGCGTTATTCAATTCGTCTTCTGCGATGCTGCGCCCTTCGAGGTGCGCGGTATTCATCCCGGCGGTGGTGGGGTCGCTGAAATCAGACTCAAAGTCTTTGAGTTTGCGGGTAATGGCGAATTCGTCGTTGCCGTAGAGGATGAAGAGGTTCATGGGGAGGGGGAAGGGAGAATGCAGAATGATGAATGATGAAAAAAAGTATTAAGCCTTCGTGTCCTTTGTGTCCTTTGTGTTTAATTTTTTATTTCGTAATCACCCGATGCAGGCCTTTGCGGACGGGGATGATGTCTCTGATTTGCATGGTGCCCATATTGGCTTCGGTGGTGATGCGCTGTTGCAGCACGGGGCCAAGCGGGCGGGCGATTAAAACGCCGATGGCACCAAATGTCACTGCCAACGGCAGGAGCAGAATTTTTATCAGCGTGGATTTTGATATTTGAAGCACAGACCAGGCCAACGTTCCAGAGAGAAGCGCTGTGGTTGCCATGTTGGTGCCGCAGCCGGCATGGATGGCTAATCCGCTTTCACCGCCGCGTAATCTTTCGAGGGCTTCTGTAGCAGCCCCCCAAACATCAGGCGTGGAAAAATCACCGAGCAGGTAAAAGCCAGTCGGGTTGGAATGTCCCGCCATGTTGCCTTTGTGGGTGTGTGCCAGCATGTGAAGCGTGGCGTGTTCGAGCGCGTGATTGCGGCGGGTTTCGAGAATGAAGGGAAGGTCGAGGATCATAAGTTGATTATACGTCTTATTAGGCGGTGATTGTGTAGACTTGATTAAGCATTTCAAGAAATTCAGCCGAGGGCATGGGCTTGAGAATTTGCTTGCGGGTTTCGCGTGTGAGGGTTTGCATGAGTAAATATTGCACTGCGTATTTGCGGAACAAACGCGAGCCGTCTTCATCGCCATAGAATTGCACGCTTCGAGCAAGATGCATGCGCACCGTTTGCTGCACCTCTTCGGCTGTGACTTGGTCGCGGTTGAGTCTTGAGAAGATCCACGGGTTGGCAAGCGCGGCGCGCCCGATCATGACCGCGTCACACTTTGTGTATTGTTTAATTTTTTCAATGTCTTCGACAAGTTTTACGTCGCCGTTGCCGATGACAGGAATTTTGACCGCGGCTTTTACCTCGGCGATGGCATCCCAGTTTGCGTTGCCGCTGTAACTTTGTTCCTTGGTGCGCCCGTGGATGGCGATCAGGGAGCCGCCGCATTCTTCGACAATGCGCGCGATGAGTTTGTAATTTTTATTTCGTTCCCAGCCCAAACGAATTTTGCCTGTCAATGGCACGCTAAGTTTTTTACTAAGTTTGGTAAACAGGCGCGCAATCTTAAGCGGTGACCTCATCATGCCCACGCCCGCGCCGCGGTCTGAAACGCTTTTGGCGGGGCAGCCCATGTTGATATCAATAATGGTCGGGTTCCACTCCTGCACACGCAGCGCGGCTTCGATGATCTTATCTACATTGTCGCCGTATAGTTGAAAGGTGATCGGGCGTTCCACTTCTTCAAAATGCAATTTCTTCGCGGGCTGTTTTGATCTGCTGAGAATTTTCTCGACCTGCACAAATTCGGTGTAGCTCATGGCCGAGCCAAGCTCGCGGCAAATGGAACGGAACGGCCAATCAGAGTAGCCGTCCATGGGCGCAAGAATGGCGTCGCCATAAATGGGTATATCGCGGATATAAAAACTTGGGGATTTGATTTCGTTCATAAGTGGAAAGAGTATAACAAATTTTTTAACCCGGGTTTCGTCTATTTGCCTGCAAAAGCTTTTCCTATCGTGCCAGTTAAAAAATAGCATTCACTGCTGAGATCACAGAGAATAAACTAACATAAAAAATCTCCGTGGCCTCTGTGATCTCAGTAGTGAAAAAGACTTCCGAAGTCTTTGCTGTTTATCTATTTCTTCAGTAGTTCCAAAAAGTATTTGCGGAATTTTGCCACTTTTGGCGCGGCCACTGCCTGACAATATGGATTGCTTTGATTGCGCGCGAAGTATTCCTGATGATAATCTTCGGCGACGTAATAATCTTTGATCGGTTCAACCTCTGTAACGATTGGGCTGTTCCAGATTCTTTGAGCATTCAACTCGCTGATGAGATTCTCGGCTATTTCCTTTTGCTCAGGGGAGTGATAGAAAATGGCCGAACGATATTGCGTGCCAATATCCCCGCCCTGACGGTTAAGGGTGGTAGGGTCGTGAATGGCGAAGAAAACATTCAATAGGTCACGAAATGAAATGATGGCTGGATCAAATTTGATCTGGATCACTTCCGCGTGACCCGTGTCTCCGTTACAGACTGCGCGATAGCTGGGATTGGGGACATGTCCGTTTGAATAGCCTGATTCAACAGAGATGATGCCTTTGGCTTCGTCAAATACTGCTTCGAGGCACCAGAAACATCCGCCTGCCAGGGTTGTCGTCTCGTATGTGTTATTCATAATAAATGCTCCTTGTCTATTTTATGTGGGCCTTTGCATGACTCTGATGCGGTGACAGGCGTAGATATTATTAAGAAAAGATTACAGTTTAAATAAAAAGAACCTCCATTACGGCGGTTCTTTTTGAATATTTAGCGCATACCTGAAATGATGACCAGTCCATTTGTAATGTTGATGTTCATAATCTCTAATCCGGGCGCTTGTTTATTTATTTCCTCATTCATGAGTTGATTGAGCCAGGTTTCCATTTGTGAAACCAGGATCCCAGGAATTGTTTGTGTGCCAACCTGCACTGATTCAATATTAATAATAAGGTTCTTGTTTGCATCAATTCCAAGACTTCCCACGATTAACGCGGAGGTGGAGTTGGTACTGCCTGCCACCATGCCCCAGATTTGTATTTTGTCATCTCTTAAGTAGATTTGCACATCGCTTAGCGGCAGGTCAGGGCTATTCTTCATTTCCATTGCCAGCCATGATGTAAGCTGGCGTTCAGTGAGTGTGGCCGAAGATAGGGAGCCAGGTTGCGGAAGAGCTTTTTCAAGAGATTGTTTGGCTTCCATCCCTGCCGCGTCTGATGGCGCAATTTGCGCGCCGGGACGTTCGGGAGCGCCATCCAGACCATTCTCGGCGTTGTTTACAGCAAAGCTAATTAACGTGTCTACCAGTGGAGCGTATTGCGGATATTTCATGCTCATTTCTGCACGGGTTTGTGAGGCGATGTTCCCTGTGATTGGGTTTGACGCGTAAAGCGTTGGGGTGGGGAGTCTCAATAATGTAGAGGCAATTGATTGAGGGTTGTTGCGTGCCACAACGAACGAGGTTGTACCGAATAGAATCGCCAGTACTGTGAATACACTTACTCCACGCAGGAGGTTTTTGAATGGACGGGATATTTGCAGTGGATTTTCGTTTATGCGTCCACGGTTTGGTAAGGTCTTACCCGGGGATTTGATACGAGTAAGACCGATTTTCGCTTCGGCGTTATTCGAGTTGAGCTTGAGTGCGCGTTCATAACATTCTATTTTACGCGCAGGATCTTCCACAATGCGCGCCATCAACATCCAGGCGGATTCTTCGTTGGGGTACTGCATGAGAAGATCTGCCAGATATTTTTGGGCTAGTTTGCGATTGCCGCGTTGGAAGGTGTAATCGGCTTGTTTGAGAAGTTCTTGTTTATTCATGGGTTTTAAAAAGACCCCACAGGTTTTTGAAGCCTGTAGGGTCTTTTATATTTCTTAGATACTCGGCTCGGGAAGTTTTTCCTCAGATTTGTTGAGGACTAATTCACCATCGTCGTTGACATCCACTTTTATTGCGTCGCCGTTCACAAATTCACCGGCGAGCACACGGTCTGATAGCGGGTCTTCCACTTTTTGCTGGATGACGCGGCGCAACGGGCGCGCTCCAAACTCGGCATCATAGCCTTGGGCGGCAAGCAGCGACAAAGCTTCTTCAGAGGCTGTCAGTATAAGTTCATGATCCTTGAGGCGTTCAGAAACCTTGTCCAGTTCGAGTGAAACGATCTTCTGAATATCTTCCTTGTTGAGCGAGCGGAAGATGACCACTGAATCCATGCGGTTGATGAACTCGGGGCGAAAGGCGCGTTTGAGTGATTCGTTCAACTTTTTACGCATCTCATCGTACGAGAGTTTTTCCTCGGTGGCTTCATCGCGTTTCATGGCGAAGCCGAGCGAAGTCTGGTTCTTGATCATATCTGCGCCGATGTTGGAGGTCATGACGATAATCGCGTTGCGGAAATCCACTTTGCGGCCTTTGGCATCGCTCAGGTGACCTTCTTCCATAATTTGCAAAAGCATATTATGGACTTCGGGGTGCGCTTTTTCGATTTCGTCAAAAACAATAATCGAATAGGGTCTGCGGCGCAGCGCTTCGGTCAGTTGACCCGCATCTTCGTAGCCGACATATCCAGGAGGGGCGCCCACCAAACGAGCGGCGGTATGACGTTCCATGAATTCAGACATATCCAGTTGAATGGCGGCATCTTCACTGCCAAACATAAATTTAGCGAGCGTCTTTGTCAATTGGGTCTTGCCTACGCCTGTGGGTCCAAGGAACATGAATGAACCAATCGGGCGTTTCGGGTCTTTCAAGCCGGCGCGCGCACGGCGGACTGCGCGTGAGATGGCAACAATCGCATCTTCCTGGCCGATAATATCTTTGCGGAGTTCATCTTCCATTTTGAGCAGGCGCTGCGATTCTGCTTCAGCAAGCTGCATCAGCGGAACACCCGTCCACATCGAGACGACTTCGGCGATATCTTCGGCGGTCACTACGGGACTGTTGGCACGGTCCCAGCCGGTGCGCAAGCGTTCAATCTGCGCACCAAGGTCAGACTCGCGCTCTTCCCATTCTTTGATATCTTCCGAGTTGCCTTCCTCTTGTGCGAGAGAGCGGTTTTGGCGTGCAGCACGCAATTGACCAAAAAGATCCTTGGCATGTTTTGCGGCTGGGCTTTTGTACATGCGCACACGTGAGGATGATTCGTCAATCAAGTCAATCGCTTTATCGGGTAAAAATCTTTCGGTGACGTAGCGCGAAGATAAATGAGTTGCGGCTTCAAGCGCTTCATCTGAAATGACCAAATGATGATGTTCTTCGTACGCGCCGCGAATACCTTTCAGGATTTGAATCGTCTCTTCTTCAGAAGGTTCATCAACCTGCACAGGTTGGAAGCGGCGTTCGAGTGCGGCATCTGATTCGATATGCTTGCGATATTCATCCAACGTGGTGGCGCCAATGACTTGTAACTCGCCACGGGATAAAGCGGGCTTGAGGATATTTGCCGCGTCGACGGAGGAGCCAGCGGCTCCTGCTCCAACGAGCATATGAACCTCATCAATAAACAGGATCGCCCCGGATGCTTTTAACTCGTCAATGATGCGTTTGAGTCTTTCTTCAAACTGACCACGATACATGGTACCGGCCACGAGTGATCCCACATCGAGTTGAAGCACACGTTTGTTCATCAATGGGGCGGGGACGTCACCATCAATGATGCGTTGCGCGAGTCCTTCGACGATGGCGGTCTTGCCAACGCCGGGTTCGCCGATCAATGCGGGATTGTTTTTGGTACGGCGTGCGAGAATCTGAATCACACGCTCAATTTCTTTTTGACGGCCAATGACGGGGTCTAGTTTTTTCTCTTCAGCTTTCGATGTTAAGTCTGTGGCGAGTTGATCGATAAGCGGGGTTTTGGGGTTTGCTCCAGCAGGGCCGGCTTTAGCCGGTTGTGGGCCGGCAGGTGTCGGGGAGGAGGATGCGGATTCGTTTAAGACGCGCCGTGTCTGTCTGCGGATTTGATCCGCAGTGACGCCGAGTCTGCGCAGCACTTCCATCCCAGAGGATTCAACGCGAATGAGCCCCAGTAAAATATGCTCGGTGCCAATGTAATGGTGGCCGAGGCGGCGGGCTTCTTCAATTGCGAATTCGAGAACTTGCTGCGTTTCTGCTGATAGTTCGATGCGGGCGGGGTCAAAATCGGTGGAGGCGCCAGAGACGCGTTGAACGACTTCGCGCACGCGTTCGGGGGTCATGCCGAGGTCGCGCAGTACACGACCCGCGACGCCGCCTTCTTCATCCATTAATCCCAGGATGAGATGTTCGGTTCCAATGTTGTTTTGGCGAGCGCGCTCTGCTTCTTGATGGGCGAGGCTCAGTACGCGTCTTGCTCGTTGGGTAAATCTTTCCATGCCGGCCATAGTTATCTCCTATATCTCTAGGCATTGTACCAAAAAGGCGGGTAACTCCGTGTTGGAAAAAGGTTAGAGTTTCCTTACGGGTTGCAGGCGGGGAGGTTCTTGTTCAGGCAATGGATTTTGATTTTCACTTTGAACTTTCAGTTGGTTATCTGTTATCTCCATCGCCTTGGATTTTGCCGCGTGATTGTCTGTCGAGCAATTTGGCAATGTTGGCTTCGGCGATGTCATCCAGGGATAGATCCAGTTCGGTTGCGACTTGTGCCAGATACCAGAGTACATCGCCCAGTTCGGCTTTGAGGGCTTCACGGGTTTCGGCGTTGATCTGGCCGTCTTTATCGCGGAAGACTTTCTTGATCTTGCCAGCCACTTCGCCCGCTTCGTTGACGAGTCCCAGAGTAGGGTAGATGACGGCATGTCCGATAGCGGGGTATTTTGCGGTGGCGCGTGATTTGGTTTGGTAATCGTTAAAGTTCATAATTGATTCCTTAATCTTTCTGTCTTTGAATTTTTAAAGTAGTTTGCTGTTCTTTGCAGACTTATGCTGCATTTTACTCGTGAAGATTGAAGCAGGTTCGCGAAATATATTTTACTTTGCCCTTGCTACGTATTAAACGCCTTTGCTAACCCGCTCCACCAGGCATCCTTTTCCTTCGGCACGAAAGGCGTATACAACGTCAGCCGATCCGCAATCCCTTCGTAGCGTTTCTTTAAATCATCCGCCAGAGTTTCCTGGGTGGTGACCAGACAAAATTCATTTAACATCTGATCGGTGATGAGCATCGGCATTTCTGCCCACTCGCCTTTGGCGGCGAAACCAGATAGCTGCTGGGCGGTTTCGGTCCAGCCGTGCAAATCCATCACGGCTTGATAGGACGGCGTGCTGGCATAAAATGCGATCTGCATCCGCGCGAAAGATTCTTCTTCGGGCGATGTGGCCACAAAGGCGGTCACAGAAACGGAGATATCTTTTCGCTCTCTTTTTTCCTTTGCTAAGCCCTCTTCAATTGCTGGGAGCAACACCTCATTCATATAACGCGGACTATTAAACGGGTGCGCGTGAAACCCGTCGCATAATTCGCCTGCCAGTTTGGCAAGGCCTGTATTCACGCCTGCAATATAGATCGGGATGTTCGGATGTTCAATCGCGCCTGGATTAAAGAACGGTGACATTAATGTGGCTTTGTAATATTCGCCGCGGAAATTTAACTTGGTACCGTTTTGCCAGCAATCCCAAAACGCGCGGATGACTTGAATCTGTTCGCGCAATTTTCCCGTCACAGATTCGGGCCAACTCATGCCGAATCTGCGCTCAATATGCGCCTTGACCTGTGTGCCCAACCCCAAAATGAATCGCCCCTCAGATTGAGCGGATAAGTCCCATGCGGTGTAGGCCAGGTTGGCGGGTGAGCGCGCAAACGAGACCGCGATGGCTGTGCCAAATTGCATCTCGTTGGAATGCTCCGCGATTAAGGTGCAGGGCAGGAAAGGATCGTGCTGGGTCTCTTGAGTCCACAACGCGGCGAAGCCTATCTCTTGTGCGGCTTTCGCAATGGCAGGAACATCTTTCAATGCGACAGGGGGCAGGGCGGCATCTAGTTTCATAGGGCAAGTATACAGTTAAAGAATGCAGAATGTGGAATGCAGAATGCAGAATGAAATTCTCTATTATTACAAACTATGGTTTTCATCCAGTTGACCGCCGTCCGCTGTCTGCGGTCAATCAATTTACGATAACCTTATAACCCTCAGAACTCTTACACCACTTGCCCTTCATTCAAACTATCTACAAAGCCGTACAACTCACGGGTTTCCTGTAACCAGACATTCGGAACTGTTGTGCGTTTGAGATAGCGGACGAGACCATCTTTATCAACGACAAGCGAGGCTGTACGTTGAAAGAGCAGGAAATATTTTTCCAATTCGTAGAGCGTATATACATTGCGACCGGAGTCTGAAAGAATGGGGAAAGGCAAATTGATTTCATTTGCATATTCGCGTGTTTTTTCCATATCTTCACCCAGAATGACAATAATTTCTGCGCCCGCCTCACGGAATTGCTCATACATCCGTCCCAGTTGCATGACGTGTGTGCGGCACTGTGGGCAGGTGGTCTCACGGATAAAGAACATGATCACATTTGATTTGCCGCGAAAACTTGAAAGCGAAATCTCCTGCCCATTTGTGGCTGGCAGTTTGAAGTCAGGTGCGATCGAGCCGATCTTTGCTTCGATTGATTCCATTTAATAAATTCCTCATTAAGTAGATAGCGTCAGTTGAAAAATTATTACGGTAGAGCTTTCTTATTTTTCAAGCAAATAAGCCATGATCCAATTCGTGGTTGCGTTCAAACCATCCATGTGAGCACGTTCGTAATTGTGCGAAGCGTCAATGCCGGGGCCGATCAGCGAGAGCTGCACATCGCCGCCTGCGCGCCAAAAGGCTTCGCCGTCTGAACCATAAAATGGGTACACATCTGTTTTATATGGAATATCGTGCTTCTCCGCGATGGCGCGCATTTTTTTATTCAGCCCTTCGGAATACGGCCCGCTGCTATCCTTGATACACAAGGTCGCGTGGAATTCATCCGACTCTTGACCATTGCCGACGACCGCCATATCCACTGTAATCAACTCGGCTACATCCGATGGGATTCCCGCCGCCGCACCGTGACCGACCTCTTCATAATTGGAAATATGAAAGTACACGCTTCGCACCGGACTTTGGCCTGCCTCTGCCATTGACTTGATCGCCGCGACAAGATTCGCCACGCAAGCCTTGTCATCGAGGAAGCGCGAGCGGATGAAACCATGGGTCACTTCCACACGCGGATCAAATGCCGCGCAATCGCCGATGTTGATTCCAAGTTCGCGTGTTTCTTTTTCAGAAGTTGTACGCACATCAAGCCGCACTTCCATGTGCGCGTCATTGCGCGAAGTTTCGCTTCCTGCCGCGCTGTAAATATGACCTGACGCCGTATCGATTAACACCGAGCCGCGAATCTTTTCACCTTTGGATGTGAAGATCCACACGCCTTCGGTTTCCACACTTGGCCATTGAATCCCGCCAATGCGGCTTAACTTCAACCGCCCATTGGATTTGATTTCCTTGACCACCGCGCCAAGCGTATCCACATGCGCGGTGAATGCCGCAGGCGGCAGATCACTTTCCACTTTCCACTTTGCAACCAGCGCGCCTTTACGGGTACGCGATAATTCAAGCTGTTTGTATTTGGATAATTCTTTTTCTACAAAATCAATCGCCAGGCTCGCAAAGCCAGTTGGCGAGGGAATGTTGAGCAGGTCAACCAGAAAATTTGTAAAATATTTTTCGTCAATTGCGGGGAGTGACATGTTTTGCTCCTGATAGCTAGTTCGAACGTTTAAACGTTGAGACCTATACCCCTTCAAATGCCTTGATCTTCTCGCGCCAATTGTGTGGAATATTGATTGTCTTTTCTTCTTTGTAATCATAGGTAACCATGATCACTTCTCCTTTGGCTAACTCCTTGCCTGTCTTGGCATCCACGATGTTCTGCGCCCAAGTCATAGACTTGTTGCCCAGTTTGATAACATGAACCCCCACTTTGATGTGCTCGCCAAAATAAACAGGCGCGAGATAGGTGATGTGGATATCCGCCAGAATCACACCGATTTCCATGAAGGATTGATCTTTCGTGAACAATCCCAACTCGATCATGTAGGCAATGCGCGACTGCTCAAAATAGGTCAGATGTTTGGCATTATTCACATGTCCCTGGGGATCCAAATCCCCATAGCGGACTTCAACAGGATGAAAGAATTTGAAATGGGTCATACGGTGATTATAGTCAAATAGTCTTTAAGCGAATAGTCGCCAGTTGTGTCTGCGACATCAACCAGCGACCACCCGATCCCCAATCTCCCCTTCAATCACAAAACCGCGCCAACCCTGCCTTATCATGCACAACAAATCTTCCATCGGCATCCGTGCTCATCAGCCCCTGTTCTTTGAAGAAAACCATCGCCTGATTAACGCGCTTGCGTGAAGCACCCACCAGATCAGCCAGATCACTTTGTGTTAATACAATACGCACTTGTACCCCGTCTGCCATTTCACGGCCATAGCGTTCGGCAAATGCCAGTATCTGCCGCGCAACCCGTCCATTTACATCCAAGGTGGCAAGAGACTGAATCACCTGATCGGAGAGCCGCACCCGTGCGGATAAGATCTTTACTAAATTTCGCGCCACAGGCGGAAAGTTATCCATCATATAGTTGAATGTAGTTCTGTCCATCCACAGCAGGAGCGAATTTTCTAGCGTAAGCGCGCTCGCAGAACGTCCCACGCTATCGATCAAACTCATCTCGCCCAGCAAGTCACCGCTGCCCAGCACAGACAGAATCACATCCCGCTCACCCTGTTCGATGTGAATCTTCACTGTGCCATGCAAAATGATGAACACCGCTTCGCCGGGCTGTTCAATCGTCATCACGTTCATCCCCGCGTTGAAGATGCGCCGATGAGCATTTTTCGCCACCCAATCTAATTGTGTGGAAGTGAGCCCTTCAAACAACTTAATGTCTGAAAGAATATTGCGGGTATCGTCTCGTTTGATTTCAGTCATTCTTAACATATTTTACATCCATTCAAAGACTTCCGAAGTCTGTCTTTATTTGCGCAATTGAATGGTCTTTCAAAAGACTTCGGAAGTCTGCGTTTAATTTAATTTCCATGCCTTCATACGCGGCGCGTGAATCAGGAAATAATTTTTGCGCGGTGAATTCCTGAGCCGCCACCCAACCGTCAGCATAGGCGGGATCATGATGAAACAGAATCAATTCACCCGTCTCGGCAGATGCGGCTACTTCTGAAGCCATCACGGCGGTCGAGTGTCCATAGCCTTGTGTGGATGGGAATCCAGCAAGTTGTCCGTAATAATGTTCTTCGCTGTATTGCGCGTCATGGATCAGCACATCGGCATCGTGCGCAAAGGCAACGAGTCTGCGATCCATACCTACATAGCCTTCGGTATCGGTGGCATACACAACCGACTTGCCGCGCCAGGTGATGCGATAAATATAGACTCCGCCCGGGTGCGCGTGCGAATTGTGAATGCGGATGACCAGCGCATCGAGACTTAATCTGGAACTTGATTCTGCAAAACGGACACCGTCTTCATCCCAAACAATCACCTGCGACTCGCGCACCGACTCAATCTCTTTTGACGAAGCCATCTCGCGCAAGCTGACTGGGAAAGCCTCGGTGGATTGATTGTGTTCCAAAACACGTTTCACAGTTTCAGGGGTTCCGCCCGGGCCAAAGATATGGAGTTTGGTATTGGGTATGTAGGCGGGTACAAAAAACGGAAAGCCCTGCGTATGATCGTTGTGCAAGTGACTGAAAAGCAACAGCAATTCCAGCGGACGTTTCTCTTGCGCGGCACGTTTCATCAACTCACGCCCGAGCGGAATGATGCCTGTGCCCGCATCCAAAATGATCGTGCGCTCACCCGCGCGGATTTCGACACAGGCTGTATTGCCGCCATATTTGACAGTCTCCGCGCCCGGCGTGGGATAACTTCCGCGCACACCCCAGAATTTGATTTTCAGTTCTTCATTCATCACATGCCTCCATTTCAGATTACTCTCTTATTATCGCTGTTATGGATTTTTCCTCAAGGAAAGTTTTCGCACCCACACTGGGAAATATGTCACACAACAAAAAAACGGACTGCGGACTTCAGTCCACTCTTTACAGAAAAAGCGGACTGAAGTCCGCAGTCTATATCTGCAGTCTATATGTCGTGGCGGTATAATCTTGCCCATGCTTCCCGACTTGCAGTTGAAAGATCATTTGCGTTTGCGAAAGCCACATCCATGCGGATCCTATGAATGGACAGTGGTACGCCTCGGCGCAGATATTGGGTTGGAATGCAAAGGCTGTCAGCATCGCGTACTGTTGACTCGCCGTGAACTGGCGAAGCGCATGAAAGCAAATCTAACGCCGCATGAAGAACAAATTAATTCGCCGCAGATGAAAACTGATGAATAGATAAAAACTTTATCTTGGTCAAAAGAACTTCAGGAGAAATTCAACATGGCAGAAAACGCAACCGAATTTGGACGGAAACTTCATATGGGCTCGCTTCGCATCGGATTGTTCACCGATACATATGCGCCGCAAGTCAACGGCGTTTCTATTTCTTTGCAATTGGTATCTGAAGGATTACAGCGCAGAGGGCATCAAGTAACGATTTTTGCGCCGAAGATTCCCGGCTATACAGACGATCAACCGGGCGTGGTGCGCCTGCCTTCTTTGAAATATTTAAATGACCCGCCGATTTATGTGGCTGTGCTGGGAACTCCACGCAGTACATGGTCGTTAACCCGTAAACATTTTGATGTACTACACGCCCACAGCCCGTTGACCGTGGGACTGCTGGCTTATTTCACGGCGTCCACCAAAAATCTGCCTCTTATTTATACCTATCACACATCCATTACCGATTACACCCATTATCTTAAGATCATCGGCGGCACGGGCGTGATCCGTCACGCGGCGCGCTGGTTTAGCACTACTTCCACCAACCTTGGCGATCAAATTGTTGTCCCATCACCCAAATTCTATCGGCTGCTTTTGGAGCAGAAAGTCACCAAGCCGATCCATACCATTCCCAATGGAATTGATCTGAGCAATTTCAAAACGGCGAAGCATCCTGGGAGTTTTAGAAACAGGCTCGGGTTAAAACCAGATGCGCCGATTTTATTATCCGTCGGCAGAGTGGACCCGGAGAAACGTCTTGATTTTCTAATTGATGCATTTGCGCGTTTGGCAGATCGAGTCCCTGATGCGCATCTTGTTTTTGCTGGAGATGGAAGTGCCCGCAAAAAACTGGAAGAACATGCTGCCGCTACAAATGTGAATGACCGCATTCATTTTCTGGGCATGGTCAACCGCGCTGAACTGCCTGATCTTTTGCACGACGCTACAGTTTTTCTTTCTGCTTCCACAACAGAAGTCCATCCCATTTCTGTGATCGAAGCGATTGCTTCAGGCTTGCCATTGGTAGCCGTACAGGATGAAGCCTTCGAAGGCATGGTCGAGGAAAACGAGAACGGTCATTTGACTGCGCTGGATGTGGGTCTGTTTAGCGATACATTGGTCAAGCTGTTATCAGACCCTGAAAGACTTATAAAATATGGAAAACATTCGACTGAATTGAGTGAGAAATTTTCCGTCGAAGGACAGGTGCGCACACTTGAGAATTTATACTTTGAAGCCATCCTACAAAACTGGCGCGGAAGTTTCGCTTCGCGTATTTCTGCCAGATTGAAATTCTAAAAATATTTATCCACCAAGTGTCACAAAGGTGTAAGACCTTAAGGTTTTCCTTCGTGACACTTGGTGTTCTTCGTGGTTAATATTTTTTCTTCGCATTAATTTATCAGGGAGTATAATTCTTGCAATGCCTATTTTAGATTCACATACGATTGAGTTTTTCAGCCGCAGTCCCGAGCAAACACGCCGAATTGGAATGCGGCTTGGCGGCGAGCTTAAAGCAGGCGATGTGATCTGCTTACAAGGCGATCTTGGCGCGGGCAAGACAACTTTTGTGCAAGGTCTTGCGCAAGGCTGGGGCTCACGCGATTCTGTTTCAAGCCCAACCTTTATGCTTGTTAATGTATACCGCCGCGCAAATGGCGATCAGTTTTTTCACCTGGATGCCTATCGGCTTGAGTCTGTGCCTGAGGCTGAAGAACTTGATTTTGATTCGATGCTGGCCGAAGGCGCGCTTGTGCTTGAATGGCCTGAGCGATTGGGAAATTTAATTCCCAAGGAACGCCTGTGGATCAATCTCGATCACATACAGGAAGAACACCGTCAGATGCGTTTCAACGCGCACGGCAAACGATACGATGAACTGCTGGAAGGCATTCGTCAATCCATATTTGGAGGGGCGTAATGTTACTCGCCATTGATACATCCACTTCACAAGTGGGATTAGCTTTATATGACGGAACACAGATCCTGAGCGAGATGACGTGGACGACTCGTCAACATCACACCACTGAACTAGCCCCGGCTCTTTCCGGACTTTTGAATCGGTGCGGCGTTTCCATGGACATGGTCAGCGCTTTGGGCGTGGCGGTTGGCCCGGGTTCTTTTACAAGTTTGCGTGTTGGTTTATCTTTGGTAAAAGGCATCGCGCTTGCGCGTCACATTCCTGTGATCGGAATTTCAACTTTGGATATTATCGCGGCGGCGCAGCCTGCAGGCAAACACGCTTCGCGGCTGGCGGTGGTGATTCAAGCCGGGCGCAAGCGAATCGCTATCGGCTGGTACAAATGCTTGAAGAACGAGTGGCAGGTGGAGGGCGCGGTAAGAGGCGGGACGATTGAAGAACTGGCAGAGGAGATCGAGAGTCCAACATATGTGGCGGGCGAGTTAACATCCGATGATCGCATTCGGCTGGCACGCAAACGGGTGAATATTCTATTGGCATCGCCGGTACATTGTGTGCGCCGTCCATCCATTCTTGCAGATTTGGCGTGGGCACGCTGGCAAAAAGATGATGTGGATGATGCCGCTTCGCTCGCGCCTGTTTATTTGCATGTTGAGGGAACGCCGATTCTATGAGCATGACTCTGCGTAAAATGATATTGGACGATCTGGAGCAGGTCGTTGCGTTGGATCAGATGTCGTTTAGTTTGCCGTGGCCTGCACGTTCATTTCAGTTTGAGTTGACCGATAATGCGGCTGCGCGTTGCTGGGTGGCCGAGTTGGATCAGCGCGTGGTGGGCATGGTGGTTGCCTGGTTTATTGTGGATGAAATCCATGTTGCGACGCTTGCGGTACATTCTGATTTTCGCAAGCAGGGGATTGGCGAAAAACTTTTGTTGCTTACGTTACAATCTGCAAAAGATGAAGGCGCGCTCACTTCCTTTTTAGAAGTTCGTGAAAGCAATACGGCCGCGTTGGAGTTGTATCGTAAATTTGGGTTTGTCGTGGATGGACGCCGCACACGCTATTACAAAGATAATGATGAAGACGCGATCTTGATGTCACTGAAAGATTTGAATAGAGGATAAATGACCGCTGAAGAAACTTTAGCTAAACTTGCCGGGGAAGTTTCTATTTGTACCCAATGCGCGCTGCATGAATCACGCAAGAAATCAGTTCCCGGCGACGGCCCCGCAGATGCGGAGATTATGTTTATTGGCGAAGGCCCCGGCTTTCATGAAAATGAGCAGGGACATCCGTTTGTAGGCGCATCGGGCAAGTTTTTAGATCAATTGCTGGCGCAGGCCGATGTGACGCGTGAAGAGGTTTTTATTGCCAATGTGGTTAAGTGTCGTCCGCCGGGCAACCGTGATCCTTTGCCTGAAGAATTGGCTGAGTGTGATGTGTATTTGGAAGCACAGATACAGGCGATTAACCCGAGCATCATCGTGACACTTGGACGTATCTCGATGGGGAAGTTTTTTCCAGATGTGAAAATTAGCGCCGTACATGGTCAGATGCAAAAAGTGGATAACCGCTATGTCATCCCTATGTTTCACCCGGCTGCGGCGCTGCATCAGCCTGCGTTGAAACCGTCTATTTTGGCTGATTTCGCAAGGCTGCCGGAACAATTGAAGGAAGCGCGTGCTGCATTGGGGAAACCTGCTCTTGCTGAGAAAGTAAAAAAGAAAGCGGCTGAGATTCCTGATGACAAGCCGAAGCAACTGGATCTGTTTTAGAAGTCAGATGTGTTTGACGAAAGGAGAAAAATGTCTACCAAAGAAATACTGATTAAGAAGCTGAAAGAAAAGAATGCAAAGATCGCCATTCTTGGGTTGGGATATGTGGGGCTTCCGCTGGCTGTGGTGTTTGGTGAGGCTGGGTTTCATGTCACGGGCATAGACCCTGATAAACGTAAGATCGATGCGCTGGTTGAGGGGAAATCGTATATTCCAGATGTGAAGACCGAAACGGTTGCAAAACTTGTAAACGAGGGAATGTTTACTGCGACAACAGATTTCTCTGTTCTAAAAGATATGGATGCGGTCAGTATTTGTGTGCCGACTCCGTTGCGCCAAACGGGCGACCCGGATATGTCGTTTATTATTTCGGCCACTGAAGAACTGGCAAAATATATGCACAAGGGCATGGTGGTGGTTTTGGAATCCACTACGTATCCTGGAACTACCAGAGAATTATTGCTTCCAAAACTCGGGGCTGAACACGGCCTGACTGTGGGGGAAGATTGGTTTCTTGCGTTTTCTCCCGAGCGCGTTGACCCAGGCCGTGAAGATTTCACAACGATCAATACGCCTAAAGTTGTCGGCGGAATTACAGAAGCCTGCGGCGAAGTGGCGACTGTCTGGTATGAAGGCGCGATTAAGACCATTCATTATGTGTCCACGGCGGAGGCGGCTGAAATGTCGAAGCTGCTTGAGAATACTTTCCGCATGATTAATATTGGCATGGTCAATGAACTGGCGATCATGTGCGAACGACTCGGCGTGGACGTGTGGGAGGTGATCGATGCTGCCGCCACAAAACCATTTGGCTTTATGAAATTTACACCCGGGCCGGGGCTGGGGGGCCATTGCATTCCAATTGACCCGTTATATCTTTCGTGGAAGATGAAGTCTTTTCATTACAATGCGCGTTTTATTGAGTTGGCTTCCGAGATCAACACCAACATGCCGCGCTATGTGGTCAACCGAGTCATGGAAGGGCTGAACAATCACGGCAAGGCGTTGAATGGTTCCAAGGTGCTGATTCTTGGTGCGGCATACAAACCCGATATTGATGATGTGCGCGAGTCGCCGGCCATGGATGTAATCGGCCTGCTTAAGCAAAAAGGCGCGCTGGTTGAATATCACGATCCATATATTCCTCATATTCATCATGAGTATGAAGGCTGGAAAATGGACAGCGTGTCAGATGTGATGAAGTCTGTCAAGGAATCGGATGCGGTGGTGATCATTACCAACCACAAACAGTATGATTACAAGGCCATCATCGACTCTGCGAAGTTTGTTTTTGACTCGCGGAATGCCACAGGCAAACTTGGAAAGAATAGCGAAAAGGTAGTGCGCTTATAAAGCGTCAGGAGTTTTCGTGTCAGGTGTCAGGTTGTGTCTGATGCGGATATGGGAAACTTGAAATAGGAGAGAATTTTATGTCACATTATTTGGTAACAGGCGCGGCGGGTTTCATCGGGGCACGGACTTCGACCCTGCTCATGGAACAGGGTCATACCGTTGTTGGCATTGATAATATCAACAATGCCTATGATCCGCGCGTGAAGGAATATCGGCTGAAGAAACTGCAAGCCATGAGCGGTTTTGAATTTGTGCGTGATGATATTTCTGATCGCGGCATTCTCACTCGTCCATCGGCTGTCATCAATCGTCCGTTTGATGGCGTGATCAATCTCGCGGCGCGGGCGGGTGTGCGCTTTAGTGTGGAGAATCCCTGGGCGTTTCTCGAATCCAATACGATTGGCACTTTGAATATGCTCGAAGTCTGCCGCCAGTATGGATGCAAGAAATTCATCCTCGCGTCCACCTCCAGTATTTATGGTGAGAATCCGATTTACCCGACCCCTGAAACTGAATCAAGTAACGAGCCGATTCAACCCTACGCAGCCAGTAAGAAAGGCGCGGAGGCGATGGCTTATTCATATCATCACCTGTATGATATTGATGTGACCGTTGCGCGCTTCTTCACGGTCTATGGACCCGCAGGCCGCCCCGACCTTGCCATCTTCCGTTTTGTGAAATGGATCATTGAAGGCGAGCCGATCCGCATTAACGGTGACGGGAATCAATCACGCGGTTTCACCTATGTGGATGATATTGCACGCGGAACGATTGCCGCGTTGAAACCTTTGGGATACGAAATTATCAACCTCGGCGGACATGAAGTAGTGACCATCAATGAACTGGTCAAGATCGTCGAAGAGTTGACAGGCAAGCAGGCCAACGTGCAGTACGGCCCGCCCAACCTCGCGGATGTCTCCATGAATCACGCAGATGTGACCAAGGCTAAAAAATTGCTGGGCTGGAATCCACAAGTTGAGTTGCGCGAGGGCATCAAAAATCTGATCGACTGGTATTATGCCGAGCGTGAATGGGCAAAAGATATTCTGATGGGATAAAACATCCTTACCACTTACCACTTACGAATGGCATCTCGTAAGTGGTAAGTGGTAATTGGTAAATCTTATGTCCCTGCTTTCGAGACTCAAAAACGACTCCATATTTTCCAAGGTAATTCGTTCGAGCGGAAAATTACTCAGCACAAATACCATTAGCCTTGGGTTGAGTGTTCTGCAAGGCGTGATGGTTGCGCGCCTGCTCGCGCCAGAAGGCTTAGGATTGATTCGTGTCGTGATGGTATACGCCTCCACTATCAATAGTATTCTGTCTTTTCGCATGAGTGAATTGGTTGTGCGCTATGGCGGCGAGTATCTTGCGAAGGGTGAAAAAGAAAAAGCCGCAGCGATTCTGAAAGCCGCAAGCCTGGCGGAGATGGTTGTGTCTTTGCTCGCGTTTTTAGTGGTCGTGTTATCCGCCGGCTTCGCGCAAAAATATTTTACAGAGACAACTGGCGTTACATGGATGTTCATCGTCTATGCGTTGGGATTACTCGCCAGCTTCAATCTGGAAACATCCACGGGCATTTTACAGGTGACGCATAAGATCGAGTTGCAGGGGATTTTCAACCTCACACAAAATAGTATAGTTACCTTGATGATCGGCGCGGCATTTTTATGGAATGGTACTTTGCCTGTTGTGCTGGGTGCGTATCTGCTGGGCAAGGTCATTCTTGGTTTGGCGATGTTCATCGCCGCGCAGATTCAACTGCAAAAAAATCTCGGCAGCGGCTGGTGGAAAGTTTCGCTTTCAAAACTCACGTCCACGCGCGAGTTGATTCGATTCGCGGTCAGCTCCAATATCAGCGCGACTATTATCAAAATTTTCCGCGAGAGTGAGTTGCTGTGGGTGGCATTCTTTCTGCCGACCAGCGTTGTCGGGTTGTACAGCGTGGCGTATACCATCGTCAGTTTTATCGCCATCCCCGCCGACCCGCTCATCTCAACCACCTTCCCTGAGATCAATCGACTCGTGGTCGAAAAAGCATGGCTGCGACTTAAAGATTTTCTACGCAAGGTCACCGCGTTTTCATTTGTATATAACCTCATGATTGGTTTTGGTTTCATTGTTTTTGGGCGCTGGATCATTTTGATCTATTCAGGCGAAAAATTTCTGAATGCCTATCCCGCGCTTGTTGCGTTAACCATTGGCATTGTTTTTAATTACATCCTCTTTTGGAATCGTCCGCTGTTGCTTGCGCTGGGTTTGCCTGATTTTCCCGTTTGGGTTACGCTCACGGTGGGCCTTGCAAAAGTGGCGCTGGCGTTTTGGTTGATTCCAAAATATGGCATTCTGGCGGCGGGCGCATTGCTTTCGTTTTATTACATCGCTTCGGTGGGCATCATGGCTTTGCGCGGCGTGAAACAAATAAGGATGAACGCTTCGCGTGAAGGATAAAAGATGAAAATCGCGGTTATTACCAATTCACGTATTCCGTCACTGACTGCCAATTCGATTCAGGCGATGAAAGTGACTCAGGCGTTAATGCAATTGGGACATGAGATTCGGATGTTCGCTCCTCGCGAAACAGATTCCATCTCTCGCGAATCTCTCGCCGCGCATTATGGCCTGCGCTTCATTCCGCACCTTGAACTGCTTCCGTCCGAAAAGCATTTCAAACGCCTTGACTTTATCTTCCATGCCCAGCGTGCCGCCAAAAATTTCAACGCGGATTTAATATACACATGGCTGCCGCAATCTGCTGTGCTGGCGTTGTGGGCTGGCTATCCCGTTGTGCTCGAAATGCACGCAGATGTAGCAGGCAAAATGGGCGCGTGGTGGCTGCGTCAATTTTGGAAAGTGCGCGGCGAAAAGTTGATGACGGTTACTACATCCGCGTTGAGAAAGGCTTTAGAACGCTCGACCCATTTGCAGTTTGAGAATGATGCGCTGCTCATCGCGCCGAACGGTGTCGAGTTGGAAAAATATGATGGGCTGCCGAATCCGCAGGCAGCAAGACATCAACTGAATCTGCCTCAAGGTTTGACCGTCGGATTCACTGGTCATATTTATCCCGGGCGCGGCGCGGATTTATTATTTGAACTTGCAAAGCAAATGCCAGCTGTGAATTTTTTATGGGTGGGCGGCACGCCTGAGTTGGTGGATTTTTGGCGTGCCAAATTAACCGAAGCAAAGATGACCAACGTGACGATGACAGGTTTTGTGAAGCATGAAATCATCCCGCTGTATCAAGCCGCTTCTGATATTTTGCTGATGCCGTATTCGCGTTCGATCTCCGCCAGCAGCGGACAGGATATTGCCGAGGTCATCAACCCGATGAAGATGTTTGAATACATGGCTGCGGCGCGCGCAATTGTTTCAGCAGATTTGCCGTCGATCCGTGAAGTGTTGAATGAAGGGAATGCGGTGTTTTGTGAGGCGGGAGAGATTGGTACTTGGAGATCGGTACTTGCATCTCTGCTTGCAGACGAACCGCGCAGGCAAACCTTGAGTGCTCAAGCGCGGGAAGATGTGAGTCTGTTGACGTGGATAAAGCGGGAGGAGCGGGTGATTATTGAGATAAAAAAGCAACTGCCTTCACTTTTAACAGCTGGCGGATAGTACGTGGTGAACCAGAGTAAGCAAGCAAGAGTCAGAACGAGAATGCCCGCTCCACTTAAAATGTATTTCGAAATAATTTTCATAAGGATATTTAGTATGTTGTAAATAAA
>Ga0209181_10000049_pt1 | contig 170677 bp, 137 predicted proteins | sample MAT05_FD_187208 | JGI IMG/M metagenome (GOLD analysis project Ga0209181, IMG submission 187208) | Freshwater microbial communities from Lake Fryxell liftoff mats and glacier meltwater in Antarctica - MAT-05 (SPAdes) (version 2) | ecosystem: Environmental > Aquatic > Freshwater > Ice > Liftoff...
GAACCGGGCGTTGGCGGCGGCGGCGGCGGTGCTGGCGGTGGTGGTGCTGGCGCGGGACGCGGCGGCGGCGGCGGCGGTAGCTCATATGGAATTTTTATTTTTAATAATGGTACTGGGTCTATTATTTATGACACACAAATAACTTCAGGAACTTTTGGAACCGGCGGTAATGGTGGTAATGGTGGAACCGGCGGAACAGCTGGTGGAGGATCATTTCAGCTTACTAGCGGTGGAGGGGTTCGATTAATCAATCAACATTGCGGTGATGCCAATTATGGTGGCGGTGGTGGTGATGGAACCATTGGAGGAAATGGAGGAAACGGAGGAAACGGAGTAGCAGGTGTTAACTATGCTATTTCTGTAAGAGGAGCAGGAACTAATCCTACAGTTACAACTTCTCCTTCTATTACTCTTAATTCAACCACCAACGGAGGTACCGTACCAAATCCAATAAACCTTGGAGTTAACTATTACGAAAACGCAAAAGGATGTGTGAACTCCGAAATTATTATTTCAGGAAATGCAACTACATGGACTTTACCGGGAGCAGCTTCTTTTGAAAACAATGTGAATAGCGTAACCTCAAGTTATACTACAGGTTCAAGCACCGCAACTATTATTTTTAGTGCTGCTGGTGTTTTTGATATTACAAGTTTCAGTTTATATAATGATGTAATTAGAATTACTGATAATTCCAGAACTCTTCCAACGATCAATGTAAATCCTAGTGTTGTTTGTTCGGGTGCACCTTTTAGTTTATCAGCAACAACCTGGGGTACTGAAATAGATTTCGAGTGGATTATTTTTACAAATTCAGCAATTGCTCCTTCGGATACTATTAGAACTTCAGGTCAACAAATTCCAACTTTTACATTTACAGTTCCAATACAAACCACGTATAATATTCGTTACAGAGTGAAGGAACAATGTTGTGGTTGGTCGGCTCCGATTTATTCAACCGTAACTGTTAATCCACCTGTAACAACACCAATTGCTCCTTTAGGAACAACTACATTTTGCCTTCCAGCCGGAAGTTCCGTTTTTACTTCTAACGCAACAAATGCCTCTGGTTATAACTGGAGTGTAACTGGTGCAGGAAATTCTGTAATAGGCGCTGGTGCTACTGGAACCGTTTTCTTCGATCCTGCATTTAGTGGACCTGGTCAGGTTTGTGTAACAGCACTTGGCTGTGCCGGACCAACTTCAACAATTTGTACTCCATTTGTGGTGAACAACACTGTAGGTACGCCTGCAACTCCAGTTGGAATTACTTCAAGATGCGTTGGACTTGGTGTTGATACCTTTGCCACTTTTGCTTCTGGTGCTACTAGTTATACCTGGTCGGTTACTGGTGCAGGAAATGGAATTGGAGGAACAGCGGATACTTCGATTGTTTCATGGGGATCTTCTTATAGTGGAACAGCCCAAGTTTGTGTTCAGGCAAATGGTTGTGGTGGACCTTCTACCCAAGTATGTGCTTTGGTTGATATTTACCCTGCGGTTGGAATGCCGATAACTCCTGTTGGAACAACCCCTGTTTGCCAGAATGCAGTGAATGGATTATATATTTCTTCAGCCACAGATGTTACTAATTATTCATGGTCAATAACTTCAGGAGCAGGTACAATTACCACTGCAAATGATTCGGTAACCGTTGATTGGGATCCGTTATTTTCTGGAACCGCTTCGATTTGCGTTACGGCTGGTGGATGCTCAACTCCACAAGGACCAGTTTGCTTAAATGTAACGGTTGATCCTACAGTAGGATTGCCCACTGCTATCAGTGGTACTCAATTAAGATGTGTTGGTGCTGGTACAGATAATTATTCAACATCGGCAGTTGGTGCAGCATCATACTCGTGGGTATTTACACCAGTAGGTGCTGGTACAATCTCACCTCTAGGTGTTGTAACATGGAACCCACTATTTAGTGGAACTGCAATTGTTGGAGTATTAGCAAACGGTTGTAGCGGTCCATCGGATACAACTTTCTTATCGGTTATTGTTGACGGACCTGTTGGTGATCCTTCAATTCCATCGGGAACAAATAATCGTTGTCAAGGAATTGGCTCTGATGTTTATACAACGAGTGCTGTTAATGCAACAAGTTATACTTGGTCAGTAACACCTCCTGCAGCAGGATCAATTGCAGGAACAACATCATCAGAAACGGTTAACTGGGATCCAACATATAGTGGCTCTGCTTCAGTTTGTGTAACCGCAGTTGGATGTAACGGAAGCTCAGCACAAATTTGTTTTAGTGTTAATATAGATCCGGCACCAGCAACTCCAATTATTTCGGTTACCGGTTTAACAACGTTCTGTGATGGTGGAAGTACAGTTCTTACATCAAGCAGTCCAACAAATAACAACTGGTTACCGAACAATGAAACTACAACTTCTATTACGGTTACGCAGAGTGGAACGTATGCGGTTGAGGTAACAAATACTTTTGGTTGTACATCTACATCAACAAATCAATCGGTTGTTGTATTCCCAAATACTATCAACCCTGCAATAAGTTATAATGATACTGTTTGTTCTTCATCTCCATTCAATATCATTGCAAGTGGAACAAACGTAATAAGTTATTTATGGAATACTGGAGATACAACAGCCATTATTAATCCAACAATTACTAGTCAGGCCGCCTACTCAGTTACAATGACGGATAACAATGGTTGTACTGCTAACTCTACATTCACGATAGAAGTTTATCCATTTCCAAATGCGATTGATGATAACAATACAACAAGTCAAGACACTGCTATTGCAACATATGTAATCTTCAATGATAATATGTCGGGGACCTTGAGTGTAGTAAACAATCCAACAAATGGAGTTGCCATGGTAACTGGTGATTCAATCGTTTATATACCGAACCTTGGATATTTTGGAACCGATGTGTTCACCTATTCATTGTGTAGTAAAGATTGTCCTACGCAATGCGATACGGCAACCGTTACCATTTTAGTAGACCAGGTTCTTCCCTTGGTTCTTCCTGGAGGATTTAGTCCGAATGGCGATGGACAAAATGATGTATTCTATATTCAAGGTTTAGAAAACTATCCACAAAACTCATTGACAATTATTAATCGTTGGGGAGATATTATTTACATGGCTCAACCATATAACAATGATTGGGATGGAACAAGTAATTCCGGAATTAACCTCACGAGTGGACAAGTAACTGACGGTACCTACTTCTATGTATTTACACCAACCCCAGGGGCTGATCCGATAAAAGGTTCTCTGGAAGTAAGAAGAAATAATTAACTATTGTGAAATATCTAAAAAGAACGACAATGATTTTAAATAAAATAAAAAGATCGATTTCACTCACAATAGTCTCAATAGTGGGGATATTCAGTGCGAATGCACAGGATCAACAATTCTTTTCTATGTATTATGTACAACCGTCTATTATTAATCCTGCCGCCATGGGGCAGTATGATAATATAAACGGAGCGCTTGTATTTAATAAGCAATTGGTTGGCTTTAACAATAGCCCTTTGTATTTGCAACTGGATGTTGGTATTCCAATTGGTAAAACAGGATTATATCTTGGACCTCAAATATTGCATGATAGAATTGGAGCATTTGATAAAACCAGAGTTGGAATCAACATTGCATATCGTGTAAAGTTAAGTTTGAAGCATTATTTAAGTTTCGGATTAAACGGAGCTGCAGTAGTTGCGAACGGAAGATTAGGAGAGGTGTCTGTTGTTGATCCAAGTGATCCGTCATTTACCAGTAACATAAATGGTATATGGAATCCGGATATTAAAATTGGAGCTCATTATTTTACTGATAACTTTTATATCGGCTTTAATGTGGGAAATATTTTCGTCAACAAATTTTTTGATACAGGGTCAGGTCCAACTAATGAAATTAGAGTAAACGCTGCAGATATGCATTATTATTTAATGGGAGGATGGCAGAAAAAATTTGGTCCAAACTGGAAAATAAAACCAAATGCATTAATCAAATTTGTTCCTAATTCACCTCTGCAGATTGATGTGAATGCGAATGTCGTTTTTAAAGACATGCTTGGCTTTGGGGTTTCATATCGTACAGTAAATACCCTGGTATTCAATGCAAATTACACCTTCAATAAATTTTTAGTGATTGGATACGCATTTAATTGGGGATTGGGTTACGAGAGTCGCACCAACTATACCGGCCATGAAGTGCTTCTGGCCTTCAGGGTTCAAAATAGTAAAAGAATTATTCCGGTTGACGTTCCTCGTTTCTAAAAACTACCTAACAAAAAAAACATGAAATTAAAGCATACAATTCTATTAGGAACTTTGGTTTTAACTGGATCACTTTTTGGTCAGATCAAAGCTGTTGAAGATGCTGACTACCTTTTTGATGCAGGCGAGTACAAAGCGTCTCTTAAAATGTATGAAGACTTTGAGAAGCAATTAAAACACAAAGATTATAACTGGTATCATAAGATAGCGGAGGCAAAATATAAATTGAAAGATTATGTAGGATCTGCTGAGGCGTTTGCATTGATTGTTGATCACAAAGGAATGCCAGTTGACATGTATTTGCATTATGCACACGTACTTCGTTATTTGAATAAACATGAAGAAGCAAAAAAAATGTATCAGAAATTTTTTGAGCTTCATGGAAAACATGATATCACCAATTATATAAAAGGTTGTGATTTGGCTATGCAAAAAAATATTGAGCCATCTAAATTCGAAGTGGTTCAAACCAATTTATCATTGCCGGGTCTTTATTTTGGAGGTGCTCCTTATCAGGATGGACTTGTTTATTCTGTTCCTGTTGAAGTGTTTGACAAAAAGAATAACGTTCACTATCCGAATTACAAATTAGTATATAGTAAAATTGAAAATGGAGACTTTGTGAGTACAACTGATTTTACAGCAATGACAACCAAATTTTATATTGGCTCTCCTGATTTTTCTAATGACAAGAATACCTTGTTCTTTAATATGACGGAGTCGGATATGAAATTCTCGAATCATAAAAAATTCTCAAAACATGGAATTGCTCATCATGGTAGAAATACATTGAATATTTACGAGGTTGATAAAACCGGAGATACCTGGTCAGCTCCTGAACCTGCGGAATTCAACAGTCCCGATCACAATACGATTCACCCTTGTATTTCCCCTGATAGCAGAAAAATGTTCTTCGCTTGCGACAAACCCGGAGGTAAGGGTGGCTATGATTTATATTCATCATCAAAAACTGGAGATTCTTGGTCAGCACCTGTAACATTGGGTGATATGATCAACTCTCAGGAAAATGAAATGTTCCCTTATGTATTGAATGATACAACCATTTATTTTGCTTCCGACGGTCATGTAGGCTATGGTGGAGCGGATATTTTTGTAAGCTATTATAGAAATGCACAATGGCAGACTCCCGAAAATATGGGAAGAACTTTCAATAGTGAAAAAGATGATTTCGGAATTTTCTTTACAGGTACTAGAGAAGGATATTTTGCCTCTAACAGAAATACTGAACCGGGCAAGGATGAACTTTTCTCTTTCTCCCGTAAAGTAGTTTTAATAGCAGGTAAAGGAGAAGTAAGTGATAAATTATACGGAAACCGTATAGAAGGTGCTGAGGTTGATTTGTATGAAAATGACGTATTCGTTATGTCACTTTATTCTGACCGTAAAGGCGATTATAAGTATGATAAATTTGATGCAGAGAAGAAATATTCATTGCATGTAAAAAAAGATGGATACCGTGAAAAAGAGATGGACGTAGATCTTTTTACTTCAGATTTAGAAAAGCTTGATTTTAAATTACAACCTATTCTAACCAAAAATACCATACTTACGTTTAATGATATACTTTTCGAATATGGCAAAGCTGATGTTCAAGGAGATTCTCGTATCATTCTTAAAAAAGTTTCGGATCTTTTAATGGATAATCCAGGAGCTAAAGTTGAGTTAAGTGCTCATACTGATAGCCGTGGTTCTGATAAGGTTAATATGGACCTTTCACAAAAAAGATCACAAGCCTGTGTTGATATTCTTGTAGCGAATGGTATTGACCCTTCACTTTTGGTAGCAAAAGGATATGGCGAAAGTAAATTAAAAAATGATTGTGGCAATAAATCGAAATGTTCGGAAGAAGACCATGCAATCAATCGTCGTGTCGAGATCAAAGTTCTTGATGTAAAAGTGCAGGAATAACAAAAATATTTTTTTGAAGTTGCAGCGACGGACTTTTGTCCGTCGTTTGTTTTTTATGGTGATTTGTGAATGTTTCGCTGTATCTTTTTTGGTTGTTGTTTTTATTAAAGGGCTTCATCTTGCTGTCAAGTAACGACAGGCAATCGCCCGTCGCTTCAACAGGCTTCGAAAAGTCTTTATATCATACAGCCAAAAAAGGATGCCGCTTCACCCCCTGCCGCTTTTGGCGGGAACATGGAATTCGTAAAAAACTCAAAATCGGTGCAAAACCACAATTATTACATAGTTTAATACAAGACCCTTCCGTCTTAACATGTAAATTCAAATCGTATTTTTGTCCTCTATCACATAATTGATGAATATGAAGAAAATTGGGTTGTTGATCTTGTCTCTGGCATTTGTGATTCTTTCTAATGCACAAAATGTTGATCCCGTTGTATGGACTTATAGCTTTAAAAAAACGGCTGATTGTGAAGGAGAGCTTACTTTTACGGCTAAAGTAGAATCAGGATGGCACTTATATAGCCAAAAGCACAATGGACTTCCGTTGGTTTTTGAATTTAAAACTTCAGGTTCATTTAAAAAAGTGGGTGGAGTTATAGAACCAACGCCTATTAAGGAATACGACGACATCTTTAAATACGACGTTTATTATTTTAAGGAGTCGACCGTTGTCTTTAAACAAAAGATTACACTTAATTCAAATACACCTTTTAAAATTACAGGATCAGTTAGCGGACAAGCATGTACTGATGGGGAGGGACAATGTTTACCATTCGGAAAGGATTTTTCATTTGATGTTGATCCAGGTGATGTAAAATGTATCAAGGACCCAAATGATGTTGATGGAGATGGAATTAGTAATAAGGATGATAAATGTCCTGATGTGCCTGGATTAAAAGAATTAGTGGGATGCCCTGATGGGGACAGTGATGGAATTGCAGATAGTGAGGATAAGTGTCCAGAGGACGCAGGAACAAAAGAATCAGGAGGATGCCCTGTTACGAATAGTGGCAGATCAAACCCTGTTGTAAATACCGAAGATTGCGGCGAACATGTTGTTCCTGAAAAAATAACAGATGAATCGCTAGCAAGATTCAATGACGATTGCGGAACCTGTAACTCAGGAAAAAAACATCAATCATATTGGGCGATATTTCTTGCCGGGTTTCTTGGAGGTTTATTGGCTCTCTTAATGCCTTGCATATTTCCAATGATTCCAATGACGGTTTCATTCTTTACCAAGCAAAGTAAAACCAGAGCAAAAGGAATTGTTAACGCAATTATCTATGCAATTTCAATTATTGTTATTTATACTTCCCTTGGTTTGTTGGTTACTATTATTGCAGGTCCAACCGCATTAAATAATATGTCAACTTCTACTTTCTGGAACATCTTATTCTTTACCATTTTTATTGTTTTTGCAGCGTCGTTCCTAGGAGCATTTGAAATTACTTTGCCAAGTAAATTGGTAAATGCTGCAGATAAGGGATCGAATAAAGGCGGATTGATTGGAATCTTCTTTATGGCATTTACCTTATCCTTGGTTTCGTTTAGTTGTACCGGACCAATTATTGGATCATTATTAGTAGAAGCTGCAAAAGGTGCAAGTTATTTAGGCCCTGCCATTGGAATGTTTGGTTTCTCTTTAGCATTGGCAATTCCTTTTGCTTTGTTTGCAGCTTTCCCTGGTTGGATGAATTCTCTTCCAAAATCAGGTGGTTGGTTGAATAGTGTAAAAGTGGTTTTAGGTTTTGCAGAAATTGCACTTGCATTTAAATTCTTATCTACTGTAGATCTTGTTCAACATTGGGGATTCTTAAAAAGAGAAATTTATATTTCTATATGGATTGGTTGTTCATTATTGATTGGTTTATATTTAATAGGTGCATTTAATTTAAAACATGATAGCGATGGTAAACCCAAATTATCGGTACCAAGAGTTTCATTTGCAGTGCTATTTTTTGTTCTAACAGTCTATATGATTCCTGGATTATTTGGAGCACCTCTTAATTTCTTAAGTGGATATATCCCACCTTCCTATTACAGAGAGTGGAAAGATCCAACTGATAAATTCGCTGATTGCCCAAATGGAATGGAATGTTATCATGATTACGATGAGGGAATGTGTGTTGCCAAACAAAGAAACATGCCGGTGATGTTAGATTTTACAGGATACGGCTGCGTAAACTGTAGAAAAATGGAAGACAATGTTTGGATTCATCCTGAGATTTATAAAAAATTATCCCAAGAGTTAGTTCTCATCTCGTTATACGTAGATGATTACGATCGAAAACTACCAATGGATGAAAGGGTACCTTCTTTAAGTGATCCTAGTAAAAAACTAAAATCCTATGGTGATAAATGGGGCGACTTTCAACGTTTCTATTTCGGCAGAAACTCTCAACCTCAATATATTCTTTTAACGCCTGATGGTAAACTTCTTAATTGTGACCAAGCATATACTGACAAGGAAACTTATCTTAAATGGCTTGAAGTGGGTTTATGCCGCTGGGATGCCATCAAGAATAATAAGACATCGGGTCAGTAAAATCAGATATTTTTCTGCCCTCATTTCATTATCTTAGCGCATTATTAATCGTTTATGCAATTAGAGTATATCAATATGACAGCCGAAGAATTATTACAATTCGGCGCTGATAAAAACCGGGAATATGTTACAAATCCTCCTTTCCCGAGCGGATATTGGGATAATTTCTTTAAACCGGAAAAATTGAAAGAAGTTCTTGCAGAATTTCCTGAATTGGGAGATGACAAGGATATAAAATTCAACAATCCAAACGAAAATAAATTAGCCACAAAAGGTGAATATAAATTTCAGGAGAAGACCCGACACTTTGTTCACTTTTTAAACTCACAACCTTTTTTAGATTTTCTTTCTAATCTAACCGGAATAAAAAATTTAATTCCAGATCCAACTTTTGAAGGTGGAGGGTTTCATCAAATTAAACCCGGAGGATATTTAAAGATTCACGCCGATTTTAATAAACATCGTTTATATGATCTTGATAGAAGGCTAAATGTTTTAATTTATTTAAACGAAGATTGGAAAGAAGAATACGGAGGGCATTTTGAATTATGGGATAGCGAAATGAAAGGCAGTGTTACACGTATCCTTCCGCATTTTAATCGCATGGCAATGTTTAATACAACGGATTTCTCTTATCATGGTCATCCTGATGTTTTAACTTGTCCGCCTGACAGAAGCAGAAAATCTTTAGCTTTATATTACTATACAAATGGACGTCCACCTGAAGAAGTGGAAAACAATAAAGACCGAATCAGTACAAAATTTGTTGCTCGCGATGGCAAAGACAATACAAAAATGAAATCATACAATCGTTTTGCAAATTTTGTGCAGGACTGGGCACCTCCAGTTATTCTGCGTTGGTGGAAGAACAAAAAAAGGTAAAGTTTAATCTAGAATGCTGTCTTGAGGAAGTCGCCTAAATACCCTCTATTGAAAAGGGAATCGGGCCATTAACAAACTCGAAACACCCGTTCGTGAAACTAATAATTACTTCTTTATAGGTATTCATACCTTGCAGTAGATGCACTATTTTAGTGGCTAAATTATATCTATGAGACCAACGCTTGCTTTCCTTCTGCTTTTTGGAGCATCAAACTTATTTGCTCAAACCTCGCTTCATTTCAGAGAAGACTTTAATAATAACACTAATGGTTGGTCAACTATTACAGATGATGATCACAAGGTTTACATAGAAAATGGTAAATATGTGTATGACATCTATCAGGACTGGGCCTACTGGAATAGCGCATGCTGGGGTGTTGGCGGTGCTCAGGAATATACCATTGAATCATCATTTAAAAAACTGGTAGGATCTGCCGAAGAAAGCACGATGGGATTGCTGTTAACTGATAATCAAACCGACCGATATCATTTTCTCATAAACCCTTCCACAAAAAATTTCAGAATATATAAATACTTTAAAGCGGACAAATCATCGAAGGATATAGTTGCCTGGGGAGTGAATGCTGCAGTTAAAGGAGAAGGCGAAGCTAACATTCTTAAGATTGAAAAAGTAGGAATTGAAATTCATTTTTATATCAATGGTACACTTGTACATTCATTGTCGAACTCGCCTTACTATACTGATCTTACCGGAAAAATTTATATTCAAGGGGGATACGATAAAATAAAAATGGAAATTGATTATTTGGATATCACGGTAAAAACCAAAATAAACATGATTGATCATCCGGTAAATGGTTATCATAAAACTAGCTTAGGTACAAATGTAAATAGTGATTATTCAGAACTATGTCCATTGATTTCTCCTGATGCTAAAACTTTATATTTTACCATTCGTGATGATCCTAACAATATGGGTGGAAAAGGCGATGATATTTGGATGTGCAAAGCTACCAGCGATAGCACATGGGGAATGCGTGAACGATTAGAATTCCCTGCAAACAACAACGCAAATAACACGATGATTTCCATTACTCCTGATGGGCATTATGCATTAATCATGAATCAATTTAACGACCTGGGTGAATATCAAAAAACCGGAGTTAGTTCTCTATCCATGGGGACAAATGGATGGAACAATCCTGTAGCGCATAATATTATTAATTACTCAAATTCGGCCGATCATGTTGAGTACTGTTTATCGGCTGATGGTAAGGCACTTTTAATGTCTATTAAAAGAGATGACTCATTCGGGCTTCGTGATATCCATGTTAGTTTTAGAAAGGATGCATTTACAACCGAATGGTCTGAACCAATGAATCTTGGTTCGGTTGTTAACTCAAAAGGAGAAAATTTCACACCTTTTTTAGCAGCTGATGGTGTTACACTTTATTTTGCTTCTGATGGCCATCCTGGTTTCGGAGATGCTGATGTTTTTGTTACAAGAAGGTTAGATGATACCTGGAAAAACTGGTCTGTTCCACAAAACCTAGGGCCTGAGGTAAATGGACCAGGATGGGAGGCGTATTACGTAGTACCGGCATCTGGTAATTACGCATATATGGCTCAAAGTGGGGATTTGGTAAGAATTAAAATGCCGCAATCGGCAAAACCAAAACCTGTTTTATTAATCAAAGGAAGGGTGTTAAATGCAAAAACAAATGAACCGTTAGAAGCATCTATTGCATATAGTGAATTGCTAACCGGAGTTAATATGGGTTATGCGGTTTCTAACCCAACTACGGGTGAGTACAGTATTGTTCTTCCATTTGGAAAAGCATATAGTTTCCTTGCAGACAAAAAAGGATTTTTTGCAATGAACGATAATCTTGATTGTACGAAAATAAAGGAATATGCAGAAATCACACGTGATCTTTATTTAACACCTATTGAAATTGGCAACACAATCAGATTAAACAACATATTTTTTGACACCAACAAATCAACGTTAAAAAATGAATCATATCCTGAGTTGGATAGAGTTGTTGCGTTCTTAAAAGATAATTTGGCGATTGAAATAGAAATTGATGGACACACAGATAATGTTGGTGCGGATGATTTAAACAATTCGTTGAGTAGCAGTAGAGCCAAAGTTGTGTATGATTATTTGATAAGCAAAGGAATAAGCACAACTCGTTTACAATACAAAGGTTTTGGAAAAACAAAACCTCTTGCAAGCAATGAAACCGAGGACGGTAAAGCAAAAAACAGAAGAGTAGAATTTTTGATTACTAAAAAATAATACGATGACTTGCAGCCCTAACTGCAATGAATACTGCCAAACAGCATTTGTTAGTGCTCTTTTTGGATAACATGTAGATAAAAGAATACCAGTTAGCCATTAAGAACACTTCCAAAATGCCGGAGACACTAAAATGGAGTGGCCGGATAAGCTGTACTAACAATGTCCTCATCAGTCGTTTGCGGGCTATTCTCTAATCCACATTTATGATAAAACACGTCGTTCGTCCCGTAACATGGTGGTTGGTCACACCTAATATTATTACAGTGGACGGGGCAGTACCTTTGCGGCTTTACTAAATCATTTTAACCAAGTGCCCAGTATTATGAAAAGGAATTTCTATTCTCATTGGCATAAGTATGTTATGCTATCATTTTTATTTCTTCAAGTTGATTTTGTTTTTGCCGATGGAACCAAACATGGTAACACCTGCATTTATAAATCCTGTTCTAACAGAACCCTTCTGGATGGAAATTGCATAACAGTAGTGATGAATTACAATGAAGGAATCATTCATATTGTTATCGTTGGCACATCGCAAGGAGATGGAGTGTTAGAGTTTAAAAATTCTAAAGGAGAAGTGGTATATACCCAAACAATAAAAACCTGGAATGAAAGAACGGATCTTGATATAGAGCAAACTTCATTTGTTGCAGATGATTATGTTGTCTCATTTACTTCGGCTTCTATGAAGTGTAATTCTGAATTTTCTTTTAAATAATCTATCCAATTTGTAGTAGAATAAAGCAGGTATGAAAATAATTTTAAATAATACTCTCAATAAACTAAGATTAAAAATTTTAACGCTCAGTTTATTTATTTTTTCTCTAACAGGAATCGCATTTTCTCAGAATTTTGAAAATGTTACTGTAACAGGAATTTCTGCAGGTGGTGGAACCAATAATTGTCTTTTTATTGCCACCTCTCCTACAATTCCCACGCTGGCATTTATTAGAGCGCAAAGGGTTGCAGGCCCCCAAGATGGTAATTTTACCTTGCAGGCTGACAATATCAGGTATACAAGAACTGGAGCTCCGCCGGCTTATCCGAATAATAATGATCGAATTAGATTTACGTTTTTACAAGCGGATGGAGTTACCCCTATTGCTGCCAATGATTTTCGTTTTGTTGTAAACGACATTGATGGACCTAATAACGAAGCTTTATCAACCAACTGTGGAGCCAATGTGAGGTTTACTGCAACGGAGATACCTTCTAATATAGTTGTTGATAACATACCTCCCGATTTAAATGGTGTTGGATCGGCGAATGAAAACAATGGCCCTACCAGTAGAGTAATGTATGAATTTAATGACATTACATTTCTTGAATTAGAGATTTGGGCAAATGCTGGATTTTTGAAGGATTTCGACTTAAATTATAATGACTTCTTTGTGGCTTCTCCATTTTTTGCAGTTTGCTTGGATGATACAGATGGAGATGGAGTTTTAGATAATATTGATTTAGATGATGACAACGATGGAATACTTGATGTAACCGAATGTGGAGGAAATAATCCTAACGGCGACAATGATGGAGATGGATTACCTAATTTTTTGGATGTTACAGATAATTCGGGACAACACCCAACGTATGTTGCAAATGCAGATGGATCTGTTACCAATTATACAGATGCTGACAGTGACGGTCAGCCTGATGTATATGAGGCAAGTGCAGATTCAGATCCAATCCCTAATCACTTAGATACCGATTCGGATAACGATGGATGCACTGACGCCAATGAAGCTTACGGCAGAACTACTGCTGATTCGGATAATAATGGATATTTCGGTGTCGGTATTCCTCCGGTTAATCCAAATGGAACAGTTATAGCTGCATCATATGCTGCACCCATCAATTTCAACACAAATTTACTTCCTGATTATCTTGAGCCAGGCGGCTTTGTTTGTGGTATCGATGATGATTTTGATGGAATTCCAGATTTAGCGGAGTGTCCATCCGATCCATTATTGGATTCGGATGCCGATGGATTGAGGGATTATATGGACTCGTCATTTCCGGGATTTGTAGATGTAAACAGTGATGGAGTGAATGACAATTTTGATTTTGATCATGATGGTGTCATTAATTCTTTTGATTTGGATTCGGATAACGATGGAATTCCTGATTTGATTGAAGCAGGAGGAGTTGATACAGATGGAAATGGTATTGTAGATAATTTAACGGATACCGATGTAGATGGACTTGTTGATTTATACGACGCTTCCACCGGCGGTGATGCAATCACAAACGGCGATACAGATGGCGATGGAATTAGAAATATTTTTGACTTAGATTCGGATAACGATGGTGTTTACGATTTAAATGAAGTTGGTGGACCTGATGCGAACAATGATGGATACGTAAATAATTTTAATTCGGTTACAGGGGTTTTAAGCTCCGATTCGGATGATGACGGATTTGATGATGCATACGACCAGGTATGTACTACCACAATTACGCCAATTGTTACTCCTACAGTTTTTAATGGAAATTCAGTTGAGGTTAGAACCAATACCGGAACGGTTAATTCAAACAATGCGATTGGTTCTATAAATGGAACCGTTGCCCTTTTGGATGATAATGCTGATGCCTTGACTTTATATCTTGGAGGTTATCTTCCTGTTGGAGCTACCATTACGGTAACCTGGAGAAAAAATAGTGGAGCAGGAAACGCTAATCTCGGTTTAGGTTTGTCATTGATTGACGGGGGCTATACCAATTTTGCTGCGGTGCCGCAGGTCACTGCAGTTGTTGCCCCAGCATTCCAAACAAGTACATTGGTAACCACCATTCCTTCTAAATTTATTCGCTTCTTTGATAATGGCGGTCAGGATTTTGAAATTGACGCCGTAACATGGACATATACAACCAACGTTACCACCTATACAATTTCAACCACTTGCCCATCCGCACCTTTAATAATTACAGGAATTGATTCTAACAGTGATGGAATTCCAAATACTTATCCTACGGATAATGTGGATGGAACAGGAAACCCAAATCCATACGATACAGATTCAGATGGCGATGGTTGCGGGGATGCAGTTGAAGCATACAATAGTCTTGCAGTTGATCCTGACGTAAATGGAGTATTTGGCGCCGGAATACCAGCTGTTAATAGCGTTGGTAAAGTTGTAGCCGCTTCTTATGCAGTTCCTGCTGATTTAAATCCTGCGAATGGAACACTGGATTATCTACAAGTGGGTGCTGATCTTGATGGCGACGGTATTGCAAATTTCTGTGATCCTGATGATGACAATGATGGCGTATTAGATGCAGCAGATCCAAACGATACAACACCTGATATTTGTGGAGATGCAGATTTAGATGGTTGCGATGATTGTAGTGTAGGAACAGATAATTTCGGGCCACTAGCAGATAATTTACCGGCGAATGATGGATTAGATACTGATGGAGATGGAATTTGTGATGGTGGCGATCCTGATGATGACAATGATGGCGTATTAGATGTAATAGATCCGAATGACACTACTCCTGATATTTGTGGAGATGCAGATTTAGATGGTTGTGATGATTGCAGTGTAGGAACAGATAATTTCGGGCCACTAGCAGATAATTTACCGGCGAATGATGGATTAGATACTGATGGAGATGGAATTTGTGATGGTGGCGATCCTGATGATGACAATGATGGAGTTATAGATGCAACCGATCCGAATGATACTACTCCCGATATTTGTGGAGATGCAGATTTAGATGGATGTGATGATTGTAGTGTAGGAACAGATAATTTCGGGCCATTAGCAGATAATTTACCTGCAAATGATGGAACAGATACAGACGGAGATGGACTATGTGATACTGGTGATCCTGATGATGACAATGATGGAGTATTAGATCCAACCGATCCAAATGATACTACGCCTGATATTTGTGGCGATGCAGATTTAGATGGTTGTGATGATTGTAGTGTAGGAACGGATAACTTCGGCCCACTAGCAGATAATTTACCGGCCAATGATGGACCTGATACTGATGGTGACGGACTATGTAATACCGGTGATCCTGATGATGACAATGATGGAGTATTAGATCCAACCGATCCAAATGATACCAACCCTGATATTTGTGGGGATGCAGATGCGGATGGTTGTGATGATTGCAGTGTAGGAACCGATAATTTCGGTCCACTAGCAGATAATTTACCAAACAACGATGGAACAGATTCAGATGGTGATGGAGTATGTAATGTGGGTGATACCGACGATGACAATGATGGTATTCCTGATGTTACTGAAGGACCAGGAGATACTGACGGTGACGGGATCCCAAATGCATTTGATTTAGATTCAGACAATGATGGAATCGTAGATGTAATTGAAGCCGGTGGTTCTGATCCTGATGGTGATGGTGTTGTTGGAACAGGTCCTGTTGTTGACACGGATGGGGATGGAATTGCAGATGCAGTTGATACTGATAATGGAGGAACTCCACTACCAGTTCCAAACACAGATGGTAATGGAAATCCAAATTATTTAGACATTGATGCGGATGGTGATGGTATCGTAGATAACATTGAAGGGCAGGGAACAACAACATATATAGTACCTAGTGGAGCAGATACTGATAATGACGGAATTGATAATGCGTATGATCCTGACAATGGAGGTACAGCCTTAATTCCTGCAAATACTGATGGTACGGATACTCCTGATTATATTGATTTGGATGCCGACAATGATGGAGACATAGATGCACTGGAAGGATGGGATACTGATAACAATGGAATAGCTAATACAATACCGCTGGGTGCTGATGCAGATAGCGATGGATTGGACGATGCTTATGATAATAATGATGCAGCATGGAATCCAACAAACGGGCAAACCGCTTTATCATTTCCAAACTTAGATATTGTTGGAACGATTCAACTTGACTGGAGAGAGTCTCAGGACAATGACGGTGATGGAATTACAAATACATTGGATCCAGATGATGACAATGATGGAATATTAGATACAACGGAAGGTACAGTTGATACTGATGGAGATGGTGTGATTGATGCTTACGATTTGGATAGCGACAACGACGGAATTACAGATGTAATTGAAGCCGGTGGTTCTGATCCTGATGGTGATGGAATTATTGGAAATGGTCCTTTTGCTGATAGCGATGGCGATGGGTTGGGTAATTTGGTAGACCCATCTACAGGAGGAACTCCGTTACCAAATCCTGATTCGGATGGAGACGGAATGGCAAACTACCTCGATCTTGATTCCGACAATGATGGAATTACAGATGTAACCGAAGCTGGTGGAACTGATGCAAATGGAGATGGAATTGTAGACGGATTTACAGATACAAATAATAACGGTCTTTCCGATAACGTCGATCCTAATAGTGGCGGAACGCAATTACCAGTTGTTGATACAGATGGTGATGGTGTAGAAAATTATATAGATGTAGATTCAGATAATGATGGAATCACAGATGTAATAGAAGCCGGTGGAATTGATGCAAACGGTGATGGTAATATTGATGGATTTGCTGATACAGATAATGATGGTCTTTCCGATAATGTTGACACAAATAATGGCGGCACACAATTACCAATTGGGGATGCAGATGGTGATGGAAACCCAAATTACTTAGATCTTGATTCCGATAATGATGGAATCACTGACGTAATTGAAGCAGGTGGTTCAGACCCTGATAACAATGGTCAAATTGGAACTGGAACAGGTGCAGGAATAGTAGATACAGATGGAGATGGTTTAGCAAATACCGTTGACACAAATACCGGTGGTACTATTCTTCCAATAACAAATACAGATGCTTCAGGTGGAGCTAACTATTTGGATATTGATTCCGACAATGATGGTATTGTAGATAACATCGAAGGACAACTTTCGGCCAGCTATATTGCTCCTACAGGAATTGATACGGATGGAGATGGTATTGACAATGCATACGATAGTTTCAGTGGATTTGGAGGAACAGGAATTGTTGTTGTAAATACAGACGCAACAGATACTCCTGACTACGCAGACACTGATTCTGACAACGATGGAGATATTGATGCGATTGAAGGTTGGGACACAGACAATGATGGAACTGCTAATACATTGCCGCTGGGTACTGATTCAGATGGAGATGGTTTAGATGATGCATACGACAATAATGATTTATCATGGAATCCTGATAATGGGCAAACAGCTAATTCATTCCCTAATCTTGATAATGTTGGCACTATCGAATTGGATTGGAGAGAAACCAATGATTGGGATGGAGATGGAATTTCCGACTCAATGGATATTGATGATGACAATGATGGTATTCTTGATGTAACAGAAAATTTAACTGCAGGAAATGGTGGAGATACCGATGGTGATGCGATTCCTGATCAGTTTGATTTAGATTCGGATAACGATGGAATTCCAGATGTTATTGAAGGTGGTGGAACCGATCCAGATAACGATGGAGTTATTGGAACAGGTCCGATTGTAGATGCTGATAACGATGGTCTTTCTGATTTGGTTGACAATATAACAAGCGATGGATTAACCCCTCCTGACTTTGATGGTGATGGACATCCTGATTTCCAGGATTTAGATTCTGACAATGATGGAATCAATGACATTACCGAATCAGGTGGTGGATTGGCAGATGCAAATAGTGATGGCATTGTTGATGGACCAGATACCGACGGTGATGGTGTAATGGATTCGGCTGACTCTGATAATGGAGGAATTCTTACCGGTAATCCTCAGGATTTTGACAATGATGGAAATCCGGATTACAACGATTTGGATTCCGATAACGATGGCATCAATGATTTAACTGAAAGTGGAAATCCTGTTACGGATGTAAATAGCGATGGTGTTGTTGATGGACCAGATACAGATGGAGATGGTATCAACGATTCTGCTGATGCAAACGATGGATTATTTGGAGATCCTGATGTAAATGATACACCAATTGATTTTGATGGCGATGGAAATCCTGATTATAATGATTTGGATTCTGATAATGACGGTATCAATGATTTAACTGAAAGTGGAAATCCGTTGACTGATGCAAACAGCGATGGAGTAGTTGATGGACCGGATGCGGATGGTGATGGTATCAACGATTCAGCAGATGCAAATGATGGACAATATGGAGATCCTGATACTACTGATGTACCTATTGATTTTGATGGTGATGGAAATCCTGATTACAATGATCTCGATTCCGACAATGATGGAATCAACGATTTAACTGAAAGTGGAAATCCGGGTAGCGATGCAAATAGCGATGGAGTAGTTGACGGACCAGACACTGACAATGACGGAATCAACGATTCTGCTGATGCAGATGATGTAAACTATGGAGATCCTGATACAGGTGATTCACCAATTGATACGGATACCGATGGAACTCCTGATTACAATGATTTGGATTCCGATAATGATGGCATCAACGATTTAACTGAAAGTGGAAATCCTGTTGCTGATGTAAACAGCGATGGAGTAGTTGACGGACCTGATACCGATGGTGATGGAATCAATGACTCTGCTGATGGAACACCTAACACCTATGGTGATTTAGATACTGGAGATTTACCAATTGATACTGACACCGATGGAACACCTGATTACCAGGATTTAGATTCCGACAATGATGGTATCAATGATGTAATTGAAGGAGGTAATGGTGATTTGGATACCGATGGCGATGGGGATGTGGATGGACCAGATACTGATGGTGATGGAATTTTAGATCCTGTAGATGCCGATGATATCAACTATGGTGATCCTGATGCTACAGATACACCGCTGGATACCGATACAGATGGAACACCGGATTTCCAGGATTTAGATTCGGATAACGATGGATTAAACGATGGTAACGGAACCGAAATCCCAACTCAGGATTGTGATGGTGATGGAATTTCCAATTATCTCGATCCTGATCAATGTGGACTAACCGTTCCACAAGGTTTCAGTCCGAATGGAAATGGAATCAATGATACCTATGTTATCCATGGTTTTTCTGCGGCACAATATCCTAACAATACTTTCTCTGTGTTTAACAGATGGGGAAATAAAGTGTATGGCAAAGCGCCTTATGATAACGATTGGGATGGAACATCAACAGAAGGTGTAAATGCTGGTAATAATTTATTACCGGTGGGTACCTACTTCTATATGTTGGATTTGGGCGATGGATCACCAGTTATTACAGGATATATTTATATAAATAGATAATCATGATAACTCATTTAAATAAAACTATTACAAAAACGCATAATAAATAGTATGAAAAATATAAAATACATACTTGTTGCTCTTGTTTTTATATACAAAGCATCTGCAGTAAATGCACAGCAAGATCCCATGTATACTCATTACATGTATAATACCCTCAATGTAAATCCGGGTTATGCAGGGAGCAGAGATGCTATGAGCTTTTTAGGATTGGCCCGTTTTCAATGGGTAGGAATTGATGGAGCGCCTATGTCGCAAAATTTCCAAATCCATTCTCCCATTTTTGGTGGACTGGCAGGAGGAATTAGTTTGGTAAACGATAAAGTGGGTCCAACTACCAGTACCGATCTATCTATTGATTTGGCATATCATTTCAATTTAGGCCGTAACCATCGTTTAGGTATTGGTATGAAAGGAACGATAGATTTTTTCAATAACAATCTAAATTCCTTGGTGCTCGATCAGCAAACAGATCCCGATTTTGCTACTAACTACGTAAACATATTACCAAATGTTGGAGTAGGAATTTATTATTATCATACCAATTTTTATGCAGGCTTCAGTGTACCAAATATTGCCCAACATAGAATCAACAATGGATTGGCTGAGCAAAAACGTCACTATTTTATCATTGCCGGTGGATATATTCCAGTTACTAAGACATTTGATATCAAACCTACGGCATTGGTAAAAATTGTTGAAGGAGCACCTGTTCAAGCCGATTTTACCTTGGAGTTTGTTTTCAATAAAAAATTCACTGCTGGGGCACACGTTAGAAGTTTTGACGGAATTGGAGCCTTAGTTGGATTTGATATCATGCCAAACTTCAGAGTAGGATATTCTTTCGATTGGCCATTAACCGAATTAAGCAGAATTGGACAAGGTGGTACTCACGAAATTATGATACGTTATGATCTTCGTTGGGGCAAAATGGGTAAAATCAAATCACCACGTTATTTCTAATTTTTTTTGATATAAAATATTCACACAATGAGAACTTTTTTTAAAACGGGTACTTTAATTCTTGCAGCCATCTTTATTTTATCAGGATGTTCAGTTCAGAATAGAATAAAAACCGCGGATTTCGCCTATGATAACTTTCTCTATAATGATGCTATTGATGGTTACGAAAGCATCAATAGCAAAAAAAGAGATAACAATGTGCTCAGTAAGTTGGCCGATAGTTATCGTTTGGCGGGAAACAGTAAAAAGGCAGAAACCTATTACGAGGAATTAGAAAAAAAAGGAGGAGCATCCAATATAGCTATTTTACATTATGCTGAAGTTTTGAAGATGAACGGAAAGTACGATCAGGCTTTGGCAAAAATGGAGCAATACAATACCCTTGTTGCCGGTGAGAATAGAATTCAACAACACATTTCAAACAAAACATATTACGTCCCTTTATTAGAAGATCAAGGTCAGTTTGCTTTAACCAACTTAAAAATGAACACGGTTGAATCTGATTTTGGGACTGCTTATTTAAACAATAAAGTAGTTTTTGTTACCAGCAGAAGAGGATTAGGATTTACCAGCTATGAATATAATTGGAACGTAAAGAATTTTTTAAATCTATATACTTTTGAAGCTGATAAATCAGATAAATCAAAGGTAAATAAAATTAAACCTTTACAGGCAAAAGGTGGTTTGAACAAAAAATTTCACGAAGGTCCGGCCACATTTAGTGCCGATGGTAACCTGATGATTTTTACCAGAGACAGGTACAATAGGATCCATGAATTAAACAATGATCAGGTAAGGGTTTTAGAGCTATGGTATTGCGAGAAGGATGCAAAAGGTAATTGGGGACAAGCACATCCTATGCCATTTAATAACAAGGATTATAGTGTTGGGCATGGTGCATTAAGTGCTGATGGGAAAGTATTATATTTTGTAAGTGATATGCCCGGTGGTTTCGGTGGCTCTGACATTTACTATTCAATAAAGGATGATGTTGGACATTGGGCATCGCCTGTAAACGCGGGGCCAATTGTTAACACGGAAGGTAAAGAAGTATTTCCTTTTTATCATGAAAAGGGAATCTTGTTTTTTGCCAGTGATGGTCACGCAGGAATTGGGGGTCTCGATGTTTTTATGGCTACCGCTAAAGGGACTTCGTTCGGAACTTCAAAAAATCTTGGTAGCACATTAAATAGCAGCAAGGATGATTTTTCTTTTATTCTTGACAAGGATATGAATCAAGGATATGTTTCATCCGATCGCGAAGGAGGAAAGGGACACGATGATATTTATGCTTTTGATCTGCGGAAGCCATTTAAATTGACCAAACGAATTGAGGGAATTGCAAAGGAAAAGGGAAATAGAACGATCCTTCCAGGAAGTGCAGTAAAACTTTTTGGTGCCGACAATGTTATGCTAGCAGAAACTATTACCGATCAAAATGGATATTTTTCATTTGATGTTGATCCGGATCTAAATTTTAACCTTACCGGTGATCAGGAAAAATATATACAGGGAAAAACTACTGCCTCCACTCAAACAGAAGAAGAAGTAGTAAAAGCAGATCTGGAGCTGGATAGAATTCCTGAAATAGGTTTGCTTTGTTTTGTGAGTGATGCGAAAAGTGGTGTTCCGTTAGAAGGTGCTCATATTATATTTACAGATAAGGCAACCGGGAAAGTTTTTGCTGATGTATTGGTTGATAAGGATGGCTTTTGGAGAAAGGCACTGAACGATGCAAAGTTGAATGATAAACTATCATACGATATTTTTATTTCTAAAGAAGGTTATCTCGAAAAAACGATAACATTTAATTATACCATTGTTAAGGAAGGAGAAATAAAAGTTCACGAGAAACTCGATCTTACTTTAGGGAAAATTGAAGTGGGAACTGATATAGGAAAGTTAATTGATATCAAACCTATTTATTTTGATCTTGGGAAATATACCATTCGTCCTGATGCTGCCAAAGAGTTGGATAAAATTGTAGATATCATGAACAAATATCCGGGTATTGTAATTGAACTTGGGTCGCATACAGATTGCCGAAGCTCTTATTCATCAAATGAAAAGTTGAGTGATAAACGAGCCAAATCTTCAGCCGCATATATAATTGCAAAAGGAATTAGTCCCGAGAGAATCTATGGAAAAGGATACGGTGAACAAGAAATACTCAATGATTGTAAATGCGAAGGAACAGTAAAAAGTACCTGCAGTGATGAGGATCATCAAAAAAATAGAAGAACAGTATTCAAGATTGTAAAAATTAATGAATAAAGGGTAAACGTCTGAGTTAGTTTGTATGTTTTGGCCCTCTTGAAAAAGAGGGCCTTTTTGTTGTTTGTAACAAAGGAATGTTACTCATAACATACGACTTAATAATTCATTAATATTCACGTACTTTTGAAATGTATTTATTGAATTATGTTTTGGATTGCGGCCATTTTAGTATTTTTTCTTTACGAATTTCTCGTACGGAATATCCCTACTTCAAGAAATTTCTCATCGATAGATATGTTCAAAAGGCTAGCAGACAGAATCTCTCCAAACTACCATAAGGACGACTTCCCTATGAAAAAGCATTAGATTATATTTTTTTGATACCTTAGAGGTACAATGAGGTATTTTTTATCCCTTCTTTTTCTCTTCGCATCCGGGTATCTTTTTGCTCAAACTGACTTTATTTTTAATGACAGAAATGTAAATGTTGATTCCGTTTTTTATAAACGAAGCAACGCCATGTCGCATTATAACGACAATATTGATTCCGCCATACTTGCATGTAAACACCCAGTTCAAAGGAGTACATTAATTTATATCAAGGCCGTTAAAAAATCAAATGAAGGTAAATGGGATGAATCTAATCAACTGCTTAAATTTTGCATGACCCATTCCGATTCGTTAAATGACTTGGTTCGTTTGAAGGTTGAATTTTTTTATGGTTACAACCTCCATGCAATGGGAAAAACCTATGAGGGGTTGCAGTATATGTCAACGGCCGACTCCCTCGCTGAAGCAACCGGAAACGAATCTATCATCCTTAATATAAAATCATTTTATGCAGAAGTAAACCGGGGAATGGGAAGGTTCGATCGTGCAAAGGAGATTCTTGACGGTGGCACAAAGTATTTTAAAAAGGCTTCCTGGTCGGCACAATTGGGCTATACTATGGGATGTGTTACAACCTTGAATCAATTGGCTGTTGAGGATAAAAACCCTTCGCTGGCTGAACGTGCCAATTCAATGGCCGATTCAATACTGATGGATCAGCGGCTAGAAAAAGGAGATCCTTTGGTTTATGGCGCATTGTTAGCCGAAAAAGGATCCTCGCTTTCTATTCTTAAAAGACATAACGAGGCTATAGAATTTTTTCTAAAAGCGAAAACCAAATTGTCAACTATTTATCCTGCCGGCGCATTTAATCAGGAGATCAATCTTTTTCATGAATATTTTAACCTGAAAGATTATAAAAGGATTATTCAACAAGGTGAAATGATCCTTCCTTTATTTGAAGTTTTTAAGGAGTTGTACGGGCGAAGAATTGAGATTTATCAGCGATTATCAGACGCTTACGAGGAAACCGGAAATTATAAAATGGCACTGCATTACACACATATGTTGGTTAATATAAAAGAAAAAAATGACCAACTTAAATATTCAAAAGATCTGGCTGAACTGGATGAGAAGTACAAGAATTCGAAAATTGAAGAAGAGGTTCGTATCGCAAAGATTGAAAAGAAAGTGAGTGATATAAATGCTCTTAAGAGTTCGATGCTTTTAAAATATACCGTTTTTGCTTGTATTGTTTTTGTAGTGTTGCTTATTATAGCAATTGTTCTTGCATTTCAATTCAATCTTGCTAAAAGACGAATTGTAGGGCAGGCGAAAGATTTGGAAAGTAAGAATTTTCAGTTGGACAAAGCGATTATAGAAAAAGATTTTCTGTTCAAGGAATTACATCACAGGGTGAAAAACAATATTCAGTTAATTATAAGTTTCATGAAACTTCAGTACAAATATTCGTCATCAGGAAACCTGGAAACATTCATCATGGGAATTGAAAGTAAAATGAATGCCATGGCATTGGTGCATGAAAAACTGCATGTTGGAAATAACCACGAAAATATTGATCTGAAGGATTATTTGGTGGACGTCTCAGGATATATTTTGGATTCTATCACCAACATCGAGAATGTTCCTGAGGTGAATATAACCGGCCAATCTGTTCGCATCAAAATTGACGCCGCAATACCCCTAGGATTGATCATAAATGAAATAATAACCAATTCAATCAAACATTCAGGCATTCAGGAACAAAATGAATCGGAAATTAATCTACACCTAGAAAATGCACATGGTTTTTTGGTACTCCGTGTAGGAGATAATGGCAAAGGATTTCCCAATGATTTTGATCCCGAAAAAACAAGTTCACTAGGCACAAAGGCGATTCTACTATTGGCTAAACAGATCCATGCGAATATTTCATGGAAAAATAATAATGGAGCCCAATGGGAATTATCCATACCTTTAAATAAATTGTAGCATGAAAATTCTTATTTGTGAAGATGAGTTGATCATTGCGGAGTTTTTAAAAGAAACCTGCGAGGAATTGGGCTATCAGGTATTGGCTATAGCAGGAAGTAAACAAGACGCCATTGATAAAATAGTTTTTCATAAACCCGAACTGATCTTGCTTGACATTAATATGGAAGAACCGCTAAGTGGGATAGAATTAGCAAAGTATATCAACGAAACCATTAAGGTCCCTTTTATTTTTATTACAGCATTTAGTGATGTAGAAACCATTCAGGCGGCTATTCATACAAACCCACATGCCTATTTAATAAAACCGGTTGATAAAAGCACCTTGTTAGCCAATATTCAACTGGCGAAATTTAAATTTAAATTCATTGGCCAAAATTCTCAACAATATATTAGCCTGAATACCGATAATGGTGGACATTCCATTAATATTTCTAGGGTTTTGTTTGTTGAAGCCAGCGGTAATTATTGTGAGTTTGTTTATGAAGATAAATCCCGTGAATTGATCAGGACCAGCATGCAAAATGTGGAAACTGCATTAGAAAATAAATTTATCAGAGTTCATAAATCTTTTATCATCAACCCTATGTTTATTACCGGCTCATCAAGTCTGAAAGTATTAATAGGATCAGATGCAATTCCTGTTGGACGAGCATTTAAACAAAACTTATACGAATATTTAGGGAAGGTGTAAGGGTGTTACACCTACTTTGCCTTTACAGTAAACTTAACTTTCAACTTCTCCCAAGTCATATAGATACCATCAGGATCAATTCCGTATTCCATAGTTTCAGAAAGAGGATTCTCCGCAGGTTTCATGTTGAATCTTAGAGCATCTTTTTTCTCATCATATTCAAAAGCTCCCCATTGGTTCCAAACCGAATTGAAAATAATGGTCCATTCTCCGGCTCTTGGAATGGTAAAAAATCCATATTTACCAGCCTTTAATTCTTTGTCATTGATTATTACATCTTTATCAAATTCTATGGTAGTTGCTTCATTGGCTCCAGTTCTCCAAACTTCGTCGTAAGGAACAATCATTCCCCAAATCTCTCTTCCTTTAACTGATGGGGAGCCCCACTGTATAATGGTTTTTACTCCATCTATAAAACCCGTAGTACGTTTTAATGGACTTGGTCTGGCATCATCAATAACTTCCGTTTTTGTTTTCGTTGAATCCACATTTCCATTAATGTTGCTCTGAACATTATTTTTATCTGGGGTTTTATTTCCGCAAGCAATTAGGAAACAAACAGAAATAATAGTTGCAATTTTTTTCATGTTTTATATAAATTTGAATCTATATTTGTCTTTACCTTTCACCAAAATTACGAAATTTAAATGAAAATTACGCCGTATTCCCTCATTGCCCTAGTTCTACTGGCCTTTTCCATTGGTTCCTGTGGTTCAAAAAAGGTGTCTCCTAATGATGCAAATTCCAGTATTATCGATTCTAATGCCCAGCAAGAACTTTTTGTATGGGTAGAAAATGCCCGTATTCGCAAAGAACCTGATCTAAACGCAGAAGTGATAGCCGAAATCAAAGGAGGCGAGAAATTGATGCTAACAGGCAAAGAAACAAAAAACAAAATAAAGGTTAAGTTAAGAGGCGTTGAGTTCGAAGATGTATGGGTAAAGGTAAAAACCAACGATGAAAAGGAAGGTTGGATCTTTAAAGGGATGCTTACAGAAAACGAGAAATGGGCGAAGGACATGAACGACTTTTTGATAATACCTGGTGAAAGGGTAGGACAAATAAAATTAGGCAGTACATTAAAGGAAAATGAAGAAATATTTGGCAAACAATTTGTTTCAAACAGAGGACCGCGTTATTATGAAAGTGAAGAGGAAATGCCAGGCTTTACAATTTTTAGAAATACCTCATTTGAGGTGAAGTGTTCTTTTAATGATGATAACCTAGTTGATAGAATAATAGTATCAAGTCAAGGGAGTCTTTGGCATACGGCCGATTCTATTAAAATAGGAATGCCTTTGAGGGCATTAGTCAAGTTAAATCATAAACCAATCGATTTTGAATATAATCCATATGGAGATATCATCAATTTTAATGAAGGGGAATTAATAAAGTACAATGGAAAAATGGACATGCTGCTTGTTGATAATGGTAAAGAAAGAAAAATATATCAAGTGCAAGTTTTTAATAGAAATTTAAAGTAATAACGAAAAATAAATATAAAATGAAACAACTTTTTAAAATAGGTGTTTATGGTTTTTTTGTAATCACTAGCATCACTTCATGTGGCTCGAATAAAGTATCATCGAACGATGCGAATTCAAGTATAATTAACTCAAATATCAAGCAAGAACTTTTTGTATGGGTCGAAAATGCAAGGATTCGTAAAGAACCTGATTTGAACGCTGAAGTGATTACAGAGATAAAAGGAGGCGAAAAACTAATGCTCATAGGAGATTCTTCTTCTTCTAAATCTAAAATAAATTTAAGAGGTGTAGAATTTGAAGATATCTGGGTAAAAGTAAAAACCAGCGATGGAAAGGAAGGTTGGATTTTTAAAGGAATGTTAACCGATGATGCTGAAAAAGCATTATCGATGAACGATTTTTTAATTTCTCCCGAAAAATCGGTGGGCAAAGTGAAAATCGGAGATAAAAAAGAAGATGTGGAAAATATTTTTGGAAAGAATTTTGTTCAGGAAGGTGAGATTTATGGACCGGAAGGTGCCACTGCTAAAGGCTTCTATTTGTTTAAAGACAGTCCTCTTGAGTTACAATGTGTAACAGATGAAAGAACCGGAAGTATCAACATCATTCTTATTCGTCAGCCTTCATCCAACTGGATTACTTCCGATGGAATTAAAGTTGGAATGAAATTAGACGACCTGGCAAAGCTAAATGGAAAACCAATTACATTTAGTGGTTTTGGCTGGGACTTTGGTGGAAATATCATGAGCTTTAACAGTGGAAAACTCTCAGTTTACGATGCTGGTATGAGTCTTGAGTTAGGCGAACCTGATAATCTTGATGGACTCGATGAATTTATGGGAGATGTTGAATGTTCCACATCAAACAAAAAAATCTTAGGCAAAGGAGTAAAAGTGGTTGAAATAAGCATATTTGGGGGGCCGGCGATTTAACGAACTATTAAATCGGGTTAATCTTCTTTCATTTTTCAAGGCAATGCTTATATTGGTACTCTATTTTTAATATTTATAAACTTAACACAATTATATTATGGCATTTGAATTACCTGCGCTTCCATATTCTTTCGATGCATTGGAACCGCATATCGACGCATTAACAATGGAGATCCATCACGATCGTCATCATAAAGCATATACTGATAATCTAAATAAAGCGATAGCCGGAACTGCTCTTGAAAACATGAGCATCGAAAGTATTTTGGCTGAGATCAGTAAACATCCTGTAGCAGTTCGTAACAATGGTGGTGGATTTTATAACCACAATTTATTTTGGACTGTGATGAAGAAAAATGGCGGAGGCAATCCAACAGGAGCATTAGCGGCTGCTATTGACAAGGCCTTCGGCGGCTTAGATAAATTGAAAGAACAATTCAACAATGCAGGTGCTACTCGTTTCGGTTCAGGTTGGGCTTGGTTGATCGTTAGTGAAGGAAACTTAGTAGTTACTTCAACTCCAAATCAGGATAATACTTTAATGGATCTTGCTGAGGTAAAAGGAACACCTATTTTAGGAATGGATGTTTGGGAGCATGCATACTATTTAAAATATCAAAACAAACGTCCTGATTATATGGCTGCATTCTGGAATGTGATCAATTGGGATCAGGTTGCAGCTTATTACGATAAAGCAAAATAGTGTAACGTCGAACAATTGTTCGACGCTCTAAAATCTAAATCCCAAATTCCATAGAACAGTTGGAGTTTGGGATTTTTTTTTGGCGGCTTCCCTACGCACCAGGCTCGCTGGTCGCTCGGTGCGCCTTCGGCGGCACTTTCCTTTCGCATCGGTGCCGCAATTCCGTCAAGCTGCAGAGTAGCGTAATATTTTAGCCTTCATTGTTTGAATATACATAAAATTCGATAACATCTTTCTTTGAAATGGTTATTATAGTATTTGGAATTATTAACCCAACCTGATGTGCCATCCTAAGTACGTGTAATTTATTAAGATCACCATCTTCGGGGTTATTAATAGACCGTTCATTAATAATTTCTGTAAAGAAGTTGTTTATGGTTTCTCCTTCAATTTTTAATTGCTGATTAATTTTTTCATTAATCATTTGATCATTTACATATAGGTTATTTGCGTATGTAGTAATTATGTAACCTCGACGGTACCATACATTTTTAAATTCTGAAACATTATAATTAGTTCCCTTATACGTAAATGAAATATCTACGGTACCGTCAGAAAGAATGTTAACTTTATTATATTTGATTAATTGGTCTGGATTAATTCTGAGGAAAGATTGGTTCCAATATGTAAGCCAATCAATTACTTCGTTTGTTGTTTGATCATCCTTGCTTGTAATAATTAGAATCATATTTACTTTAAGCCAATGAGTGTCCTTCTTGATTCTAATGACTCCAAATTCTTAATTGGAGAATTTGGTAGGGCGCCATAATACTGAAAGCCATAGCTTTCATACATTACGCTATCATATAAGCGTACAAAATCGTCGTTAAACTTACCCCCTTTAAAAGCATCAATTAAATATGGTAGAATTTCGTTCCATCTTTTTTCAGCATTTTTCTCTCCCGCTGTTTTGAGGTTATGGAGTAAAACTAGGCCGATTATTCCACTTGTTCCCCAATGAAAATCAAAACTAGTCGGGAGGAATTTTAGAGAATCACAGAAATTCAAAATAGTATAAAAATTAATCGAATCAATCTCAACGGGAGTGTAGTTTCGACCATTTAGAAAATATTTTTTTGTCTGATCTAACAAATATATTTGCTTAAATTGTTCATTTACCGAAATAGCTTTTGGATGTTCCTGAAAATATGTCTGATGAAGATTAGGGGAGATGCTTTTATACCAATCTCTAAGGCCCCCAGTTTTACATTCAAAATAGAAATTATAACCATTACAATCTTCCAAGTCTAGACCATTATTTTCTATCAAATTTGAAAGTAATCTTTTAAAGTTGGCGGCGTCTTGATTTTTCCATAAATAGCTCAATATTAAGGATTTATTTCTTGGGTCGACTTGGTATTTATTGTCCGTTTGTCTCCATAGGGCTGTTGCGCTATCTTTTGACCATTTAAATAACTAAAAGGAACAATTAGCAGAAATAAAAGAATCTTTACATTCATTTTAAACTTATTGTTTAACGTAGATAATTAAAATATCTGAAGTTCTTTAAGAATTATGGTCTGCAAGTGTCAAATTCAGGCGTTGTTTGCTCACCTCTATCACTATGAAAGTCAGTTTTGTTATCCGTACAGTCAGGATAAGGAACTTGGGTTAAGCCCGGAACGGCAGCCTGTAGGGTTCCTACGTCGTTTAAAATCCCAATTATGGTATCCCCAATTCTTAAGTATGGATTTATTTTTTTTGAAGTAATTATTGCGATGTTGATTTAGCTAGTTTAGTTGAATGCAATTTATGCATAATTTATTTGCAAACCAAGGTCAAAAGGGGTGAATTTTAGTTTATACCAATTACTACAGAATCAGTTTGTTAAAATACGCTTGTCGGCATTGAGTCTATTCTATAATCTGTATTTCCTTTGATTTTTATGGATCGCATTTGTAGCAATTCTTTTTCTATCGGATAAATTATGGAAGGTAAATAAAGTGCTATTGGTGATAAAGAATAGCTCATTCAACCCTAAATAATGAGCCACTTAATTCTTATTGTATATTTGAAATGATAAGTCAAATAATCATGCTTCACAATTTTCCAATAAACCCCGGCAAAGAAATATCAAATGCATTTTTAGAAAGAGGAATAACCGATTTCTCTTCAGCTTTGATCTATGTTCAGGATTTACCGTATGGTAGAAATACTGATAGGGGGAATCCAATTTTGGTTTTAAAAGAACAGGCAGGAACATGCAGTACAAAACATACACTTATAAAATTATTGGCTGATGAAAATGAAAAACCGGAAGTTAAATTGATGATGGGTATTTTTAAAATGAATGAACAGAATACCAAAAAAGTAAAACCCGTTCTCGAAAAGTATAATCTGGAGTACATACCAGAGGCACATTCATATTTAAAGATCGGGAACAAGGTGGTTGATATTACTAAACGAAGTTTTGCAAATACGCTGTTCTTACATGACCTAATGGAGGAAGAAGAGATTATTCCTGCTCAAATTGGTTCTTATAAAGTTGCCCGGCATAAGGAGTTTCTTACAAACTGGCTCGATACCAACAAGCAGATTCCCTATCATCTTCATGATCTTTGGAGTATTAGAGAGGAATGTATTGAGACATTATCTATAAAGTAACAAATTAAAAATGTCACTCCTATGGGGTTCTTATGCTAAGATTAACCTCGTAGTCTCAGGAAAAATTAAGAAGCGCCATAGGTGCGACATTTTTTATAGACTGGTATCAGACTCATGCTATTTGAAACTACCGACCCCTGCGGGTTCGCAGATAGAATCACCTTCCAAGGTGCAGTAAATCCCTCTTTTTTATGTACTTTTGATCTATGAAGGCCCTCGTTTTGGCGATTTTTATCAGTTCAGCAGTTTGTTTACAGGCTCAGTATATCGGTACCCAATCTCCGGGTATCCCTGTCTACTTTCAGTGCAACAACGTTGAACGTAGCGGAAATTCAATGTCGATCAATTATGACCAGAGTGACGAGCTTGTTTATGGAATTAACTATAACCACTCATTATTTCCAATTCACAGAGGGTACGATACAATTGCAGGTGAAAATCTCGTATATGCACTTTACACTTTAGATTCACTTTTAAAATCCGATAATTCTTATGCAATCCCTTTTAGTGCCATCAATAATTTGGTGTTAGATACCATGGATATTGAGTTGTCTCACGTAAAATACAGCGGTTCTAACGATACTATATTTTTATCGCTTGTTGCCCTTGGTGTTAATAATTTCCCAGGAGGAGCGACCTTGTTTAAGGATACCGTTGTTTTAACTTCACCATTGTCTGTGGGAAACATTTTAGCTAATACAACTACGCTTCGTTGGAAGCCAAACTATTTAATGAACAATACTCCTGTTGGTTTACAAATTGAATTTGTAGGGTCTACTCAGGATACTCTTGCTCTGGTGGGTGGATATGGAATATATCCGGCCCCAAATATGTGTACTGATTCATTAGTTGGCGATCAGGCTCGCAATTCTATTTACTATTCAAATAGCTATGCTTATTGGAGTAATTTTAATTTGATCCTTCCAACGGCCATTGGGGGAGATATTTTTTATGATTGTAACAATAACACCGTTAAGGATTCGACTGATAGCAAAAGTTATATACAGAATTGGTCAATTACCTCTTATGTAAGCGCTCCTCAAATTGGAATTGAGAACGAGGAAACAACCCATTTAACAATTTACCCTAATCCGGCCAGCAATATAATCTTTATAAAAGGCGTTGAGGATATAGCCAATGCTAGAGTCTACAACAGTTCTGGCTCTTTAGTGAAAACCTTTGCAAATCCAATGATATTGGATGTTGCTGACCTTAACAACGGAATCTATATCTTTGCATTTGAATATGAGAACAGAACAGTTCATAAAAAAGTGGTTATCCAAAAGTAGTCTTATTGCTTTAGCAATGTTTTCGACTATCACTTATGCGCAAAAACCATTTTTGCAAACTAATGTGCATGGACATAAACCCATAGATCTAACAAGAGCTGTTACGGATACTTTAGACGAGCATTTTGATTCTGCCACCGTTACATTATATGCATCACCCAACGGTGGTTTTGTTGGAGGAAATACTGGATTTGGAGAGACGGCAAGGGCTCAGGAATTCGATGTAGATGCAACTCCATATTACGTTGAAGGATTTATTTATTGGTTTGGGTACCTGGCTCGCGAATCTGCAGCAACTGATAGTTCAAAATTGATGCTTCGTTTTTGGAATAATAATCTGGCTGTTACTATTGGAGGAACTCCACGTGTGGCACCAAATACAGTTTTCGATTCTCTGGCTTTGTCTCTGGACACTCTTAATGCAGACACTATTTTTGGTGGTGGTATGAATCTATGGATGCTGGGTACACCAAAATTAGTTGGAGCAAATTATTCAGTAGGGTTTACAATGGAGCATTTACATTATAAGGACACTGTTTCTGTAATGATGAGTGGTATCGGAGATCCTCCTATATCTTATTTAAGCTGGGAAAAATGGAACGGTAGCTGGGATCTTATTCTAAACACCTGGAGTATTGATGCAGATTATGCAATTTTCCCACTGGTTGATATGGCTGCAGCTTCTATTGATGGTGATCTTTTCGTACAAGGCCTAAAATATTCGCTCTACCCGAACCCTTCAACCGATTGGATGAATGTAGAAATGGAGATTGAGCAAGCCAACGAATACACAATTACCATTCACGATCTTTCTGGAAGACTTGTAAAAACTCATAACGTGGGATATCTTAATCAAGGTAGAATTTCAACCTCTATCGAGGTGTTCGATTTGCCTACTGGTAACTATATTCTTACCATCACAGATGGTAGAAAAGGATTAAGTAAAAAGTTCATTAAGTCTTAGAAGAAATTAATCTCTGTACATCACTTTCTTCACAGCTTTTATCACTCTTTCCGCATTTGGTAAAAACTCTGCCAATAAAGTTGGTGAATATGCTGATGGAGTATCTGCTGTATTTACACGTAAAACAGGAGCATCCAAATAATCAAATGCTTCACGTTGAACTTTAAATGCAATCTCAGTAGAAATATTTGCCAATGGCCATGCTTCCTCAACACAAACCAAACGATTTGTTTTCTTTACTGATTGAATTACTGTATCATAATCGATTGGACGAACGGTGCGTAAATCTATTAGTTCAACTGAAATCCCTTCTTTTTCAAGTTCTAATGTAGCTGCCATAGCAACTTTGGTAATTTTACCAAAAGTTACGATGGTAACATCCGTTCCTTCTTTAATTACTTTTGCTAATCCCAATGGAATTAAATAATCTTCCTCTGGAACGGGCCCCTTATCACCATACATTTGTTCCGACTCCATGAAAATCACAGGATCATTATCACGAATGGAAGATTTTAGAAGACCTTTTGCATCAGCCGGATTTGATGGAACAACCACTTTAAGACCCGGACAATTTGCAAACCAATTCTCAAATGCCTGAGAATGGGTAGCTCCTAATTGACCAGCAGAGCCTGTTGGGCCCCTAAATACGATGGGTACATTCACTTGCCCACCGCTCATCTGATACATCTTTGCGGCATTATTTATAATCTGGTCGATCCCGACCAAAGCAAAATTAAAAGTCATAAATTCAACAATGGGTCTAAGACCATTCATTGCAGCACCTACGCTGATACCTGCGAAACCAAGCTCAGAAATAGGAGTGTCAATGATTCTTTTAGCTCCAAATTCGGCTAACATTCCTTGACTTACTTTATAGGCTCCATCATATTCTGCTACCTCTTCTCCCATTAGATAAATGTTCTCATCTAAACGCATTTCTTCTTGAAGAGCTTCTCTTAGGGCTTCACGAAATTGAATTTCTCTCATAATCTACTTTCTTAAAGGATTCCAAAAGTAATCATTATGGCGAAAAACAATAGGACAAGTAAGCTGTTTTAAATGGGAACTATTCGGCAATATTTTTAACTTTGCCCACATTTAATTTTTGAAACATTATAAAGTATTGATTATGAATATTTTAGTTTGCATAAGTAAGGTTCCGGATACCACCTCAAAAATTGCTTTTACCGATGGTAACAGTAAGTTCGATACGAACGGAGTTCAATGGATTGTAAATCCTTCTGATGAATGGTTTGCTTTAGTAAGAGCATTGGAATTAAAAGAAGCCGGGGGCGGAAACGTAACCATTATTACTGTTGGTAATGCAGAAGATGATGCCGTAATAAGAAAAGCTTTAGCGATTGGTGCTGATGATGCAGTGAGGGTTAATTCAGATGCAAAGGATTCTTTCTTTGTAGCTGCTCAAATTGCTGAATATGCAAAAACTAAAACTTTTGATTTGATCATTACAGGAAATCAAACTATTGATTATAATAACGCCGAAGTTGGCGGAATGATAGCCGAATTAGTTGGATGGGATTATATAACTCCATGTAACAAATTGGACGTAACAGGAAATACTTGTAAGATTGAAAGTGAAGTAGGCGGAGCTACAAGAGTATTGGAAGCAACAACTCCATTGGTAATTTCAGCTTCGAAAGGAATGTCCGAAGCTAGAATTCCTAACATGAGAGGTATTATGGCTGCTCGTACAAAGCCAATTACTGTAATAGAACCAGCTGCAATAACTCCACAGGTTAAGATCAATGTTTTTGAATTACCACCAGCGAAAGCAGGCGTAAAAATGATCGATCCTGAAAACATGGATGAGTTAGTGAGATTGCTACATACCGAAGCAAAAGTTATTTAATAATAAGCCTCAATGGCAAATATACAAGTTGATTAAATGATTAAAAAGGTAGCATTAGTTTAAAAGTCACCCTTAAACTTTGAACCTTAAACTTTAAACTTAAAAAAATATGTCAGTTTTAGTTTTTGTAGAATCATCAAGCGGAAAGATCAAAAAAGCAGGATTTGAAGGTGTAAGTTATGCCAAGAATACTGCCGATCAGGTTGGAAGTTCCGTAACCGCCGTTGTATTTGGAAATGCAGATGCTGCAGAAGTTTCTTCATTGGGAGAATACGGAGCAACAAAAGTTTTGCATGCAAAAGGTGATAGCTTTAATAACCTTGATGCAACTGCTTTTACATTGGCGGTAGCTGCTGCTGCTGAAAAAGAAAATGCGGATATTATTATTTTCCCTTTCGACAGTGCTGGCAAAGCAATCGCACCTCGTCTTTCAGCAAAATTGAAAGCAGGTTTGGTAAGTGGTGCTTTAAGTTATCCTACAACATCAGGTGGTTTTAAAGTAAAGAAAAATGTATTCTCAGGTAAAGCGATCGCAGAAGTTGAAATTACAACAGCGAAAAAGATTATCGCATTTACGCCGAATTCTGTTGGTGCAAAAAATGTAGGCGGATCAGCTTCGGTTGAAGATTTTGCTCCTTCAGTAAGTGCATCAAAAGTAAAATTGCTGGAAGTAAAAAAACAAGAGGGTGAAATTCCATTACCTGAAGCAGAATTGGTAGTATCTGCGGGTAGAGGAATGAAAGGTCCCGAGAATTGGGCGCCTGTTGAAGAGCTAGCAAAAATCTTAGGGGCAGCAACAGCTTGTTCTCGCCCTGTGGCTGATGCTCATTGGAGGCCGCATCACGAACATGTAGGACAAACAGGTATTGCCATACGTCCTAATCTATATGTTGCCATTGGAATTTCAGGAGCAATTCAACATTTAGCTGGTGTAAACCAAAGTAAAGTAATCGTCGTGATCAATAATGATCCCGAAGCCCCTTTCTTTAAAGCAGCTGATTATGGGGTACTTGGAGATGCATTCCAGATAGTTCCTAAATTAGTAGAAGCGGTGAAGAAATTTAAAGCCAACCAAAATTAATACCGATTTGATAAATGTAATTGTTCAAAAAACTGGACCAAGCATTTGTATCAATCGGCATTTTATCATGATTTTTTTAAATAAGACAATAAAATTTGCATAGTACTAGTGGTTTCACTAATTTTATATACCCCTTAAAATCTATTAGGAAGTGTCGTTAAAAAAGATCCTGCTCGAAGTTATAGGTTTATCTTATAGTCAGACCCAAACTGGTGCTTATGCCTTAGTTCTGGGAGAGTCGGAGGGAAACAGAAGACTGCCTATTATTATTGGAGGTTTTGAGGCTCAAGCAATAGCTATCGAACTGGAAAAAATGGCACCTAGCCGACCTCTAACCCATGACCTTTTTAAAAAATTCGCGGAGGCCTTTAGTATCTCCGTTAAAGAGGTAATTATTTATAATTTACTGGAAGGAATTTTTTATGCAAAGCTCATTTGCGACGATGGATCGGGAAAAGAGATAGAGATTGATAGCAGAACATCTGATGCAATTGCCATAGCTGTAAGATTTAGTTGTCCTGTTTATACATACGAATTTATTCTTTCTTCAGCAGGAATAGTGCTTGACGAAGAAAATAAACCAGAGGTAGAGCTAGAGGAAGTAACAAAGCTGGAATCTCCATCAGCAGCGAGTTCCGATCTTGGAACCGTGAGTGTACAGGAATTGGAGAACATGCTTTCGCAAGCTATTTCCGAAGAAGAATACGAAAGGGCTTCCAAAATTAGAGACGAAATCAAGAAGAGAAAATCTCAATAATCTTTTTAACGCCTAAACCCGTTTTGTCAAAATGATGGGTTAGTTTCCAGAACAAATAGACATTTTAGTGGACTTTTTATATATTTTAATTTAGGATAATTATCCTTAATTTGGCTTTGGATTAGAAACCACCGTACCTATTTTGAAGGAAACTGTCGATAAAACGGAGATTACCTCCCACCATAAGAGTATTCTTAGGATGCTTTTATATTTCGACATTTTCCAATATCCTTTAAAAAGCTCCGAATTAAGTTTGGTCATATCCGATGATTCTTCTCAGGAAGAACTATTTGCTGAATTAATTGAAATGGGTCTGATAGAAAAAAAGAATGAGTGGTATTTTTTAAGTGGAAAAAATTATAGCAAAAGAATATCTGAAAAAAGTCAATCACATGCTTTTCTTAAAAAAGCGAAGAGATATTCCAGGATCATTAATCACTTCCCATTCGTTAGGGGGGTTTATATTTCCGGAAGTCTTTCAAAAGATTGGTCAGACGATACAACCGATGTAGATTATTTTGTGGTAACCGCCCCCCAACGACTATGGTTATGCAGAACCATGCTGATCCTTTTCAAAAAAATATTTTTATTGAACTCGAGAAAATATTTTTGTCTGAATTACTTTATTGATACGAATAATTTGAATATCGAAGAAAAAAATATATTCACGGCTACTGAAATTTGTTTTTTAAAACCCGTGATCAACAAAAAATTATTTCATGAGTTTCTTCAAAAGAATCAGTGGATAAAAGAGTACTACATTTCCAATGCCCATTTGGAAAATATGAAAACCATTGATCACAAAGACGGATGGATGAAACGATTGGGAGAAAAAATTCTTTCAGGGAAATTGGGAGAAGCAATGGACATTTGGAGTATGAAAAAAACTCTTAAATTCTGGAGAAATAAATTCCCGGGAATGCAAAAGTCTGATTTTGAGATCAACTTTAAATCAAACAGAACTATTTCAAAACACCACCCAAACGGATTTCAAAAAAAGGTGCTGGAGTCTCTGGATCTAAGGGTTAAGGAATTCGAAAAGTCAACAAGCATATCGTTGTAATGAAATCGATCCTGTTTACACATTCTTATTTTCTTCATTTCGATCCTAAACAGGAAAAATTAGGTCAACCATTCCCACCATTGGGAACATTATACGCTGCGGCGGTAATGAGGCTCAAAAATCATCAGGTTCATTTTCATGATACCATGTTTAAGCATGATGCTTCTCATATCAAAAATGTTTTAGAAGGGGTGAAACCCGAATTTCTTGTGATCTATGATGATGGGTTCAATTACCTCACAAAAATGTGTCTGACCAATATGCGTGAAGCTGCATTTAAAATGGCTGAAATCGCTTCTTCAATGGGTATAAAAGTGATTATTTCGAGTTCGGATAGTACCGATCATTTTGAAAAATATTTGGAGAAAGGAGTCGATTATGTTTTACTTGGTGAAGGTGAAGAAACCCTGGCGGAATTATTTGATCGCCTTGAAAATAATATTCCCGTTGACGAAACTTTGTCTGGAATTGTGTTTAAACAAGAGCATGGTATCATCAAAAAAAATGACCGCAGAAATGTTTTAAAAGACCTTGATCATCTACCTATACCTGCATGGGATCTTCTTGATTTTAATTCATACAAAGAGGTTTGGCAAAAAAACAATGGTTATTTCATGATCAACATGGGTACTACCCGTGGATGTCCATACAAATGTAATTGGTGTGCAAAACCTATTTATGGTAATCGATACAATTCACGATCTCCAATAAATGTAGTGGAAGAGATCAAATGGTTGCAAAAAAATTTTGGAGTAAAAAATATTTGGTTCTCCGATGATATCTTCGGATTGAAACCCAATTGGGTATATGAATTTGCAAATCTTCTTGAAAAAGAAAATATAAAAATTAGGTATAAGATCCAATCAAGATCTGATCTTTTGTTACAAGAGAACTATGTGGCAGATCTGGCACGTTCCGGTTGTTACTCCGTTTGGATGGGAGCAGAAAGTGGTTCACAAAAGATCCTCGATGCAATGGATAAAGGAATTACGGTTGACGACATTCGTCAATCAACTTTATTGCTAAAAAAATATAAGATCAAACCCTCTTTTTTCATTCAGTTTGGGTATCTGGGCGAAAACATGGAAGACATTCAAAAAACAATTGGTCTTATCAACGAATTGCTTCCTGAGGATATTGGTGTTTCCGTTTCTTATCCGTTACCCGGGACAAAATTCTATGATAAAGTAAAACAGGATCTCGTTATAAAAACAAACTGGACCGATTCTGATGATCTTGATCTGATGTTTAAAAACACGTACAAGCCGGATTTTTATAAAGTGCTTCACCGGTACGTACATAAAAATTACCGAAAGCATCAGGCCATTGATAGTTTAAAAAATATTTTTGGTAAAACACGGCATACCACTCCACCCAGTTTAAGAAAAGGAGTAGCACTCCCTTATTATACATTTCAATCGTGGCGTTACAAGCAGAAATTAAAAAAGATCTCTCATGGATAAAACGGCGGTTTTTGATGAGAAAGCGGCGGGTTACGATACAGAGTTTACAGACACTTTAGTAGGTAAAACTCAAAGAAAAATCATTCATAGTTTTATGGAGAATCTTTTGAGAAACAAATCAGGACTCAATATTCTTGAATTAAATTGCGGTACAGGTGCGGATATTTTATTTTTAAAAAAGTATGGAAAGGTAAAAGGTTGTGATGTTTCGCAACCAATGTTGGATGTAGCAAAACAGAAAAATCCGGATACTGAATTTAGCATTGTTGATTTGGATCAACCATTACCAAATCATGAAAAATATGATCTGATTTTTTCAAATTTCGGAGGGCTCAATTGTCTTTCCAAAGAACGACTTCATCAACTCAATAATGAATTATTTAAGATACTAAATCCGGATGGTCATTTGGTAATGGTATTTATTAGCAGATGGTCTTTAATGGAATTCTTGTACTTTTCTTTGAGGCTTAATTTCAGAAAAGCATACAGAAGAAAAACCGGGAAGACTTATTTTGGCGATATTCCAATCTATTATTATTCTCCTAAAGAGGTAAGGGATGCTTTTGGATCCTTTCAATTTGTTTCACAAATGGGTGTAGGTAAATACCTTACGGGGGAATATATGAATAAATGGGCTCCTCGTTTAGGGATTCATGAATCAGAACATTGCTCACCCCATGGAATTTGGGGATCAGATCATATTTTGTTTAATTTTATAAGGAAATAGTAGAATTTTTTCACAGGAGTATTGCTGATGAAGTATTTATTTTTTGCGATTTTATTTTTTTCATCAATCCACACCTATTCGCAAAAATGGGATGAGATCAATGCATTGGCGGTTGAGGCTCATGATAATGGTGAATATGAAAAGGCGCTAAAATACTATGAGGAAGGATTGATCCTGGCAAAAAAGGAATATGGTGCCAAAAGTTCCAGCTATTCATCTGCCCTTAACAACTATGCTCTTTTACTTTCCGATTTGGGAGAATTTGCCAAAGCGGAAACATTATTTTTTCAGGCGTTGGAAGTAAGAAAAAAAGTATTTGGTGAAAATCATAAGAAATATGCTTTTACATTAAATTGTCTGGGTTCTTGTTATCAGATGATGGGAAAATTACCATTAGCCGAGGAATATTATTTAAAATCTCTTGTAATAGATAGTGTTAGCAATGGAACTGAAAATGAAGATTATGCTTCGGACCTTTGTAATCTTGGGCTCCTTTATCAACACATGGGGAAGTATGATAAGGCGAAATTATGTCTGGAGCATTCTTTGGGAATAAGAAAAAGGGTGGTGGGAGAAGATACACGGGCCTACATTGTTGGTTTAGGTAACCTTGCTCTTCTTTATCTTGAGTTGGGAAGATATCAGGAATCAGAAAAGATGTTTCTGGAGGTCCATGAAAAGGATAAAAAACTATTGGGAGAACATCATCCCGATTGTGGAAATGATCTCAATAATCTTGCAGCATTGTATAGCGAAACTGGTGAAATGGAGAAAGCGGAAGCTTTTTATCTTGAGAGTATGGAGGTTTGGAAGAATTCCGTAGGAGAAATCAGTCAGCAGAATGCTTCCACATTAAACAACCTGGCGGATTTGTACAACGATATCGGGAATTTAGAAAAGTCTGAAGAATTGTATCTTAAATGTAAGCAGATCGGAGAAAAAGTTTGGGGAGAAAATCATCCGGAATATGCTTCCTGTTTAAATAATCTGGCTTGCTTGTATCTTGATATGGGAAGAACAGATGAGGCAGAGGATCTATTTATAAAAGCCGCTCTTATCCGCCAGGAAGTGCTCGGAACTAACCACCCGGATTTTGGTGCCAGCTTAAATAGTTTGGGACTGATCTACTACAATAGGTCAGAGTTTGAGGATGCAGAGAAATATTATATAAAAGGGATTGGAATATTCATTGATAATTACGGTCAATCACATCCATTTGTTGGTAAGATGTTGTTGAATCTTGCTTTATTATATACCACTACAAGCCAGTTTGATAAAGCAGAGGAGCTTTATCTTGTCTCATCCAATATTATTAAAGAATCCTCGGGAGAGGATAGCTACAGCTATGCCGGAAGCCTTTGGGGAATTGCAAGAATGTACCGACTTATGAAAAAATATGACGAGTCAGAAAAGTTTTATTTAAAAGCTGATACAGTCTTTAAAAAAGTGCTTGGAGAAACTAATCAGGATTACGCAACTGTTGTTCATGGATTAGGAATTCTCAAATGGGAAATGGGAGATACCGCTGGTGCCGGAGTTCTTTTCGAAAAAAGCGATTCTATTTTTTTAACGTGTTTACAGAAGATCTTTCGATTTACAACTGAGGATGAAAAAATAAAGAGCATTCTGAATATAAATCCATATTTTGAAAAGTCTCAGTCTTTTTATCATTTTTCGTATAAAAGAAGACCAGAATCCTCCGTTGACGCACTGAATTTGCATTTAGCAACCAATGGATTGGTTCTATCATCAGTTAGCCTGATAAGAGAAAAAATATTTTCGGAGGGAGGTGATAGTATAAAGATTCTCTATGAGGAGTGGGAGAAATACAATAAATTAATTGCCAACGAACTTAGTAAACCTATTGCAGATCGATCCGGAAAACTGGTTGACTGGGAATCGGCATCAAATACAATTGAAAAGAAGCTGAATAAGTTATCTAATACTTTTGAGTCTTCTATTTCATTTTCTGTGCCCGACTTTATTCAACTTAAAAAGAGTTTGAAACCTGATGAAGCAGCCGTTGAGTTTATTTCGTTTGAAGAGGAAGGACCAGCGCCACATGATTCAATTGTGTATGTGGCCGTTGTGGTAACCTCTGATTGCCAGACGCCTTTTTACTTTCATTTATTTTATGATTCTCAATTATCAGGATTATTGAATGGAGATAGTTTAAGAACATTTGCAAATTTGCTTTATTCGGATGCAATGGTGAGAGATGTTGATCATGATATCTCCTATGGTGATTCGCTTTATCAGCTTATTTGGAGACCTCTGGAGGGGACATTAAAAAATAAAACTCATATTTACTATTCCCCATCAAGATTATTGCATAAGATCAACTTCGATGCTGTGCCTTGTAATAGTACTCAGGTATTATCTGACATTTTTAAAATGCATCGGACTACTACAACTGCTCAGTTGATAAAGAGAGCAGATGAAAATTTTCAAATGAATGAAATTGTTTTGTATGGAGGAATTCAATATGAAATTGAGGAGAATGAATTGAAAAGAATTGCTAAGGATAATAATAAGGATTCAAAGGATAAAATTGCATATCTAAGATCTTTAGGCGATTCAACAACAAGAAAAGGATTTAATTTTTTGCCCGGGTCATTAGTGGAAGTGGAAAAAATACAGGAGATCACCAAAAAAAAAGGAATTAAAACGAACTTGTATTCAGGAATTACAGGCACCGAAGAATCGGTAAAACAACTTACAGGATTAAATTCTCCTTCAGTGATACATTTTTCAACTCATGGATTTTTTATTTCTGACCAAAAAAAGAAATCAAATGCTTCAACAGATTATGTGCTTGGTGGAAGTTCGGTATTTACTACAGCTGATGATCCGCTTTTTCGTTCGGGGTTGATTATGTCGGGGGCTGATTACGCATGGAAAGGCAACGAGCCTATTACTGGGATGGAGGATGGTGTTTTAACTGCGTATGAAGTTTCTAAAATGTATTTACCCAATACACAATTAGTTGTAATGTCGGCATGCGAAACTGGCTTAGGTGATATAAAGGGAAGCGAAGGTGTTTACGGTTTGCAGAGAGCTTTTAAAATGGCCGGGGTAAATTATATTATAGTTTCTTTATGGCAGGTATTGGATAAGGAAACTTCCGATTTTATGATTTTATTTTATCAAAATCTAATTTCTCTGAAATCGATTCCTGATGCTTTCAAATCCACTCAGGATACTATGAAAAGTAAATACAGAGACGAGCCATATAAATGGGCCGGATTTGTGTTGATTAAGTAGGTATTTGTTCCACTTTTTCTTCTTCACTAAGGTTACTGAAATTTTTTTATCTTTTTCTTAAACCTTTTTTCTAATATCGAATGAACAGGAAAGATAATTGTGGCCAACAAAACATTTGCAGCTAATTTATATATGGGCACTCCCTTTGTAACATTGTCTAAATAAGGATCCATAAATACCAATATAAACTCAAAAACCAGTAATAAGGAAACAAAAATTAGGCCCTTCGCCACACGTTCTGAAACTTTTACAAAACCCAGCGACATAACAATACCAATAACCACTATAAGAAACAAAAGTATAATAGTGTTCTGCAATATATTTCTTCGGTTAATTCTTTCTTTCTCATCTTGAGCTAGCTTAAGAGCCGATTGTTCTTTTATTATTTGTTCTTTCTCAAACTCATACCTGGTTTGCATCTGTACAGTTTTTTTTAGCTTCTCTTCGTTCACCAAACTATCGCGGTACACAATAAACATTTTGTAATTGTTATATGCACTTTTAAAGTTACCCTGAGTGCTGTCTAAAATGGATAAGGATTTGTAACTCATTTTAATATATTCGTTTTCACCAATTTCTTTTGAAAGAGAAAGACCATCATCTAAATATTTTTTTGCTTCTGTAAATTTTCCAAGTTTGGTATGCACCGAACCCAGATTGCAGTAAGAAGCAGCAATTCCTGCTTTATCTCCTATTTCTTGTATTATTTTATGAGATGCTAAATAGCTTTTCAATGCCTCCGAATAATTATCTTGTTTGAGATAAATAACTCCGATGTTATTGTAAGAGTAAGCAACCCCTTTTTTATCTCCTATTTCTTCTCTTATATCAAGAGAGGCAAAGTAATTTTTTAATGCCTCGGAATAATTGCCCTGTTCGGTATAAATAATTGCAATGTTATTGTAAGAATCAGCTACTCCGCTTTTATCACCCATTTCTTCTCTTATTTTAAGGGAAGAAAAATAGCTTTTTAGCGCATCGGGATAATTATGCTGGCTATAATAAATATTTCCAATATTATTGTAAGAGGCGGCCACTCCTTTTTTGTCCCCCGCTGCTTCCCTTATTTTAAGGGAAGAAAAATAATTTTTCAGCGCTTCTGAATAATTGCCTTGAAAATAAAAGACATTTCCTATGCTATTGTAAGAAGAAGCAATTTCCTTTTTATTTCCTATTTCTTCGCTAATTTTTAAGGAGGCAAAATAATTTTTCAGCGCTTCGGGATAATTGCCTTGATTCATATAAACAACTCCAATGATCGTTAATGATTTTGCTTTCCCTTTTTTATAGTCAATCTTATCAGATAAAATGGATGCTTGTATGGCGCAGTTAAATGTTTTTTCGTATTCCAAAATCAGGGTAAGTTCGCCTGCAAGTTTGTTAAGGGTATTTACTTTGTTGGTGTCTTCTTTGGCCGAATTGAGAACATTTTGTAAGGAATCTATGGTAGTTTGTTGGGCGTAGAGGCCCATACCCAACCCTTCCCACAGGAAAGGGAGAAAAAGTAGGGGAAGAAAATATTTTATAAAATTTTTCACAATATTGTTGTTTAAATACTTCAAAAGGGTTGGTCTTTGGCCAAGACATGCGTTAGCGTCCTAAATAAGTCTAAAAAATAAAGGGAGTTCCTAATAAGTAAGCTCCCTTTATTTAAGACAATGGTGTATTGAAATTGTTTTTACAATGTAGTTATCATTTTTATAATACCCTTGTATAGGTAGCTGAAGCAGGGCCTGCGTCCAACGTTGCTGACACAGTTATTGTGTTTTCATTAGAACTCAATACAATAGTTCCGTCGGTAGCCCAATGAACAGAAGTTGGTATTCCATCAATTCTTTTCATCCATAACACATCACAATTCCATTCAGAAGAATTTATTTTCGAAATATTATTAAGATTTGAACTACCTATATTTACAAATCCGGCATCAGCAAATTCTTGCCAGCTTGAACTAAATGAATAAAAAACCCCTGTTGATCCTGAAATTTCTATTCCAGTACCACCTGAACTAACCCATTTCCCATTTATTGCTGGTGCGCTTTGCTCTGGACTACATGATGCCAAAAATAATAAACCTGTAATCATCATCATTGCTGTTGAAGCAACGATTAAATTTTTAAAAAAGTTTTCATTTTTCATTTTTCATTTTTGTTTTAAATTGTCGGCTTATTTCCGTTTTTTTAATGGTATCTGGTCTCCACTATTTTTGTTTACATTAATAAAATAAATTCCGTTTGCTAAATTATTTACCCAGCATCCAACCGGCACCAAACAAAAATGAACCAATGGTAAACCATCTTGTTGATTGGCCTTCTACAGCATCTTCACCTTCTGCATTTGAAAGGGTTAGATACATCTGGTATTCACCGCTAATGAATAAATTTTTCCAAATATTCCATTTCGCACCAAAGCCCACGTTTGCCCCAATTGTTACAGACGCATAAGCGTTTGGAGCATCCTCGGAGAAATTTGTAATGTTCCCACTAGGGAATGTAGTTCTTCCATTAAGTAATACGGAGAGTACTGGTCCAAAATGAAGATATGGTTGGAGTTTATGAGGCTTGGCAAAATTGATTTGAACTCCTGCATAAATATCCATATAGTTCATTTGAAACAAAACACCAGAGTAACTTGCTGATGTTGTTACAGCACCTGTTCCGGAAAAATTTAGCGCCGTCCGGAGAGAAAATCCAGGTTTAAAATTAAAGTTATAGTAAAACCCCACGTGATACCGTGCTATGGGGCCATATTCAGGTGACAAACCAGGACTGGAGAAAACGGTAGTACTTATGGTTGGGCCTACTTGGAATCCGATTAAGTGTTTGCTTTCTGTAATAATTCTTCGGGGAGGATTCGTTTTTTCATTCGATATGATTTTTTTTTCTTCTGTATCGTTCTTCTTGACTGTATCTTTTTCTACAGTAACTACTTCAATCACCTTCACGGGCGGTAGTTCTCTTTCTACTGTTAAGAGGAGTTGATTTTTCATTTTGTTTCTCACAATAGTAATATCAACTGTACTTCCTACAGGACCATCAAGTAGATCTTGCACATTTGCTTCCGTTCCAAATTTACCAACTGAAACATTGCCAATCTTAACAATTTTGTCTCCAACAAGAACTCCTGCAAGGGAACCCGGCCCTTGTTCAGTGACGGCTATAACCTGAAGAGAATCGTTACCAATAAATTTAAATACGATTCCTGTTTTTCCATCGTTATTTTCAGGAGTAATAATTTCAACAGTTCCGTTCTGATAAATGATCTTGAAAATAGTTGATTTTAGGGATTCATAGGTTGGTCCACTAGGATTAGAGGATTTTTTGTAAGTTATAATTTCGGACTTTACTTCCAGAATTTTGGTTTTAAGTTCTGATCCGTCTTGAAAATAGATTACATCCTGGGCATAAGCATTATAACATATTGTCGTAACCGCCACAAATAATACAATACTCTTCAATATTAATGTTGTTTTCATAAATCTTAATGTCAGTCTAGGTTGTGTTGATTAAGTAAAGAGCATCATGATCTTTTACAATCACGATGCTCTTACCTACTAAATCATTATTTCACTTTTTCGTTTTTTGGATGTTTTTTGCGATACTCTTTATTTTGATCCCATTTTATTTTTTGGTTAGCATCAAAAATTGGCAATACACTTTTTTCATGCTCATCACGTAAGTACTGTTCACCCGGCTTCTTCGTTCCATCTCCCGATTTGTCTTCCGTTAACGCGAAAGTCTTTGTTTGGTATTCAAGATTCACCAAATAAATTTGTTTTTGCTGATCCTCCGTCAGATTATAAATATTTGTCATTTTTTTAGTTTGCTCTTCTGCCCTTTTTTCAGCCGAAAGACGCGGATGTTTTTTGTTGATCATAGTTTGTGCTACAGTTATACTGATTACCGTAACCAGAATCACAGATAAAGTAATAATTAGTTTCTTTTTCATTTTTTTCATTTAAATAATTTCTATTTGAACAAGTCCTTCTTTAATCAGTCTTTTAATCAGTACAATTTTTCCTTCATCATCAAGACAGTCGGGAATATCGGCTATATAAAAAACATCTTTTGTTTTCGAAATGTATTCAATTGCTTCTGCTGTATAGTCGGGAAATTCAACCTCTTTCCCCAGCCATTCAAGAATAATACTCCCCTCTTTTCTTTTGATAAAATATAAAATGTTTTTTCTGACACTTAATTCTGTTTGGGATGAAATTTTATTTACAAGATCACCGTTGCTTAACAGCTTTGATATATTCGGCTTTTGAGAGATGGCCATTTCTCTTTTAAAACGATTAACACTTTCTTGTAATCCGAAATTTTCAGTTATATCTGATAGAATATTTTTCAGATGATCCTTGTCTACCTCGTTAACTCCTCTGCGAAGCATTTTATGCGGAAGAAATTTTCTTAGTTCCGCATTTTTTTTAGAATATTCAAGAACACTCTCAACAATCAGGTCTGTCCACGTAAACCCAAGCCACCCTAAAGTAACATGTATTGACAATTCATCATCAGTTTCGGCCTGATGCATTACTCCTCTTGGTATATACAGAATATCTCCCGCCCTTAATTCTAATTCTTCAATCATTGGCCCGTGCTCGTATTTCCCGGGCTCAAATTCCTGCATTTTGTTTGGAAGGGTTAATGGATTCTCTCCATAAACTTTCCATGTCTTCTTACCCTGGATCTGTAATACAAAAACGTCATGCGTATCGTAATGTACTTTAAACCCCTGACTGCTTTTAGGAGTAATGTAAACGTTAGTTTGAAATTTATGATAAAATGTTTTTGAAAGATGACTTACTAATTCCCCTAATCCTGAATGGTACTCGTGTAAGCCGGACATTACAATGGTTGAACCTTCTGCAAAATGTTTAAGCAATGATGAAGTATTGACCTTATCACCATTTACATATTTATCCGCTGGAACATCTTCACGTGCATTGGTTAACCGTACCGAAGGGAATCTTGGGGTTTGTTCGTAAAGAATTCTTTCAAGATCTGAAATGGTCAGGATTGATTTATAATAATCTTTATTATTTCGGGCAAGATGAAAATGTTTGTTCTCGAAGAAATTTTCATCAAATTCCAACGGTGTAACCGGAGCAATGAGGCGTGCAAAATCCATGGAGTCGTTCTTGGCCTTTTGTGCTAAGTCTTTCTGCAAAATTTCCATTCGATTTAATCAGAGCTTTGGGTAACGTCGCTGTCGTTGGTGTCGTATTGTCCATAATCATACGAATCTGCAGCTGCATCAAATGGGTCAGCATCCGTTACATCGTAAGCAGCATTATCAGTGCTATCAGCAGCAGGATCCGCATATGTGGTGGTATCATAACTATCAGAGCAGCTTGTTATCGTCATGGTGGCCGTGGTTAACGACAGTGCGATGGCAACTGTGCCGAGTTTCAAACTATAAATACTTGCTTTTGATTTTTTGATGCCGTTCGTTCTTACGTCTGAATCCACCAAGGTAGGTTTGTTCTTCATATTTGATTTATAAGAAACCAAAATTATAGAACGCTTTACCTAACTGCAATACTCATCGTTGAGTATTTCTTAGGTGATCCAAAACATCGATGACAGATTATTTCTTGCGAAAACTATGAAATCTCTCCTGGTGTATGATAGAATATCCCTGATCGTAGGCCACTTTAATTTCAATTCTTTCATATTCTCCCCATACATCCCTAACAGATTGATCAACGTATTGAAAAGTAACCATCACCGTAAAATTTCCATCGAACAACCAGGTTTTTTTTACTTCTCCGACTTCATTACAATCAATCCAGAACTTAATGGCGTTAGGATTTCCTGTCATTTGAAAATATCCAGTTCCATCATTATTGAGAAAGGTCATAGGATGTCCTTTTTTCCCTTTTAAATATTCTCCACAAATTTCTTCCGGGAATTTCTGGCAAACAGTATATGAAGTTCCTTTAATAACTATGGTACTTACCAAAGGTTTAAGTGAATCGGTTTGGGCAGTTAGAAATGTAAGCGATGTTGCAAGAAACAGGAGACTCAATATATTTTTCATGTAAATTTTATGGATGTGCCAAGGTAAAAAATATATAAAAAGAAATATTCCCTGGGCAGATTAATTAATGAACAGATAACGCTACTCTTTTTCCAACTCATCCGCCACATTCCTGTTATCCCCCAGTCGAGCTACTTTATTCTGACCTCCCAATTTCCCCTCTTTCTTCATATATTCTAGAAAAGCATTCTTCTTTACTGGGGTAATTTTTAATGGTTGGAGTATGTTCCCCTCAATCAAATCAGCATAATAGATATTTTTCTTTTGCAGGGCGGCATCAATTTTTAGTCTCAACGCTTCCATGTCATCAGGTTTTTTATCAAAATCAATAAACCATTCGTGGTAAGGAAGTTCTCCGTTTGTAGGATTTACCATTGAGGCCACATGAAATTCGTTCACCAACACATCTAAACCTTCACTGGCAATTCGCAATGCCTCTTCTACTTCTTCAGCAATTACATGCTCTCCAAATGCCGAAATAAAATGCTTGGTTCTTCCGGTGACAACAATTCTGTATGGACTTTTAGAAACAAACTTAACCGTATCTCCAATTAAATATCCCCATAATCCGGCATTTGTATTTAAAACAATGGCATAATTTTTTTCCAGTTCCACATCCCTTAATGAAATTCTATTAGGATTTTCATTGAAAACCTCATTGGCTGGAATAAATTCGTAGAATATACCTGCGTTTACTTGTAACAATAATCCTTTTTCTTTTTGAGAATCCTGGAAAGCAATAAAACCTTCCGATGCAGGGTACGTTTCTATCGTATGCACTGAGCGACCTAAGGCATTTTCAAATTTCTTTCTATAGGGTTCATAATTTACACCACCATATACAAACAATTGCAAATTTGGAAAAAGTTCGCCAATCGTTTTAACTTTTGTTTTTTCCGCTAACTTTTCGAAATACATTTGTACCCACGAAGGAATTCCTCCAATCAAACTCAAATCTTTATTATAAGTTTCTTCGACAATCGCCGCTACTTTTGTTTCCCAATCATCAATGCAATTGGTTTCGTAAGAGGGCAACTGATTTCCTTTTACATAAAACGGAATTTCGTGATTTACAATTCCTGATAGCCTTCCTGTTAAAACACCATTCACATTTTCCAGCTCTGGGCTGCCTGATAAAAAAATCATTCTTCCGTCAAAAAAGGAAGCATTTCCTGTTTCGGCAATATAACAGAATACTGCATTTCTGGCAGAACCAACATGATTGGGTAGCGAATCTTTTGTAATAGGAATGTATTTTACACCTGACGTAGTTCCTGATGTTTTTGCAAAATAAACCGGCTTACCTGGCCATAAAACATTGGCTTCCCCTTTTTTTATTCTTTCAACATAATCTTTTATGCCTTCATAATCTTTTACTGGAACATGTTGCTTAAAATCATCGTAGGTTGTAATAGCATTGAAGTGATGGTCTTTCCCAAACAAAGTTTTTTTTCCACCCTCTATCAATTTGTCAAATACTTTATCCTGCATTTTAAATGGCTGACTGCTCCAGGTTTTCACCTTTTTCGCCATCATTTTTGCATACGGTTTTAATATAAAAGATTTTATGCCCATTTATTCTTACTTAGTTCAAAAATACATAATATTTTAAAGCATAATTCGGTGCTCCTAAGTAGTGGTTTCGCCCCGGGTTTATATTTTCAATTTTTACAAACGAGCTCCCGCTGTATGCTGTTTGTAAAAGGCAAATATTTTAAAACGTGACTTACCAGCTACTTCATCCGCCCTGGGCCATTGGCATAACCTAAAATATTTAATCTTATCTTTCGGATCTAAACCTGTAAAAAATGCTTCGAAAAAACTTTCAACTCACTTTATTGTTTCTTATTGGTGTAGGCTTAACTAATATGTTTGCCCAACAAGGCGCAACATCGGCGGGTGGGGATGCATCAAGTGCTGGTGGTTCGGTAAGTTATTCGGTTGGGCAAATAGATTATGTGAGTAACACAAGTGGAACAGGCTCCGAAAACCAAGGGATACAACAGCCTTTCGAATTTTACACCGTGGGAATTGATAACCCTCTTATAAACCTTTCGGTTTCTGTATATCCAAATCCAACCGTAGCTTATGTAACTTTAAAAGTTGACGAACAATATTTAGACAATCTCAGTTGCTCATTATATGAGGCTGATGGGAAGTTAATTTCAATACAAAAGGTTTTATCAAATGAGACAACTATTTCAGTGGAAACTTTGTCGGGGGGGATTTATTTTTTAAATTTGGTCCAAAACAACATCGAAATAAAAATATTTAAAATAATCAAAAAATAAGAATCATGAAAAAAGTATTAACTGCTTTAGCTACCATATTTTTTACTGTCGGTCCATTTGCTCAGGCTCCTGATAAAATGAGTTATCAGGCGGTAATTAGAAATGGTTCTGGAATTTTGGTGAGTAGCTCACCTGTTGGAATCCGCATAAACATATTGCAAGGGAGCATAAGTGGTCCTTCGGTATTTACAGAAACACATTCGCCAAACTCGAATGCGAATGGATTGGTAAGTCTGGAAATTGGGGGTGGAACATTGGTGTCTGGAGATTTTTCGACCATAGATTGGTCAGGTGGACCCTACTTTGTTAAAACAGAAACAGATCCATTGGGTGGAACCAGTTATACCATTACAGGTACCAGCCAGTTGTTAAGTGTGCCTTATGCATTACATGCCAAAACAGCAGAAAATGGATTTAGTGGCGACTATAATGATCTTACCAATACACCAACCAATGTAAGCACATTTACAAATGATGCAGGTTACCTTACTTCTTTTACAGAGGTAGATGCAGATACTACCAATGAGATACAAAATATAGCTCAAGTATTGGTAATTGGAAATGATGCGGATAGCAATAGCTTGGTTAATGTTAGCCAGCTCGGTGTTGGTACTTCCACACCTAATGTTGAATCTTCTATTCATGTTACTACTGCACTGCCAATAATTTTTCCATCTATGACACAGGCACAAGTGAATGCAATTACAGCACCTGTTGAGGGAATGGTGCAATTTAATACCGATGCTCATAAATTGCAGGTATATGCAATGCTAACAAATAATACTTCCATTTTAAATGAAATTTTTATGGGCACTACTACTGGTGGTTTTTCTGGTATAGTTGATCAAAACCTCACATCGCCAATTGCGGGTCAAGTTATTGCCGTTGAACTATTATTAGAGGACTTTGGAGGTGGTTTTCCTTTTATTGATATGCTAGGGCAAGGATCTTTTACGGTACCATCCTTTGGAAGTTTTACTTGGTTTACTTTTGTTTTACCAAGCCCAATTCCGGTTTCCGCAGGAGTACCCTTTAATATCACATTTATCGGCCCCGGTGTTGACTTTCATGAGTTTGGCACAAACAGTAATTATCCAAATGGAAGTGGATGTTGTTTCCTAGGCGCTGATGACGTATTATTTAGGGTGCATATACAACCTACCCCTGGTTCTTTTGGATGGCAAAACATGCATTAAGATGATGGATTAAAGAAAGCCAAAATGTTAGACCTGTTTTGATAAAACAGGAGACATACTATTTGACCGGTTTCTACAACTCACATTAGAATCTGTATATTTACAAGTATAATGAGGAGCTATTTATCTATCAGGAATTTCTATTTTCTTTCGGCACTTTGCCTTTTCATTTATTTGATTCTTCGTGCCCTTATGGTTCCACCTGTTCACGATGAAGCAGCAACTTTTATGCATTATATTCAGCGGGATGAATGGCAACCGTTTAAGGCACATTGGGATGCAAACAATCATATTCTCAATTCCTTTTTATCAGCTCAGCTCTTCAAAATATTCGGCCGGAGTTTATTTGTTCTTCGATTGGCCAGTATTTTATTTTTTCCTTTATATGCTCTGTATGTTTTTAAGATCGGTAAATATTTTCATAATAAATTGGTACAAATGTGTTTTCTGTTTGGAATGTTGGGAGTTCATAATCTCATGGAATATTTTGGATATTCGAGAGGTTACGCAATGTCGATGGCATTGTTGATGGCTGCCATTTATTTTATACTACGTTATTTAGTTGATTTTAATGTAAAAAAACTGTGGCCATTTTATATATTTTCTACGTTGGCTCTCATCGCGAATCTTACATTGTTCAACACCGTTTTATTATTAAACGGTTTTTTGATCCTAAGTTTTGTTTTTGAAAACAAATCCTGGGTACTAAAATTTATCTATTGTGCAGTGGCTTTGTTACCAATTATTGGAGTAGCCATTCTTTCTTTAGAGATGAAGCGAATTGGACTCTTGTATTACGGAAGTGACAAGGGGTTTTATGATGTAACGGTTTGGTCGCTGGTGATGTTAATTTATGATAGTTGGGTTCCGGCGATTGGAGTTTTCTTCGTTGTTCTTAGCTGTTTAGCTGTTGTGTTTTTGGGAGCTTCAAGAACGGGAGGAAAGCTATCCATCTGGTTATTTTCTAATCGTTGGTTTTTTGCATGGATGTTTATAGGCAACATAATAGCTACAATATTATTACAAATCATCATGAAGGTGAATTATCCAGAGGATAGAACCGCTATGTATTTTTATTTCTTCCTGGTACTTTTCTTTTGCTTTGCCATTGATGCTATTAAAGTCTCCTCTATTCGAAAATTTGCTTTGGTTTGGATCGTATTTCCAATTCATTTTGCGTTTAATATCAACTTATCCCATTCTTCCTATTGGTATTATGAACATTTACCGGAGTGTTTTTACACAAATATAAAAGCCAGAATTGGAGATGACCCAGCCAAAGTTTCTATAGGAGGGTACGTATTACACGATATGATCTGGGCTTATTACAATCATAAAACAGGAGGTCAGTTAAACGATATTCAAACTGCGGATTACCCTTCGTTTTATTACGATTATTTACTGTTGTACGATGATAATAACAATGCTTATGCAAGCGATTTTTATACCAAATTATGGGAATCTCCGGTCTCCGGTATTCGAGTTTTAGAAAGAAATGAGAAGGTGAAACTCAATTTAGTTGATGAATTTTCCTTACCTGATTATTTGAATGATACGAATGAATACATTACCTTTATTGAGAATGACACTCTAAGGTTTTATAAAAACATTTGCGTTGATGTGCAGACTCACTTCCAAAATTCTGATCCTTTCTTTTTTGGAATGCTAACATTAGGAAGCTATATAAAGGAGGAAAGGGGCCCTCATGAAAACCAAGAATTTCATTTGTTTAGAGCGGAGTGGAACAAAGGGTACGATTTTCATCACCGAATCTATATGCAAGGTCTATCGCCAAATGCTACCAGAGTTATGTTGTACTTCTGGAACCCAAGACATCAGAGGGTAAATCTTAGTAATACGAGGATCCAGGTCTTTAGTTGGGACTAGAAAATAATAAACTTTGCAGGATCAATTGGATATCCTCTATACCAAAGTTCAAAAATTACATAAGGATCTTTTATGGCTCCATTTGTTTGTGCAACAAAAGCCAAAGGCTCTCCTGCCTTTACAAAATCTCCTTCTTTTTTAAGAACTGCCGAACAGTGTTTATAGATACTTACAAACTGATCGTTATGTTGAATAGCCAGTATATATGAAGCTTCAGGCGTCCAGGCAGAAAGTAAAACAGTTCCATCAAGAACCGATTTTACAGTTTCATCTTTTTGAGTGGTAATGGTTAAACCATAGTTTCTTTTTTCCGACTGAAACTTTTGTACGATCTTACCACGAATAGGAGTGAAGAATAGAATATTCGACATGCCTGATGATGCTTTGTTGGTTTGAACATTGTATTGATCAGCATCCTGTACTTCTTGTCTTAATAGTGAATCTTCTTTACTCTTTGTGTTTTTTACTTTCGAATAATTTTTGGTGGTGTCTTTTTTATAAGGCTCCTCTTTGGTTATCTTATCGGTGAAAATATTTTGAAGATTTACAATGTATTTTTCGTTGGCCTGAACTTTATTTTCCAAGGAGTCGGTTAACAAACTCAGATCATAAATTTTTTGTTTTGATTGCTGATCGGCATATCCCGGTATATATTCTCTTAGGCCTGTAAATGCCACCAGATAAATGGTAAGAAAGATAAGGACCGTCATTATGGTAACAAAGACACCAAAGATCTGTAATGCAGATAGACGAAAACTTGCTTTGTTTTCAAAATGCTCTACATCTAAAACTTGTACATTGTATTTGGTTGAAAAAACCGAAAAGAATTTTTTGATATATTTTCTTATACTTTTCATTCAGCAGCGTATGCATCAATATTGATTTTCTTGCAAATCTTAGGCTCTTTCTTTTGAATAAGTTTCAATAATTCAATCGGATTGGTTCCGCTATCTTCACTGGGATATTTATTGCGGGTAGTTCCATGAGTTGTAGATTTTCCGGTGGATATATCTATCGTAACAATATCGTATACATGATCGGCAAAATGAGTTTCTTCAATTTCATCTCCATTGCCTTCAATAAACAGGGCCCAGATTCCATGGAGTAACAACAATTCATTTCCATCTTTATCGAACGTATAATAACATAATTCGTTATAGCTGGTAACTGTTTTTAAATCAAAAGTTTTCTCTGTTTCAACTTTATAAATGGTAGAAGTAAATCCAGAACCACCACCACTCATGGAAAGTGTAATATAATTTTTCGAATTATTTTTGAATGAATAGGAGGTTACAAATTGATTCTCATCAAATTTTTTGGAATATACAACCGAATCGCCTGTTTCGTTTTCAACAAACACGGTGATTGGGTTGCCCCATGCATCATCTTTTGTGTACTTTTTATTTTCGGCATCAATTTTTTCTTTTGCAAGAATAATCTTGTACCCTGTTATTTTTATAATTGTGTCAATCAAGAATTTTGATGTATCGATTCCTTTTATTTCTTCGTCTTTTCCTGATGGATCAATTTTGGATAGTTCGTTTTTATTTTTTCTATTGTTCGTTGAATGTTTTTCAACGACAGTATCATTATTATTTTCCAGAATATTTTTTTGCGCAGACTTTCCACCGCATGAAATGATTGTCATTGCGAAAAGAAAAATTGATATGTAGCTACGTGATCTCATACGCCTAAGATGGCACAAAGATAGTGGTTTTACGAGAAGATTAAGTTAGGCACCTCGCGGCCTGGGGCGAAGTGACATTGCCCTTGCCTTGATCGAAGACGATGTAGGGACGTATCATGATACGTCCATGAACTATAAACCGCAAGGTAAGATGGCAATAAAAGGATACAACGAAGCACCGGCAAAGCCGCCACGAAGTTCCTTATTGTAGAGTAGGGACAAATAAAAAAGCCCCGGAATACGAGGCTTTCATTGTTTTTGGAATATTGTTACACTTTTAAATTCGAAGATTTTAGAAGCGGTTTAGAAACGATGAATTACATCTATGTTGTAATCCTTCAATTCCCTTTTAGCCTTTTCAATATCTTCAGTAAAACCAAGGATGAAACCTCCACCACCTGATCCACATAATTTCAAATAATAAGACTCAGTATCAATCCCTTGTTTCCATACTTTACGAAATTTACGGGGAATCATTGGAGACATACGTCCCAATAAGAATTTGCTCAACTCTTTTAAATTGCTGAACATATCTTTTACTTCACCTTTTAAGAATGACTTGATACAATTATTATTGAAAGGAATTAACTCGTCTTTAATAACGTGTAAAAATCCTTCTTCTTTACATTTCTCAACAAATAGGTTTACCAATGGTTGAGTTTCGCCTGTTTGGCCAGTATCAATAAGGAATATTCCACCTTTACCATTTATATTGGTTTCAGGCATTCCAACAGCATCAATACTTTCCTTGTTATTAATAAGCATTGGGCGTTTCATATAACAAATCAAAGGATCAAGTCCCGAAGATTTCCCATGGAAATAACATTCCATTTGAGCCAATGCTTCTTTTAACTTAATCAATTGTGTATTTCCTAATTCACCTGTATTTGGAATTTTCTCGATTGCATATTTTTCGTACAAAGCAGCTACTAAAGCGCCTGAACTGCCTACTCCATAACCTTGTGGAATAGAGCTATCGAAAACAATACCTTTATTAATGTCTTCTTCAAAAGCTTCAATATCGAAAACAAATTTTAATTCTCCGGCTTGAATAAGGTCTCTTAAATACTGAGAATACTTGGCCATGTGTTCGGTACTTTCCTTTGCTGCATCAGAATTTAATTTTACCGGAGAAAAGGTAAGCGTTCCTTCAAAAGATTCGTAAGGAATGCTAAGGGCCATTGAATCATGGATAAGACTATATTCTCCAAAAAGGAGGATCTTAGAATTAAATTTTGACTCTGTTGTGTTTTTCATATTCATACCGTTTTAGGGCCGCTGCCGACACCATCCCGTAACCAGCAAGAATCGTGCAAAAATTTTGTTAAATCACTCTCTATAAACTTATTTATCTCGTTTTCAATACGTTGTGGATATAATAAATGTATATTAGGTCCTGCGTCTAAAGTAAAACATATTGGATGATTGGTTTGTGCTCTGTAATCCCAGATTTTTTCAATAAGGTTAATGGTGTTGGGCTTCATCAATAAAAAGTACGGCATAGAGGTCATCATCATAGCATGTAAAGTCAATGCTTCCGACTCTGTAATGCTCATAAAGGTCTCCATATCATTCTCTTTCATGGCTTTAAGTAAGCTGGCAATATTTGTATTAGCCTGTTTAAAGCGTTCTACGGAGAATGGGTTTGAATTCATTAAGCCATGACCGATTCTGCTCGATACTTTTTTCTCTGCGGCATCAACAATCAAAATACTGTCTTTAAAAGTAAGGAAATCAGGATGAACCACTTCACTTAAATCAGTTCCGTATTCATTAGATGATTCACTCATTCCAGCAATTTCACCCCAGCTTACAATTCCTCCATATACCGAACGGCATGCACTGCCCGATCCTAATCGTGCTATGTAAGATGCTTTTTGGTAAAATTCACTTTCTATGGTAAGGGTATTAAAATATTGTTTTTCTATTGAGCATAAGCAAAGTGCCAAAGCACTCATTCCCGATGCTGAAGAAGCAATTCCTGCTGAATGTGGAAATGTATTGCTTGAATATGCTTTAAATTTTAATTGGTTGATAAATGGAAAATAAGGAACCAATGCATCTAAAAAAGATATAATCTTAGTTTCAAATTTTTCATTTCTAACGTTATCTAAATAAAATTCTATGGATGCTCTTCCTTCGGTATTTGGTTCAAATTGCAGTTTTGTTTCGGTGGTTGAAGTATTCAATGTAAAACTAACAGATGGATTACAAGGAATCTGAGTATCTTTTTTACCCCAATATTTTACCAAAGCAATGTTCGATGGACTTTGCCATACAACTGATCCTGATGGAATATCTGATTTAAACGTTAAAGATGGGTTTTCTAAAACAAGTGCTTTTTTCTCTATCGTACTCATAGGGCAAAGATAATAAATTAGTGAATAAGGTATTGAGGGGATTAAGGTATTTATTGGAGCGCCTTATCCGGTGTTTCGCTGTATCTTTTAATTACTCGAAGTACGAAGAAAAAGGTACGAACCTACGAATCGGCTACGATCAGGACTCTTTGCTAGTTCTTAGGTTCGTAAAAGTTTGTACTTCGAGTAATTAAAAGGATGCCGCTACACCCCGGGGCGCTTACTTCTTCGGATTAAAAAGCAACTTATAATAAAAGGAAGGTTGTGTAATCTGCTTCCTTTGGGTTGGATCGTCCAGCATATCTTCTAAAAAAGAATGCAGATGTTTGTTCTTATTTGATTTGCTTACAATCATATTAAACAACCAAGGTTTGTTCAACATTTTTTGTAACCGATAGCTGGTTTGTAATTCTCCTCCCAGTTTTTTATAAACCGCATTGTCGTATTGTTTGTTGAAAACATAACCGAAGTTGTTTTCGTGTAAACATTTTTCAATATGCTCCGCCGCAATTCTTCCACTAACCATTGCATTGCCTATTCCTTCTCCAGTAAAAGGATCGATTAATGAAGCTGCATCACCCAATAAAATAAAACGATTCCCTGAGATACTGATTCGTTTTGATCCTAATGGCAAACCAAAACCTTTGGGTTCTTCCAACGGTTTTGCATTTTTAAAACGAGGGGCAACCGATGGATGATTTTTTATCAAAGCATCCATAATCTCTTTTATGTTGATCCTTTTTTTGCTGATTACATCCGATTTAATTCCTATTCCAACATTTGCCTTGTTATTTGACATAGGAAAGATCCAAAAATATCCAGGCAAAGTATTTTTATAAAAATGTAATTCAATTGGATTTCCCTCATCAAAACCTGTTACATTTTCCCAATACTGTCTTAATCCACCTGAATAATGTTTTTTATCCAGCTCTCCACCCGTCAATTTTGCGAGAATAGAATGAGCGCCGTCAGCACCAACTACTAATTGAGTCTTTATAACATAAGCGGAATCTTTTGATGTAAGCTCTACATAATCTACAGTTGATTTTACATGTTGAATGGTTACTCCTTGTAAAATTCTTATCAGTGAACTTTTAGCAGCCTGTTCAAATAGAAAATAATCATAACAAATCCTGCTGGATACATATCCTGCATGTGTAAACCCGTCTCTTACTTTTTTCATTTTCAAGTAAAGGGATTTACCCGAAGGTGCAATGAATTTAATTCCAGAAGTAGGAATTTTATCTTCAAAATTCGAAAATTCAGAAGGAAAATGCAGCCCCAATCTTTCTAGTTCATAAACCGAATTTCCGCTAATGGCATCTCCGCAAATTTTATCACGGGGAAAAACGGCTTTATCTATTAAAACACATTTTATTCCTTTATTGGCAAGATGCATGGCGCAGGTAATTCCGGCCGGCCCGGCACCTACAATAGCAACTTCCGTTTCGATGGTTTCCTGCATCAGGAAAGTACAATGTCTTTGTAATGAATAACCGTTTCCAACCTTTTTGAATTGAAATATTTTTTTACCGAATCAAAATCATTACCTGTTACCAAAACAAAATCCCCCCCCCAGGCTCCCATCGATTTGGTGGTGTAAGGATAATCAGAGAAGTTAGATTTTTTTATGGTTGGAATTTGCAGGATCTCAGACATGATATCTTCATGTTCATTTAGTAATTTTTCAAATTCAGTTCTGCTACTTGACGAAATAATGTCTTCGGTAATTGTATTAATCCTTTCTATCTCCTTTTCCCCATATTTTGCTTTTTCTTTAAAATAACTCATTCCTGTTCTTGAATTCATTTTTTTACCTAGGTAAACAAAGAAAATATTTTGCGAGAATGAGGGTTGAAAATTTACTTCTTGTACGATCCTATTTTCTCCTAATATTTGATAGGTAAGCGGTCCGTTTGCAGAAGCACAAGCAATGTCGTATCCTGATCCTCCGAATGTATTTTCCAAAAGATAATAAGGATCCACGCCCGACCATTGAGCAATATTATTGATTAAAGTAGAACTGCTCCCTAATCCCCATGCTAAATTAAAATCAGCATCTATCGCTGCATTTACACCGGTTAAAAGAAATTCAGGGTTTGCATCCTTCGCTACCTTCAAGATTTTTACCAATGATTTTGAGATTTCATCATCCGTTGCTGAAACAACTGAAAGATCAGCAACCTTTAATTTACATGCGAACCAGGTTTTTCCAAATACGGAACTTTCCCAATGAATAAATTCTGTATTGTTTTTTTTAATGGTCAGAATCTGACCTCTATTTAATGGAAGGGCTATACCAATGGCTCCCTTAAGAATTAAATATTCAGCTGTAATTAGGAATTTACCATTCGATTTGAAAGTGAGTGCCTCCTTGTCCATTATACGAAACGTAAATTATTAAGGACTGAAGACTGAAGACTAACGACTGAAGACTTTTTAGGATTTACTTTGGTCTTCTGTCTTCTGTCTTCTGTCTTTTCATTTCTCATAATAATATTTTTCTTTCTTGTAAGTTCTCCTACGTTCTAAACGGTCTCCTTATCACGTGTCTTTTCCATAAACTCTCTTACCGTAGAGTAACTTACCGAATGATTGGCGAAATACTCCAATGCTTTTTCCTTTTCAGCATCCGTAGCATCAAAATGATTCATGATGTTGAATAAATGCATTTTCATGTGACCTTGTTGAATTCCGACTGTTGAAAGTGATTTAACAGCTGAAAAATTATTTGCTAATCCTATCGTTGCCGCAATCATCATCAACTCTTTGGCTGATGGATTTCCTAATAGCTCCAATCCTCGTTTTACCACAGGATGTAAATTGGTAAGTCCACCAACAACTCCTAAGGCCATAGGAACAGTTAAGGTAAATTTGAAAATTCCATTTTCCAACGAAAGCTCCGATAAGCTTTTATAAGTTCCGGTATGTGACGCATAAGCATGCCCGCAAGCTTCAACTGCTCTAAAATCATTTCCGGTTGCTAAAACAACCGAATCAATACCATTGTAAATTCCTTTGTTATGAGTGGTTGCTCTGTACGGATCTATTTCGGCAATACGAATGGCTTTCGAAAATTTGTAGGCAAATTCCTCGGCAGTTGATCCATCTTCAAAAGTCCCCAATTCACTAATAGGACATTCAACCCAACATTTTACTAAACAATTAGGGGTGTAGTTTGATAATATACTCATTACTACATGCACCTTTTTTTCCTCTATGGTAAATTTATTATTTACTGCGAACCAATTTTTTAATATTCCTGCAAACTCTTCTAAACATGAATTGATAAAGTTGGCTCCCATTGAGTCACAGGTATTAAAACTACAAAACAGTTGATAATACCCAGGTTCTTTAGACGTGTGATCTACTAATTCAATATCAAGAATTCCACCACCTCGTTTTTGCATATTTGCCGTGAGATGGGTAGTATTTTCAATGAGTAATTTTTTTAATTCTTCAAATTGAGATTTTAGTTTTTCCTTATCTCCCTGCCAGATAAAATGTACCTGACCTAATTTTACCATATCTACTACCTCAGCTCTAAATCCACCTCTGCCTAACCAGAATTTTGCACACTTTGCCGCCGCCGCTACTACCGAACTTTCTTCTATAACCATTGGAATGTTATAGAACTTATCGTTGATCTTTACATTAGGAACTATACCAAAAGGCATATAAAAATTAGTGAGTGTATTTTCGCTAAACTCATCGAACTTTTTTTGTAAGAGTTCATTTGGATGCCAAAAGCTTTTTAATTCAGCTATAAATTCTTCAGGATTTTTGGTGAGTTTGGCAATGAATCTTAATTTATCTTCTTTAGATAATTTTGAAAAACCAAAATTTGTACTTTTTGTCTCTGTCATTCTATTTTCTAATCTTTAACATGGCATTCGCTATTTTAAGTCCGTTCAAGTGCATTTCTACAAAAGACTTAAGAGGAGCGTAGTCGCCCATGGCATGTTTCAAAAAGGGTGAAGCCATTCCATAAATAGCGGGTACTTTTATTTTATTTATTAAATAAAATCCGTCTAAAAAAGTTTTTATCCCACCAGAAATAATCACAAAATCACATTTACGGTTATCACCCAATTCATCTACAATCCTATTGGTAAACTCAACCATTTCTTCTGCTGTATGTCCAACATGAGCAAGTGGGGTATATAATTCTCTACGAGTTTCATCTGCTCTTAATAATTCAAGCATGGCAAAATTGGTACCTCCATGTGCAGCAAAATCAATAGCGGCTAATGGTAATTGAAACAGAGCCTTTAAGCTATTGTATCCCATACCCTGACCAACTTCTTTTACAATAATTGGAAAATCAACAGCATTTAATACTTCTTCTATTACTTGTAGGGAGGTTAGATTAAAGTGATCTCCTTCGGGTTGAAGCCATTCTTGTAAAGGATTCACATGAATGATTAATCCGTCGGCCTTCAATTTATCTACCAGTTTATTTATCTGATCTAAATTTTTATTTACAATAAGAGTTTCTAATTGCGCAACACCCAGGTTTGCGAAAAAGGGGTAGTCATTTCCAATTAACGGGCGTAAATTAAAATCCTGGAAATAGGTATCATCATCTAAAATGATTCTGCAGGAGCCTAATCCCATTCCTAAGCCATATTCACTACATACTTTTCCAAGATTTTCATTAATGGTCTTAGCCTTGCCGGTTCCTCCAGTCATACTGGAAATCCAGATAGGGGCTTTAAATTTCTTACCAATAAATGGAATTTCTTTTAGGTTATTTTGCGGATGCCCTGAAAGCAAAGGTTCATAGTAGAACCTATGATCTGTCATATCAACCTGCGATTTAAAGGCCAGATCTATATGATCCTTTTTTCTTGACTCTGTAACTTCAATTAATTCCTCTGCCATAGCGCTGTAAAAGCCTTGTTACTTGCAATTATTATACCAATTTGTTAAGATATTGTAAAAATACGAGATAAATTCTTCATAATAAAGAGTTTAACCTTAAAAATTGTTTGTGCAATTATTTAGCTATTTTAGTACACTGTTTAAGAGCAGTTTAATTTAGATCCTAATGAAGGTTTGGAGGTGTTTGGTACCCGTTTTATTTTTATTTCTCTCATGGGGTAGCATAAATGCACAAAATATCTACTATAAAAGATTTACTACGGCCGATGATCTTCCTTCGTCAGTTCTCTATAGAGTTTATAGTGATTCCCGTGGTTTCCTTTGGATTTCGGGAAATACGGGAATCACTCGTTTCGACGGACGCCACTTTACTACTTATGGCGTTGCGGAAGGCTTAGCGGATAATGAGGTATTCGATATTGAAGAGGATAAGAAAGGGAATATTTGGTTTACAACCTTAAGAGGTATTGCAGGATATATTACAACCGAGGGATTCATTCATTCATTTGCGCCCGAGATTTTTGGAGACACTGTTTTTGTGAACTGCATTAAACACGATTCGCAAAACCGATTGTGGGTTGGTGATAAGCAAAATAATGTTTATGTATTCAATGAAGATACTCTTATTCAAAAATATCATATAGATAAAGTATCACGAATTGATGCGTTTATTGAAGATCAGAAAGGGAGAATGTGGTTTACGACCAATAATACGAGTGTGATCCACTATTTTGAAGGATCACGAATTAAAGATCTGAGAATTTATTCTGATGATAGATTGTTCTTTACCTCGCATCGTTCTATACTTCTTCGAAATGGCTATTTAGCCGTTTATGGATACAACCACTTTGAGATTATCAACCCGGATTCTAAAAAGGTGATCTTCAAACAGGAATTTGATTCTGAAAATACAGGCAAGATTATTGGAATCTATGAAGGAAGCGATTTTCGTTTGTGGGTAGGAACAACCAATGGGATAAATAAATATTCCCAGAACAAATCGATGGGGTATGATATTGATCAAAAAGAAAATTTAAAAGGAGAAAAAATTACATCCATTACTCAGGATTTCGAAGGACATTATTGGGTAAGTACCATTAACAAAGGGCTTATTTATATTCACGAATACCCCGTTTTGTATTTCAAATTCGCAGATAACGAGCATGGAAACACTTTAAATCTATGTGCCAGTGCGGACAATATTTATGCGGGAACTGATGATGGCAAGATTTATATTATTAATAATAATCAGTTACAGGTAATTTATGCGCCGAAGGATGCTTTTGAAATATCAAGGGTAATGGCTAGTGCTGCACTTCCTGATGGTACCGTTTGGTTTGGCAAGGATAACGGAATAACGGTTATTCGAGGGACCCAGATTATCAAAGAAATTCCTATCAGTCCGGTCAAAAAAATTGTAGCAGGAGATGATGGAATTGTATGGGTTGGAACAAGTATGAATTTGTTTAAAGTTAATGCACGAACTTATCAGATTGAAAAAAAATTCCCAAGTGGAAGGATAAGCGCAATGGCAAATGGGGCAAATGGTAAATTCTATTTCTCCAATGAAAAAGGGCTAAATATTGTAAAAGATGATGAGATAAAAACGGCGTTTACTATTTCACAATTCGGAAATGCCCGTATTTCTGATATTGATATTGACAGAAAAAATAGAATTATCTGGGTGGGTACTTTTGGACGTGGAGTATTCGGATTAAAGAATAACAATATTGAGTTCCATCTTGATAAATCAAAAGGCTTATCAAGCAATCATATTTATGCAGTAGAGTGTACGAAAGATGGAAGTCTTTATTTAGGTCTTAACAAAGGAATTAATCGGGTTAAGGATGATAAAAAAGGTGCCGTTGATATTTGGTTTATTGATCACCAGAATGGGTTGATTGCTGATGAGGTGAATGATGTAATTCATTATAAAGGATATTTATGGGCATCTACGATTGATGGAATTTGTAAAATTGGGGAAAATGAAGAGGTAAGAAATCTTACACCTCCAAAAATTCTGCTCAACGGGTTTTATGTAAACAATCAGATTCGTACAAAACTGGAAAGTCTCGTTTTGGAGCATGATGAGAATAACATTGAGATTGATCTTACCGGAATTGCGTTTCAAAGTGGACATGCCTTCAAATTCAAATATAAACTGGAAGGATTGGATACCAACTTTTCATATAGCTCAGGAGGCATTATTGACTATAATGCATTGGCTCCTGGCAAGTACACTTTTGTTGCTTATGCTTTGAATCATCAAAATGTTGAAAGTTCAGAACCAGTAAAAATTTCTTTTGTAATCTATCCAGCCTATTGGCAAACAATATGGTTTCAGTTATTCTTGGGAGTTGTTCTATTTATCATTTTCCTTTGTGGAATTCTTGTAAGGATTCGTTTGATCAAGAAAAAGGAGGAGGAGAAAACAAGATTAAATAAGATGCTCGGGGAGCTTGAGCTTACAGCTTTGAAGGCACAAATGAACCCTCACTTTATTTTCAACTCGCTGGGTTCTATTCAAAATCTTATTAATCGTGATAAGAAAACAGAAGCGAATATATATCTCTCAAAATTTGCGAAACTATTACGTCTTACCCTGGATAATTCTGATAAAAAGGAAATTCCATTGGCCGATGAGATCAACATGCTTGAACTTTATTTGGGATTAGAAGCTTTGCGTTTCAATAATCAATTCGAATACAAAATTGAGATGGGAGAATCAGTGGATATTTACGAAGTAAAAATTCCAACGATGATCCTTCAACCTTTCTGTGAGAATGCCATTAAACATGGATTGCTTCCTAAAAAAGCGGATGCTCATTTGTTATTACAGTTCGAAGTTACTTCCGATAATTCATTGCATTGTGTGGTCCAGGACAACGGAATAGGAAGGGTACAAAGAGAAAAGCTGAAAGAAAGTTCGGTATCCGGACATATATCTAAGGGAATTAAAATTACCCGTAACCGTTTGGAATTGGTGAACCAATTAAGAAACCGACCAGCTGAAATCCGCATTACAGACCTATATGATGACAACGGAAACGCGATAGGAACCAAGGTTGATATCCTTATTCCATTGGAAGAATAGGATTAATGTTTGTTATTCTTTTTTAAAAATATAACTATCTCTATCGCTTACAAAGGAGTACCAGTTACATCGCCACAAATTATTATTGCTATTATGCTTAAATTTTTGGTGATATTTTTCATAAAAGGTTTGATTTAATGTTGCGTAATATTTAATACGGACGAAACAAGTAATGGCAATTTATGCACAAATAGTCGATTTTGAAGCAGTATTTAGGACCTCTTTTTATACCAATCTAGCTACATTTCGATCAACTTTCTTGCTTAGCTCAATTTATTCTGTGCTGATCCTAATACGAGAGCTAATTAGAATTTCATGTAAATGAGCAGGTATTTTACAGGCGAGGAAGGGTCGTAAAGCAAGAAAAAACGCTAACTGTGGGTAAGGAGAATTTCAAGGAATAGGTTGAATAGGCTGATTTTAGTGAAGTTTAGCCTATAATTTTGCCAAATGGTTTCCAGACTATTTGTTTTTTTATACCAAATCCTTACATTTGCACCCCTCACTAAGGGAATCAAATAGATTCCTCGGTAGCTCAGTTGGTTAGAGCACATGACTGTTAATCATGGGGTCGTAGGTTCAAGCCCTACCCGGGGAGCCAATAAAAACAAAAGTTCGGTAATTCTATTACCGAACTTTTGTTTTTCGAGGAGTAAATTCCATATTCGATATTGGTAGGGTCGGATAGATTTTTCCTATATTTGTAACTCCTCCCGGATGATCCATTATGGATGTATAAATCATTATAGAAATGAAGAAGAGTGTATTTGTTGTTTTATTATTGTCTTGTTTATCCGCTAATGCTCAGCGCTTCAGCGACTATTTTGTTGTTACCACAAAAGGAGATACCATTTATGGTCACTTAAAATATCAAACCAGTGATGGTGATCTTCATAATAAGGTTACTATAAAAACGGATTCGGGTAAAATAACTTTTAACGCAAGTGAGATTGTTTATTTTGAAGAAGGGTTGAATGAGTATTACAGTTTTGTTCCTGAAGGTCAGAAAGAACATTATTTCATCAGAGTTTGGGCTGCGGGGTATTATAATTTATTTGAGTGGGAAGTGCCAATTTCCATCAGCAAGAAAAAGAATTTAATTGAATACCGTCCTTTTCTTAGAAAAAAAGGGGATAAAGAATTTGTTACACTTGATCATAAAAGATGGAAACATCAATTGTCGGAATTATTTGCTGAATACCCGGAACTGACAAACGACATTAAAAAAGGATTGTATCCAATGGATGAGATGAACCACATTGTTGATCGTTTTAACGAGTGGAAAGAAGAACAAATAGAAGGAGGCTGGTAATTTAAACACGAAGCTAGAAGACGGAAGTAAGAATTTCTTTTTCGGTCTTTTGTCTTCCATCCATCAGTTCAGGTTAATAAACTTATTCACTTTTAATTCTCCACCACTCATTACTTTTACAATCAATACTTGATTAGTAATCCCCGAAAGATTCATTTGCATTTGTAGCTGATTATTTCCACTCATCTCTAAAATTACTTTCCCCTGCATATCATAAACCGCAACTTTTTGGATTGAATTCGGAGAGTTAATATTGATTGTGGAAGAGATATACTCGATAGAAATACCCGTTGAATTTGTATTTTCGATAGCAAGTTGTGATGCCCCGGGATGAACCTTTGTTCTGAAAAATAACCAGATTTCTTTTGTTGCATCTACATCGTTTATTGGAGTATAAAGCCATTGATGATCGGCATTATTTTCTCTCCAATGTACCAATGGTGCTCCACATGTATTAAAGCTAATGGTATCTACAGTAATGCTATCCACTAAAACTGTATTTGGTAAATTATATACAGCTGAATCAGCGCAACCATTATTATTTTGCCAGAATGCAAGAGTAGCTGGCACGGATGATAATGAGGGAAGTCCTCCATCGTATGGAACTGTTCCATCGGCAGTACCATGCATATGCATTACTGGAACAGAACGACCTGGATCACAACCCGAAACATCCGAATCTGACATTGGTCCGGAAACAGAAGCAATTGCTGCAATTCGGCTTGGCAATGAGCATAACATGTGATAGGTCATAATTCCGCCCATTGAAAATCCGGTTAAGTAAACACGATTCAAATCGATGTCATATTTTACTTTCATGGTATCTATCAATCTTGATAGAAATGCAATGTCATCATTGGTAGAAGCCAGTAAAGTTCCATTGTTCCAGGAGTTTTGGCTGAAAGCATTTAATTTCCCTTGCGGATATACTACTATAAAACGTGCAGTATCTGCTATATTATCAAATCCCACCACCGAAAAATTGGTCATGTTGTCGCCAATTCCGTGTAAGGCAATGATTAATGGAACCCCTGGTTCACTCACTGCATTAAAGGCCGTTGGTAAGTACTGTCGATAACTTCTCACATCTCCGCTAACATCCATTGTTTTATTTGCGAACTGCGCAAATGAGGAAGAAATACCTCCAATTATAAGAGCTAATAAAATTGTAATTCTTGTCATATATCAATTTATTTAAAGGCTGAAAATTAATTAGTATTTTCAATTTGAGACCTAAGTTAACAATTTGAGAGAATCTATATATTCGAATTGTAGACAAAGCCCTGAATATCTGTTTATTCCGAATCTGGCATATTTTTTAAGGTCCCTCTGGGATATCAATTTATATCATCAGTTTTTAAATCAGTTACAATGAAAAATATAAATCAAATATTAGCAGTGGTGCTTTTATCTACCGGGTTTCTTTTGGCCTGTCGTGGAGGTACACATAAAAATAATGATCATGACTATGATGGGAAAAATGAAAATACGGATGGCAGTAATACACAGCAAATCCAAACGGATAGTGTTTTAACTGATACTAATAGTCGTTATCCTGTAGAGAAGAATCCGTGAGATGAGAAAAAGTAAGCAATAAGGAATTAAGTATTAAAAGGCTAGAGTTATGAAAAACAAAACATCTTTTACCGAAACGTCAAATGCAAATTTCAGAGTATATATTTTATCCCAAGCGGTTAAGCACAAAAGTTTTCCTTTTGATAAAAACAGAAAAGCATATTCTGATTCGGAACTTGAAGAGCACATGGTCTTTTTACAGAATTATTGCAAAAACATTGCTTGACGGGCAATGTACACTAATTCAGGACGAGTTTTCAATAGTTTTTAGATTGGCTTTTTGACGATATTCAAAGGCATTTTTTTTCTATTTTTGTTCACTTTACAGAAATAGAAAATGAGTCAGCATTTAAGTGAACAAGAAATCATCCGCAGAGAAAAGTTGGATGAGTTAAGAAAATTAGGGATCGATCCATATCCCGCCCCCTTATTTCCGGTTAACACCACGTCGGTGAAGATAAAGGAAACCTATAAGGGTGAAGAAAATGCTGGTGAATTTACTGAGGTTTGTATCGCGGGCAGATTAATGAGTTTCCGTGATATGGGGAAAGCTGCATTTGCGGTGCTACAAGATTCTGTTGGGAAAATTCAATTATACATTAAGCGTGATGATCTTGTAAAAGGTGAAGACGCTATGATGTACGATCAGGTTTGGAAAAAACTCATCGACCTTGGTGATATTATAGGAGTTAATGGATTTGTATTTACCACCAAAGTAGGTGAAACTTCTATTCACGTTAAAGAACTTACTTTACTTACCAAATCGCTTAAACCTCTTCCTGTGGTAAAAGAAGCAGAAGGGCAAGTATTCGATGCGGTGGTAGATCCTGAATTTAGATATCGTCAACGTTATGCTGATCTCATCATTAATTCACATGTAAAAGAAGTGTTCTTAAAAAGAACCTTGATGATAAACACCATTCGTACTTTTCTAAACGACCTTGGTGCTTTAGAAGTAGACACTCCGGTTTTACAAAGTATTCCGGGCGGTGCAGCGGCTCGTCCGTTTATTACTCATCACAATGCTTTGGACATGCCATTGTATTTGAGAGTTGCCAATGAATTATACTTAAAAAGATTAATTGTTGGTGGTTTTGACTGGGTATATGAGTTTAGTCGTGACTTTAGAAATGAAGGAATGGATAGAACCCATAATCCGGAATTTACGATTCTGGAGTGGTATACCGCTTACAAAGATTATTTCTGGATGATGGAAATTACTGAGCAACTTCTGGAAAAAATTGCCGTTACATTGCATGGTAAAACTGAAGTTATGGTTGGCGAAAGAATCATCAATTTTAAAGCGCCCTTTAAACGCATCACCATTTTTGATGCGATTAAAGAATTTACCGGATTGGATGTGGGGAATATGGACGAGGATCAATTACGCGATGTCTGTAAAACACTTCATATTCCAACGGACAATTCTATGGGCAAAGCCAAACTAATTGACGAAATCTTCGGGGAAAAATGCGAAGGAAATTATGTTCAACCTACTTTCATTATTGATTATCCGGTTGAAATGAGCCCGCTTACAAAAAAACATAGAAGTAAACCGGGATTAGTTGAACGTTTTGAGTTAATGATCAACGGGAAAGAGGTGGCAAATGCATATAGCGAGTTGAATGATCCTATCGACCAACGTGAAAGATTTGAGGAGCAAGTGAAGCTAATGGAACGTGGAGATCATGAAGCAATGTTTATCGATCATGATTTTTTACGTGCATTGGAATATGGAATGCCACCAACCTCAGGAATTGGAATTGGGATTGACAGGTTATGCATGTTAATGACCAATCAACCAAGTATCCAAGATGTATTATTCTTTCCACAAATGAGACCTGAAAAGATGGATGTGAAGGAAGTTGAAGAACCTAAAAGACAGGAAAAAAAAGTATTTTCATTTAAACTAACTAATAACTCTTTAATTGAGGTTATAAATGATCAAGTGCAACTAATAAAGACCGAAAATGGCGATTCAGAAACTTCTCCACTAAGTAATATTGATGATTTTAGTAACTTAGATTTCACTATGTCTGATGAGGATGGTAAGTATTATACAATAGACTTTAACGCTACCGACAGAAAGGGATGGAAGGTGGCAAAAAAAATATACAAAGACATTGAAACGTTTAGAATGAAATACAATAATTTTAAATTGGAAGTGTTTAGCTCTAAGTAAAAATACATTGTTATGAACCGAACCCTGACGTTTACGGTCAGGATGAGCTCATGAGAACAAATGTAAAAAAAATTATGCTAACTAAAACTATTCTTTTTGTTTGTTATTTATTCTCGAGCATTTGTTTTGCTCAAACTTATACATACGATATTTTTTTAGTAGGCTCTGATGTTGGTGATATGACGATTACTCGTAAGATTTCCGGATCCAAAAAAACGTATAACATGGAGTCACGTACCGAAGTAAATTACGTGATTGATACCCGGAAGGATGTATTTAAATCTACAGTTGAGTTTGAAAACAATATTTTGGTTTCATCGAGAATGGAAAACAAGAAGAACGATAAAATGAACCAATACACTTATGTAACGCGTGGTGATGGAGGTTATAAGGTTCAAACGGAAAAGGGATTGTCAACCATAGCAGGTAATATTGTGAATGCGGTATATGATATTTTTTTTACTGAGCCTAAAGGAGGAGAATCATTTTTTGTTGACAGATCAGCAAAATTTGGAGCGGTATCTAAAGTTACAGATCACTCTTATAAAGTTGAGATAAAAGGTGATGATGATTATACCTATAATTTTGTGAATGGTATAATGACAAAAATGGAAGTGCCTTCTTTTTTAGGAAAAGTTAAAATGATCATGAAATAACCACATAATGAAAAACATCCTATTTGTTTCTTTTTTGTTTTCCGGAATATTGTTTGCTCAAACGCAACAATATGACGTAATCCTTGTTGGTGCTGATGTTGGTGATATGTCAATTACAAAAAAGATAAGCGGAACTAAGAAAACGTATTTGCTGGAAAGTTATACTTCGGTAATTTTTGGAACCCGTAACGATGCCTACACCGGCAAAATGGAATTTGAAAACAATGTTCTTATTTCTTCATCCATTGAAAATAAAAAAAATGGAAAGCTTATATTTTACACCTATGTAAACAAAGTTGGTGATGCAGGTTATAAAGTTCAAACCGAAAAAGGATTAGCGACTATTGCTGGGAAAGTTGGATATTGTTGTTATGATATTTTTTTCCAGGAACCTAAAGAAGGTGACACCATGTTTAGCGAAAGATGGGGCAAATTTGGAACAATTTCTAAAACAGATGACCATAATTATAAAGTTGTGATTAAAGGTGCCGAGGACTATGTTTATCACTATGAAAATGGCAAGATGCAGAAAATGGAAGTTCCTTCTCCTGTTGGTAAAGTAAAGTTTGTATTGAAATAATTTTTTAATTCCCCTCCATTTTTTTCTTTCCTATACTTTTTCTCCAAGCGGTCCAAGCGCCCGTGCTCCATAAGGCCCATAGGATAAATACGGGTTGAAAGAATAGCCGGATGAATCTTAATGTATCCGTATTTAATCCAAAACCATCAACTTTGTTTACATATTGCGAAATATTGCCTGGGAAAACAAGCATAAAAAACAACGCAGCTAACCATCCAGCCGCAACCCTGCGTTTAGATAAAAATACAAGAGATATACCCAGAATAATTTCCACTATTCCAGAAAGAATAACAACCAGGTCGCCATTTAATGTTACCCAGCGAGGTACCTGAGCTAGAAATTCTATACGGGAAAAGGTAAGATGCGATATACCCGTATAGACAAGTATACATCCCAATAATATACGAAATATGGTTTGTACAATACTGGTTTTTGACGTGGATGCTCTGTGATCGGGAATATTCATTGCATAGTTATTTGTGTTAAATTTAGGCATATAAGAGAAGAATGTTGTGGCTTATAAAGCGGGAAAAGTTAAAGAAAATGAAATTCTAAACACAAGAGATGGTCCACGAATTGAATATACAACGCGAAGTAGGAGCTGAGATTTTTTCCCTACCTTTGCATAGTGATTGAAATAGAAGATAAGATATTATCCCGTGAGCTTTTTGAAAAGAAATTTGTTTGTGACTTAAGTGCATGCAAAGGCGCTTGTTGTGTTGAAGGAAGCAGCGGAGCTCCTCTTACTGAAGAGGAAATCTATATCCTCGAAGATATTTACGAAGACGTAAAACCATATCTCCCTAAAAAAGGAATTAAGGCTATTGAAAAACAAGGGACATGGGTAATTGATGCGGATGGAGATTTTACAACCCCTTTGGTTGGTGAAGAAAAGGAATGTGCTTATACTATCTTCGAAAACGGAATGGCTTTATGCGGAATTGAAAAAGCACATAAAGAAGGAAAAGTAAAATTTAAAAAACCTATTTCCTGCCATTTATATCCAATACGAACCAAACAATACGAAAAATTCGAAGCGTTAAACTATGATGTTTGGCATTTATGCAAACCTGCATGTGCCTGCGGAGAAAAACTCCAGGTTCCCGTTTATAAATTCCTGAAGGATGCTCTTGTTCGCAAATATGGAAAAGAGTTTTATAAAATGATGGAAGCTGTTGCAGAGGAATTAAAAAAAACAGAAGAATGATTTTTTTTATTGCATGATTCTCCACTCCAATTCGTAATCGAAATTGGGTTTTATATCAATGGGTTGGGGAAAGAATACTACTTTTTCAGGTTGTTTTTTATCCGCATAATTTCCGGTATCCCATTTACCATTGTTATTTATATCGTAAATAAGACGGACTCTATATGAGCCCTGACGAAGATTTTTGAACTGAACGGAATTACTATCTGCCCAGGAGAATTTTTGTTCTTCCAATATATTGTCTTTGTCGTCAATAATCTGAATAATGGCTCCCCCTATTTTGGTTTCAGGTTCCAGAATATTCATGCTTAAAATCTTGTACGTTTTTTCGTTGGAGGTTTTAAAAGCAATACTGGTTGAGTCAATATAACTTCCAAAAATCCCTTTCATAGATTTTTTTGGAAAATATATGGTGTAGTTTTTTGCTGGTTTTAAAACATAGTCCAATACATATTTTCTATTGGCACCATTAACAGGTTTAAACGCAAACGGAATTTTTTTATCTTCTTCTTTAATGATAATGGCGTCAGTTCCAAATGAATCAATAGGGGTGCTAAATTCTATTTCCAGTTTTTTATAGAAATCAAAATCTGCGGGCACTGTAGTTGTCATTTTAAAAGTAGGAGCTCCCGTTACCTGGTTATTTTTAAATACATTGATTACTTTCGGATACATTTTGGTGGTGTCTTTTTCACCCAGCTTTCTGCTAAAAACCCATTTAAGTGTATCCTTGTTTACAGTTGGTTTGAACCAATACACGGCTGAATCTTTTTTTGTTCCAATAAATTCAAATCTACTGGTATCATATACTTCATTATTTGTAATGATTTGTAATTGCTCCTTTTCAATATAGCCAGTAAATTTAAATACAGCCATTCCCGCTGAAGGCATTTTAGAGACCTGGATTTTTGGATTGAGAACTTCTTCCTTGAAATAATAAACCTTTTGTGGAACACTGTCACCCGGTTGAACAGCTGTAGTAAAAAATCCTATTCCTTCATTGGGCCTATCGTATAAATAGTTTTTATTTTCTTCCTCCAGCGCAAAAACCTTGTAGTTTCCGAGTTTCATATATCCTATAACAACATTGCCGGCATCGTTAGAAGTTCCAGCGTAGTAGGGCACTGTGGTTAATGGTAAAGAATCAATATCATTTTCATAAAGCATAACCTTTACTCCCATTCTGGGTTTAAGGGTATATGCATCCAACACCAAAAATTTACTGGAGAGTGAATCCAAAACATCACCGGTTGAAAATGTATAAACGAGGTCATTTAATACATTTCCTTCATTGTTATCAATAACCGATCCTCCAAAATTAATTACATAAGTGGTGTTTGTTTTTAGCGTACTTGTAATAGTTATTTGAATTGATTGTCCTTTTTCAAAAGCTTCAAACTCAGTGCCAGGAGGACTTATAAGGATTTGTTTTGATGGTTCTTTTAGTTTTACAAACTCATCAAAATAAATAGTAATCTTTTTTGAATTGAATTGAGTAGAATTATTGGCAGGTTCAAATTTTTCGGCAACGGGTGGTTTTGCATCTTTTTCTCCACCTGTTAGCGGAAGTTCATGTGCACATGATACTAAACCCAAGCAAATTACTATTGCGCTATATGAAATATATTTCCTCACGATAATTGTGCCATAAGAACGGCAATTTCCTCCAGGTATTTTTTATCTACTTCATTAAAATCACTATAATTTACGCTATCTACATCCAGAATCATGGTTACGGAATTGTTTTTTATAATAGGCACCACAATTTCGGAATTGCTGGCGGCGCTGCAAGCAATATGTCCGGGAAATTGATGTACATCTACAACCACAATTGTTTCTGCTTTTTGCCAGCTTGTTCCACAAACACCCTTTCCTTTAGTAATTCTTGTACATGCAACTGGACCTTGAAATGGCCCCAATACGAGTTGATCATTTTTAACCAGATAGAAACCTATCCACCAGAAATTGAACTTTTCTTTTAGTATGGCAACCGTATTTGATAAATTGGCAATTAAATCAGGCTCTCCGTCTATAATTCCTTTGATCTGTTTAACTGCTTCTTCGTAAGCCTGTTCGCGATTGCCCATAACACAAATGTAAAGATTATTTATGGCACGTTGCAACGGGGGGCCATTGGCCTTTTCTGCCAGCGTGTTCCGATGTTGATTTATAGTTAAAGATGATCTTGGGTAGTTCGCATCTGCCCGATGGCGATCCTGACGTTTCACTTCGCTTCAGTCAGGGCAAGAGCGGCAACTGACGGCCAGAGAGTCCCAGTGGCCCATGGTAAACGGCTTGTTCTGGAGAAATAACCTGTATTGCCTATGGGATAGGGCTGAGCCGGTTGGCACTTTAGCAAAGCTCCCGAATGGCAGCATACTAACATTCATCGTTAGTAAGGCAGCATTCTCGATTCAAATTACATAATACTCATTAACATGGTTTTCATTTGCATTTTTGAGTCATTGAAGGTATGTTTGCCCCAATAAGAAATTTATGTCTAATAAAGTATCTGAACTTGCACAAAACCTCATTGGCTCCGAGATTATTAAACTTGCCGGAGAAATTAATGAGAAAATAAAACAAGGTAGTTCGGTGTATAATTTTACCATTGGTGATTTTAATCCGGCACTATTTCCAATTCCCGACGAATTAAAGACGGAAATTGTAAAAGCCTATGAGGATAACCAAACAAATTATCCGGCTGCGGAAGGTGTTGTTGAATTAAGAGAAGCGGTTAGTGCCTTTTTAAAACGATACGGAAATCTTGATTATTCGAAAAATGAAATTTTGATTGCTGGCGGTGCACGTCCTGTAATTTATGCAATATACCAGGCAATTGTTAATCCTGGTGATAAGGTAATTTTCCCTGTGCCATCATGGAACAATAATCACTACACATATTTAAGCAGAGCTCAGCAGGTGATGATTGAAGCATCGCCTGAAAATAATTTTATGCCTACTCCGGCGGAAATTGAACCGCATTTAAAAGATGCAAGCTTATTAGCATTGTGCTCTCCTTTAAATCCTACAGGAACTGTTTTCGACAAAAAACAATTGGAAGAGATTTGTGATATGGTATTGGCTGAAAATAAAAGACGTGGAGAGGATGCAAAGCCATTGTATTTAATGTACGACCAGATTTATTGGTTGCTTACTATTGGAGATACAGAGCATTTTGATCCGGTTAGTTTAAGACCTGAAATGCGTAAATACACCATTTTTGTTGACGGTATTAGTAAAGGATTTGCCGCTACTGGAGTACGAGTTGGTTGGGCTTTTGGACCTGACGCGGTGATTAATAAAATGAAATCTATTTTAGGTCATGTGGGTGCATGGAGCCCAAAAGCAGAGCAAGTAGCGACTACGAATTTTTTAAATAATACAGCTGCGGTTGATGCTTATTTAAAATGGATAAAGGGAACTGTTAAACAAAGATTTGATGCGTTTTATGATGGTTTTATGCAGTTGAAAAGCGAAGGTTTTTCAGTTGATGCTATTGTGCCTCAAGCTGCCATTTATTTAACTATAAAATTTGATTTGAAAGGTAAAAAAACATCGGATGGAAAAGTTCTTGCCAATACCGATGATGTTACATCATATATTTTAGATGAAGCCGGTTTTGCAGTGGTTCCGTTTTTTGCATTCGGATCGCCTCGTGAATCGGCTTGGTATAGATTAAGTGTTGGTACCAGCAAACTGGAAGATATACCTTCGATATTTGATCGTTTAAGAACCGCATTGAAAAAATTATCATGAGTTCAAATTATTGTGTGATCATGGCAGGTGGAATCGGAAGCAGATTCTGGCCAATGAGTAGACAAAACCATCCCAAACAGTTTATTGATATTTTGGGCACAGGCGAAACTTTGCTGCAAGCAACTTATCGCAGAGTAAGCTCTATATTTCCTCCTGAAAATGTTTTGGTGGTTACCAATGAAGATTATGTGAGCTTGGTTGCTGAACAAATTCCTGCAATTCCAAAAGAAAATATTCTTGCGGAACCTATGCGTAAAAACACAGCTCCCTGTATTGCTTATGCAGCGTACAAGATTAGAAAGAGAGATCCCAATGCAATTATGCTGATTACTCCGGCTGATCATTTAGTTACAAAGGAGGAAGAATTGGTTCGTGTTTTAAATTTAGGTATTGAGTATTCTGCCGACAAGGATGTTTTACTTACCATGGGAATTAAACCAACACGCCCTGATACAGGTTACGGATATATTCAGTTTAGTCCGAAAGCAAATGGAAGTGCTGAAGTAAAAAAGGTAAAAACATTTACCGAGAAACCTGAATTGGAAATGGCTCGTCATTTTATGAGCAGTGGAGAGTTTCTTTGGAACAGTGGAATGTTTATTTGGAAAGTAAAAACCTTTATGGAGGTTTTTGAAAAATATATGCCCGAGGAATTTGCCCTATTTAACGAAGGTGAACCACAACTGGATACTCCTGCTGAGGCAAAAATTATTGAAGATATTTATCAGGAAGTACACAATGTTTCTATCGATATTGGTATTATGGAAAAGGCTGATAACGTGTATGTAATTCTTGCTGATTTTGGATGGAGTGACTTAGGTACATGGGGATCTTTATATGATGAACTTCGACATAAAGAAGTGAATGCCGTTGTTGGAAAAAATGTAATGATGTACGATTCGCATAATTGTATGATTCATGTTTCAAAAGATAAATTGGTTGTGATCCAAGGTTTGGAAAATTGCATCGTTGCAGAGAGTAATGGTGTTTTGTTGATCTGCAAAATGGAAGATGAACAAAAGATTAAACATTTGGTGAATGAAGTAAGGATAGAGAAGGGGGAGAAGTTCCTTTAATCAGCAAACAAAGCCTGAGTAACAATTTTTACCTCAGCAATTCCGCTTACATAATACTGTCTTTTATCGTCTAAACATAAACATAAGAACCGGGTTCTTTGTTTGGGCCCTTTTTTAAATACTTTACCGTTACCAATAGAAAAGATAGAGCCCATTGGTATTTCTTCGAGGTGCGTAACCGGATTGACATCGTATTTTTTTAGAGCCCGGTAAAGTTCATGGTCAGCACAACTGCTGGCTCTTGGATTCATGATGTATTTATCCAGAGCTACTTCAATATCTCCTGGGAATACATTTCTACCAATGAAATGCAATAACAAAACTCTGAATTCGTGTTTCCATTCCTGTCCATGTGGCGGAACATTGTCGCGGTATTTTTCCCATTGAACCAAATGTGCTACTTCGTGACAAAAGGTAATCAGGAATGCATATTTATTCAAATCGTGATTTACCGAAATTTTATGAATTCCCCCTCTGTACGGACTTTGATAATCACCAAACCGACTGTTTCTGCTTTTGCTGATACGAAAACGAATTTTGTAGTAGAGAATCCAATCGTAAACCACAGACGCGGTTCCTTCCGGACAAAAATGACTCAGCACTTCAATATGTTTTGTTCTCCTATCTTGTCCCTGCGGATTCATCATTGACCTAAAGGTCTGATTTATTTTGCCTGGAAGACTTTGTCATTCTTAAAAGTTTTCAGCATCCAAAGTTTAATATGATTCAAATTATTAGAGGATCTCGGTTTATTTAAAACAACTTTGGTGATTTTTTTCGTTGTGAACCATACTGCCTAAGCGTCTTTGTGGCATTTAACGTTATTTGCCACTAAGGCACGAAGACACTAACGTAGCATAATGCTAAACTGAAATACTCCGAATTATACCAAGCGATCTGGATTTCGACCTTTTTGCGTAAATTTATACTAGATTTCTATCAATTATGAATAAGCTCCCTAAAAGTCAAATAGTTACAATCCTAATCTTAACGATTTTCAACTTTCTTCAACTCAATGCTCAATCTAAAATGTCGTCCGAAACCCGATACACCATTCAGCAGGTTAGCAACGAATATAAAATTTCGAAAGGAAATTCTCAGCAATGGGATGACCTTTGTAAGACGTATCCTATTTACAAACAGAATCAAACATTCGCATTATCTCTGATTGCTAAAAAGAATAACTCCTTCAATCAATCCACTTTTACAAAAAAAGGAGTTGTGATCGGATCGGAGATTGGAGAAATTTTAACCTTGAAAGTTCCTGTTGAAATATTGGATCAAATAAATTTATTAGAAGGACTTGAATATATAGAAGTCGCTGGGAAAGTTTCCCCGATGCTTGACAAAGTTTTGTTTGATACCCGGGTAGATAGCGTGCATCAGGGGATTAATTTACCCGAGATGTACACTGGAAAGGACGTTTTGATTGGTATTACCGATTGGGGCTTTGATTATACACATCCTATGTTTTATGATACTTTGCTAACTGAAACACGCATTCATGCAGCGTGGGATCAATTTAAAACATCAGGACCACACCCGGCAGGTTATACTTATGGAACGGAGTATATTGGAGATGCAAATCTCCTTCTTGCAGAAACCGATACTACAAATTTTTATCAGCATAGCACACATGGAACTCACGTAGCAGGAATTGCTGGAGGAAGCGGCGCCGGACTTAAGTACCGAGGGATGGCTTTTGAAGCAGAATTCTTAATGGTAACTATTCAAATTGACCAGGCGGCAGTGCTTGACGCTTTTAATTGGATGAAACAAAAGGCAGATGCGGCAGGAAAAAGATTGGTGATTAATATGAGTTGGGGTTTATATTATTTTGGAACCCTTGATGGGAATTCATTAACGAGTCAGGCTATTGATGCTCTATCAGCCCAAGGCGTTATATTTTGCAATTCGGCAGGAAACAATGGAAATGTAAATTTCCATCTCAATAAAACATTTAATGCTGATACGTTAAAATCGAGAGTGAATTTTTATACCTATTCTGATGCTAATTTCTGGGGAGAAAGCGTGAACATGTGGGGAGAGGCAGATCATTCTTTTAAAAGTCAAATTCAATTCCTTGATGCTTCAAATACAGTGGTCGGCCAAACTGCTCTTTTCGATACACAGGTGGATACAAATTATTTGGATACGACACTTATAATTGGTGCTGATACTATTTGGTATAGATTAAGTGCGGATGCAGCGCATCCTCTTAATTTAAGACCACACATGCGTTTACGTGTAAAAAATAAAACTACCTATAAAACTGTTCTGGTATCTTATGCTGATAGTGGGGTTGTGCACTATTGGAATATCGCTGAAATGATATGGGGAGAAGGTAATTGGGGACAAGTATTTTCAAGTTTGGGAGCAGGATACTCGGCCGGAGATTTTCAATATGGAATAAGTGAACCTGCGGTTACAAGAAGCTTAATTACTGTAGCATCACATTCAGCTGAGTTTAAAAACGGTTTTGGAAACATTGTAGGTGGTTCTTTTTCCTCATTCAGTAGTTATGGCCCCACAATTGACGGTAGAATGAAACCTGATATTTGCGCTCCCGGATCTAATGTCTGTAGTTCCATTTCTTACTATACCACGAATGCGTATACTCAGGTTAACTTCGTGAACTTTAACAGCAGGATTTATCCTTTTGCCCGTCTCTCAGGAACTTCCATGTCGTCTCCTGCTACTGCAGGTGTGGTTGCTTTAATCCTTGATGCAAACCCTTTTTTAACAGCACAACAGGTAAAAGACATTATTATTCTTACAGCAAGAGAAGATACCTATACCGGAAATATTCCTGATAGCGGAAGTACCCAATGGGGTCATGGTAAATTAAATGCTTATAAAGCAATTGTAATGGCGCTAAATACCATAAATATTAATACATATACGCAACAGCACATGATGGTATTTCCAAATCCAACTACCAACCAAATCTTTCTTTTATCAGAAAATGATGAAGATGTTGTATTTTCGTTAAATATTTTTACAACGGATGGTAAAGTAGTTGTTTCTCAAAACTATCAGTGGAATCAGTCAATTGATGTGGCCTCTTTGCCAAACGGAATCTACTTTATTCGATTGTCATCGGGTGCTATCAACTACCAGTGTAAGTTCGTTAAGACCGGTGCTTAGTTTCGGTTGTAGGAACTAAAGCTTAAACGTCATTGTTAATAATTATTAGTCCAGCTTATAATTCCAATAAATACAGGGGGTTCGTAAATGGTTGCCAATTTTTTTTTAACAATGATGTATTTGTATAAAAGAATTAGTTATTTCAACGTAGATATTAATTATTGAGATAGAGAATGACCGCCAAAAAAAGCCTCACCAAGATTTTCGTTCTAGACACATCAGTTATCATTTTTAACCACAATGCACTCGAAAGTTTCGCAGAGCATGATGTAGCGATACCAATAACAGTACTGGAAGAGTTAGATAATTTCAAGAAGGGAAACGATATTAAAAATTTCGAAGCCCGTGAATTTATCCGCATCATTGATGCATATTCCCAAGGTATGGCATTAACCGATTGGATTCCGCTAGAAGGAAAGTCCAAAGGGAACTTCAAAGTGGTAATGGAGGAAAATACCACACCAGATGCATGTAAAATTTTTGGAGATAGCAAGAATGATCATAAGATCTTAAATGCTGCGATCAAGTTAAGAACCGAAAATCCTGATCGAAAAGTAGTCCTGGTTACTAAGGATGTAAACTTGCGCATCAAAGCGAAATCGCTTGATATTCATGCAGAAGATTATGAAACCGGAAAGATTAAAAATGTAGATGATCTTTATAAGGGAAATACCCAGATTGAAGGGGTTGACAGTGCATTGATTGATAAGATTTATCAAACAGGATTTTGTGAGGTAAAGGAGCTTTTTGAAAAAGATCCTATTCCTAATCACTATTTCATTTTAAAGAATGGACGTACTTCTGTATTGGCTTTTTTTAATCCTGTAACGTATAAGATTGAAAGAGTAGAAAAACGAACCTGTTACAATATCAAACCAAGAAATGCCGAACAGGTATTTGCCTTTCATGCGGTAATGAATCCTGAAGTAAGAATTGTTACAATTCAGGGAGTAGCAGGAACGGGTAAAACATTGATAGCATTGGCAAGTGCTTTAGAGCAACGAAGTGATTTTAAACAAATCTATTTGGCTAGACCTATTGTTCCCTTAAGCAATAAAGATATTGGGTTTTTACCGGGAGATATCAAATCGAAGTTAAATCCATATATGGAACCTTTGTACGATAACCTCAAATACATTCAAAATACATTTGAGGAACGCGATAAAGACGGTAAAAAGATAACCGAAATGTTGGAGAACGAAAAAATTGTGATCACACCTCTTGCTTATATTCGGGGAAGAAGCTTGTCGCATATATTCTTTATCATCGATGAGGCCCAGAATCTTACTCCGCATGAAATTAAAACCATTATTACCCGTGCAGGTGAGAAGACCAAGATCATATTTACGGGTGATATTTATCAGATTGATACTCCGTATCTGGACACCCAAAGTAACGGACTTTCGTATCTGATAGATAGGATGCATACTCATCCTATTCATGCGCATATTACGCTTGAAAAAGGGGAAAGATCCGAATTGGCCGATGTGGCCAATGAGCTTCTATAGCCGATAAAAGCCTGATTTTATCAGTGATAAACAGATAGAAAAAGATTAATTTTATACTGAAACTTTGGTGAAGTAGATCCCGGCCTCCGCCGGAATGACCTTTCATTTGGTTGGCTGCTACGCAGTAGCAGCCAACATTTCAAATCGTCATCCCTGCGAAGGCAGGGATCTCATACATCGAAGATGAAAAAGAATAACATGAAAAAAAAAATCATATTTCTGGCCATCTTCCTATCAACTAATCTTTTTGCGCAGTTCGAGGGGGCCTTTATTAACCATGAGGGAGGAGGATACATCGGAGTTGAAGGTGGATATCAGGGTTTTGATCATGTGCATTCCAAAGATTCACTATATAATGGAAATTTAAGAAGATCGGTTACCGATGTTACCATTAGAATGTTTGCCCAGTATAGTCCTTTGGAAAAACTTTCACTTTTTGTTTCTGTACCCCTTAAATATGTTTCAACAAACGAAACCTATACCACTTTGCAAACTAATTTTACCGATACCTTACCTTCCAATGATCTTTTTAATGTTGGAAATGTTCAGGCGGGAGTAAAATATAAGTTTTTTCATAAGCAGAATTGGTTATTGGCAGCTTCTGTGCTTGGCGAGTTTAAGACGAGTTATTATGAAGAGCAGGATGGTTTAAAAACGGGATTAGAGGCGTTTTCGTTTACACCCACCTTCCATATAGCACGAACATTTAGCGATACGTATTATATAAACATGGATCTTGGAGCTTCAATTCGTACAGATGACCATAGCGGAAACGCAAGAATTTATACCGAGGTGGGGGCAACGTTTTGGAAGGAGCAAATTTGGATCAGAATAGGATTTGACATTCGCCCTTCATTTAGAAACGGAAATTATTTATCCGATAACAATCGACAAACCGGATTATATCTCAATAATCAGGATTATATGGCGTTTGTTTTTAAAGCAGAGTATAGGCACCCTTCGGGTGTTGGATTGTATGGCGCAGTGAATGCATATTTCAATGCAGATAACATGCCAGCGTTTCCTTACTTAAATGGAGGTCTTTTTTATCGTTGGAAATCTGATCTTCGTCAGGAGTTGCCGTATCAATTTATTCCAATGGAAAATAAAACCAACTAATCTCATTGACCATGAAAAAATTTCTTTTGTTGTTGATTCTATTTCCACTAGGAAATATTTTCTCTCAGAATTTTACTTCTGATAATGTAAAGAATTATGGAGGTAAAACATACCATCTTGCCCTTCTTTTGGGAATTGTAGAAGTGCAGTTAAATACGGATAATACTTATACAGCTCGATATGAATCAGAGGGGATCTATTGGTATAATTCAGGAAAATATAGAGTCGAGAAAGGATTAATAAGATTGGCCCCAGAGATCTGCCGCCAATTTGCAGATACGGATGACGGTGTAGATTGTTCGTCTACTTTAGGAGAAGCGAAGGTTGATTTGATCAGGGATGATTATTCTCTTTATTATAAGGAATATTTATTTTTTGAATCAAGATACAACAAGCAGCTTTTAATTGAAGGAAAGGAAAATGATAATTTTCGTTTGCCGGTTCCTGGTACAGAAGTTCCTGAAGGAGAAACAAGAATGATCTCAAAATGGCAAGTAATTACTATTGGAATGAAAAAGGCGATCACTACTTCAGCAGTGAAGATTAGAAAGACGCCAGAAGCTCACGGAGAAGAGTTGGCTTATTATTCAGAGATCTTTGCACCTGAACAAAAATCAGTGCCTAAAAATGCTACGGTTACGGTCGTTGCCCGTACCCTTGAGAAAGAAAAAGTGGATAAGTGGGAAAACTATTGGTACTATGTGCATGTAGGAGCACCCGACGGAGTGTGGATGTTCGGGGAGTTTGTGAAGTTTAATTAGACACTTACCCAATTTTTTGCGGCATTCACCAAAAATTTGTAACACTCTTAGGGTTTATTAGTTTATTCATTCCATGAAAGAACTACATTTTAAGAAAGGTAAATTGCCATGCGGCTGTATTGGCGCTTTATGCTTTACGGCATTATTAGCTGTGCTATTCTTTTTAGTTGAAGCTTATATTTGGGGCATCTTCGCTCTTTTACCTTTTGCTTTGGGCTTTGGAGTAAGAGAAGGAGTTAGAATTAATCTTCAGGAACGAATGTATAAATCCTATCTCTCAATAATGGGGGTCACGCCTGCTACTTGGAAGCCAATACCTGATGGGACAAAAATTGGTATTAGAATACTTAAGTTATCTGCTAATAGAGCTATAGGGCCCATTGTTATGAATTCTGTTGCTAAGGATGAATCCTATGAATTATATCTTGTTTTCCCCGGCCCGAGAAAAGTGGTATTGAAAACAAGTTATAACATTAAATTAATTTACGAAGACGCTCAATACATTCGTCAACATATGGGTTTTGACGTAATCGTAGATCAAAGGATCCCGGACGAAAAATATTTGTAGAGGATATTCTCCAATTATTTTGCATAGTTTATTAGCTTTGGTTTGTTTATGGATGAGGAACCACAAATTAATTAGGAAGCATCAAGCAATGTCAAACGAGGAAAGATTGCATTGATTCTTTCTATCCTTGTTCCCGGTTTCGGACAATACTATAACGGAGAAGTAAAAAAGCCATTGTTTTTTTTTATTATCGGGTTTGCGATTCTATTGATTGGAGTTTCTTATCAGGTGATGGGTAGTATTGTTGGCTTAGTGGTATGTATTGCTCCAAGTCTAATTATCCGAGGATTTGCAGGATGGGAAGCTTTTCGCTCCGGAAAAAAGCAAACGAATGTAGATTCTAAGTATAAAAAAACATGGTTGTATTTAATAATGGTTGCTTCCTTTGGACTATTAACCATATTAATTCATCCTTTTTTATCCATTAGAATAGGGGTTTATGATGGCCCCACATCTGGAAACATGCCCACCATACAACCCCATGATTATGTAATTGCCGATTTTAATTATTATAATAGAAATGAAATTGACTACGGATACATTGTTGTATTTGAGAAAGAAAATTAGCTATGGTTGTTCCGAATTGTCGGGATGCCCGGAGATCAGCTTGAATTAAGGAATAATTTTTTATTTGTAAATGGAGATAGTTGCGTAACTACTTATATTGGAGATACCACCTATTTCGAAACCTATTCACGACCAAATTTTTTCACCGGAAAAATAAGTGAGTAACAAATGATTTATAAATGCGCTCAGTATGTTGAGAAGTTACCAAATGGACATCAACATAAAATGATGATGAATAAGATAGACACCATTTATTCAAATAGACAAATTACTTATTCGGTTCCTTCTGATCATTATTTTGTTTTCGGGGACAATCGTTATGCTGCTATGGATTCAAGATTTATTGGACCAATTCATAAAGGCAGAATAAAGGCTAGAATCACAAGATGCTTTTAGGGCAACAGGCCTGGGACTTTCAATAAGGATCTTACCACACAATAATTTTCTTTCGCTATAAGTAAGGGACAAACTCCCCTAAAAAAAAGGACCCGAAAAATAAATTCCGGATCCTTCGTGTTGATTGAATGAACGATGGTTTATACTCCTAGTGTTTTACAACAAATTTCTTATTAATATTTCCTGAACGAATAAAATAAATTCCATTCGCTAAATTTTCAACCGAAATACTATTTGCATTTAAAATGGTTGATATAACTATTTGGCCATACACATTGTATACTTCTACTTTTTCTAACTCTTTCGAGAAAAGTAAAATGTCGAAGACAGGGTTTGGATAAATATTTATATTCTCAGTAAAATTTTGATCAGCCCCCAATGTGTTAGTGACATATGTGTTTAGCAGTATGCTGGATGCCGGCAGAATAAAATTTCCATTAAGGTCGGTACTGGCAATGTTGGTATAAATTACTTCACCACATAGGCTGTCGGAGGTTAATATTTTACTACTTACTAAATTAAATAATCCTAAACCACTTACCGAATAGGTTTGAGTATTTAATGAATCCCTATTTAGCACGACAAGGCTTATTGTATCTCCTGATAAATTTGAAAAAGCTCCAGCTCTTACAGAGTATGGATGTAAGTCACTTGCAATGGGTGATGTAGTAGTTATGCTAAATGATTGATACATAAAATAGGGAGTAATTATTTTGTAGATTTCGCAAACAGGAAGGCTTGTATAACTTCCATTAGATTCCATTCTAATTGGCCTCCACACGGCACCTGGCATCCCAAATGCCCAATGATTGGCTCGTTCAATCGTATTTTGTTGACTAAACATAAGCAGCATATCGACTGTATAGTTTACACCTTTCCATGACATCGCTCTGTTTCTTTCAAGTACTGAACTAACATCAAGAATTTCATGACTAAAATCGCCAACGATTACTTTTAAATTTGCGGCATCGGAGGAATCTATAATTGTAATTAATGCAGTTTCATCATTATCTACGTTTTGCATATCTTTAAAAAAATGAGGAGATATTCCATAAATTCCACCATGTGTTCTAGCAAATTTTCTAATCATTTGATTCCATGGAGAGTTTGCTGCACCTACCGTTGGTATTGTTATATGAATGGACGGATCTCGTGCCATCATACTATCGATAATCGGAGTGGCTATTGCAAAATACTGGGCAGTGTCAAAATTCATTTCGGAGGGGGCCCAAGGTTCGTTACCAATATTCCATGTTTTAATGTTGTATGGTTCAGGATGGCCATTTGCAGCTCGAATTGAACCCCATGCAATTCCTCCTCCCCAATTAATACTGTCAGGTGCATTCGCATATTCTACCCAGTCGGCAGCATTTTTCCATGGGAAAGGCACTCTTGCTAAATTTTTGTTTGGATTCAAAACGGTGGAGGACCCATTTGCAAAATAAGTTACCGCACTATCGTAAATGGGAACCATTATTTGAATGTCATTTCCATTTACACCTTTCGATTCACAATAGTCCATGAATTCATCAAATCCAAAATCCATACTCTGTGGAGGTCCCATAGTACCTAATATGTTTTGAGAGGGTCTTGGAGAATTACCAATAGCTTTTTTCCACTCAAAGCCAAGCGATACAGCGTTTGCGGGGTAACGAAGCCCATTTATTCGAAAATCATCGAACAATGTATCTATGTTATTTACAAATAGGCCACCGGGTGTAAAATATCCTATGTATACTACATTGGCATTCATTCCCATCCTTGCGTCGAATGTAACACCAAGCAATGGCTTGGTGTTACTGTTAATTATAAGTCCGGTGTTAATTGTACTAGTAGCTGTTTGCCCCCAAATTGTTGGAGGGAAATGGAATAATACTGCAATGACGATTAAAATTTTTACTTGATTTTTCATGATATCCTTCTAAAGCATTTTATTAATGCTTTACAATAAATTTTTTGGTTGTACTACCAGATTTAATAAAATAAATACCGTTGTTGAAATTTTCAACAGAAATACTATTTAACGGAGTATTAAATACCCAAACCAACTGTCCAATTCCATTATAAATTTCGCCACTTGTTAACTCTTCCGAAAAATGTAGTGTAGAAGAAGTGGGGTTTGGAAAAATATTTACACTTGAAGAATAATCCGTCTCATTAATTGAGGTGGTCAGGCAGTTAGAATAATCAATTTCATCTCTGTTTATAACCCAACTGTCATTTAGTAAGTTCGATGTATTGTTTTGTGTACTTAGTGAATAGTAAATCCAAGTATTTGTAGCTCCCGATTGAAAATGATTCCAAGAAATCCAATGACCAATAGCAGGATACTTTGTTTTTATTTGATTAATTAAAATCGTATAATCATAAACATTTGGAAGATTATTTACTGTAGATTTTTTAGGGCCGAATTCTGAAAGACCTAAAGGTTTACCTGTTGCGATTAGGGCTGAGTAATTCGGAATATCGAGGGTATCATTATAAATATCTAATCCAATTATATCAACATAATTTATTCCTGGGTAATAAAACAATTCGGTTTTAAAAGCAAGATTTGAAACATTGCTTTCTCGAGCACTTGGAGTATAGTACCACAAAATATTATGAAGATTTTTTGTAGTGGTTAAATAATCAAAAGTAAATTGCCAAAGACTCGTAAAATCTGAAGCAATAGGCAATGTAGTTGATTTAGAGCCCCACCAAAACCAACCTGCGTTCATTTCATGAAATGGTCTAAATAGAACGGTTACATTAGAATCTTGCAGTTGAGAAAATCCCACTGCGATACTATCTAGATCTTTTAGAAAATTAATGTTTGCTGGAGTTCCTGAAGTAATAATATCTAAAAGATTAGAAGATGAAGTCATATCACCAGTTCCTCCTCCTGTCCAAGGATTGTTCCAATGGATCATAACAGAAACTAATCCATTTTGATTTGAATAGTTTATTAGCGTTTTATTAACACTATTTAAATCATCAATCCAATTTCCATATGGCCCAGTGTGTTGTCTCATGTATGTTGTCCCCATTATTCCAACCCATTTAGAGGTTTGATTGTAAACGGAAGTTATTGCAGTGTCAAATTCTGTTTGCGGAGTGTTCGGTAAACCGCGATAGTTTGTCCACTGCCCGCTAATCACTTTGTTGTTTGGTAATGAAGGAAGCGAACTAAGGTATTGAAGAATACATTTAGTTTTCTGATTAGCTAAAGGGTCTGCTGTCTGTTGCGAAAAAGCAGAAGTAAAGCAAAGAAATAGAATTCCTGTTGTCAAGACTTTTAAAGTTGTGTTTAGTTTTTTCATTTGTCTGATTTTTAATAGTAAAAGGTAGAATAATCGTTAAATGCTTGTTATAGCATCGGAGATAACACCAAGCAAAGGCTTGGTGTTACTATTACTTCCGATGTATTTATATTACTATTTACTGTTTGCCCCTAAATTGTTGGAACGAAATGGAATAATATAGCAATAGCTAGTTAAACTTTTAATTAATGTTTCACTACAAATTTTTTGATTGTTTGTCCCCAACGTATAAAATAAATTCCATTCGCCAGATTTGTAACATCCATGCTATTTGTGTTGATCATCTTCGATTCTATCATTTGTCCGTATGCATTATAAATTTTTACATCGGGTAACTCCTTCGAAAAATTTAATATATCAGATGTTGGATTTGGATAGATATAGAAATCCTGAGAGCTTGTTTCGGTTACCGAAAGATTAATAAAGGTTGAATCCATCAAACCTGTACTCATATTGTAATATGAACCAGTCGTTCCAGAACGAAGTTGAACTGCCCGAACCATATATACACTGCTTCCTGCCAAAGGCGTTGCATCAGTATAATTGTTAGCTGTAACATATGCAGTGTTTATTTTTACAAAGGTCCCCATTGTGTTATTGGCTCTGTAAATATTATATCCCACAATGTTGTTGTCGGGAGAAGCTGTCCAACTAATATCTATCGTGCTTGAATTTGCAACAGAAGTAACATTACTAACCGGTGCAACAATATGCATTTTAAGAGTTGGATCGCCCATTAGTGCCATGTGTATACCACCTAATAGACTGTTTGTACCTGCGGTGTAAGTGGTAAGATTATTTTGGTTTGTAACGGTTGAGTATCCAATGGTTTCACCAAGTCCCATGTGATGAAAATGCCAGTATGGTGCTTTTCCCGACCAAACAGTGGCAAGAGTGGTACCATTACTTGCCAAAGGGGCACGCAATAATGTGTTTACTGTGTCGCTTGACCCTTTATACCATTCCACAAAATAACTTCCATACATTTGCATGAACACGGTATTGATAGGATTGTTAATACATCCTGTGCTAGTGAATACATCAGTTGTCATGCTGGTATCTGAACCTCCACCTGCCATGTGTGTCCATAAATAATCTCTATTTGTAAGAGAATCCATAAACTCAGTAACGCCTGCATAATTTAGATTCATCTCTTTAATTGAACTACCAAACATCGCATAAAAACTTCTCCAGGCACCCGCAGATGTAGTTGGTAAAACAAGATCCATGGTGGAATTAATTAGTCCCCTATATGATGGGTTGGTTACTTTTAATTTAAAATCATGATCTCTGTTTAAATATTGCTTAATGAGATTTAATTCTGTTTGACCAAATCCGATTTCATTATGCAAATCAATTCTGCCTACTTGTAATTCAATAGCAGAAGGGAAATTACTTTGGTCAAATCTACCATCACCTATTGTGTTCGTTGAAAATATTGGACCCATATTAATTACTGTAACGCTGGTATCGGTCCAAATTCCGTCCATATCTCCATAGTATCCATCACAAGGTTGCGATCCTATTCTTTCAGAATGTCCATCAGGGGCAAAATTACCAGAGTATGCAGTTGGAAGATGTCCAATGGTAATTATAGTTGTTAATGCATTACCACCATTTATGTATTCCTGAGTAATGATGTTTTTAATGGCAGGAACTCCTATTGATGGATTTACAATGGTTTTAACCACTTTATAACCATCTCCTATTAAATCAAGTTCCAGTTGATTGATTTCTGTGGTTAATGAACTTGCAAAATTATTATCGATCAATAACATGATTGTTCCTCTAAAATCTGTTTCAGGCAATTCTAATCCGGCATAAATGTAACCGTAGCCTGTAAGTTGAGGTGTTGTTTTGGTGACTCTATATTCCCATGCTTCACCTACATTCACATTAAAATCAGTGTAAGTATTTGCATTTACCGGAACACTAGTTAAGGAGGTCCAGTTAACAACACTCTTTAGTTTTCTGTCCACATTATAGGTTAGTGCACTTGGATCAGGAACCCAATCAATAGTTATTTGCGGTGGCGCATTCGAAGAAGTGGCTGTAAGCAAAACAGCGTACTCTTTTCCTCGAGGCACAGGTTGAATATAGAAAGTGGCATCACTTGTATCTCCAGTTGTTGGATTCGTGCAGTCAAAAATTCTTACCAAAGCTTGTAAAGAACTGTTATTGGGAACAGGCCATGGGAAACTGTTAGGAGGGGTTGTTAAATTAGTTGCGCCCGGAATGTTTATCCAATTGGCTCCATTATCAATTGAATATTGAAGGGTAATACAAGTTACACCATTGACTAACCAAATTATATTTTGTGTTGTTCCAATTTGGTATATTTCACTGCCGTTTGGTTGTAATAATGTGAGTGGAGATGTAGGGTATACTTTTTGATATTTAATAACTAACCCATTTCCGCCAACTGCCCAACCTGTTGTATCATTCACAAAGTCAATTTGCCAAAGATGAGTTAAGGTGCCACTTGCTTCGGCACCCCAGGTACTTCCACTGTCGGTAGTAGAAAGAATAATTCCTGTTCTACCACAAATCCAACCCTTGGTAATATCCAGCATATCTATGCCCAATAATTCGTTGGTAGTAGGAGAGACTTGAGCAACCCAGGCAGCAGGTATCGAGCCGCCAGTTGTAGTTCTTGAAATTCCCCCAGCGGAATTGATTGTCAATCCGTTCATCATAGTAGGAAAGGCTACATCATTGTATTGTACTAAAGCACCACCACCAAAATCAACTGCTGTCCAGCTATTGCCGTCTACCGTTTTAGATCCTTTATGACCTGACCCTACACAGAAGGCATTCAGCGGATCACTTACACTTAACCCCCAAATATTTGATCCTCCAATTCCTGATAGTTGCGGCGACCAACTGGTTCCTCCGTTTGTTGTGTGCCTAATATTAGCATTTTGTCCGGTGAACCAACCATTGTTCGCATCGGCAAATTTAATGGCATTAATCTGCACAGTTACTCCAGACACCAAGGTGTTCCAGGTAGATCCACCATCGGTTGTTTTAATGGCCGTGCCATTATCCCCAGCTGCCCAACCCGTATTGGCATTTAAAAAGTATAAACTTCTTAATGAATTGGTAGTGCCTGTGTTTTCGTGCATCGACCAAGTAGTTCCACCATCGGTAGTTTTAATTACTGTTCCACTATCGCCTGATACCCAACCTGTGTTGGCATCAATAAAATAGCAGGCTTTTAAATCATTGGTTATTTGTGTGTTTAATGGATTCCATATTTGTGCATGGACTTTAATAGAACCGAATAGTGCAAATAGGATGAAGAACATCTTATGTACGTAATTTAACTTTTTCATTTTTTTCATTGTGTTAGAGTTTAGTATTAATTGTTATTACCAATTTGAATTCGACTAAGGATTTATTTTATTCATCAGCATTATAATAACCGGTATTGTTATAAGCAGATTTAGTAAAATGTACGGCTAAAGTTTCTTCGTTTTCATGGTAGCATTATTTGATACAAAGATTACGGTTGCTTTTGTGGTTTGATTCAAAAAATTCAAAAAAATTACACGCTTTAAATTTATAATGAATTGTAACTTATTGATAATAAGGGTTATTGATAGAATTTATATTACATGTATAAAGTGCCATATTTTGAACAGATTTCAACTTTCTTCAGTTAAATCATCCCCCTAAAAGATTATCTTTGTCACGCAGAAAAACAAAAAAGCATGTCATCAACAGAAGATCTTTTAAAAAATATTATTGCGCATTCGAAAGAATATGGCTTCGTTTTTCCATCGAGCGAAATTTATGATGGACTAAGTGCAACCTATGATTATGGTCAGCTAGGAAAAGAATTAAAAAATAACATTGAAGAGTATTGGTGGAAATCAATGACCCGTAATCATGATAATATTGTTGGGATTGACTCTGCTATTTTTATGCATCCAACAGTTTGGAAAGCAAGTGGACACGTAGATGCTTTCAACGACCCGTTAATTGATAATAAAGATTCAAAAAAAAGATACCGTGCTGATGTTCTCTTAGAAGAACACATGGAAAAAATCAGAGTCAAGATCAATAAGGAAGTAGAAAAAGCAGCAAAGCGGTTCGAAAACTTTGATCCAATCATGTTTAAATCAACCAACATACGTGTGGTTGAATATCAACAGCAAATTGATGAGATTGAAACCAGAATGAAAACTTCGCTGGAAGCAGGTGATCTGGAGACAGTAAAACAATTGATCATTGATTGCGAGATCGTAGATCCTATTAGCGGAACTCGCAACTGGACAGATGTTCGTCAGTTCAACTTAATGTTTGCAACAGAATTGGGTTCAGTAAGTGGTGAATCATCAGTGATTTATTTACGTCCTGAAACTGCGCAAGGTTCTTATGTAAATTTTTTAAATGTTCAACGAAGTGGTAGAATGAAATTACCATTTGGAATTTCCCAAATTGGGAAAGCATTCCGTAATGAAATTATTGCCCGCCAGTTTATTTTCCGAATGCGTGAATTTGAACAAATGGAAATGCAGTTTTTTGTGAAACCGGGTGAGGAAATGGAATGGTACGAATATTGGAAAAATACGCGTATGAAATGGCATCTTAATTTGGACATGGGGGATGATAAATATCGTTTCCACGATCATATTAAATTGGCTCATTATGCCAATGCAGCTTGCGATATTGAATTCAACTTCCCAATGGGATTTAAGGAAATGGAAGGAATTCATAGCCGTACTGATTTCGATTTAAAAGCACATGAGGAATTCAGTGGTAAAAAACTTCAGTATTTCGATCATGAACAGAATCAAAGTTATGTTCCTTATGTGGTAGAAACAGCTATTGGTTTAGATAGAATGTTCATGTCTATATTATCCGCTTCCTATACCGAAGAAAAATTGGAAGATGGAAGCGAAAGAACTGTATTAAGAATTCCAGCTCAATTGGCCCCTGTTAAATTGGGAATTCTTCCATTGGTGAAGAAAGATGGATTGGATGACAAAGCAAAAGAGATCTACCAAAAATTGAAACTCGATTTCAATTGTCAATATGATGAGAAGGATGCCGTTGGACGCCGTTACAGAAGACAAGATGCTATTGGAACTCCTTACTGTATTACGGTTGACAATGAAACTTTGGAAACCAATACCGTTACCATCCGTGAACGTGATAGTATGAAACAAGAGAGAGTTGACATCAATAACCTGGTTTCTATTGTAAAATCGAAAGTGGATATTACAGAGCTTTTGAGAAAATTATAGATTAAATGAATGAAATGGTTGTCAGCCAAATTTCACTTACTTAATATCCTCAATCTTGATGTGGCTGCGGGGGCTGTGGGAATGGCACTCCTGGTCAATTATGTTTTCGGTTTGCAAATTCATCCTGCAAATTATTATCTTTTATTTTCTTCGGTGTGGGCAATCTATCTTGTTGATCATCTATATGATTCCAGAAAACCGGAAGCCGTTAGTGAAAGAAGAAAATTTTTTAAAAACTATCACCGATCATTTTTATGGGTTCTCATTTTGAATATCATCTTCACATTTGGAATTTTTATATGGCAGTTTAATGTAATGATGGTGATTTATGCTTCGCCGGCATTAGGCATTACATTCGTATATATATTGGCTAATTGGCTGTTTCAAGAAAATCATCAAAGATTTTATCTAAAAGAGATATTTATTTCCATTGGGTATTCCCTGGGGATCATGGTAATTCCTTTAAGTATAAGAAGAGTAGTTGATGCTCAGGCAGCTGTTTTAACCCTGATCATTATATTGATGGCCCTGTGGAATCTGTTGCTGATAGCTCGATTCGAGAGAACTATTGATGAGAAAGAAGGTCAAACCTCCATGAGCCAATGGATGTCGGCTTCAAGTATTAAAAGGATCAATGCCATTCTTTTTGCTTTGTTTGCAGGAACAGCTTTATTCTACGGATATAATTTTGAAGTTTCTCTAAAATTGCTGCTAGTCTTTATTGCTTTTTGTATTTACATGGCAGTTCCACTTTTCTTTCCAAGAATGTTTAGGAAAAAGGAAAGATACCACCGTTATGTGGACATGGTTTTTTTAATCAGCTTTTTGTGTTTGGTGCCGTTTTAACTAGCTACTAAAAGCATAACGGATTGGATTCTCCACATTCTTTTTCAATTTCCAATGAGTTCTCTCTTTTATAAGATGAATGAACTCCTCGTCCGATTTAAATGTATCTCCATTAATGTTTACACCATAATAAGCAAGCTTATCATACTTCTGCCACATCAGGAACCAGAAAATCTCTAAGAACCCGATTCCCTGAAAAACAATCGCTTTGTTTTTCACAAATTCATCTAAATGCTCTTGGAAGAATACCGGATGCTGGGTCCAATGCATTCCCGGACGAACATGATGTGAAATGTGGTACCCATCATTCCAACATTTATGATTGTATTTTACGTTGATACACGTTACTGAATTTTTATAGGCATTTCCCGGATCTTTTTCATCTACAAACGCATGTTGTGTCCAGTTACCCAGCATCATTACAAAACGCGAAACTAAAAACGAAAGAATAAATACCATAAAGGTAGCCTGGAAATTTACAAAACTCAATCCAACACATAAAAGCACGAACAGAGTTTCTCCTGTAACGCAGTTAATAATCAGTTTTGCTTTATTTCTTTTGCTAAAATATCCTACTAAACGAATCATTCCTATAAATAGAAAATCAAGAAAGTATTTCATGAATTCTTTAAAAGTATTTCTGCGATATTTCATGGTTGTACTTTCGTCATCCATTAAATTATTTTCCGGATGATGCATCCAAATGTGGTGACTATAATATGTACGTGGAGTTTGTCCGAAGAATAAACCTACAACCCAAGGCAGGTAATGGTTAAATATTCCGTACTTCTTTTTAAACCAGGTGCGGTGCGATGTGCAATGTAACATTAATCCAAACGGACCTTTATAGGCGAATGTATTCAGGTAGAAGTAAAAAACAGAAAGTGCCCACCATAACCAGGGAATATTATTTACAATGGGGAGGTATAACAACACCGCCGCTGGTATCATAATAAAAGTAACCTTCAGTGTAAGATAAATGAAAGGAAGATCTTTTTTATCATGCAGAAATTGAATAAAGAACTTATCCATTCCTTTATATTCTCTTTCTTGGTAAGTTGGATCGGTATTGGGTTTTACTTCCTGCATAGTCTTAAATAGGATGCAAAATTAGCAGGATTTTTCTATTCTTCCTATTTGTACCTGTATCCCGTGCTTCGCTTACTCCCCAGTCTGTTGCAAGGTATTTATACTATTTCAGCAGGTCCTTCCTTCGTCAGTGCTGCTTCAATAATAAATACAATTGCAACAGACTGCGGCGGTACCGATTCGCCCAGGGGTAGAGGGAAAAGGAAAAGGCGTCCGTAAATTTGTTACAGACACCTCTTTTTATTTTGAATTGGATATTTTTTTTAGAATTTAAATGCCAGTCCGGTATTTAATCCTAACGATATTGGATTCATTTGGAATCTACTGTCCATGCTCCAGTTAAGGAAACTATATTTAAAAGTAGGTTCTACATTTAAATACATGAACGGAGTAATTTGTGCTTCAATACCTACACCAAATGTGGCGTTCATATTAAAGTTTCTTATTTGCGATGTTTGACCAAAGTTTCTTGTTTCGTTAGTTCCTTCAAGCGTAACATCATTTTGTACTATAAATCCTGTGCTAATTCCACCTGTAAGGATTAAACCAATTTTAGGACCGCCAATTTTATAACGAACCAAAACAGGCACTTCTATATAACTAAAAGTTTGTGTAATGCTTTTTACTTTTCCTATTATATTGTCTTGCATCATATATGTAGGATCCTCAGGACTTCCTGTTGAAGTTGGAACCACACTTACACCATCAAGTTCTCCTGCAGTTGTAAAAATACTGGTGGCAGTATCACCTGCAGGAATTTGATCAAATGATCTTGTATGAATATCATTTCTGCTGGTTGTACTGCTAAATGTATTGAAGGATGCTCCTATAAATATTGTTAAGTTAGGAGTGAAATTATATCCAACCAATAATCCTGCAGAATAAGAGAAGTTCATTTTTTCAGAGAATTTACTGTTTGCATTGGTAGTATCAAATGCATTTTGAATTCCATTGGTATTTAGCATTGAACTATTTCTCCATGTAACAGTTGGTGAGAAAAAAGGCAGGATTGTAAAAGTTGTTGGATTATCAAATTTTGCAATTACCGGATTTCCATTCTCATCTAATTTATCATCAAATGTAGATTCATCGTTTGGATTAACAACCTCCTGACGATTTTCATCTACATCGGTTTTAGTGTTGTTGTTATCTGTTACGACATCATTTTGAGTAGAATTATTGGTGATAACGATGTTATCATTTAACGCAGCTACAGTGGTAGAACCATTGGTTCCTATTTGGCTTTCTACTTTGCCATTTACATCAGTTGTAACTGCATTAGTCTTTTTTCCGTTATCGTCGCCTCCGCTCTGGTTTGTTGAAGGAATAATTGGTGTATGTTCTCCACTTGTATTGTTTGGAGCAACACGTTTATCTTCTAAACCACTACCATCATTACTATTATCAATAGTTGATCCTTGAGTATTGGTAGTAAATGTTTGTCCACCAGAGTTTGATTCTCCAAAAGTTGAAATGCTGTGAAGATCCCAGAAATGATTTACATCAATTTGTGTTTTATGAGAGTTGGTGATTTTCTCACTTACATTATTCTTATTCGTGAAACCACCATAGTTAGCTATAAAATAACCACCTACAAAAGAGAATACAATTGCACAAGCGGATCCCATTATCCATCCGAAACGAACTTTGCGTTTTCCTGAATCAGCATCCAGTTTATCTTTAATGTTATCCCAAACATATGCCGGAGGAATCATCGTAAGATCTCCTAAAGTCTTCGAAAAGACTTGGTCAATGTTTTGTCCCGACGTTGCCTCTAACTGCCCCTGTATATTCTCCCAAATATGAGGCGGCGCATCAATGCTATGGTCACCAAGGGCCTTAGCAAAGATTTCGTCAATATTATTCAGATTTTTATCCATCTGTATCGTTTAAACTACGTTTTTTTTTTGTGTTATTCCATATAACTTCTCAACCTCATCCTGTAAAACAGCTCTGGCTCTTGCCAATTGAGATTTTGAAGTTCCTTCACTTATTCCTAATTTCTCTGCTATTTCTTTGTGAGAATATCCTTCAATCGCGAATAGGTTAAATACCATTCTGTAACCCGGCGAAAGCCTATTTACTACTTTCATCAGTTCTTCAGCATGAAGGTTATTTTCAACATCTTCATGTTTCATATCCTTTGCAATTTCTACAATTTCGCCTACCGGATATAAATGGTTTTTCTTTCTGAATTTCTCCAGAGCAGTATTCACCATTATTTTTCTAACCCATCCCTCAAAAGAACCTTCGCTTTTAAAATTCTGGATGTTTTGAAAAACCTTTACAAAACCATCCTGCATTACATCTTCCGCCTCAGTTGCATCTTTCGAATATCGAACGCATACAGCATACATCTTAGGTGCGAACCTTTTGTAAAGCTCGTTTTGTGCCAACCTTTTACCGTCTACGCAACCTTTGATTATATCCTCAATATTCTCCAAACGCTGTCTTGGTTAATTACATGCTCCTTCTACCCACGTCTTAATCCCCGCTGCTTCAGATGAACAACTATTTGAATAGGTTTTTCCATCACAACCGCAAACGGGGTCATAGTTGGCCGGACACATTTGGCCCGGTTTAGATTTTCCAATACAATTATTGCTTGTCTTACAGGCAAATAGGGTAAGAACTCCAATGAACAAAATTAATCTTTTATCCATCTTTAACTAGGTAGACGCAAAATACTTACCCTCGGTTGCATTTTTAATCGTACATATCCATACTTTTATTCAAATTTTAGAGGCCCCTTCCATGGAATTTACATTAGTTATTGATAGTCAGGAGTATAGTGTAGACCTGTCTCACCCTATAGACCTCTCAATCCCGCTTAGAAATGGGGCTCAAAACCCAACTGCTTGGTATTGTGGTCCTGTTCAAATAACCCCCGTTGTTGGGGATGGATTTATTGGGGATGTAAACCAGGGGGGCTCAGTAAACTTCAGAGATATTACCTTTAATCCTCATGGTCACGGAACTCATACCGAATGTGTTGGTCATATTTCCAGTGAGCCTTATTCCATCAATCAATGTCATGATGATCCCTTTTACTGTGCTCTTTTGATCACGATTAAGCCTCAGGAAATTGAAAATGGGGATCAGGTGATCTTTATGAATCAGATCCAACCGTGGCTTCATGAACTCACGATGGTAAAAGCTTTGATCATAAGAACCCTTCCTAATGACAAGGATAAACTTACCCGTAATTATAGCAACACAAATCCTCCTTATATACATTATTCCGTAACTGATCTTATTGTAAAATCGGGGATCAGACATTTACTGATTGATTTGCCCTCGGTAGATAGAGAACATGATGATGGAAAACTAGAAGCTCATCATTCCTTCTGGCAATATCCACATAACACGAGAACCAATGCAACAATCACCGAAATGATCTATGTTCCGGAGGGAACGAAGGATGGATATTATTTTCTAAACCTTCAAATAGCACCGTTCGAAAATGATGCCTCCCCTTCAAAACCGGTTATCTATCCGATTGAAAAAGTGCAGAAATGAACATTGAAGAATTAAGAGCTTATTGTATTTTAAAAAAAGGAGTCACCGAAGAATTTCCTTTTGATGACGTTACTTTGGTTTTTAAAGTGATGGGGAAAATGTTTGCCCTTACCGGATTGGATAATGATGAACAAACCATGAATCTTAAATGTGAACCGGAATACGCCATTGAATTAAGAGAAGAATTTAGTGATGATATTTTTCCGGGCTATCACATGAATAAACAACATTGGAACACAGTTCATTATTCTGGAGAGCTAAAAGATAGTTTCGCAAAAAAGTTAGTTGATCACTCTTATGAGCTAGTTGTATCTGGATTGACGAAAAAATTAAAGGAAGAGCTAAAGCAACTTTAATTTCAAAATTTACTTATAAATCAACCCCTCTTTTACTCCTGCTTCTATTTTTGTATTCAAAAAATTCTCTGGTGGTGGAATTGGACACGAATAGCTATGAGCATAGGCACAGTAGGGGTTGTAAGCGAAATTGAAGTTAACGAAAATCGTGTTGTCTTCCGGAATCTCCAGATCGATATATCTTCCACCGCCATAAGTTGTCTCTCCACTTGTAAGATCAGTAAATGGTAGGAAAAGATATTTTTCAAAACCTGGCTTTTTAGAAAATTCAATGTTCTGGTAAACGTTCAACTTGTATTTTATTCCATCAATTTCAAAACTTACTTCGCCATATTTTGCATATTCAGGCTTGCGTGAAGTACTCGTTTTCATTTTAAATTTCGTCAGCTTTTTCACTTTCGTAAACGTAGCGACTACCATGTATTTTAAATCCGGAGAATAAAAATTGAGTGATGAAAATCGAACCAGATCAATTGAATCTAAAGGAGATGCGGCAGGATCCGCATATTCGTGATTGAGATTTTTTTGATACGAAATAATCTCCGGGATATATGGGTAATCAAAACCAGTGGTATCAATTGGTTGTGCTTTCAAAAACCCACTTCCACAAACTAAAAATATGATTTGAAAAATTCTCATTGTATTAATCGTCATTCGTAAATCCAAAATCGTAAATTGTTAATGTGCTTCCAGCCAATTTTCTCCCATCCCTACTTCCGCAACTGTAGGAACTCTATTTGGTAAAGGCATGGCGGTTTGCATATTTTCAAGGATTAATGGTTTTAAAATTTCCACCTCATCTTTCAATGCATCAAAAACCAATTCATCGTGTACCTGCAATACCATTTTTGAACGAAGATTTGCTTTTTTCATTGCAGCATCAATTTTTATCATCGCCAGTTTGATCATATCTGCAGCCGATCCTTGTATTGGCATGTTCACCGCATTTCTCTCTGCAAAACTTCTTACTGCTCCGTTTCCATCATTGATGTCCGCCAACCATCTTTTTCTTCCTAATAGAGTTTGCACATATCCATTTTCCCTTGCAAACTGAATTTGAGATTCCTTAAATTCGTCAATGGATTTATATTGATTCTTATAACCTTCTAAAATTTCTCCTGCCTCCTGTGTCGTAATTTTTAAATTATCCGCCAGACCTCTTTGCCCCTGACCATAAATAATTCCGAAGTTTACACTCTTTGCTTTATACCTCATTTCTTTTGTAACATCTCCTTCCGCTACTCCAAAAACTTTTGCCGCAGTGGCTGTATGAATATCAATCCCTCTTATAAATGCATCACACATATTTACATCACCACTTAAAGCCGCAATTACTCTTAATTCGATCTGAGAATAATCCGCAGATAATAAAATATGATCACTGTCTCCTGGTATAAATGCTTTTCTTATTTCTTTTCCTCTATCAGTTCTTACCGGAATATTTTGAAGATTCGGATATTGAGAACTTAAACGACCTGTTACTGCAATTGCTTGCTGAAATGTAGTATGAACTCTTCCTGTTTTTTTGTTAACCAGAGTAGGCAATGCATCTACATAAGTAGATTTTAACTTGGTGATCTCTCTAAATTCCAGAATTTCTTTTACGATTTTATGTTCATCAGCCATTAACGTTAAGATCTCTTCACCAGTAGCATACTGACCTGTCTTTGTCTTCTTAGCTTTCTTTTTCCCAGGCATGGTCAATTGCATCTTGTCGAAAAGCATCTCACCTAATTGCTTAGGAGAAGCTAAATTGAATTTCTCTCCAGCCTGTTCGTAAACAGCATTCTCGTGTTTCTCTGCTTCTTCTTTTAATATCAGAGAATATTTTGCCAAAAATCCTTCATTAATGCGAATTCCGGTTCTCTCCATGTTACAAAGGACTGGGACCAGTGGAAGTTCAATATTATCTAAAATAGGATCTGTCTTTACACTTTTTACCTGCGGATAAAATACTTGTTTCAGTTGAAAAGTTACATCGGTATCTTCATTGCAGTATTCAGATACCTTTTCAACTTCTATATCACGCATGCTTTTTTGCTTTTTTCCTTTCGGACCAATAATCTCTTCGGTAGCAATAGGTGTATAGTGTAAAAAAGTTTCACTTAAATAATCCATTCCATGGCGTTGCTCCGGTTGAAATACATAATGAGCAAGCATTGTATCGTAAATAGGACCTTTTATTTCACAACCATAATTTTTTAGGATCTGCATATCATATTTGATATTCTGCCCTATCTTCATAATAGTTTCACTTTCGAATACTTCTTTAAATTCAGAAAGGATCTCCATACATTTTTCAAAATCAGTTGGCATAGGAATATAATATGCCTGATTTTTTTTGTAACAGAATGATAGTCCAACAATTTCAACTACCAATGGATCTAAACCGGTTGTTTCAGTATCAAAAGAAACTTCCGTTTGTTTTAATAATTCTTCCAACAACTCTTTTCTCCAAGTAGGATTATCAACGGTAAAATATTGATGAGGGACATCAGTTAATTTCTTTAGAGATACAAATTCTGTCGATCCGGCTTCTTCACGGATTACAGTTTCCGTTGAAGGTTCTTGTTTTACCTGAGTTTTAACGATTGTGGTTGTCTCTTCTGTTGCGAAAAGATCACCTTGACCGGTAACATTAACAGGAGTGGTTTTTACAATTTGGCTAATTGCTTCTCCCAACATTCTTTCGCTCAGGGTTCGAAATTCAAGCTCAGCAAAAAGTTCTTTTAGTGCAGATTTATTTACCTCTTTTACCTTGAATAGTTCTTCATCAAAATCAACTGGAACATCGGTAATAATGGTGGCAAGTTGTTTTGAAAGGATGGCCATTTCTGCACCTTCTTCTACTTTTTCTTTCATCTTTCCTTTCAGCTTATCAACATTCGCTAATAAGCCTTCTACTGATCCAAATTCTTTCAGGAATTTTTGTGCGGTTTTTTCACCAACACCTTTTATGCCCGGAATATTATCGGCCGCATCACCCATTAATCCTAGAAGGTCAATTACCTGCGATGGATTTTCAACATCAAACTTTTTACATACTTCAGGAATTCCTAATACTTCATCAGGGTTTCCATAACTCCCCGGACGGTACCAGAAAATATTTTCACTTACCAGCTGACCATAATCTTTATCATGGGTCATCATATAACATTTGAACCCTTGTTTCTCCGCTTGTTTTACAATCGTTCCTACAACATCATCTGCTTCGTATCCGTTTTTTACCAGTAAGGGGATATTAAAAGCAGCAATCAATTTTTCTATATAGGGAAGTGATTTTTCAATATCCTCAGGCATCGGTTCTCTATGTGCCTTGTATTCTTCATAAAGAGTTGTGCGATCATCCACCTCTTCATCATCTTCCATTGGATCGAATGCAACAGCTAAATGGGTAGGTTGATGTTTTTTTATTACATCGTTCAACATATTTGTAAATCCAAACATGGCAGAGGTATTTAAACCTCTGGAATTGATTCTGGGATTTTTTATAAATGCAAAATAGTATCGATAGATCATTGCAAATCCATCAATTATGAATAATTTTTTTTCTTCTGGCATATTGTAGGTGAACGACTTTGGGCGTCCTTGTTTCCCTACAAATCTAATGAAATTTTATTGACTCGAAGTACTAATTTATAAGAACCTTGCTATAGGAGATATTGTTTAATTTAGGACGTTCGTAGGTTCGTATTTTATTCGTACTTCGAGGAATTACTTCTTCTTCTCAGTCTTCACAACCACCAATTTACTTCCATCCCATTTATAGGTAACTCGTTCCCAGTTTTCGATGTGGAATTTATCATCATCACCATAGAAACCGCTTTCGCTTTTATTAATAATCAACCCCTTTTTTCCTTTTTCATCTGTTGGAAATACGAATCTATTGGTAGCTGAATACGGGGCATCAAAACCTTCATCCAATGTTTTTACATGATGAAGTGTTGTTCCATCCCAGAACAAATAAACATCACCAAAAGCACCTGCGCAATATCCATCGCTAAAATTGATCTTTAAAATATCACTCACCCCTTCAAGCCCTTTGTTCCCCAAACTTTCTCCTGTGTTGTATGTTCGCAATCCTCCTACAGCTCTCAGTTCTACTTTTGCTAGTTGTTTATTGTCTTCCACAACTCTAACGTTGATGTACACTTCATCGAAATATTCCTGCTTTACAATCTTGGTTATTCCGTATAAATAAACAAGCCCTTTGTTGGAGGTGCTAGGAATTGCCTGCGTCGACAAAAATCCTCCCCAGATGTATCCTTCGGTTTTATAACCTTTGTCGTTGTAGACAACCCTGTACCAGTTGGCAGTATATCCGTTTCTGGTATACGGTATTTGTGTGTCTTCTATAATTCTTACTCTTTCTCCTATCTGTGCCTGATACAGTTTTTTCCCTGTAGTGTCTGGGTTCAAACGAATATTTACGTTTTCTCCCAAAGTAAGGTAAGTTGAATCTTTATAAAATTTTGCGTAGGCACAATCTTCTATCTGTGCAGAAACACATACGGAGAATGAAAGAATGCTTAAAAACCAGATGAACTTTTTCATGGATGTTTATTATGAAGTAAAATTAACTTTTTACAACGTTCAAATGATGTGCCATGATTAAATCTTTTTAAACGACTGGTCATTAGCCCGGGGCGAAGTGATACCCTGCAAAGACATGCCATTAGTGAGGCTTGGCGAAAACCTGCAACAGAGGCGCAGCGTTTGTAGCCTTAGCCGAATTTAGGGCAGGGCTGTGGAGTTTAACGGAGCACCGGTATTAGCTTTAAAATATTATTTTTACAACCATGAAATTTCTAATCGTTGGTTTAGGGAATATTGGAGCTGAGTATAAAAATACCCGTCATAACATCGGTTTTGATGTGTTGGATTACTTGGCCGAGAATAATTCGGGAAATTTTGCGAGTGATAGATTGGCCGACGTTTGTACCATTAAAAATAAAGGGAAACAATTTGTATTGATAAAACCATCCACTTACATGAACTTAAGTGGAAAAGCAGTGAATTACTGGATGCAAAAAGAAAAAATTGAGTTGAAAAATGTTTTCATCGTTACTGATGACCTTGCACTTCCTTTAGGTACCATTAGAATAAGGGCAAAAGGAAGCGATGGTGGACATAATGGTTTGAAAAATATTAACGAAAATCTCAACACGCAAGAGTATATCCGTTTGCGATTTGGTGTAGGAAATGATTTTGGAAAGGGAGAGCAAGTCGATTTTGTATTGGGGAAATGGGCGGAAACAGAATCAGCACTATTGAAAGCTACTATAAAAAAGTCTGCAGAGGCGGTTCTAAGTTTTGGTCACATTGGTTTAGAAAGAACCATGAATATCTTTAACACAAAATAAGTTTGGCTAAAGCCCGCGTAGAATTATATTTATTCCTAACATAAATGTCAGGCCTTTATTAAAACTTATTCTTCCCTATGACAAATGCCTACGTATGGGCAATACTGACATTTTTCCACGTGCTTGGTTTGTGAATAAGGAATAGCGGGATCAAAAATTTCTGACAGTAATTTATTCAATTCTTCTCTGAAATTATCATTAAATGCATCCATTGAGGTAACTTTTGCAAGGTCTTTATAGTTCTTAATAAAAACTCCCGCCTCAAAATCGTGTTGATAGGTTTCCCTTATAAACAATAGCTCCGGAACTACCGGTAGATTCTTATAATCGTTTTCTCCCAACAAATAAGAGTATAGAAAAATTTGAAATATATATTCTTTTCGTTTGTTGCTTTCCCGGTCGAACAATTCATTTATCGATGTAAAAGAGTTTTTCTCGTCAACTTTGCCCGATTTATAATCTAGGACTTTTACCTCATTGTTGTTTACATCTATCCTATCAATTCTTCCTCCAATGCGAACTTGTTCTGTTTTGTTGTTGATGTTTAAAGACATGGTGAATTCCTTTTTCTCTTCTAATAAAGGAACATTTTTTGGAACGGTTTGTTCGTCCATTCGCAAAATGTTTTGTGCATATTGCTGAAGGATATGAAAAATGATATAGTAATCCCCTACTAATTCAACTTTTCTGGGTTTATTCGGATTGGTGAATTCAGTTGTTAGAGCCTGTTGGATCGCAACGTCTACCAATGAATACAGAATGGGAATATCAGCCGTTTCTATTCTTTGTTTATTATGTTTTTCAACGAACAGCACATAGATATTCTGCATTGTATTGTGCAGAAGATTTCCAAATGTGGATGAATCTATCTCATCGGAAACATTGTTGAGTTCCTTAATATTCGCAATGTATTTAAAATAGAATTTTAATGAACAGTCCAGATACGCGTTTAGCGCAGATGGTGTAAAATAATTGGTCTCTCCATCAATATAGTACGAGGTTAGTTTTTTCTGTACCGTTTCATTTTTGGGAATGGCTATAGGTAAGATCTCGGGAGTAGTAAATTCTATCTTCTGTTGATACTCCTTGAACGGCAATCCTGATTCTAACTTTAGCTGAACTATATATCTTGATGGCTCAGCTTTAGAAAGTTCATCAGCCACATTGTTATAAATAAAATATACATTTTTTGAGTGGTGAAGTAACCTATAAATATAATACGCAAACATGCTATCATTGTTGGCATAAGTTGGCAAGCTAAATCCATATCTCAAATGATATGGAATGAACGATCCACTTGAAATTGGAGGAGGCAAGATGCCTTCATTTGTATTGAGAATAAAAACATTTTCAAAATCCAGATTTCTCGATTCCAACAATCCCATGATTTGCAACCCAACAACTGGTTCTCCTGAGAAATTTACGGATACAGAACTTAAATATTTAAACAGTAGCTTTTTTAGAGTTTCAGGTTGAATCTCCAATTTTGTTTCGATAATTATAGATTCTAATTTAATAAAGGCCTGTAAGGATTGATAAAGAATCTCCGTTTCAAAGATTTGAGGTCCTTGTTTGTTCTCCTGATCAAAATAATGATAATATACCTTTTGAACCAAAGCTTTTATTTGTTGAATAATTGATAGCGAGGATGTATGATCCAGACTTAAAAAGTCTGCCAGAAATGGATGCTCTTGTACATCATCCTCATAAATGTAAATGAGATTATTGGTCTGGATGGCATCTTGCAAGGCCTCTGTTTCTGTTGGATACAGCGCTTTAATGTATGCGTTATTTAGAAACTTAATAATTGGTTTGTAGTAATATTTTTCTCCTGATTTATATTTAAAAATATCCAACCAATGATCAATTAATCCACTTACGGTTGTGTTTTTTAATTGATAGCCCAGTGTAATGTTAATGGCCTCATCTTGTTTTGAAACACTTTGCAATAGCGGCATCAACATGGATTCATCAGGAAGTACAATAGCTGTTTTCTGATCAAAAGGGATTTTGTTTTTTTCAATGATCTCTTTTACCGTAAGAGCCTGGCCGTTATTTTTAGGGCATGAAATAAAATGAATATTGGGAGGGTTGGTGATAAAAGAAGATTTCTCAATTGAATTAGGAAACATCTTTAGATATTTTTTTAAAAATGTTCCGGCTTCGTGGTTCTTTATCTTGCTTTTTTCATTGTCAAGATAATATAGGTCTACATCCCAAAAGAAAAGTCCCTTTTTATTCTTTCCATAATAGTTGAAGACTTTTTCTTCCGATCTGGATAGAATATGAAAGCCTACAAATAGGATTTTGTTAAATGGAAGATCCAGTACCGATGAATTGATCTTATCGCTTACTTCTCTGAAAAGCATTCCCGGATAGCCTTTGCCCGAATTGAATAATTGTTCTGTGAAATCGCTGTACACATTGTTTAAAACCCTCCATGTATCCACAAAGTCTTTTTGATTGCCGGTATAATCTGGTGGAGTAAATGATTTCCAGAATTTTTGGATAACTTCAATTTGTTCTGGCAGTAAATACTGAAATTGTTTTTCAATTTCCTTTTCATCTTCCATTAATTGGAAAAGATCCCGGGCATTTACCAGATTTTTATCAATATCATTGAAATCTCTTAAAAGCATTTCTCCCCAATAGTAGAATTGGTCAAAACTCTCATAAATATTCAGGTGATTGCTAAAGATTTTATAAAGCATCAGATTCAATTCAAGTGGATCGGCTTCAGCAAGATTGGTATTAAGGGATATAAATTCCTCAATGGTTTGGATTCTCGGCAAAATAAATGGTTGAGGAATGGTTTTCATCAATTCCTTTTCAAGAAAAAGTGCTGTTCTTTTATTAGGAACGAGAATAAGGATCTTCTCCATTCCCGGGTGAAGATTTTGCAGAATATACTGAGCCGTTTTATTTAAAAAAGCATCCATTCTTATACAGACTCAAATTGATGGGTTTGTGTATAGTAAATATATCCTGTGGCAGGCTTCCCAAATATAATACTCACCGCTTTGCAATAGCCTTTTACCTGATCAGCATATTCGGGCAGTGGTCTTCCAGTTTTAAAATCAATGATGATGGCCTCATCGTCATTGAGAAAGAATTTATCGGGTTTAATGATTTTGTCATTGTCGCAAAAACTATATTCCGAATAGGAGGAGTAGCTACTCATCCATTTTTTCATTTGTGACTGCTCAAATAATAATTTAATATCGGTTGTAAACTTATCGTGAGTTTGTTGATGGATTGTTCTTTGCAGAAACAGCTTTTTAATTTGAAGTAAAGCTTCTTCTAAAGTTACGGTATCCGCCAGAATTTGGTGAAATAAAATTCCTGATTGTTTCAATTCTTCATTTCTTACATATTCTTCATCTCTTAAATCGGTCGACTTCTGTTTAATTGCCAGGGTTTCGAAAATGTTTCCGGAGGAGATGGAGACTTCAATCGCTTCGGTTTCCTTTGGTTCAACTTTTCTATTTGGTTTAGTCTTTTCGCCTACCAGTATTTCTGTTTTCTCTTCGTTTTTATATTTGCTGAGATCAACATATCTCTCATCATTCAATACTTGTTCATTTAAAAGAATGTGATTGAAGATAGTTTTTACATTAGGTTTTAGTTCCTTTAAACTAAATGATTTTGATCGGTTTGTGTAAATGTATAATTCTCGAACTGCTCTTGTTGTTGCAACGTAGAGAAGGTTTAATTTATCGAGATAGTTGTAAAATTTGGTTTCAAGGTATTCATCTACGAACAAAGATTTTTGCATTTGTTTGCTGTACTTTACAGGAAGTGTTTTGATTCCGTTATTATCCATATCCAGCCATAAAGTATCTCCTTTTAATCCTGTACTGTCTAATGCCCATTCAGCGAAGGGAATGAATACCAAATCAAACTCAAGTCCTTTTGATTTATGAATGGTGATGATCTCAAGAGAGTTTTCATTTTCCGGAACTTCTACCTGGAATTTTTCGTAAGATTCATCCCACCATTCCACAAAATCGGAGAGGTCATCAGCGTTCTTTTTGAGATATTCAAAAATCGCATCTTTAAAATGCTGAAGAAATATATGTTCATTTGTTTCGGTTTCAAGATTAAAGAAACCAATTAAATGCTCAATTAATATTTGCAGGGGCAACGATTTGATAATAGATGAAGAATTAACAAAAGAGCTTATTTTCTCATCTAATTCACGTTGTAGAAAATCGAGAGTTTCATTTTTGATAAAGTACTGTTGATATTCGGAAAAAACATTCGCCAAAGAAACCTGGTCTTTTCTATGTAGTAAATATCGTAGAGATGCTATTAATAATCTTACCGTATGTGAATTTGAGATATTAAGGGAGCTTCGTGTAACGATATTGATCTTATTTTGAAGATTGTTTTCTTCAACGAATTTTCTCAAATGAGCTGCCGTTGCATAAGCTTGTTTACCTGTAAACACGAGTATTGCAATCTCATTGGGCCTGTATCCTCTGGAGAGTGCATCCTGAATATCTATGACAAGTTCATTTAGTTGTTGTTCAAGAATGCCTGCGTCTTCTATTTCTTCTTCTAGCTTGCTAAAAGCTTTCACTTTTATATACCCACCCGAGTTTTTATTTTTCTCGGGCACTTCTTGTTCCTGATCAAAATAACATTCCGCAAACATATTGCTCCATGCGTTTTCGAGGCTTACATCCGTAGAATAAATATTTGAAGTAATTAGTGGCGCAAGATGATAAAGGGTATTGTTGAATAAAACCACATTTTCTAAACTTCTGTGATTTTGTTTTAGGGGAATTACCTCATGATACGTTATCTCAGCACCTGCTTGTTCATGAAGCAACTTCCAGTCACCATTCCTAAAACGATAGATGGATTGTTTTACATCACCAACAACTAAACTTGTATTTCCCTGACTTACGGCATTACTAATTAGAGGCTTAAAATTTCCCCATTGTAATTTTGAGGTATCCTGAAATTCATCGATCAAATAATGATGATAATAATTACCGGCTTTCTCAAAAATGAAAGATTCCTCATTATCACCTATTACTTCTTTGATAAATTGATTAGTATCAGAAATAAAAAGCACATCATTTTCTTCTTTATACTTCATCATTTCTTCCACCATAGTTTCAAGCATTACGAAATATGAAAGATTTTGTTTAACCAGAAGATTTGAGTTGTATCGGCCGATATTCTCTAAGTAGTATGTGTATGTTTTATTGATGGCATTATTTAAGTCAGCGTACGAGTTGATTATATTTTCTTTAAGGGCTTTATCTCCGGTTTTGGTGTACCAAACATCAACGTTATTAATCGCCTCGAGAAATCTTGTCCCTGGTTCTTCAATTGTTTCGTTAGCTAGCTTGTTGATCCATGAATAGAAGGAGCTTTTTGCATACGGAAATGAAGTGAGGGTAAGACGATGTTTATGTAGAACTTTATCGCATTCAAGTGCTAATTGTGTAAGTCCAATTTCAAATTCTGCAACTTCTTTCTGTATATTCTTTTGAAGTTCTTCAATTTCTTCATCATTTTTAAAACTCTCCTTGATCCTATCTTCTTTTACCTGATAATTTTCTTTGAATGTTTCTTTAAAGAGACTTTTTAATTCTTCCCGGATGTTCCAGCTTTTTCCATCCTGAATTTTATCCAAGGCCGCTTTCATCAACCATTTTGACTGGCGGTTAGTATCGTTGGTATTCGCAATTACATTTTCGGTAATTTCCTGTATGGCAGAATCTTCATCTAAATGTAAATTGTAGGCGGCCGAAATTCCAATATCCTTTGCAAAAGCCCTAAGGATCTTTTGAAAAAATGTATCAATGGTTGAAATGTTAAAATTCGAGTAATCGTGTAGAATATTCCCCAGCGCCTCAGCAGCTCGTTTGCCAATATGAAAAGGTTCGGCCCCGGTATCTTTTTCGAGTTGATCAAGATATGGGGATTTTTCGGGATCAGTAGAAAGTTGTTTTAATTGGTTAAGCACTCTTGTCTTCATTTCTTCTGTAGCATCATTGGTAAATGTTACAGCAAGAATGTGTTTATACTCGTTTGGGTTTTCAATAAGAATCTTTATATACTCGTAAACCAGCGAATAGGTTTTACCCGATCCTGCCGAAGCTTTGTATATCTTGAATTTACTCATTTAACTTTTTTTGCGCAATCGTTCTTTTTTCGTTTGTAAAAACCAAAGGAATTGTTTTAACTTCGGTGGCAGTTAACAAATAGATAAACAATTTGTGTAAAGATAAAATTTCCACTATGAGTAAAAAATTAGTTTTAGTTATTCTTGTTGTCTTCACCCTGGCATCATGCAACGTTTACCGTACCATTAATTTTAATGCTGATCAATCAGGATCTATAGAGAGTAGGGTTGACATGAGTGCAATGATGGGGATGATGGGCGAAAATGGGGGAGGCACTAACCCAATGATGTCGGCGACAGATATGAAGGAATTCGATAAAACAAAATCAGAGCTTGAATCTATTCAGGGAATCACCAATGTTCAACTTTCTTATGATACTACGGGAATCATTACCACTTCTTATAGCTTTAATTCGGCAGAGGCACTTAACAAGGGACTTGGGGTAGGGAGCTATTCTCAGAATGTAGTACTCGGAATGGGCCAGGAGGCCAGTAAAAAGCCAAGTACCATTAAGTATAATGGTAAGAAATTTATGTGGACAGAGATCGATAAAAATACCTTGAAGAAAATGCAGTCTCAAGACACAAAAAAGGAAATGGGCGAAATGGATATGATGCTGGCTTCTTCGAAAATTAATACTTCTATCACATTTCCATCTTCAATAAAAAAGGTATCATATAAAAACGCGGTTATAACAAATGATAGAACGGTGAGTTATGTGATGTCTTTAAAAGAGTATCTCTCAACAGACTATAAGCCATTGGTTATAATTTTAAAATAGATGAAGAAATTACTCCTGTTTGTATTTTGTTTGGGATTCCTTTCTGTAAATGCGCAGAAAGAAATGAAAAAAAGCGAATTGTCTTCCGATTTTTTTCTTGCGGATGTTAAATGTGGTAGTTCAAAAATGTTTGTCGTAAAATATATAAGCGCCTGTATTGCGTACAACAAAAAAAGCAAGGAGTTCTTATTGTATGGAGATGGTGACGGAACCAAAATTATTTTTTTAGAAAAGATCCAAAATGTTCCTTTACGATTTTATCCGGATAAATTCGTGAGTTGCGATTATAAGGATGGAAAAGTTTATTTAGCATCTCAAATGACCAATAAAGCAACCGTAATCACAGGTATATTTAATTGGAAGGATGAACATTTGGTTTGGGAAAAAGAAGAAGTATTCGATTTAAGCGAACAACAGGTTTTGCGGGCATCGGCTTTAGTTAAAAACGGAAAAGTAAATGAAGCTTTGGTTACCTACGATTCTATTCAATATTCCGAATCCTATTTCGATGCGCAAAAAGTTGGAATCGAATTGGTGATAGCCTCTCAAAAAGTTGTTGAGGATAATTTTGGTAAACGAAAGTTTAAAGAATCGATCGACCTTATTGATAAGATTCTGGTGTTTAAAGGAATGAAATGGTTTACAAATCAAAAGGCCGAAACAGAATTAAAGACCACAATGGGTAAAGGCTTAAATGGCCTTACCTATGCCGGTTTGCAGACCTATATTGAGACCTATGCCAGGAACATTGTGGAGGCAAAACTGTACGATAAGGCGATTGAGAAGATAAATGCCTATTGGAAATACTTTACTAATTCTGCCGATTTGATGTTGAATTATGCCGACGCCCAATATGCCAAAAAGGACAAGGTGAAGGCCTCGGAGTTCTATGTAAAGTACACCAGCACTATGAAGCAGTCCAAAAAGGAGAAGGATATACCCTATTATGTACCCCAAAGAATTGTTAAAGAATGATTAAAGTAGGGTGGGGTGCAGGTTTGCGATATTAAAACTAATGTTTATATTAGTAGTCAGTTTTAAAAGTCAGTAAGAAGCCCAAGTAACTTCTTGGATAAAATAACAAATCAATATTACACGAATAAAATTCAAAATTTATGAAAACGAATACACTTAAATCACTAGGATTAGTTGCTTTTGTGGTGGCAGCTTTATCTTCATGTGCACCAGTTGGAGGCGACTCTGTTAAAGGTTGTACTACTACCACTGCTGTTAACTATGATCCTTCAGCTACTCAAGACAATGGAGGTTGCGTGTCAATCCCAGAAAAACAATATTCATTATTCTTCAAGTACACAGCTACATGGTGTGGTCCTTGTGGAGACTGGGGAGGCCCTGCATTCGTTGCTGATGTTGATGCGAATCCTGGTAAAATTTTAGCTTTTACAATTCAATGTACTGATGCTTTCGCGACAGCATCAAATTCGGAAATGCAAACTGCATTTTCAGCAAGATTCCCGTATGCAGGAACTCCAAATTTCCAATGTAACAATGTAGCTTTAGGTACGAACGACGGTGGAATGTTTTCAGAGGTAGCTACAAAAAATGCTATGGCTCCTGATGCCGGTATCGGTATCCACTATTCAATTGGTGCTGGAAACAATGCTGGTAAATTGAACATTAATGTTTATACCAAATTCTTTAAACCAGTTACGGGTGAATATTTTGCAGGTGTTTATATTTTACATAAAAACATCGTAAAATCTCAAAATACTGGTAGCGGAATGGTTGCAACATACGAACATCATCATGTTATGATGTCACATGTTACAGGAGTATTTGGTGATGCAATTGCATCTGGTAGCATTGGTACAGGTAAAGTTTACAATTTAGGTTTTGTATTCCGTTACTCTGATATACCTGATTTAGATCTTGGTAAAATGGATGTTGTAGGTATCCTTTGGAAAAAGAATGGAACTTCTTTCGATATCGTAAACGTTACTCCTAACGTATAATATTGATTTCATAAATATTTAAAAAGGCTGCCTTATGTAGGGCAGCCTTTTTTATTTTTGAAGCAGATTGGTGTCTTTGTAGTAGAGCCAATCCAAATGGCTTATAATTGAAACGCCTGGAATGGTGTGTTTAACAAATTTATTATCTCAATGAAAATATTTTCCTGGATACTAAGAATTGTTGCGGCTGTAATTATGTTGCAGACCTTGTATTTTAAATTTACAGGGCAGCCTGAATCTATTGCTCTTTTTACTTTAATACGAATGGAGCCTTGGGGACGAATTGGAACCGGAGCAATGGAATTAATTGCTTCTATTTTAATACTTACACCAAAAACAAAAGTGTTGGGTGCTGGACTTGGATTAGGATTAATGGCAGGTGCTTTGTTCTTTCATCTTACCAAAGTAGGAATTGTGGATGCTACCGGAAGTGCCTTGTTATTTACTTATGCTTTAGTTGTTTTTGTTAGTTGCGCAATTTTACTAGCGATGCATTTTAAAGACTTAAAAAATTTCTTACCGAAAAAGAAATAGATTATCAGTATACAACTGGTAATTGATCAAGAGTTCAAACATATTTGTATTCAAATATTGAACGGGAACAAATCCGAATCAGATTGGGCTTCGATTGAATCTGATGATATGTTTCAGTCTGATAATTATTGTGGAGGTTTTGAGGCTATAGAAATGCAATTTTGTTTTAGTTATTTTTCCAATAATTTGGAATATCGGTTTCAAATCTCATTACTTGATGTTTAAAAAATCAATAATGGAGAAAGGGATTTTGTTGAAATCCGTAAAGCTAAATAGATGAACGCTTTATCTTTGGTAACCCAAAAGCGCCCGGGGGTGAAGTGATATCCTTTTGCTTTTTACCTAAGATTTTTCGAAGTCGCTGGTAGCGACAAATGATTGTTTGTCGTCGCCGAATACCACGATGGGACCCTTGGGTAAAAACAAAAGATTTAGCGGAACACCCGCAAAGGCGTCCAAAATATTTATATCTAATTGATAATCATTTATATAAGCGGCATCTTCCTTATGCCTTTTTCTATTAACTTTGACCTCTTGTCAATCGATCTTATATGGACAAAAAATTAGATATTCTCAATAAAAAAATTGCACAGGCAAAGTTAGGCGGCGGTAAAAGCCGTATTGACGATCAACATAAAAAGAAGAAACTTACAGCTCGTGAAAGAATAGATCTTTTAATGGACGAAGGAAGTTTTGAAGAGTTAGGAATGTTGGTAAAACATCGCAGTAGAAACTTCGGACTTGATAAACAAGAATTTTTGGGTGATGGTGTTGTTACCGGTTATGGAAAAATAAACGGCCGACTTGTATATGTATATAGCCAGGATTTTACAGTACTTGGCGGATCGCTAAGTGAAGCACATGCAGAAAAGATCTGCCGCATAATGGATCTTGCTATGCAAAATGGCGCCCCTATTATTGGATTAAATGATTCAGGTGGTGCAAGAATACAGGAGGGTGTTGTTTCATTGGGAGGATATGCAAATATATTTTATAAGAATACTTTAGCAAGTGGAGTAATTCCACAAATATCGGCAATCATGGGTCCATGTGCTGGGGGAGCAGTTTATTCCCCTGCGATTACCGATTTCATTATGATGGTGGAAGAAACTTCATACATGTTTGTTACCGGACCAAATGTGGTAAAAACTGTAACCCACGAGGATGTTACCAGCGAAGAATTAGGTGGGGCAGAAACCCATGCATCAAAAAGTGGGGTGACTCATTTTGCATGTGCCAATGAAATTGAGTGCATACAATATTTAAAGCAATTGTTGAGTTATATCCCGCAGAATTGTGAAGAGATGTCACCCACGTTGCCTTATCACCCCGTTAATGAAATTCGGCCGAGATTAAATTCTATGATTCCTGAGAATCCCAATCAGCCTTATGATATGAAGGAAGTGATTGACGAGATCGTGGATAAAGATTCATTTTTTGAAGTACATAAAGATTATGCAGAAAACATGATCGTTGGTTTTGCACGTTTGGCTGGAAAAAGCATGGGGATTGTGGCTAACCAACCTTCTGTATTGGCGGGGGTACTTGATATTAAATGTTCAAATAAAGCAGCCCGGTTTGTAAGATTTTGTGATTCATTTAATATTCCATTATTAGTTTTAGAAGATGTTCCCGGATTTTTACCTGGAACTGATCAGGAATGGAATGGTATTATTTCCAATGGAGCAAAACTGCTTTATGCTTTTTGTGAAGCAACAGTTCCCCGTATTACAGTTATTACAAGAAAAGCTTATGGTGGCGCTTATGATGTAATGAATAGCAAGCATATTGGTGCTGATATGAATTATGCATGGCCAACTGCAGAAATTGCAGTAATGGGTGCTAAAGGTGCTGCGGAAATTATTTTTAAAGCTGACATTGCAAAAGCAGATAATAAGGAAGCAAAATTGAAGGAGAAGGAAACGGAATATGCCGAGATGTTTGCAAACCCTTATGAAGCAGCAGCGCGTGGATATGTGGACGAGGTGATTGTGCCGGAAGTAACTAGAGAAAAATTAATAAAAGCATTTGGAATGTTAGAAAACAAAGTGGCCAAATTGCCAAGAAAAAAACATGGAAATATACCGTTGTAAGTTATTAAGTTGTTGGGTTACTAAGTGATCTAGTACTCAATAACCTACTAACTTAGTAACTAAATAACTTAACAACAAAATGAACGTTTTATTACTAGGATCCGGAGGAAGAGAACATGCTTTTGCATGGAAAATAAAGCAAAGTAAACATATTGATAAATTATACATTGCTCCCGGAAATAGCGGGACACAGGAATTTGGAGAAAATATAAAAATATCAGCAACTGATTTTCCTGCGCTTCAAGAGTTTGTTTTGGCGAATCAAGTATCAATGGTGGTTGTAGGTCCTGAGGATCCTTTGGTTCAGGGCGTTTACGATTATTTTAAATCAGTTCCCGAATTACAATTTGTAAAAGTAATTGGTCCATCTAAAGATGCTGCCCAATTAGAAGGAAGCAAGGATTTTGCAAAACAGTTCATGATTCGTCATGGGATTCCAACTGCGGCTTACGAAACTTTTACAAAAGAAACTTTATTCAAAGGATTTCAATTCCTGGATACATTAAAAGCTCCATACGTATTGAAGGCTGATGGATTAGCCGGCGGAAAAGGAGTTCTTATTCTTGATTCGGTAGATGAAGCAAAAAGAGAACTATCGGTTATGTTAGGTGAAGCAAAATTTGGGAGTGCTGCTTCCAAAGTGGTGATCGAAGAATTTATGAAAGGAATAGAGTGCAGCGTATTTGCATTATCTGACGGAACGAATTACAAGATCTTACCGAATGCAAAGGATTATAAAAGAATTGGTGATGGAGATACAGGTCCCAACACAGGAGGAATGGGTGCAGTAAGTCCTGTACCATTTGTGGATGCAGCATTTATGAAGAAGGTAGAGGAGAGAATCATTCAACCAACAATTAAGGGACTAAAGAAAGATAATTTGGTTTACAAGGGTTTTATCTATTTCGGATTGATGAATTGTCAGGGAGAACCAAGAGTAGTGGAATACAATTGCAGAATGGGTGATCCCGAAACTGAAGTGGTGATGCCTAGAATAAAATCAGACATTATTGAATTATTTGAGGTGCTTGAGATAGAAGGATTGAATGAAAGAAAGATTGAAATTGACGAACGTGCTGCAGCAACTATAGTTATGGTTTCGGGAGGATATCCTGAAAATTACCGAAAAGATGTGGTGATTCATGGCATCTCTGAAGTAAATGAAAGCATAGTTTTCCATGCGGGAGCTAAATTCGATGATACAAGGCTTCTTACAAACGGAGGAAGAGTATTGGCTGTTACCTCTTATGGCGTGAATATTAAAGAAGCGGTAGACAAATCATACGAGAGCATCGAAAAAATATTTTTCGACGATATGTACTTCAGAAAAGATATTGGATTTGACGTTTAGTCTTTAGATTCTGATTCAATTTTTTTTCCTACAATCACGGAGAAAATTATTAAAGCCTGCACAATGTGCCATGTAATTCCGATCATATAAGGACCGCTTTCATGTTCAGATAAAATACTAAAAACATTCAGAAATTGCAATATTGCTACCAGAGTGGAAAATAGAAAAGTAAAGAATTTTATACGGATTTTGGAATCCTTATCTTCTAATAAAATTGCAAATCCCTGAGTTCCGATAATTGTTCCCATCATAAATAGAACATACGGTCCAAATAGTTGTAGGAGTGCAATGGTATGCCTGTAGGATAAACGGAAGGATACTTGAAATGAGCGCCATCATACTATGACCAATCATTCCTCTGTACATATAATTGTTCCATTTGCTGTGATTATTGCGGAACATAATTACAATGGCGGTAAATCCTAGTATGCCAATAGAAATTTCAGCGAAGGTTTGGAATATTCCCATAAGACGGTTTAAAACGTTCCTTGTACACGTTTTAAAAGACGTGACGCAAAAATAAAATCAAGTAGTTCTTTGTTGCCTGAGTTTGCAATTTGATCGGAGCTTCCTTCCCAGTTTTTTTCTCCCTTATAGATATAAATAATTTTTTCACCCATATCAAACACCGAATTCATATCATGTGTATTGATAATGGTAGTTGCATTGATCTCTTTTGTGATCTCCATAATAAGTTCGTCAATAACAATGGAGGTTTGTGGGTCCAAACCTGAATTTGGTTCATCAAAGAATAAATATTTAGGTTTTAATGCAATTGCTCTTGCGATAGCCACCCTTTTCTTCATCCCACCCGAAATCTCTGATGGAAATAATTTATTTGCATTTACAAGGTTCACACGATCCATGCAATAGTTCACACGTTCTCTTATCTCGGCCCGACTCATTTTGGTAAACATTTCCAACGGGAAAGCAACATTTTGCTCGCAATTCAACGAATCGAACAAAGCTCCTCCTTGGAATACCATTCCTATATCCTGACGAATTTTTTTTCTCTCTGCTGGTGTTCCTTTTGAAAACACTCTGCCATCATAAAGAATTTCTCCTTCCTCCGGAGCAAATAACCCAACCAGACACTTCATCAACACCGTTTTTCCTGAACCACTTCGTCCAATAATAAGATTGCACTTCCCATCTTCGAGAGTTGCAGACACATCGTTCAATACATGATTAGTGCCAAAATATTTATGTACGTTTTTAACCTCTATCATAACAATAACAATGCAGTTAAAATAAGGTTCCACAATAGAATTGAAATACTTGCATTTACCACAGCTTTTGTACTCGCTTTACCCACTTCTTCACTGCCACCTTCTACATAGTATCCACGAAAACAAGCTATGGAGGTAATTATAAAAGCAAATACAACACTTTTGATTAGTCCATATACAAAATGCCATGGAACAAAATAATATTGGCAACCATAAATAAACGTTTCGCTATCTACCAAACCACTTGTTATACAGGCGATATATCCACCCAAAATACCCAAAATGATACTCATAACGGTAAGTATAGGATTAATGATAAGTGATGCAACAATTTTGGGAAGTATTAGATAATTAGCTGAGTTAATCCCCATAATCTCCAGTGCGTCGATTTGTTCCGATACACGCATACTACCTATTTCGGAGGCAATATTACTACCCACTTTACCGGCAAGAATTAAACCAATAACTGTTGAAGAAAACTCAAGAATAATGGTATCACGTGTTCCATAACCTATTGTAAATTTTGGAATAAGAGGAGAAGTAATCTGAACTGCTAATTGAATTGAAATTACCGCTCCAATAAATGCAGAAATAATGGATACGATAAGTATCGATCCCATTCCCAGTTTGTCAATTTCACGAATAACTGATTTCCAGAAAGCCTTTCCTTTATCGATGCGACCGAAGGCTCTTCCCATCAACATACAGTACTTTCCAAAATTAAATAGAAACTTCAAATCCAGTTATTTTCGCTAAAATAATACATAGGAATGATAGAATCATATTTTAGGTCTTAAAATCTGAAGAAACCTCAGAATACGAGGGTTTTGGCCCCAATTTTACCGTATTTATCGTACCTTGGCTCCAATGAGCATAGAAGAAGTAAGTAAATATGTGTTTTTCGTTTGCTTAGGATTGCTATTTTATACCTATTTAGGTTATGGAATTTTGGCCGTTTTACTTGGAGCACTTCGTAAAAGACCAACCTTTGATCATTCTTCAGTATTTAATATTCCTGTTTCTGTTATTATTCCGGCATATAATGAAGCTGGTGTGATTGATGAAAAGATAAGAAACACTTTACAAACACTTTCGAAATTTAAAGATTTTCAGATCATATTGATTACTGATGGTAGCAATGATGGCAGCGAAAGTCTTGATTTCACCGATTCCCGGATTAAGCATTTGCATTCTGCAGAACGAATGGGGAAATCTGCAGCAATTAATCGGGGAATGGAGAAAGTTTCCGGTGAAATTGTAGTAATCACTGATGCAAATGCAATGGTAAATGAAGATGCTATTGCTAAACTGGTTGTTCGCTTTCAAAATAAAAAAACGGGAGCAGTTTCAGGAGAGAAAAAAGTATCAGCACTTGAAGGAAGTACCGGAGGGGAAGGTTTCTATTGGAAATATGAATCTTTTTTAAAAAAGCATAGCGCCAAATTACACTCTTTAACCGGTGCAGCAGGTGAGTTACTTGCCTTTAGAAAGGAACTGTTCAAGCCTATTCCAGCTGATGCTATCCTTGATGATATGGAGCTTTCCCTAAGCATTATTAAACAGGGGAAAGTAATCGACTATGAACCGGGAGCTTATGCAATTGAACCTCCCAGCAAATCAATCACGGATGAATTTAAAAGAAAGGTGAGAATTTCCGCTGGAGTGTTTCAAACTCTCAAAAGAAATCCATTTGTATTTAATCCATTTAAATATTCTATTTTCATTTTTCAATTTAATTCACATAGGGTACTTAGATGGACTAAAGGAATTGATTGCCTCTTGCTATTGTTCGTCTCTAATTTTTTTATTGTAGGTGATCCGGAAATCAATCCTGCTTACTTCTTTTTTAATTGGTTTCTCGTCCTTCAACTTATGTTTTATTTCTTGGTGATTCTGGGATACTTGTTGCGAAATACCAAAAAGATTCCAAGCATATTTTTTCTTCCTTTTTATTTCGTCATGATGAACCTCGCAGTAGCGGTGGGCTTTTTCCGGTTTCTTGGCAAAAAGGAATCTGTACTTTGGAATAAGGCTGCCCGATAATCTCCTGTTTTCCACACAAAATTTCTGGTTTATAACAAGTCGTGTGAAGGTTGCAATGCTATTGCCACTACATGTAATATTTATTGAAATATGCGATTCTATCTTTGATAGTAATTATTATATCAATTTAATTTAAACATAAAACTAATGAAACATATATTACAATCACCTCGACTTTTTTTGATGGTTGCTTTCTTTACGATTGCATTTACATCTTGTTCAACCTGGCATTATAATCATCCTCGTATACAGGTAGATCAACAAAAAAATGATGAACCTCAAATAGAACAATCCCAACTACTACAAGATGGGAATGCAATAACAACTGCTGAAATTATTAATAACGAGCAATCTTCCCCGAAGTAAATGTTGTTGCTACAAATGAAGAAACCAGCATCGGGACATCAGCTCCAGTGGTTAAGAAAAGGTCAAAATCAATGAAAAAATCTGTTCCTGAGAAAAAGCTGGTTAAAAAAGAAAAGAAAGGTTTCTTTTTGGATAATTTTTTAAGGATACTAAAAAATTATTCCAGGTAAAAGATATTAAAAAATCAGTACTTACAGGGTGGGTGAGATTAATGGTTTTGCTTTTTGTAATAGGATTTATTCTTTGTTTATTAATAAGCTCTACCGGAGAATTTACCATTGGTAACACTAATGGTATAAGTATTATCGATGTTTTTAATTGTTCCACCAAAAGTACCTTCAATTAGATTATTTCCTGAAGTAATAAGATCTATGGCTCCTGATGAGCCTGCGTACTGGGTACTAAACTGAACTCCATCATAAGTAATAAAAATGGTGGCTTGGGCTCCCGATCCGTTGGCACAAGTATAATTACCTGCAATATTATTTTTAATGGTAAAGGTAATGGCAGTGGTTCCATCATCAGCAATCACAATCGAATGAGTTTGCCCACTTACATTCTGATACAAAGCAGTTACCTGGTTTTCATTGAATGTGTATTTGGTCCCCTCAATATCAGCCTCCGTCAATTCATGATATTCGCAGGCCGTAAGACTGATAATAGCTGCAATTAAAATGAACCGAGACAAAGTCGAGTTCCCGAGTTCCTTTGAAAAAGTATTTAATTTGAGTAAATATTTCTTCATGATTGTTTAATTTTGATACAAATTACAAAAATTTGCCTGCTTTTACAAAAATACCTGCCTGGCTTAGAGTGTACAACAAGGATATTTGTTGGAAGGTATCAGACATAGATAGGAATGTTTACCTCACATTCGACGATGGGCCTCATCCAATAGTTACTCCTGTAATTCTTGATATTTTATTAAAAGAGAAATTAAAGGCAACTTTTTTTTGTATCGGATCTCAGGTAGAAAAGCATCCTGATATTTATAACAGAATCATAGTAGAAGGACATGTAATTGGGAATCATTCTTTTTCACATCGAAGCGGATGGAAAATGCCGGTTGAAGAGTATGTTGAAGATGTATCAAAGGCATCGAAATTGATTAATTCAAACCTTTTTCGGCCACCTTATGGCAGAATCACTCCTGCGCAATTTAAAGTCTTACGAAACCAATATAAAATTGTTATGTGGGATATTCTGTCAAAAGATTATGATGCAGATGTGACCAATGAGCAGGTTATAAAAAATGCTACCAGCGATTTATCAGAAGGTTCTATTATTGTAATGCACGACAATGATAAAACCGCCGGTCGAATGGAAAATTTACTTCCTGAAATTATTAAAACAATTCTTGCTGAAGGATGGAGATTTAAAACCCTGGCATCAAATTAAAGTAGATCTATTTTGCAATCAAATCTTCCATATAAATAGTTTTTTCCTGCAAAGTAAAATTCTGAATATCCTTCATTTCGACTTTAATTGTGATTGGAGTATTCCAGTTAATCGTAATCAAACCATAATTTAAGCTGCAACTTGCTTTTTTCAATTTATAAGAATTCTTAAAGATCTTTGGGCTTAAATGCGAATGTGTAAGTCCGCTGCTTGTAAAATCATAAATGGGATAATTAAGATCCACCGAACTATTTACACTCATTTCTGCGCAATGAATATCACCACTCAAAAACATAATGCCTTGTTTTTTAGATTTGGCTATGATCTCATACATTTTCTTTTGCGATTTTGGATATTGTGCCCAACGATCCGTAGTTGATCTATCAGCTAAAAATTGCGAACTGCTTCCAATTAAATTAATTTGAGCATCAGAATTATTTAATTCCTTCTCAAACCACTTCCACTGTAATTCCCCTAGCATATCAGCGGCTTCACCTGGCTTATCCCTAAAATATCTTTCGTCGAGCAAAATCACTTTTACTTTTTTACCTTCTTTTCCAAATGTATACGATGTATAGATTCCCTCTTGAACTCTTCGTGGAGAATTTAACGGCTCTCCAATGAAATCCAGAAATAATTTCTGACTTTCTTTTTTTATTGGGTTTTCAATTCCTGCATTGTTTATTCCATATTCATGGTCGTCCCAAGTTCCAATTACCGGAACTTTCTCCATGAAATCAAGAAAATATGTTTTTCTCAATTGTTGATTATACTTGTTCACCAGGCAATCGGTAGTTTTGCAATCACCATAAATATTATCACCTATAAAAATAAAAAAATCAGGTTTGTTATCGATCATGTTCAACCACATTTCCTGTGGAAGTCCTTGATGATTGCATGAGCCAAATGCAATTACATCTACATCTTTAATTGAATCAACAGGAACTCTTTTAATTTTATTTAGTTCCTGCATCCAGCCAATTTTAGCAATGGCGAATAATAGGATAAATGTGGCCAGTTTTTTCATAGCATTAAAGGTATAAATTTTTTTCTTGTCCTGAGTTTCTCGAAACGGGTAGCCTTTCCTGTCCTTCGCTATACTCCCCTGCACAGGCTTATGCCACACTAAGCATTGGCTGGCATTTATATCTTCTACTTGCCAAAGCAAAGTGTGGTTATAGGCCTGTTTCGGGGTGGTGCCCTCCGGCCAGGGCTACTGGCGTTGTCTTACTTAATTATAGGTAATTGTCATCATTTCGTACAATTTATCAATCATTTCCACGTAATATTGATAACACTTAATCTGCATCTATGAGATCTATCAGCACTTTTTTACTAAGTTTTTGTTTTTTATCCATTGCATCAGCACAAAGTTGGAGAACAATTGATCAATCTGATTTTAACGTAAAGTATAAACTTCCTTCATCATGGGAAGTTGATGGATTTGGAAGTGGCTTTGGCGATTGGGATCAAGGCGGAAGCTCCGTTTGTGATTGTGCTGGAACGATCAATTTTGGGTACGATAGAAAATTGGGAATGGTACTATATCCATACAGCAATGCTACCGCGGAGGATTCAGCAATGGGAAAAAGAGATTATGTTTGGGATTATCATTATATGTTCAAAGAGGCTAGAGATGCTCCAGACTATGTTACAAAAAAACTAACGTTTAGTAAAAAAGTATCTAAGTGGGAATTGCCTAATGGTGGGTCAGATGAATACATGGGAATGTTGGATGACGAAGTATGGTGGTTTATCGTAAGAGGAGAAAATTACGGATTCATTATTTATTTCTGGGGAGATGCCAGCCTCATGTTGGAAAACGGAAAGAATATTTATAAAATTCTTGACTCAATTGTGATGATTAAGAAGTAAAGATTATTTTTTTAATAGTGTATTCAAACATTTGATTCTTGACGGATCAGAAATCACTTTTTCTATCCACTTACCATCAGTTGCGCCGGAATTTCGTGGACCAACTGTTCCAACATACCAATCTGGTTCATCATTTTCTCCTGAAATAAAAACATACGGACAATAGGTGCTGCTTTTTATAGAATATGAGCCAGATTCTGTTTTTTTGATTTGAATATCAGCTGGCGGAAGTTTCAGTTGATTGAGCTTTACAAAATAATATTCTTTACTTTCAACTGCGATTAGTCTATTTAGGCTTTTAGAATTACCTCTCTGTATTAAAAGTATATCTAGATATATAGAAGCTTTATCAAATTTTTCTACAATTTTTTTGGATAGCTTAAAATATACTTTGGATGTTTTCTCCGGACTCCCTATGTTAATTTTTCTTTTGAATTTAGCATTTCCATAGAAATCTAAGATTAGAATCTGCATGAATACATTATCCAATTTACCATCCTCATTTATGATGTAAATAGAATAATTGTCTTTTTCTTCCTGAACAGAAACAATCGTTGGCTTATAAGCTTCTGTAACATCTGTATATGCGATCTTCGTTTTTAATTCGCTATCTATCAAACTCCATGAAGTTACCGGCCAACAATCATTTAATTGCCAGATTAAACTTCCCATACAATATGGCATTGCCCTTCTTTGGGCTTCGATGCCCGTTGTTAGGGCATACGATTGTAGAATCTGAGTTGCATACACATAATCATCTATACTATCAGGAATTACCAGATATTCCTTTAAATAATGATCGATAGTTTTAAATCCTGTTGGATGTTTCTGATGATTTTTAAATTTTGGTGACTCAAAATTCATGGCCGAATCGGGAATCACTTTTTTCAGGGTGGAAAGATCAGGCATTCCCTGCATTCCAAATTCACTCATAAATCTTGGAACTTTCTCATTATATTTTTCAATCGGTTCTAATCCCCACCAAACTCCCCAATAATGAGAATCTCCTTCGGTCATACTTTTTTTTCTTCCCCAGCCGTGTTTGGGAGAGGTGAAGATATAATCGAGATTTATGCCAAATTTTTCATTTGTAGAAGATATAATTTCTGGAAAAATTTTATGAAACAAACTATCATAGTCTTTCCATATTTTTATTGAGTCTTCTCCATGAATATTCAGATCTCTTTGCCATCCCCAGTTTTTCCAGCCTTCTTCATTTTCGTTGTTTCCACACCAAACAGCTATGTTGTTGAAATCTCGCAATCTTTCCACTTGGGTTGATGCTTCTAAGCTAACATTCCTTAGAAATTCGTCCCCAGGATACATGGCACAAGCAAACATGAAGTCCTGCCATACCATAATTCCGTTCTTCATACATGCAATATAGAAATCATCATCAGGATAATTTCCACCACCCCAAACCCGAAGCATGTTCATGTTGGCACATTTGGCCATTTGAATTAATTCCCCTGTCTTTTTACCAGGATTGAAACTATCGTCGGGAATATAGTTGGCTCCCTTTGCAAATACTCTTTCACCATTTACTTTAAAATAGAAGGATTCACCATATTCATCTTTTTCCTGGACCAAATCAATTTTGCAAATGGGTATGTAAAGGTGATCTTTTGCAAGAATATTATTATCACCTTGTAATCTTAACTCAAAATCCATCTCATAAAATTCTCCGGAGTTCTTTCCTAAACTATTTGGCCACCATAATTTAGGATTCTCGATTAGAAAATTTCTGGTGGTAAAATCACCTTGATTATTTCGTAAAAGGAATAAAGCTGATTTTTGAATAGTTTTTCCATCGTTACTAATAGAATAGGTTAAGTCGAAGTTTTCATAAGGACCCGTGATGTTAAAATCAATAAAAAATTCTGCAAATTTTTCATTGAACTTTAATAAACTCGTTGAAGCCGAAAAAGTAACCTGAGGAGTTACATGAGTAATTAATTTTACAGGTTTTCGCATTCCCATATTCACAAATTTCGGACCCCAATCCCAACCAAACTGGTATTGTGATGTTCTTGCAAATACTCTTTCTCCTCCGGGAATCAGTAAAGAGTTCTGTTGCATAAATCCATCTACCATATCTTGGGTAGAATGAAAAACAAGCAAAATATCAAAAGAAGATCCTCTAAGTTCTTTCACTTTAAACGGAATAAATGCATTGTTACTTGTGTATTGTAACCCATTAATAAAAACATCTGCATAGAGATCCAGGCATCCAAACGAAATATCGTAGAAGTAGACCATGCTAATCAAGTCATCTTCAACTTTAATATTGGTTCGAAATTCCCAATCTTCTTCTCCTATCCATTGATATAATTTTTCGTTGTCTCCATAGTAAGGATGTAATAGATTTGAAATATCGGAAAGATCAACAAAATTATCTATGATAGTTCCTGGGACTTTAGCGGGTTTCCATACGGAATCTCCCACCATTCTAAATTCCCAATCTGTAATTTCTTTTTCAATTACACTTTGTGGCCTGGTATTTTGAATAAATAATAGAAAACAACAGAAGACTATAGTAAGATTTCTAAAAGCAAATAATTTCAAGCCGGACGAAACCGAAAATGCGGAGTCCGCCGCGGCGGATGAGCATTTGTAGGTTGACGTCCAACGCGGAAATTCGCAGGTTTTAGAGATCGTTTTCATTTCAACATTTCAACAAGTTGTTGAATTTCTTTTTTATCCGCCATTTCTCCTTGTAATATCCCTGCCGAATGAACTTCTGGAAAGATGCCCGCATCTATAAATTTCTGCGCATTTTTACTTCTAATTCCTCCACCTGGCATAATGTTAATATGATCTTTATATTTCGTTTGTAATTTTTGGATCAATTCAAAATTTTCGATGGCTTTTCCCGGTTTCCCCGAGGTAAGAATTCTTTTGAAACCGCATTTGATAATATTTTCTACCGCTTCTTCTTTATCATTCATTTCATCGAATGCCCTATGAAACGTACAAGGTAGATTGCCTGCTAGTTCTACCAATTCTTTATTCTGTAAAATGTTGATTCCTTGCGGGGTGTACATACAAGCGAAAACGAATCCATCAACTCCTGCTTTTTTAAACGTTGACATGGAATTTTTTATCATGTCAAACAATTTCGGACTATAAGAATAGGGTCCGGCCTTAGGATGAATCATGATGAAAATGGGAACTTTTATTTTTTTACGAATCTCAACAAAATCCTCAAGGGTTGGAGTAGTTCCTCCTGCAGCATAATTTGTACAGAATTCAATTCTTCCTGCTCCTGCTTCAGCAGCGATCAATGCAGATTTTGGATGAAAACAAGCAACTTCTAGTATCATATTTATTTTTTTATAACCACAGAGGTCTCAGAGTATTTTCTCTGTGGTCTCCGTGATTTTTTTACTCTGTGAACCCTGTGGTTAACATTTTTAATCTATTAATATTTCATCAAAAAACATCCAGCTATCTTCTCCGGCTCCCGGATTTCCCGAAGGAATCTTTCCCGCATTCTTAGCAATGATCTTAATGTATCTTATGTTTTGTTTTTTAAATTCGGTTAAAACTTGTCTGGGATTTTGTTGAATGCTCTCTGTACTGATCGTTTCAATCAATTTATATTTTTTACCGTTCACAGATCCTTCAATCATTATTTCCTTCGGTAACCAGATCCAATTAGAAATATCATTCAAATATCCAATTTCTATTTGGGTAATTTCTTTGTCATCTTCAAGGTCAATGATCATTTCTACATCCTCTCCGTACCAGGCATTCCATTGATTGTTTTTTCGAGGCAAGTCCGCTTTAACCCCGTTCACCAATGTAAACCAGGGCTCAATATTATAGCCTTTAGCTGGAGAGGTTGTAAACGTTATGATTGCCGATGTAGCTTTACTAAAAAAGTATGATTGTGTTGTAATAATATTACTGTATTCAATATTTCCGTAAATAGTTAGATTAGGAGCTGTTTTTGAAATAAAAAGCGAATTGGTGACACTATCTTTTAAATCATATTTGGCCATGGAAGAACTTCCTACCCCATCGTAAGTAATCTGGTATTTAACTTTCCCTAAAGTATTATTCCAATTAAACTTTATTCTTATACCGTTGGTATCCCTTGTGGTTCCATAATGCACTTGATAAAGGGAGTTTGAATAGTTTAGATCCCATTTGTCTAACAATGACAAATTCCCTAATAATCTTTTGGTAAAATCTCCTAGGTTCCTTTTTTCTTTTGGTGACCATAAAACTTCCGCCAATGCACTCATTCTTGGCAAGGCCATGTACTCCACATGTTTTTCATCCAGAATATATTCTGTCCAAACATTTCCCTGTGCTCCCATTATATATTTGGATAACGAATCATCCAATGCTTCAGGAACCGGATCATAACTATAAACTTTCTCTACAGTTGTAAATCCGCCAATTGCTAATGGTTCCAATTCGGGATCTCCTTGATAATGGTCGAAATAACAATGTGTTCCTGGACTCATTACTACATTATGTTGTTGAATGGCCGCATCAATTCCTCCTTGTTCTCCTCTCCAACTCATTACCGCTGCATTGGGTGCTAGGCCACCTTCCAAAATTTCATCCCATCCAATGATCTGTTTTCCCTTTGAATTCAAAAAGGTTTCGATTCGTTTGATAAAATAACTCTGCAGTTCATGTTCATCTTTTAACCCTTCGTCTTTTATTCTTTTCTGACATTTTGGACAAGTCTTCCATCTTTCTTTTGGACATTCATCTCCTCCTATATGAATATATTTTCCAGGAAAAAGTGCACAAACTTCGGTTAAAACATCTTCCATGAATTTAAATGTATTTTCATTTCCGGCACAATACACGTCTTCAAAAACTCCCCATTCTTTTGAAACTTCAAATGGGCCACCGGTGCAAGAGAGCTCAGGATATGAAGCTAAAGCTGCCAGTGAATGTCCGGGCATTTCAATTTCAGGAATGATGGTTACGTGTCGTGAGGCTGCATACTTTACAATTTCTCTTATATCATCCTGAGAATAATATCCACCGTAACGAATGGTATCGAATTGATGATCGCTATATCTTCCAATCATACTTCCATTTCTCCAGGCACCAATTTCGGTTAGTTTAGGATATTTTTTTATTTCTATTCTCCATCCCTGATCTTCCGTTAAATGCCAATGAAAAGTATTCATCTTATGCAAAGCGAGCATATCGATATATTTTTTTATAAACTCTTTTCCAAAAAAATGACGGCACACATCTAAATGCATTCCTCTCCAAGGGAAACGTGGTTCATCTTTAATATTACAGGCAGGAACTGTAAATGCTCCTTCACCCTCCATCGAGGGTTGCATCAATTGTAATACCGAGATCATTCCATAGAACATTCCGGTTCTAGTTGTTGCGGTAATTTTTATATAACCTTTATTTGACTCAAGTAAATAACCTTCTCCATGTGTAATAGTAGAATCTTTTGTAAGATGAAGAAAAATAAATTTTTGGTTGGAATCAGTTACTTCCATAATCCATGGCATTTCAAATCCATAGGTCTTTTTAAGAAGTGAATTAAATTCAATTACATTGGCCATGCATCTTCCACTTACAAAAAAGAATGGAGTGGTTTTAGTGATTAGGAATGGATCTCCTCCTGTTAATTTCCCTTCTGAAGGTTGAGGAATGAGTTGTAGTGACTGGGAACGAAGACAAATGCTTATTATAATAAGGCAGATGGTTAGGCATAAGTTCTTCATATACGAATGTACATAAACTTGTTCAATATTAAAAGAACCTGTTTAAGGCAGCAAATGGGGCTTACTCAAAAAAAAGCCGTGTTTACCCATATTTTATTTGAGGTATGGCTAACAGTGGTTAGCTTGGTAGGTAACAACAATTACTAAAAACATGAAGAGATTATTTTTTATGCTGATCATTGGGTTTTTTTCTTTAACGGTTTGTTCTCAAACATTATCCGATCTATTTTATCTACTGCCGGATCAATTTGCTTACGATTTGACTATAAATACCAGAAAGGAGTTGATTAAAAATAAGTCAGCTGCGCAAATTATTTTTAATGATGATTCTACCTATTTTGATCTGGTTTCATTTGATGAGAAAAATGGGTATGTGGAGTTTTCATCAAGCCATATGGAGTCTAGCTGGGAAATGTGTTATTGGAAAAATTCTTCTGGATCTATTTTGGTCGGTGTATCTCAACCACGTGACATGAGTAAGAAATTATTCTTCTTTTGGATAAAAGATGGTAAAGCGACTTATCCAACAAATGATGTTTTAAGAGGTCTTAGCATTTATTATTTTGCAAAACCTAACGCAAAGATATCGGATATTGATGAAGAGTTATGCGGTGGGTTGAGTTATACTTTACCCCGAAAAGGAGTTAATATTATATGCAAAATTGGATGGACTTGTGATGAAAAAACAGAAAGTTTCTTACTTGGGGATAAATGCGAATTACTATGGGAGGATGGTCATTTCGAATTTGGGAAGCCGTACTTTTAAAAATTACTCAATCCTCTTACTTCTCCTTTTCTTTATTTCGGAATTCTTCTTCTTTGTAAGAAGTCTTTTTTCTTTGGCTGACCTTGACGGTTTGGTTGGCTTACGAGTCTTTGGTTTGGTAAAAGTGCGGGCTAAAATTGTATAGAATTTTTCAATCGCAATTCGTTTGTTTCCTAGTTGTGTTCTTTCGGTTTGCGAAATAATTTGGAGATTTCCTTCTTTGGTTAATTGACTTGATAATTTTTCAAGAAGAAAATTCTTTTGTTCATCATTCAAAATATTTGATGAGGCTACATGAAAATTGATTTCTACCTTGGTGGAAACTTTGTTTACATTCTGCCCACCACTTCCTCCGCTTCGGCTGGTTTTGAAATTTAATTCAGATTCAAGATGCAGTTCACGAATATTCATTTAAAAATCTCCTTTCTAATTTTGTTAGCAATGGACTTTGCCTCGGCGGTTCTAAGCTGGAATAAAAACTCATTGGTTGTTTCAAGCCATTCAAATATTTGAATTGTTGACCATTTTTGATAGTCCTTGATTCGTTGATCTATTAAAAAATATGTTTGCCTGAATTGAATATTATTTTTCATCTCTGATTTTTTTTGAGGTACACTAAATCGGTAAGATCCTGATCTCTTCCTGCCTCGGGGTTCATTTCTATTAGATCATTTAATTCAATAATATAAATATCAAATCCCAAGCCTTTATCTACTCGTTTTCTGTCCCACATTTCATCAAAATTGAATGGGAATTTTGTATTGCATCCAATTGGATAAAATCCTGTTTTAAATTAAAATAGGAATATGCAATAAGATTTATTTCATTTTGATACGAATTCAATTTGTTTTTATCCGATAGATCTAATATATTAATTGGTAAAGTTGGTTGGTAGTTTAACTCATTCATTAATTCTTGAAAAATCTGAAGATTATTTTTGTCAAGATCAAGAATGATATCTATATCTGCAGTCATACGCTGAAGACCTAATAGATTGGTTGAAAGGCCTCCACAAATTAAGTAACGGACTTGTTTTTTTGATAATTCAGCAAATAATATTCCGTAGTTCACTCTACTAAGTTAACAAATTTACCTGATTGTTACAAAGGGCGGCGGATAGCAGCGACATCCTTTTTATTTGCTACAAATGTTCTGTCGGCGAGTTGTAGGACGCATCATGATAGGTCCATGCCTTAATAGCAAATAAAAAGATATAGCGAATGGTGGCGCTTGCGGTAACCATGATGACCAGCTTTGCTGCGTCATTCATAGCCGGAAAACGCCCCCCAAATATAATTTTAGTTGTTTACCAGAATCTTTTGTACAAAACTCTTGCCTCCGATTGAATAATTCACCAAATATATTCCCGAAACAGGATTTGAAATTTCAATTTTGTATTGATGATTATTTGTTTGAGAACTTGTGATCTTCATTTCCTTTCCTAATAAATCAGTAACGCGAATATTTAAAATGTTGTTTTCATTTAAAATATTCATTACAAATGTACCATTGTTAGGATTGGGATAAAGATTTACCATTCCTGTTTCATTTTCCTCAATGCCTATACCTGCATAGATCATATAGAAAGCTTGCATAACATCAGGGAGTGGACCAATGTAATAACTAAGGTCATAATCACCCGCTTGTTGAGGTTTTCCAGTTGCAATCAATAAATTCATCATTTGATCAGGAGTTAGAATTGTTCCCGTAGTATCCTTATACATTGATTGCAATAAAATAACAGCTCCTGCAACAATCGGAGAGGCACTGGACGTTCCACCAAAACCATCGGTGTAATATGAATTAACTCCTTCAATTGAATATAGATCTCCGTAGCCGGTTGTAGTTACCGCTTCCCCATTTCCTTGTATATCAACACAAGAACCATAATTTGAATACCACATTCTTGATCGCGGATTATCTGTTCCCCCCAAAGTAGTGCTAACAGCGCCTGCTCCAACAATGATTGCTCCCGATTCATTTCCTGGCAAGAATGGCCAGTGTGCCCCATTTCCGGTCCCATAATCAGAATCATCTAAATTTTGTTCACCATTTCCAGCAGCCTCAACAACTACAATATTTTGGCCAACAGCTAATACAATTGCGTCATGGTATGGTTTATACCATTCAACTGGTACTAAACCGAATTGCTGGACTCCACTATAATGAGGTCCGGCAATTTGTTGCTCTAGTAATATTACATCACCAGCATCCAATACACTAATTGCATAAGTAATTGCTGATTCTAGATCATAAGTACTATCAGTATATGCACCCGCAAAATATGGTTCGCAATCTGATGCTATTCCTGTTGTTCCGGTTCCGTTATTTAAAGAAGCGATTTCACCAAACACTGCAGTACCATGATCGATACCGGCACCGGCAAAGGGGTCCTGTGGAGTTGGGCCAACAATAGTCACTGCAGGAAGATCAACATGTTGATCATTAAATCCATATTCAATGTCACAAACTTTTATTCCTGTTCCTCTGTTTCCATAGGTATTCCAAAAATCCTGCGCTTCAATTCCAGAAGTTGTTGTTGTGATAAAACATTCGTTAGCCTGATAGTCCGGAGCAATTGCGTTAAATGGAATGGGAACTTCTAGCACCGATTCAATCTTAGCACATCCACTAAATATTTCTTTGGCTAGTGCTAAATTGTTTTTATCATACAAATGAAAGTGAAATTCAGAATTTGGATCAGGAAGTTTTTTATTCAGATTTTTTTCTGCATTTCTTCTTAGCCTAGTTAATTCGCTAGCATGAATCTTATGTACGTTTGTAAAATAACCTAGATTCGGCACATCTATATTTATACCATCCGCACAGATAGAAGAAAAATCAATCATCCCAGCATCTAACTTTACATTGCTATCATCAAGAAATTTTATGTAGAGCATATTGTCTACATAACCTTTGTTGTTATGTATATAATTTTGTGAAGCCAAACATAGAGGAATAAACACAAGGAAAAAAATGAAAAATTTCTTCATGAGAAACAATGGTTTAATTGTTCAAATATAAGCAGAATTGGGGTCGGTGTGCTGCATTTAAAGGAAAGATGAATGTATAAACCAGCATGGCACTTTGAAGTTTCTTCAAAAATTTTTCATGAATATTATTGTAAATCAACAAGATGCAGTGGGTTGTTCAGGTCCATATCGACCGATATTCGATGGAATTTGTTATATTTGTTAGAGTGCAACTCATTAAAATAAGTGCCAATTTAGTAAGTGAAATGGAACTTATTTTTATGAGTTGTGTTGTCTTATATGATCACAAAAGAAACGATAGAAATAATTAAGGAGACCGCCAGGATTGAGGAGGTGGTTGGTGATTTTGTGATGTTGAAACGTCGGGGAGTAAATATGCTTGGTCGATGTCCTTTTCACAATGAAAAAACTCCATCATTTACAGTTTCTCCTGCGAAAGGGATTTATAAATGTTTTGGTTGTGGCGTAAGTGGTGATAGCATCAAGTTCATAATGGAACATGAGCATTTTACTTACCCTGAGGCATTGCGATTTGTAGCGAAGAAATATAATATTCAGGTTGAAGAAACCGAAGTTACCCCGCAGGACTTGGAAGACCAATCAACCCGCGAGTCACTTTTTGCAGTAAATCAATTTGCGGAGAACCACTTTGTACAAAATCTTTGGGAAAATGAAATGGGAAGGGCTGTTGGCCTTTCTTATTTTCACGAAAGAGGTTTTGATGATGTAACGATAAAAAAATTCAAGTTAGGTTTTGCCATAGAAGAATGGGATTACTTCCTAAAAACCGCAACGGAAGCCGGTTATAAAACGGAATATTTAAAAACACTCGGACTTGTTACATCAGGTGAACGAACCGTGGATATGTATAGGGGAAGAGTTATTTTTCCTATCCATAATTTAAGTGGAAGAGTGGTAGGTTTTGGCGCAAGAATTTTAAAAACGAATGAAAAGGCTCCGAAATATATAAACAGTCCTGAAAATGAAGTTTACAATAAGAGTAAAATTGTTTATGGAATTTTCTATGCAAAAACTGCCATAGTAAAAAATAATAAATGTTATTTAGTAGAAGGATATACTGATGTAATTTCGCTTCATCAGGCTGGAGTAGAAAATGTAGTTTCTTCATCGGGAACATCTCTTACTACAGGACAGATAGAGCTTGTTAAGAGATATACTCCCAACATTACCATTTTATATGATGGAGATGCTGCAGGAATAAAAGCTTCGTTCCGGGGGATCGATATGATTCTTGAGAATGGAATGAACGTTAAGGTTGTTTTATTTCCTGATGGAGAAGATCCGGATTCGTATGCCAAAAGTCATTCTCAGGAAGAACTGGAAGAATTTATTAGAGCCAACGAAAATGATTTTATAAAATTTAAGGCATCAATTTTAATGAAGGATGCGGCTACTGATCCCATTTTAAAGGCAGGAGCGATTAAGGATATTGTAAATAGTATTGCTTTGGTTCCTGATGGAATCTTAAGAACTCTATACGTTCAACAATGTGGAGAGTTAATGAATGTTCCCGAACATATCTTGAACAATGAACTGAACAAGATTCGAAGGGAGCTTACCCGCAATAGAATGCGGAAGGATGGTTGGGAGGATCAGGAAATTATTCCAATGCCTGATCAGGAGAACCATGAGAAACAGGTAGAGGAAATAGTTTTTAATTCGGAACCCCATGAAAAGGAAATTATCCGCTTGTTGTTGAACTACGCTGATCAAATTTTTCAATTCGAGCAGTTAAGTGAAGAGGGCTCTGTTGAATTGGTGGATATTACGGTTGGAAATTACATTACGCAGGATATATTAACGGACGAGATCATTTTCAATAATCCATTGCATCAATTGATTTTTGATGAGATTACCGAATTGGTTGCTCAGCATAAATATGAAGGTCTTTCAAATTATTTTTTACACCATACTGATGAAGAGATTAGCAAGTTTTGTATTGATTTATTAACCCAGAGATATGAGATCAGTGAGAATTGGCTGAAGTATCATGGTATGGTTATAACTACTGAGGCTTCTCAAATGACAAAAACGGTATTTAATATACTATACAATTTTAAAGCCGCTAAACTTCAGCAAATGATTGATGATGCGATGAAAAGATTGCAGAATCCGGAAGAGGATAGTGCGGAGTTGCTTATAGATATCAATGAAAAACAAACGATAAAAAAATCATTATCAAATCAATTAAGCGTTGTAATATGGAAGTAAAAAAAGTAACATTGATTGGGCTATGTTTAATGTTTACTTGTTTTCTTAATGCACAAATGGAACCAAGTCTTGATAATCTCTGTGAAATTACTTGTGGTGAAACCCCATCAAGAGATGGAGGTTCAGATGAATTCAATCGTTCAGTGGTTCCGAATACTTATAACCTTCATTACCACGAATTGTATTTTGAAGTAGATCCTGGAGTAAACTTTATCAAGGGTAGAATTACATCTACATTCGTAATGAATGTAAATGCAGATACTATAGTTTTTGATATGGGAGCTGGACTCACCGTGGACTCTGTAAAAATTATCGGACAATCAGTTACGTATGCAACCATCGCGGATGGGTTGCGTTTATTTGCAGCTTCAACTCTTATAAATGGAAACTCTTACACAACCATTGTATATTATCATGGAGTTCCGATTAGTGGAGTCTTTTTTGAGGATCATGGTCCTTCAGATATTCCGGTAATGTGGACTTTATCAGAACCATATTCTGCCAGACATTGGTGGCCATGTAAACAATCATTGAACGATAAAATAGATTCGATTGATGTTTATATTAAAACTCCAATGGCATATAGATCTACCAGTAATGGAATTTTATTAAGCGAAATTACCAATTCAGGATTTATCACCAGCCACTGGAAACATCGTCATAAAATTCCTGCATATTTAATTTCAATTGCCTCTACGAACTACGTTGATTATTCAGATTATGTTGTTTATTCTCCTACTGATTCTATCAGAGTTTTAAATTATGTTTATCCCGAAGATTTAGCAAGTAATATGGCGGGGTCTGTTATGATTAAGGATCAAATGCCCGTTTACAATAATCTTTTTGGATTGTATCCTTACGCAGACGAAAAATATGGTCATTCAATTACAAATCTTGGCGGTGGAATGGAACATACAACAATGACAACTCAGGGAGGTTTCAATTTTGAGGTTACTGCACATGAGTTGGCACATCAATGGTTTGGTAATTTGGTTACATGTGGGAAGTGGGAGGACATTTGGTTGAATGAAGGCTTCGCGTCTTATGCAACGGGAACTGTATATGAACAATTATCTCCAACTCTTTATTGGCCGATATGGAAATACAATAATTGGGATTATGTGATGAGCCAGCCGGATGGTTCTGTTTGGGTAGATGATACCACCAATGTTGGAAGAATTTTTAGCAGTCGTTTAACTTATAGCAAGGGAGCTTATGTTTTGCACATGGCAAGATGGATCTTGGGAGATTCTGCATTTTTTGCTGCTGTAAATAATTATCTATACGATCCTGCATTGAATCATGGATATGCAGTAACAAATCATTTGAAGGTGCATTTTGAAGCGGAACATGGAAGCAGTCTTACCTATTTCTTTAATGACTGGTTCACCGGTGAAGGTTTTCCCACCTATCAAATAAATATGGATTATAGCACCAGTGGTAACGGTGCTGTAACTTTTACCTTAAATCAAACTCAATCGGATGCTTCGGTTTCATTTTTTGAACTGCCCGTTCCAATTAAAATTTTCGGACCGTTTGGTCAGGACACAACCGTTGTTTTAGATAATACAATAAATGGAGAACAGTTTACTGTATTTCCCGGATTTTGGGTTGACAGCATTCAATTTGATCCTAAAAAATGGATATTGGCCAAAACAAGTACTATCACCATTGGATTAAATGACGAAACCACTTTGAAGGCGAATATTTTTCCAAATCCAGCAACGGATGTTTTAAATATTCAAATGGAGAACAAAGAGGAAGATATTTCTGTTAATATTTATGATTTAACTGGAAGGATTGTTTTATCTAGAGTACTTCCATCAGGAAATATGTTTTCTATTCCGGTTGCCACTTTACATTCAGGAACGTATATTCTTGATTTGAGATCTGATGGGGGTGCCTTTCGGGAAAAATTTGTGAAGGACTAGTTTTATTAACGATTATTTTTTGATTCTATCTTTGGTAAGAATAAATAGAGTGAATAACGCAAAAAAAATAAGAAGCAATTTTTTTAAACTGCTGCTCATAATAATGGCTGCCGGGATTCCCGTTTATATAACCTCTTCAAATAAAGTAGAAACTTCTGCAAGAGTAATTGGGTTTCAAAAAAGCATTAATAAAATTCCGAAGAAAACAAAACCGCTAAGTCCTCAGGAATTACAAGGAAAATTTAGAGAGCTTTCGGTTTATTAGTATTATGAATTGATTCTATTTTGCAAGTTATATTTTATACTCAACTCCATCATTTTATTATAGAACATGTGTTGGTAGGCATTTCTGTGTTGAGTATTTTTGTCCTTTCAGGACTACAGAAAATGAGGAATGTGCTGAAGGGACATTATATAACAACATGGGTCGAAGTCTCATGTTATGAATGTATATACTTAGAGAGCCCTGCGAGGGGCGACATAAACGTAACCTAATCAAATCTACCTGCATATTTTTCACTTCTTCCCAAACCAATTTTTAATTTGGTTTTAAACCAAGGCCTTACCGAAACAACCTCAATCTTTGATTTATATTTTTTAAATGCCTTTTCGATTCTTTCTTTAATGATGGGTTTTCGGGTGATGATCATAGTGGTGAGGTAATCCACCAAGTATTTCCCCATTTGTCATTTACACCACAGCTTCGTCCATAATTTTGATCAGCTGGAGGCATTACTGACGTAGATCCATTGTCTAGCGCATTTTGATATGATGTATCTACATTGTCTACATAAATAAAGAGTCCGGCAGGTTGTGCCCCCCATTGTTCACTGGCTGTTCCCAACATTATAAAAGAATTTCCTATTTCTATTTGAGCGTGCATGATCACTCCTTTATCATCCTCATGATTTTCTTTAATGGTTACTCCAAATACTTTTTGGGTAAATTCAATAAATCCCTTCACATCGGGAAGAATTAAATAGGGGGTTACGGTTTGACATCCAGCTGGTGGACTCATATTTTATTGATTTTTCCGTTAGTAAATTCCATATTATAATCCCCCTCCATTCTAAAATATGAAGATTGCGGAATATCGTCTGTGGGGAACCATTTCTTTTTTTCTTTGTTGATGATAATGAACAATCCATTTTCATCTCCGCCTGCACAAAATATATCTAAATTACCTGAATAAATAGGCAACTTCTTAATAAGATTCAAATGGTGATATGTTCTTTCCATATTATTCACGGGCATTCCTATTTCGCTGATGCAAACCATACTTTCTGCCCGAAACGGAGTATTGCTTTCGTTCTTCAGATTCTTTCTTGCAATTAACTCTACAATATTTTTATCCTGATCGTAAAAATAAATGGCTTTTGCATTCCAATCAGGAAAATCCTGAATTTCCATATTCTCATCCCGTAATATTTCAACTTTTGGGTTTAGCCAGGCTAAAGCTTCATTAATCTGATTGGAAGGAATATTAAATGCAAAATGATAAGGTGTTACACTTTCTCTATAGTAAAATGATAGAATAGAAGATCCAATTTTGAAACTGATATGATCTTCTGTTTTTTCAATGGTTTTAAAACCAAGAACTTCAGTATAGAAGTTTGTTTGTTCCTCAAGGTTTGAGGTGAGTAGGATAAGTTTATTAATTTTCATAGTAGGTTTTAGAATCCGGTGGAATTGTTTTCCACTTTATTGGAAAAGGTATAAATAAGGTGCTGTTTTTTATTAAAGATGCATCGTCAAAATGTGCATGTTCTATCTGCGCGGTATTGGTGATTAATATTTGCCCGTCAATACTAACATACATGTGTTCTCCCTCTTTCAGTTTTATATCCTTTTTATTTGTAGCGTTAAAGTCGCGATAATAATCAAATGTTTCTCCGGGGGATATTCTAACCAGTTGACTGTTGCTATATTTTGTATCCATAAGGTTAATAATGGAGTCATTCAAGGCCATTGGAACGATTCTTCTTTCATCTATTACGTCTCTTTGGGGTTTCGTTACTGTTCCCCATTGATTTGGATAAAACAGGCCGAAATATTCTTCCATGAAAACACCGACATTGTTTCCAGAAATATTTTTGATTTGAAAATGGATGAAAAAATGTTTTGATTTTTTATGTTCATATAATGCCGGTTCGGCTTTGATCTCCACCATTTTTCCTTTGAACAAGGACATAAATCCGGAAGTGTCGTTTTGTGCAAACACAACGGAATTAAACATTACAATAATTACAATGACCAGATATCTCATCGGATATATTTCCTTCAAATATCAATAAAATTTATGGATTTTCGTTCATTCCCGGAAGCTCTTTCCATCGGTCTGTCTCGGCGAACTCTTTTATCAAGGCATTCCGCTCTGTTAAAAAACGTTTCATGTAGGAGGTCAGAAATATTTTGTCGGCCATTTTACCCAATAGCCCAAGCGGGGCCGTATAATCGAACTTGTCCGTCATCACAGTAATTGAGCTTTTTTCTTCGAATATATGTTGGTGGTGAAATCTCTTAAATGCTCCGAATATCATTTCATCCGTAAAAAAAGTAGGGGATTTCACAACAGATATTTTTGATCCCAGTTTTTGACGAATTCCCAAATGAGTTGCCTGCCAGGTTACGGTATCTCCTTCTTCAACAAGCCCCGTTGTTCTTCCTGCTATTGCCCTTTCATTTGTCATATGAGTAGAGAGCATATGGAGATTAATGCTTCTTGAAAGATCAAAACATCTTTTTATGGGTGCATTTATTTCGGTGATAAGATGGATGAGAGGCATATTTCAAAAATACAAATTATAATCCACCCTAAATATAGAACCCTTATTCACCGCGAGTAAGTGAATAAGGGTTTCTTTATTGAAAACGTAATTTCTTAATTATTTGAAGGCGCTGGCTCCACTTCTTTACTTCTGCTTTTCGCCAATTCAATAGCAAACTCAATGAAAACTTTGTATGCAGACGTAAACGTAAATCTATCTTCAGTTACTTTGTCAACGATATTTCTACGATTCATTGCATTGATCAATGTTCTTCTTGCATCAGTGTCCTTCATTTGTTTATTTGAAAGAATCAAATCAATAAATGATGAGTTCTCAAACATTCTATCGATTTCTTCCATTTCAAATTCGCTGTATTGAATCAAATCAAGGAAGTTTCTTCCATCACGATCCAATTCATAACATAGAATGGCAAAGAAAATACTGATATCTCTGCTTAAGGTCTCTTGAGTTTCAGGAGAGATCACATAAGCGTAATCATTTGTAACCGTTAAGGTATAGTTGAACGATTCCTTAAAGAATTCCGCATAGAATGTCTCACTTTCTTTAAGTGATTCAAAATATTTTGCTGATGGAAGGATAAATTTACCTGCCATTAAATCTTCTACAATGTCTTTATGATTCTTTGGATATTCCATAACGTATTAATTTAATATTTTGATTTTTGGTACTGTCATTCTTGCATGTTGTGTTTTGATCTTCACTTTGGCTCCCTTATCAGAAAATTCTTTCTCAAGATCTTCTTCAAATAAAAGTGTACACATAGCAAAGAATTTTTCTGCATCTACTTCTTTAAATTCATTCATCAACTCATTTCTACACCAGCCAAAGAAATCCTGAACAGGAACTTGTTCTTTCAGTTTCGCTTTTACATTGGCCTTATTAAAGATCCATTGCTCATGATCCAGTTGTTGCTCATCAATAAATACTTCTTCATCATCCATAAATTGTTCAAAGAACTCTTTGGTATGGAAGAATAGATTTTTATTGTAAGCAGCACTTCTGCCTGATTTCAATATTTTCGGAGTAATTACCTTGTATGGGTTTCTCAAGAATTCAATCCATCCTGTAAGAATCAACGACTCTGTACGAATTCTCTCAATCAGTGGCAATAACTCATTTGTTAGGATTTTCGATTGACGTAAAAGATCATCGTTCGTTTGGATCAATTGGTTGTACAATTTTTCAAATTGAATACGGATTCCCTCTTCGTCAAAGTTCAATCTACGTTGATTTGCAAATTCAGAAATCTCCAGCAATTTATTTGCTACAGAGTCAGAGTAATTTACATTCAAAACCTGATTCAAAGGAATAATATAATATTCGATCCAGAAAGAAGCTTTGTGAACTTTTACTCTATAATCCACCTTATCCACGTTGGCTTTTAGCTCACGTGTTTCGTGCAACAATCGAATGGTGTTTTTCTCAACCCCATCTAAAAACTCACGAATTTGAGTTTGAAGATTAATAATCCTTTCACTTAAGATCATTTTATCTCCATTGGCACCTTCTTTAATCTTCCTGAAAAGTTCACTCATGCTCATGAAGTACTTTTCGAAAGTCTCAGGAAGCATAGGTTTAAATTCATATAAAATAAACTCAACAAGTTTATAATATACATCACGTAATTCGAAATCAGCATTTACCGAACGAAGGATTTTGTAATCCTTCAACTGCTGATGAACATCATGATCATGTCGGCTACAAATCTCCGTGAGCTGTTCATGCATGATAATGCCTTCTTTATTTTGAATATTATAAAGTTCCTTTATAATATCATAATAAGTGGCTAAAAACCTGAGGATACTTACGGGTTCTGCTTTTATCATAATGTGTTTTTTAAAACCATAGAGATCGCAGAGTATTGCACAGAGCCCTCAGAGAAAATCTCTGTGTACTTTGTGCTTTTTTCTTTGTGTCCTCTGTGGTTAAACATTTATTCTTTTTTAAACTCTATCTACACTAACTGCATTCTGATTCTCATTCACAGAAATCTTGCCTTTTGTATTTCTATAGATGAAATAATATTTGCTAAACCCATCGTAAGGTTGTGGAGCAGCAAAGATCGGAATGAAGTTGTGATCCTTACAGAATTTTACTAACTCCGGACGATTTTGCTCATCAATAGTTCCAACCTCATCGATAAACAACGCAATTTTATTTTTAGGGTCGTTAATCGCCAAACGATTAATAATGCTCATAACGATTACTAAACGGATCATACGGTCAGTTCCATCTGACTCCACCTGATTTTTCAAATCCACTTTTTTCAAATGACCTTTTAACATCAAATGTAATTCGATATCGAAAATCTCATCAAAATCAATTTTCTTCCCTGAATCCAAATATTTGTTTAAGGTTTCTAATTGATCACGATGCTCACCATTATCAAAATTGAATTGACTTCTTAAATCCTGAATAGAAGAGATTTTTACTAAATCATCCATTACTCTTCGATTTTCTACCAGTTCAATTTTCAATGAATCGATATCCGAAATTTTCGTTGTCGCCAGTTTCTGGTTAAATCGAGTATATACAAACTCTTTAAACTCGTTATATCTGCGAATAAGATTGTAAGCAGGATTTGCAAACTGAGTTGAAATACTTTGTAACAATCCCTCGATAGATTTTTCTTTGTCTTCTAAACAAGCGATCTCATCTTCAATGAATTTAATAAATTGTTCTTCATCCGCCAATCCGCTGTTCATTTTATAACGAAGAGTATCGAACATCCTGTCTTTGTTGTATTTCAGAGTTTCTCTATCTTCAGAGTGAAGGATTAATTTTTGATAGATCACTTCCAGACTTTCGCTGCTTTCGTTTTCGATTGACTCAAGGCCGAAAGTTTCAACCTGAACTTTTTGTCGGCGTAATTCTTCAATACGGGCATCCAATCTGTTTTTCTCTTCTTTGCTTTGCTGTAATAAATTCGTTTTCTCGAAAATATCACGGGTTAAAGCAATCAAATCTCTTTCCAATCTTTCACGATCAACAATCAATACGTTCAATTCCGAATTTTGTTGAGTCAATTTTTTCTCCACTTTAGGAAGACCATCAATCAAACGGGTCTTTTCATGAATCTCAGCGATTCCTTTTTGAATTCCGTGTAATTCTTCAACGGTTTGTTCAAGATGATTGGCAGCTTGTAATAATTTCTCAGTATCAATTTTTTCATTTTTCAATAGCTGTAACTGCTCTTTCAACTCTTCCAAAGATGGAAGCTCCTTCAATTCAAAATTCTTTGGTAAAGTAATTTCCCCGTCAAAGATTTGAACCTTATTGGAGGTTTTGGTGACTTTCTTTTTGATCAGACTTGCATTTTGTCCAGAAAAATCTTCCGAAAGGATAGTATATAATAATTTTTTGTCGTCTTGATTCTCAGCAAGATTATGAATCAGCTGACTGTCGAAGTTGTTTACTTGATTCTCAACACGACCTAAATCGTGTACTAGTTTTTCAAGTTTTGACTCTAACTGTTTCGCCGAAATCTTTTGAGTTTCCAAACGGGTTAATCTAACCTCAATCTCTTTACGAGTTACATTTAGATTCTCCAAACTTTCCTGTAAAAACTCTTTTGTTTCAAAAGCTTTTACTTCATCTACTTGTTTTTGTAATTCAGAAGTAGATTTTACCAGAGTGTCAGCAAGGGCTGCTTTCGCGCCTATTTGCTGATTCAATGTTTGTTTCTTTGGCTCAAGTTCCTCGTTGATTTCTGTTTGAAGCGAAATAACATCTTTTTCTTTCTGAATGATTCTATGGTTCAATTCAGGAAGCGTAACAGAATAACTGTTGTTGAAAGAGTAAATCAATTCAGCAACGATTCTTGTTTTTGCGTTGTATTGATTAACAATTTCTCTAAAGTTTTCAAAATCTTCCTGAATAGTACGAATCACTTTAATCTCGTCGTTGATTCTAAGAAGATCGGTAATATCTTTTTTGTTTTTCTGCGAAAAACTTAATTTTTCATTTTCACGGTTGTCTGCAATAACTAATGCATCCTTAAGCGACTTGTTCGTAATCAATTTTGAATTAATCAGATAACGATACACCTTGCTGAAGTTGTTATTTAATCCATCGCTTTTTACAGTATCTTCTAACCAAACGGCTGCATTGCTGTCAGCTCCTCTTTGGTAAAGGAAATTAAAATATTCCGATTTGCTTTTGAATTGATAAAGCTCTAAGCCTTCTTTGGCAACAATGTCGGAGATCTCTTCAAACTTGCGAATCTTTTGTTGTTTTTCAATTTTCTCGAAGAAATATTCCTCCCTGAATTCGCAATTAAGGCGATAGTATTCCAATTCTCCTTCAATATCACGTTTTACAATGATACAGTAAGGTTCGAATTTACCACATTCGAAAATGATATAACTCTGGTTTACCGTAGGGAAGTAGTGATGAATAGTTTCCTTATCACCCTTACGGTTACCAGAGAATGACATTCGGGTGCCATCAACGATGAATAAAAAGTTAAGTGCATATATCAGAGTAGATTTTCCAATGTTATTGGGTCCTACCAATTGGATGGAATCACAATCATCCAGGAGCATTTCCGCTTTAGAGTAAATGCTCGAATTCAAGATAACAAGTCGTTGTAGCATGGTGTAAAAAATTGTTGCTCCAAAAATAGCAGAACTGCCTCTTTTACAGGGCAAATTGAATGTTCCACGGAGCAGTAACAATCAACATTTTACTAACATTTCGCCCATTTGTCAACACTTTGTTAGTAAGTGGGGTTGCGGGTTTCAGGGTTATTTATTATAGAATAGGGGAAGGAGGTTAAATTACATAATCCCAAACTGTTTCAAATGATGGGTAATGTGTTTGTTATGAAGCACGGTCCATTCTTTTTGATCCATAGTACCCATTCTTGGATGGATCATTTTTGAATCTGGATTTTCTTTGTACAATTTATCAAAGGTTTCCAACTCAGATTTGAATAGTTCTATGGCTTCATTCATGTTTGCACATTTTAATCCAGGAGGTTCATCACTCAAAATCGGATTCTTTATTCCCTGAGGCATTTCGGAATCACTGTAAATCATTTTTGCCTTTATTCCTTCACCTTCTTCTGCTGTGGTAAATTGTTTTCCCGGACCTTTCCCTGTCGAAACTCCAATTGCAAATGCTAAATGTTCAGCTACATGTTGTGGGCTCATTTTCCCAAACAAAGGTTTCATATTTACATCGATGGTTTTTAATACATCGAAAATTTCTTGACGATTATCGTTGATGTCTACTTTCATATTTTTGGTTATTTAAATTTTAAGGGATTTGTTTTTGGGTTTAAAAAGTGTTATCAAAATTACATAATACTCTTCATTACAATTATTAAATATTTAAAAATCATATCTTAGGCCTCATGAATTCGACAATAAAGCAGGCAACCAATTGGTTTGCAGGAATGAACTGGAATCCTCAGGATTTTCAGCTCAAAGCCTGGGATGCATATATTGCCGGGGAAAGTGGAATTGTAAATGCACCAACGGGAAGCGGGAAAACCTATTCCATACTTTTGCCTGCCATTTTAGAGGCTCAGAAAAAAAAGGGTAAGGGCTTGAGAATTATCTGGATCACACCAATCAGAGCCTTGGCAAAAGAGATCAAAATTTCTGGTGATAGGGCCTTAGCCGGGTTAAATTTAAATTGGGAGGTAGGTGTTAGAACCGGAGATACCACCGTTTCAATAAGAAAAAAACAAATTAAAAAACCACCGGAAATTTTGGTTACTACTCCGGAAAGTTTACATGTTTTATTGGCCACCAAAGGATATGATAATATATTTGCGCAACTTGATTGTTTGGTAGCTGATGAATGGCATGAACTCATGGGATCAAAACGTGGCGTACAAGTTGAATTGGCGTTGTCCAGACTTAAAAAGCTTAATCCTTCTCTAAAAATCTGGGGAATTTCCGCAACAATCGGTAACATGGAACAAGCCATGGAGGTGCTTTTGGGCTCTAAATCCCCAGAAGGAATCCTTATTCGTTCTTCTATTAAAAAGGATGCGATTGTGGAAACCATCATGCCTGATGATGTAGAGAAATTTCCTTGGGGTGGCCATTTAGGAACAAAATTAATAGATAAAGTTTTGCCCATCATTCATAAAAGTCAAACTACTTTAATATTTACAAATACTCGTTCTCAATGCGAGAATTGGTATCAACAACTTTTAAATAAAGACCCTGATTTGGCAGGATTACTTGCCATGCATCATGGAAGCATTTCTCAGGAGATCCGCAATTGGATGGAAGAACAACTTTATATAGGAAAACTAAAAGTGGTTGTTTGTACTTCAAGTCTAGATTTGGGAGTAGATTTTCGTCCGGTAGAAACCATTATTCAAATTGGAGGGCCGAAGGGAATTTCTCGTTTTTTGCAAAGAGCAGGAAGAAGCGGGCATCGACCCGGGGGAAAAAGTAAGATTTATTTTGTCCCAACCCATAGTTTGGAAATGGCAGAAGGTGCTGCTTTGCGATCAGCTATCAATGATGGAATTGTAGAGGATAGAATTCCATATATAAGGTCATTTGATGTATTGATTCAATATTTAGTAACATTGGGAGTTTCTGATGGATTTAGACCCGAGGAAACTTATAAGGAAATCATCACAACTCATGCTTATGCTTCGATTACGAAGGATGAATACGAAGAAGTTTTACAATTTATAGCAAGCGGTGGACCCTCACTTCATGGTTACGATGAGTACCATAAAGTAATTTTTGAAAATGGACTCATAAAAGTGGAGGATAGACGAATAGCACGTCGCCATAGACTTTCAATGGGAACCATTGTAAGCGATGTAATGATCAAAGTAAAATTTCTTGGTGGAAAAAATATTGGAACGGTTGAAGAAAGTTTTATTGGACGTTTACATCCGGGTGACGTATTTGGGTTAGCAGGTTTAAATCTGGAGCTCATAAAAATGGAGTTAATGACAGCTTATGTCCGGAAATCTCCTAACAAAAAAGGAATGATTCCTAGTTGGGGAGGTGGCCGTTTGCCATTATCAGCGCAACTTGGAGATGTATTGCGTGAAAAAATTTATGAAGCTTCAGAAAATAGTGAGCACATTGAAATAAGAACATTAATGCCTTTGTTCGAGTTACAAAAAGAAAGAAGCATAGTCCCAAAAGCCGATGAGTTTTTAATTGAAAAATTTACCAGCGATGAAGGGGTTCATGTTTTATGTTATCCGTTCGAAGGAAGATTTGTTCACGAGGGTATGGCCGTTTTATTGGCACATCGCTTGGCCCACATCGGCAAATTTTCTTTTTCGATTGCTATGAATGACTATGGATTTGAATTATTATCGGATCAGGATATTCCAATAGAATTGGCGATTGATTCGGATATATTCTCTACCGAACATTTATTAAACGATATTCAAACCAGCATCAATAGCAACGAAATGGCCCGAAGAAAATTCAGGGATATCGCAACCATTGCCGGATTGGTTTTTACAGGATTTCCAGGAGCAGGTAAAGCCGATAGACATTTGCAATCAAGCAGCCAATTGTTTTTTGAAGTGTTTACCGAACAGGAGCCTAACCATTTATTACTAAGACAAGCTTTTGAAGAGGTTTTCGAATTTCAATTGGAACAAACCCGCATGAGAAGAGCTCTTGAAAGAATCCAAACTCAACGCATTATTTTAAAATATCCAGAAAAACCTACTCCCTTTGCCTATCCTATCATGTCGGAGAGAATCAGAGATAGCTACAGCAACGAAAGTCTTGATGACAGGGTTAAGAAAATGACCCTCTTGTTTGAGTAGGTTTTTGTGTACCTTCGATCTTATTTTGCACCTATGAACATCATACAATGGTTAGATAGCTCAAAGGACGAGTTTTGGATAGTCGGGAAGATTGTCATTACCATCGTATCTGCTTTTTTTATCAATTTCATTGTTCGTTATCTAGTAACAGGCTATTTTAAAAGGGAGTCACGTCATTTAAATGTAGATCCTACTACTTATAGTTTTGTAAAAAACGCCTTTTCATTTTTAATGGTGGTCATTACAGTTATTACAGTTATATATATGATTCCTGCCTTCAAGCAAATTGCAATGACTCTTTTTGCCGGTGCAGGAATCCTAGCAGCTATCGTTGGTTTTGCTTCTCAAGCGGCTTTTTCAAATATCATCAATGGAATCTTTCTCGTAATATTTAAACCCTTTAGAATTGGGGATCTTATTGAAATAGGTAAGCAATCGGAATATATTGGAAGGGTTGAGGATATTACTTTGCGCCATGTAGTAATCAAAAATTTCGAGAACAAAAGAATTATCGTTCCAAATACAGTTATCAGTAACGAGATAATTGTAAACAGAAGTATCGTTGATGAAAAGGTGATTCGTTATCTGGATATTCTCATCAGCTTTACGGCAGATATTGATCTGGCAGTTTCTGTTATACAGGAAGAATGTATGAACCATCCTTTATTTACAGATCCTAGAACCGAGGAGCAAATAAAGGACAATGAAGATATTGTAGAGGTGAGAGTACTTAGTTTGGCTCAATATGGAATTCAGCTAAGAGCTTATGTTTGCGGAGAAACGTCTCCCGAATCGTTTGTATTGGTTACTGATCTTTACAAAATCATAAAGAAGAGATTTGATAAGGAAGGAATTGAGATTCCTTTACCATATATGAATGTGATCATTAAAAATCCACCTCAAGTTTAACAATGTCTGATCCCCAAAAATACACGTTTCGCAAGGAAGATAAAACTTATCAGTCTTCTATTAAAATGGGCGAGCCCCCGGGAGCACTTATTTATGTAGGGGGGGAAAAAAACAAAAGTTTAGGAATCTCTGTTATTCAGTATAAAGAAGATAAAGTAGTTGAGTTTAAATGTGAGACTGTAGAGGAACTGAAATCGAAATTAGAACCGGGCCTAACAACCTGGATTAATGTTGATGGAGTTCATGATTCAAGAGTGATCAATGATCTGGGAAGATGTTTTTCATTGGAAAACCTTTCGCTGGAAGATATTATGAATACTTCAAGCCGCCCTAAATTTGAGGAATTTGAAGGCTATGTTTTTATCGTTTTAAAAGATTTGAGTTGCCCACGTGAAGAGGATTTTGGATTAGAGCAAATTAGTTTGATCATGAAGGATAATTTACTCATTACATTTCAGGAAGAGGCAGGAGATGTTTTTGATGGGGTACGAGGAAGATTAAGAGGAGGAACTTCAAAAATTAGGTCTCGTGGAATTGATTATCTTGCCTATTCGTTAATGGACGCGATTATTGATAATTATTTTGTGGTGGTTGAATCGTTTGACCATTATTTAGATGATTTGGAAGATCTTTTATATGCAACTACGCATCGTCGTCAGCTTAATAAAATTAAGGAAGCAAAGAAGCATTTCAACACGCTAAAAAGAACGGTGCATCCAATGAAGGAAATGGTCTACAATATGTATCGAACCGAGCATAAATTGTTTGTAAAAAAAACACATATTTATATTCGTGATCTTTACGACCATATTACCAATATTGAGGATACTTTGGATCAATCACGTGATAAAGTGCAGGGTCTTATGGGCATCTATCAATCAGGCACCAATAACTTAATGAATAAGATTTTTAAAACGCTTACCATTGTATCTACTATTTTCATGGCCCTTACTTTAATAGCAGGAATTTATGGGATGAATTTTGATCCTGCATCATCACGCTATAATATGCCGGAATTGAAATGGGTTTACGGATATCCTGCTGCGTTAGGAATGATGCTGGTTGTGGCCCTTGGTCTTATTATCTATTTCCGATTCAAGAAGTGGCTATAGACTAATCTTTTTGCGTGTAATGTTTTCTGGCAACTTTGCAGTCTTTCACTAAATCTTTTATTTAAATCCGAAGTTTGGGTACTGCGGATAGCTCTCAGCTCAAAACATTATTTCGAAGACGTCGGCTGTCCAAAGATTGCATCTCCAGACTTTAAATAAAAGGATATCGCTCTTGTCTTGACTGAAGCTAAGCGAAACGTCAGGATCACTCCGGGTCGCAAACGTCTACTTTTTCAGCCTCCGATGTCCCCAAAAATAGCATTCGTGAAACATTTTATGTGGAATATTGAATATCTCTTGAAACAGGCCTCAAATAACGATTTAGCTTGAATACCTAATATTGGTGAGGGTTTTGGCCATCCTTAGGTATTGTAAAAATTCGTGGAACGATTATTTTGTTATTTAGAATGATTTTAAATAAGCAAACTCCTTGATTTTTTTGGCTGTACGCATACGAAATTTGAAGGTTTGTATAATTTTGCACACTGAAAACTTGACCTATTTTAACAAGTTTCAACAAGTAGAAAATTTCTATGAAGCGAGAAAGATCCTCACCTAATTACCACGTGAAAGCCCTACTGGTAGCCTTTTTACTGGTAATTTCAACAGCCCAAAGCTGGGCGGCCGGGAATCCGGATAACGGAAAACTTTTATTCAAGGCCAATTGCGCCCGTTGCCACTATATAACCGAACAGAAGATGATCGGCCCAGGTTTGGCGGGGGTTGTGGGGCGTTGGGGTGGCGATGAAGCTAAACTTCATGCTTGGATCAGGAATTCACAAGACTTCCTAAAAACTGGAGATAAATACGCTAACGATCTATTCGAAGCCAATAGTGGTTCTGTAATGCCTGCTTTCAGTTTGAAGGATGAAGAGATTGCAGACATATTAGCTTACGTTGAGAAAGGTGCAGAAAAAGTAGAAACTGTGGGAACAGATCCAAATGCAACCACAACTCTTGGTGGAGATAAAAAAGGCGGAAGCAAAAACATAATTATTATTGTGTTGATTCTTGCCGCTATCGTTCTCTTGGTTATTGCAAGAGCATTGAGCAAAGTAAGTCGTTCAATGGAAAACCTTAGTCGCAAAGATGAAGGTGAAGAATTACATTCTGAAAGAACGCCATTTGATTTCTTTACAAATATTTGGAACTGGTTTGGAAGACATAAAAAATTATCATTGTTCTTAGGTATAATTATTATATCCTTTATTTCTTACAAAGCATTCGTAGGATTGAGCACTTTAGGTGTTTACCAAGGTTACAAACCAGAACAGCCAATCAAATTTTCACACGTTACCCACGTAAAACAAAATGGTATCGATTGTAAATACTGTCATTCTACAGTTGAAAAATCACGCCACGCCGGAATTCCTTCGTCGAACGTTTGTATGAACTGTCACAAAGCAGTTAACAATGGTCCGAAAACAAACAAAGGAGAAATTTCTAAAATATATGCAGCAATCGGATGGAATCCGGTTGACTTAAAATATTTCGATAACTACCAGAAAATGGATCCTGAGAAAGTTCAGGCTGTATTTAACGATTGGTTGAAAGATGAACCCGGAGCTTACGATAATGTAAAACCACAGATTCAAAAACCAGTACAGTGGGTACAAGTACACGTACTTCCTGATCACGTATTCTTTAGTCACCAACAACACATTAAAGTTGGAAAACTTGAATGTGCCGAATGTCATGGAAAAGTTGAAGAAATGGAAACTGTTGAGCAGTTTGCTCCTCTTACTATGGGATGGTGTATCAACTGTCACAGAAAAACTGAAGTACAGTTTGCAAGCAATGGTTATTATGACAGATTGCATAACTACTATAAGGAACATTACGGTGAATTTGAAATGACAAAAGGACAAGCCTTTACTGTTGAGAAAATCGGCGGTTTAGAATGTTCAAAATGTCACTATTAATAAATTAATATTTTTATCCATTAGGATCTTAATCATATGAGTAACAACAAAGTTTACTGGAAAGGTTTCGAAGAGCTGGAAAGTGATCCAGAGTTTTTGAAAAACAAGGAGAAAGAGTTTGTTCACGATCTGCCAATGGACGAGTTCCTGTCGGACGAAAAAACTGCAACAGCAAGCACTAACCGTAGGGATTTCTTAAAATTCTTAGGATTCAGTGTGACTGCTGCAACTCTTGCTGCTTGTGAAACTCCAATCAAAAAAGCGATTCCTTACGTTATTAAACCGGAAACAATTACTCCGGGTGTTGCCAATTACTTTGCATCAGCTTATTATGATGGAAGCGACTATTATGGCATTCTCGTTAAAACACGTGAAGGTCGTCCAATTAAAATTGACGGTAACAGAATGTGTCATGTTACTCAAGGAGCAACTAACGCAAGAGCGCAAGCTTCTGTTTTGTCGTTGTACGATAGCAAAAGAGCTAAATCACCAATGAAAGGTGCTGCCCCAACTACTTGGGAAATTGCAGATAAAGAGATCAACGAAAAATTAACCAGCATTGCAACAGCAGGAGGTAAAATTGTTATTCTTTCTAACACAGTTATCAGTCCTTCTACAGGTGCAGTTATAAAAGATTTTACAACCAAGTTTACAAACGTTCAGCATATTCAATATGATGCAGTTTCTTACTCTTCTATAAGAGAAGCAAACGCTGCATCATTCGGAAAATCAGTGATTCCAACTTATCGTTTTGATAAAGCGATGGCAGTTGTTTCATTCGGTGCTGACTTTTTGAACGGTTGGTTAATGAGTGGTGTTTACGAAAAACAATACGTTGCAAATCGTAAGCCGGAAGCAGGTATAATGAGTCGCCATTTCCAGTTTGAGTCTATCATGTCTCTTGCAGGAGCAAATGCTGATTACAGAACAATGATCAAATCATCAGAAATTGGTGTTGGGTTGGTTGCTCTTTATAATTATATCGCTACAAAATCAGGTAAGCCTACGTTAAGCGGAAGCAAAGTTGATTTCGATGCAGCAATTAACACTGCTGGAGATTATCTTTTGGCTAACAAAGGAAAATCATTAGTGGTTTGCGGATTGAATGATGTAAATGCACAATTGATTACCAACAGCATCAATGATATGTTGGGGTCTTACGGAAATACAATTGATCTTAATGAATCCGTAAACCTTTACCAAGGTCAGGACAAATCTGTAATGGATTTGGTAAAAGGATTAAACGATAAATCAATAAAGGCAGTAATCCTTTACGGAACTAATCCTGCTTATTCATTACCAGATGGAGACGAGTTCAACAAAGCATTGAAAAATGCTGAACTTTCTGTTTCATTTAGTGATCGTTTGGAAGAAACTGAAGTACAATACTTATGTCCTGATCACCATTACCTTGAGTCATGGAATGATTACAATCCAACAACAGGACATTATGTAATTCAACAACCAACCATTCATCCATTGTTCGAAACAAGATCAGCACAGGAAAGTTTATTGGTTTGGGCAGGTTTTTCAAAAAGATCTGATAAAACGGGTTCTTCATATAGAGATTATATCAAGGATGTTTGGAAAGGTGCTACCTATCCTGGATCAGGATATTTAACCTTTAACGAATTCTGGAATACAACTTTACATGATGGTTGTTATAAAGCCGGAGGAAAAGTTGTAGTTGAAAATGAACTTCCTGTAATTACCGAAACTGTTGTTGTTCCAACAACAATGATCAGTGGTAATATTGGTGATGCTGCAGCGAAATTAGTTGCCATGCAAAAATCAAGTACAGCTTGGGAAGTTGTATTGTACGAAAAAGTAGGAATGGGAACTGGTACCCAGTTTACCAATCCAATTTTACAAGAGCTACCAGATCCTATTACACGCTGCGTATGGGACAACTATATTACCATGTCTCCAGAAGATATGGACAAACCAGATTTCAGATTCAACAAGATGATGGGGGAGATGCAGTGGGCAAGTTTTGCTACTGTAGCTGTAAATAAAACGACTATCGATCTTCCTGTTGTAGCTGTACCGGGACAAAAACCAGGAACAATTGGAATCGCAGTTGGATACGGAAAAAAATTCGGTAAAAATTTAGCTGTATTCGGAAATACTAATGATGAAATAGTTGGTAAAAATGCATTCCCGTTAATGGGTGTATCTGGAAATTATTTTATCAATGTTGCATTAGGTGCTAACGTTACTAAAACAGCGACGCAACCAAAATATAAATTGGCAAGTACACAAACTCATCATACAATGATGGGTCGTGATATCATTAAAGAAACATCTTTGAAGGAATATAAGATCAATCCAAGATCGGGTAATCCTAAAAAGACTATGCATACCAATGTAAAAGAGATAGCTCCAAATGGTCATGCGGATTTAGATAAAATTGATTACTGGAAAGATTTCAAAATGATCAATCACCGTTGGGGATTGTCAATCGATTTGAATTCTTGTACAGGTTGTGGTGCTTGTGTAGTTGCTTGTCATGTTGAGAATAACGTACCTGTTGTAGGTAAAAAAGAAGTTCACGTTTCAAGAGATATGCACTGGTTACGTATCGACCGTTACTATACATCTGATGCGGATGAAAGTCATCGTTACGAAAGTGGTATTTACAATATCAGTCAGGCAAAAAAGATGGAGGTTCCATCAAACAATCCTAAAGTTGCTTTCCAACCAATCATGTGTCAGCATTGTAATCACGCACCGTGTGAAACAGTTTGTCCAGTATTGGCAACAACACATAGCACTGAAGGCTTAAATCAAATGACTTATAACCGTTGCGTTGGTACTCGTTACTGCGCTAACAACTGTCCTTATAAAGTTCGTCGTTTTAACTGGTTCAAGTATAATGAGAATGAAAAATTCGATTTCTACATGAATGACGATTTAGGTAAAATGGTATTGAATCCTGATGTTACAGTTCGTGCTCGTGGAGTAATGGAAAAATGTAGCATGTGTGTTCAAAAAATTCAGGCAGGAAAACTTGAAGCTAAAAAGCAATCAAGAATGGTAAATGATGGAGAGATCCAAACTGCTTGTTCTGATGCTTGTCCTACAAATGCAATCATATTCGGAGATTACAACGATTCAAAAAGTAAAATCAACGAAATGGAGCTGAAGAATGAGAGATCATACAAATTACTTGAAGAAATTGGTGTTAAACCAAACGTGATCTATCAAACCAAAGTGAGAAACGTGGAGGAAGAATATAAACATCTTGAACCAACTTCACATGAAGAGGGTGGTGAACACGGAGGAGAAGAACATAAGGAAGAGAAAAAAGAAGGTGATCACGAAGAACACGGACATTAATAAAAGAATTGAGAATATTTAAAAGCTTAAGAGCATTATGAATATAGAGTCGCCAATAAGAGAACCGTTAATCCTGGGAGACAAATCCTACCATCAGATTACCGAGGACATCGTAAGACCAATTGAGGGAAGAGCCAACAAAATGTGGTACCTTGTGTTTACGATTTCTGCCATGTGTGCATTATGGGGAATAGGTTTGATATTCTACACATTTGGTACAGGTATCGGAGTATGGGGATTGAATAAAACTGTGGGTTGGGCATGGGATATTACCAACTTCGTATGGTGGGTAGGTATTGGTCACGCAGGAACTCTTATCTCTGCGGTGCTTTTAATCTTCCGTCAGAAATGGAGAATGGCAATCAACCGTTCTGCCGAGGCGATGACAATTTTCGCGGTAATTTGTGCTGCAACTTTTCCTGGTATTCACGTTGGTCGTGTATGGGTTGTATATTGGTTCTTCCCATTACCAAATGAATTCGGATCTCTTTGGGTAAACTTTAACTCACCACTTCTTTGGGACCTTTTTGCAATCTCTACTTACTTCTCGGTTTCATTAGGATTCTGGTATATAGGTTTAATTCCTGACTTCGCAACAGTTCGTGACCGTCAGATTATTCCTTTCATGAGAAAAATTTATAAAACAGTAAGTTTCGGATGGAGTGGAACTGTTAAACAATGGCAACGTTTCGAAGAAGTTTCATTGGTATTAGCAGGCCTTTCTACACCACTGGTACTTTCGGTTCACACGATTGTATCCATGGACTTTGCAACTTCAATCGTACCGGGATGGCATACTACCATCTTCCCTCCATATTTCGTAGCAGGTGCGATTTTCTCAGGATTTGCAATGGTGGCAACACTATTGATCATCATGCGTAAAGTTTTAAATCTTGAACATTACATCACAATCAATCACCTTGAATCCATGAATAAAATTATCATGGTAACAGGATCTATTGTGGGGGTTGCATATATTACGGAGTTAGTGATCGCCTGGTATTCTGGTGTACAATATGAGCATTATGCATTCTTAAATCGTGCAACCGGACCATACTGGTGGGCTTACGCGAGTATGATGAGCTGCAACGTAATCAGTCCGCAGCTATTCTGGATCAAAAAAATCCGCAGAAGTTTAATGTGGTCATTCTTCTTATCAATCATTGTAAATATTGGTATGTGGTTCGAACGTTTTGTAATTATCGTTACTTCGCTACACAGAGATTTCTTACCATCAAGTTGGACCATGTTTTACCCAACATGGGTTGAGGTTGGAATCTTCATTGGAACATTAGGAATTTTCTTTACACTTTACTTATTGTTCTCAAGAGCTTTCCCTGTTATCGCTATCGCCGAAACAAAATCTATTTTGAAACAAAGCGGTGATGGTTGGAAAAAAAGAACAGAAGCTGATTACGATAAACTAGCTGAACACGGTCATCATTAAAATATTCCATAAAGGCTAAAAAAATTATGAGCAAAAAGGCAAATAGCAAAACCATCCTGGCGGTCTTCAATGATCCAGACGAAACACATGCAGGTGCTAAGATATTGGTTGAAAAAGGAGTAAAGATTCGTGAGATTTATGCTCCGTTTCCTATTCACGGAATTGATAAAGTATTAGGTGTCCGTCCTACAAGGGTTTCTACCATCGCTTTCTTTTATGGAGCTTTGGGAACTTCTCTAGCATTGTTAATGATTTGGTACATGAACATTTCTGATTGGGGAATGGATATCGGTGGTAAACCAAGTTTCTCACTTTCTCAAAATATTCCTGCATTTATTCCAGTAACTTTTGAGGTTACGGTATTATGTGCATGTCACTTGATGAATTTTACTTTCTTGTTTACTTCAAGATTGTTTCCTGGGTTGAATAATATGAATCCTGATCCAAGATCAACTGACGATAAATTTGTAATGGAAATAGTATTGGATGACAATCATAAAATGTCGTCTGATGATATCAAAGGAGCTTTAAAAGACACCAAAGTTACTGAGGTAAACGATTCACAATTATTATATAAAGACTAATTCATCATTGTAAATGCAGATGAAAAAATTAAATATAAGTTTCATAGCCATTGTGGGAGGAATGCTATTGCTTTCTTCTTGCTATAAAGCTAAAAACAGTCCGGGATGGGAATATATGGGCCACACGGATATGTACAGAAGTCCTTCGTACAAAGCATATGAGAATAATCCTGTTTTCTCAAACGGATTAACTATGCAAGGACAAGTTGACGGAACAATTCCTCATTCTTTCGATCGTGAAAAAATGATCAACTATTTGCCATTTTATTATTCAAATACGCTTGCAGGAAGTGATTCAGCAAAAGCATATTTGAAAAATCCAATCGCAAGAACCGAAGAGAATTTACAAATGGGAGAATATAATTTCAATATCTATTGTGCTGCTTGTCATGGTAAAAAAGGACAAGGTGATGGCCCAGTAGTAACATTATTGGAAAAAAGAGATAACATGGGATTGAAGCCAACGGCCGATCAATTAATGACTGCCACGGAAGGACAGATTTTCTATACTACTCAATACGGGAAAGGAAACATGGGCCCTTACGCTGCACAATTAAGTGCTCACGAAAGATGGCAAGTTGTTCTGTATGTGCAAACTTTACAAGTTGGCACATCAACAACGGAAACACCAACTGATTCAATACCAAAATAATTATAGAATAAAAAGTATTTCAAGATGAACTATACATTCGGCGGAAAAACGAAAATCTTAAGCATAATCCTGATTGTAATCGGATTAGCCGCAATTATTTATGGTGCTGTTGCAACACCTGAAAGATTAATGCCCAACCTATTGTTGAATGCCTTTTTCTTTACGGCCGTTGCAATTGCAGGAACGGTTTTCATTGCGATACATTATGCCGGGCATGGTGGATGGTATGCCGCTGTGAAAAGAGTTCCTGAAGCATTTACTTCATACCTACCTATTGGTATGAGTCTTATTTTCGGATTGATCTTATTCGATATGTTCTCTACCAGCGAAACATTCAAGATCTGGGAATGGATGAATCCTGAATTCCAAAAAACTGATTATGTATACAACAATTCAGGTAAAGCTGATTGGTTGGGTAATGGATTTTATATCGGAAGAATGCTTCTATATATGGCAATCTGGTTGGGATTTTCATATTATCTAAGAAAATTATCTCGTCAGGAAGATGTGATTGGTGGAATAGGCAACCACAAAAAATCAATGATCTTCAGTTCAATATTCCTTGTGTTATTTGGAGTTACTTCATCTACGTCTGCTTGGGATTGGTTAATGTCGATTGATGTTCACTGGTTCTCTACATTATTCGGATGGTATGTATTTGCAGGATTATTTGTAAGTGGTATGTGTATGATTACTTTGATTGTTCTGCACTTGAAACGTCAGGGATTAATGCCATGGGTAAATGAAAATCACGTCCATGATCTCACAAAATTAATTTTCGGATTCAGTGTTTTCTGGACATATTTATGGTTTTCTCAATACATGTTGATTTGGTATTCAAATATTCCTGAAGAGATCAATTATTTCCTCGAAAGATTCGGTACCAATTATCGTTATGTAACACTAACTGCTTTTGTGTTGAATTTTATTTTCCCATTAATCGTTTTGATGCACAGATATGCAAAACGTAATTTTGGATTGGTAACTTTTGCTGCCTGTGTAATTATGTTTGGTCACTATTTAGACCTTTTCCAAATCATCATGCCAGGAACAGTTAAAGATAAATGGGCAATTGGATTTACTGAGTTGGGGATGTTTGCCGGATTCATTGGATTATTCATGTTTGTAGTACTTACTGCTTTAAGTAAACATGCATTAGTTCCTAAGAACCATCCATTCCTTAATGAAGCTAAACAACATCATATTTAATATTGATATTTAAAATTATAGAGAGATGTACATGAATTTATTGTTATTAGCGGTTATTCTTCTCACGATCTTCACCTCTTTCAGGTTAATGAGAGTGTTTGATCTTGCAGCGAAGCTAAGAGGAAGGGAGCCATTTGAGATCACCGAATCAGAAAACAATATGAATGCCTTGTTGGTTCTGCTTTCAGCAGTAGGCCTTTCGGGACTGTTCTTCTTTTTAAATGATAAATATTATCATCCACAAACCTTGTTGCCAAATGCATCTAAACATGGTATTGAGGTGGATAAACTTTTACATACTAATTTCGTGGTAATCAGTATTGCATTTTTATTATGTCAGGTATTGTTATCATGGTTTGCTTACAAATATAGATATAACAAAAAACGCAGAGCTACTCACTTTGCTCATAGCACTAAATTGGAGTTAGTTTGGACGATTCTTCCTGCTATCGTTCTGGTATTCCTTATCGGAAAAGGATTGATAGTTTGGAATCTTCAAATGTGGCCTAAAGAAGATCCTAATAAATTAACTATTGAAATGTATTCTCGTCAGTTCGACTGGACTGCACGTTTCTCTGGTGAAGACAAAACTTTAGGAGATGCTAACTTTACAATGATCTCTGATGATAACATTTTAGGGGTAATTGTTCCTGAAACAATTGATAAGCAATTAGCAGATTGCAAAGCGGATCTAGCTGAGATCGATTCATTATTGAAATTCTCTTTCCCTAATGAAAAGAAATACAAAGAATTGAAAACTGCTCGTCGGAGAAAAAATTTCCAAATCCAACGTGTAATCGAATTTAAAAATCTTTCAAAAGATAAAGAATACAAATCTGGATATGATGATGTAGTAATACAACAAGAAATTCATCTTCCGGTTGATAGAACAGTTGAATTGTTGATCCGTTCTCAGGATGTGATTCATGCAGTTTACATGCCACACTTCAGAGTACAAATGTATTCTGTACCAGGAGTTCAAACCAGATTTACTTTTGTTCCAATTGTTACTACTGCTCAAATGAGAGAGAAGTTGGGAAGAAACGATTTCGATTACATTTTATATTGTAATAACATTTGTGGAGTAGCTCACTTTGATATGCAAATGAAAATTGTAGTTGATACTCCAGAAGATTGGGCAATATGGATGAAAGGACAAAAAACTTTTGGGTCAGCATTTTTACCTGAAGTAGTTACTATAGATAAAGATTCATTAACTACAGCGAAGGATAGTATTCCAGCGGATACTATGCCAGTTGCTAATTGAAACGGACATTAATAATTAAGGCAGATAAAAGATATTAATATGAGTGAAGTGCACAATACACACGCAGACAGCCACACAGCGCATCATGACCATGATCATCATGATGATCACCACCATCACAAACAATCTTTCATAAGCAAGTATGTGTTTAGTCAGGATCATAAAATGATCTCGAAACAATTCCTAATCACAGGTATGATTATGGGATTTGTGGGAATGATGTTGAGTATGTTTTTCCGTATACAGTTGGGATGGCCAAATCAACCAAACCCAATTCTTGCGACATTTTTAGGTAAATGGGCTCCAGGTGGTTTAATGGATCCAAACTTTTATTTAACTGCAGTAACTATCCATGGTACAATCATCGTGTTCATGGTATTAACGGCAGGTCTTTCAGGTACATTCTCCAACTTACTTATTCCATTACAACTTGGAGCACGTGATATGGCATCTCCATTCCTTAATATGTTATCATACTGGTTCTTCTTTATTTCTTCATTCTTAATGTTAATCTCATTGTTTGTAGAAACCGGGGGTGCAGCAGGTGGATGGGTAGTCTATCCGCCGTTATCAGCTTTACCGCAAGCATCTCTAGGTTCTGGATTAGGAATGACACTTTGGTTATTCTCAATTATCGCATTCGTTGTTTCTGTTCTTTTAGGAGGATTAAACTATATCACTACAGTAATCAATTTACGTACAAAAGGAATGTCGATGACCAGAATGCCACTTTCTATTTGGGCATTCTTTATTACAGCAATACTTGCGTTAATGTCTTTCCCTGTTCTTCTTTCTGCAGGTCTTATGTTAACCTTTGATAGAAGTTTAGGAACCTCATTCTTCTTGTCTGATATCTTTGTGAGTGGTCAGGCAATGGAGCAAACTGGAGGTAGCCCAATTTTATTCCAGCATTTATTCTGGTTCTTAGGTCACCCTGAGGTATATATCATCTTATTACCGTCGTTAGGTATTACATCAGAAGTACTAGCTGTTAACTCACGTAAACCAATCTTTGGTTACAGAGCCATGGTTGCTTCTATGTTGGCGATTGCATTCTTATCATTCATCGTTTGGGGTCACCACATGTATATTACAGGTATGAATCCATTCCTAGGATCTGTATTCGTGTTTACAACCTTGTTGATCGCGATTCCTTCGGCTATTAAAGCATTTAACTACATTACTACATTATGGAAAGGTAACATCCGTTTTACTCCGGGTATGCTTTTCGCAATCGGTGTGGTTTCTTTATTCATTACTGGTGGAGTTACAGGTCTTGTACTTGCCGACTCTGCACTTGACGTAAACTTACACAACACCTATTTCGTGGTAGCTCACTTCCACATTGTAATGGGAGTTGCATCTATGTTCGGAACATTTGCGGGGGTTTACCATTGGTTCCCACGTATGTTTGGTAGAATGATGAATAACAAATTAGGTTATGTCCACTTCTGGTTAACATTAACTTCAGCTTATGGAGTATTCTTCCCAATGCATTACATTGGATTAGCAGGAGTACCACGTAGATATTATAATTATACTTCATTCGAAATGTTTAGTGGATTTGCTGATATCAATACAGTAATTTCATGCTTCGCATTCCTTGGAGGTTTCGCACAATTAATATTCTTCTTCAACTTTATTTATAGTTCTGTAAGAGGTCCAAGAGCTCCAAAAAATCCTTGGGGATCAGCAACACTTGAGTGGACAGCTCCGGTTGAACATATCCATGGTAACTGGCCGGGCGATATTCCAACAGTACACCGCTGGGCTTACGACTATAGCTTACCGGGAGAAGAGGCAGATTTCGTAACACAAGACACTCCATTATCAGAAAAGGAATTGGCTGACGCTGATAAACATCATTAATCAATCATCGATTATGAGATTTATACAAATCCCGAAACAACTAGTTGTTTCGGGATTTGTATTTTTTACTGAGTCATCCTGAAAAGCCTTCGCTTTTTATTTCAGGATCTGTAGCCGAAATACTCAATACAAACATGCAGCCCAGTCTTGAGTATTTTAACCTATTATCTATAAATTCATTGCCCCGAGCTTCAGCTCGGGGAACAAAAACCATAACGCAATTGCACTGTGGGGTGAATTTTGTTTATAGCAAAGTTAATGGCAACAGGTTTCTTCATTACGGTATTAATATACTCAATAACGATACTAGCATACTTACATACTGTGCTATTATTCTCTGTTACTGTAAAATGTTCTCGAATTACTATACGAACTAATTAAAATACGCTGTAAATTTTATCAGGTACTTTAAGAAATGCATTGAATACTCTAATTGCTTTTCTGATTACCGTATTTGTTCCATTAATTACGCAGCCGAATGTTTGCAATGCGGTGCGTACTTTCCTTGATACTGTACCTTCCTAAAATAACTTGACAGTTTTTGAGGTTAATTCTAAAAGAACTTTACAGGATTTTTAATTATTACTGGAACAAGTTTACACCTTTTTTTTGTATTCCTAAACATTCTTTACATTTATTTTCTTACTCCTGGCAAGAATAAATCTTATTCCTAGATTAGCTTTACAGGTATGATTTTTATTCCTAATTCTGCTTGACAAGTTTATTCGTTATTACTAAATCAGCTTGACGGGTTTATCCTTATTACTAAAATAACCTGATCTATAATTTCTTTATTCCTGATTCTGCTTGACATTTTTTGTTTTATTCCTATAATAGCTTGACAATGGATTCTGATTATTTTCATTTTACTTATTCTAATTCCTGTTTAACAGTAGATTTCCATTCTTTCTTTTTCCATCGTTTGCGAAGCACTCCGCTTTGTTCATGGGCTACTACCAGAGTTAGATAATTACAACTGGCATGAGGCCGGATATGATTATACTTCTCAATGGACTGCTGTACAGCCTGCTCAGCTTCTTGGAATGATGAAAATGTATTACTCAATGCAAATTCTCCTTTCAAAATTCCATTTACTCTTTCAGCAATAGCATTTTCATACGGGTCTCCTTTTTCGGTCATTGAAATGCGGATATTGTAGTGCTCGAGTAACTGAACATAATCAGAACAGCAGTATTGAACTCCTCGGTCGGAATGATGAATAAGTGCCTCGCCTCTCTTGGAGTGTTTTGTTGCCATCAATAAAGCATTTATTACGCCTTGGCTGTGTAAGGTTGGGTATAAACAATATCCAACGATTTTTCGCGAATATGCATCAGTGATTATACTTAAATAACAGAAGCCTTGTGATAGGCGGATATAAGTAATATCGCTTACCCATAGACGCCCCGGATTTGTAAGTAAAAGTTCACGAATCAGGTTGGGATACTTTTTGAATGGATGGTTGGAATCGGTGGTGTAAGGTTTTCTTCTCCGGTATCTAATCAAGTATCCATATTTCCCCAACAAATCATACAAGGCATCCCTGCCTAATTTAATGTTATGCGCATGCAAGGATGGTTGCAATAAGTAATGCAACTTTGGAACCCCGGCACGAGGTAACTCCCTTCGTATTTCCTCTACGAGTTTTAAAACAATAGTATCGGATAATTGTTGTTCGCCTGCTCGATCACATAGATCATACCAGGCTTGCCTACTTTTCCCAAACAATGAGCAGAAGTAACGAATCCCATATTGAGGATACATCTGCCGAAGCAATGTTACTGTTTGGGTCCAGACTTTTTTCGGATACTTATTTTAAGCTGGTCTTCGGCAACATCAATGAGTGTTTCTAAAGCAGCATTTTTCATTTGTATTTCTTCAAGCTGCTTTTCCAACTCTTTCATCCGTTTTTGAATGGAATCAAATTTTTGACGTTCTTTTTCTGTCATTACCGGTAAAGTTAAGGCAATTTCAGAACCATACTTCAACCGCCATTTTCGTATCATGTTATTTCCACTATTGGTGTTGAAATTGAACCTTTCTATCGCTCCACCAACAGTAATCCTACCAGCATCTATTTCCCGGACCAACCACCGGCGAAAAGCTGCTTCATTAGTACCTTTTGGATCCGTATTCCCAAAATAGTCGGAAACCAAATGTGTAGTTGAGTTTTCTTTTTTTTCTACTGATTTTTCTTCATTCATGGTTTTTGTTTTTATTCAAAAACCTGTCAGCTATTTCAGGAATAGACATACGGAGACCAGCCTCTGCTAGTTGATAATTTTTAACTTGTCGAAGTATGATAGGTTTCTTTTGAAAACTTACGGCTGTAATTCGAGATATCCGCTTTTAATTTCGTTTGCACTTGTGTTGGATTTTCCATTCAAATACAAATAGTAAAAATAAGTTCCTGTTGGCAAAATTCCACCCTGAGCTATACATGTTGGTTCTGCGCATTCCCCAGCCCAGTCATTCTGATATGGTTCTGAAGAATAAACTAGGTTTCCCCATCGGTTAAAAATTTCTACACCTGCTTTTGGATATAATGATAAGCCCTGTATAATCCATGTATCATTTTGGCCATCATTATTTGGTGATACAAATTGTGTTATAACTAAAGCAGGACTGACAAGCAAAGTGGCACTTGCCGTATCGGAACAAGTTGAATCATTGGCCCAGGTAATAAGGGTTACAATAAAACTTCCTGCATTATTAAAAACATAATTGGGGTTATTTATAAATGAGCTATCCCCTGAACCAAAGCTCCAGATAAAATTGGTTCCATTATTTCCTGTATAGTTGAAATTTACATCTAAAGGGGTAACTCCTGTAATTGGTATGGAAGAAAAATTAGCCGTAACATAGTTGGTATCATTTAAAACAACGACAACCTGAACACTTTTGCAAGCATTGCTATCAGTAATGGAAAGTAAATACATTCCGGTATCTAATGCGGTAAAGATATTGGTAGGTTGTGGCGCACCATTTATAATATATGTAAACGGAGCTGTTGCATTTACAATATTTGTTATGGTTATGCTACCATCCTGCAAACCACAAGTTGTTGGTATTGTTGTGGTATTAAAACTAATAGGCGGTCTTACATTTACTTTAATGGGTAATACTTTACTGCAACTATCTGTATTATAAATGGTACAGGTATATAAAGTAGAACTATCAGGATTCGCAAAAGGATTAGCACAAGTATCGCAACTTAAACCAATGGAAGGTTTCCATTTATATTTAATTCCTCCATAAGCATTTAATTGAGTGCTATCGCCATAGCAAATAAGGGTATCGTTGCTGGTTATCTCTGCCGTAAATGTATCGCAAGGGGTAAGGTATGAGAGAAAATAAGCAAGATTCCAATTTGGATAACCTGATATGCCAATAAAAGGGTATCTTTGGTGCAATAATTGAAGCGTAAAGCCTGTATCGAATTGATTGAGGTAATAGGAAATATCAGCCAAAGCATCCGAACCAGCCATTATACTATCGGGGGTATCATCATCTAATCCATATAACAAACTATCCTGATAATAAAAGTGACCCTGAACTCCGGGGCAACTATACATTGCACTTACATTATCCGGTCCATATGTAAGGCCTAGGTATTGAGTATTTACAAATACCTCGTTACCATCATTAAATACAGAATCGCAGGAACGGTCGGTATAAAGTGCTAAACCTGCCGGAGATGTTGTATCTATTGGGTTCAGCCCGGTTATTGTATATTGTTCGTTTCCCAGCAAGTTTTTTTCGTTTAGAACAATAGAACAATTAGCCTTCCCCAGGGAGGGGTTCTCGTAGAGTACGAGTAGATATACAGTACAATAACTCCAGCAAAGAGGTAAGCCAAATTGAGCAGGAATATCCACATTATAATTTGTTATTGAAGAATCAATAACATCAGTTATATCAGAAATATTCAAAGTAACCGGATTACAAAAAGTGGCTGAATGCATCACAGAAAGAATGTTATTTACAGTATCAGGTATAAAAGGATTTCCATTTAGTGTAATATTTACAGGAAGGGCGTACCCAATTCTATAGGTAAAAAGAAAAGCCTTCTTTATTGTTGAACCTGGCTCAATGAATATTTGAAATGTTCCCGAGCCAGAACCCTCGCCAGTAGAGAAGCCAGCCCCGGTAATTCCTCCATAAAATGTATCCTGATAATATAATTTTTGTGCAGCCAAAGATTTATGCTGAACCTGAAAAACAATAACAAGAGCCACCAGATATTTATTAATCCCCTTCATAATCAACTACAAATTACGCCTAAAAAAGCTAGACAAACAAAATTG